>JGI12635J15846_10001309_pt1 | contig 21716 bp, 16 predicted proteins | sample BlaSpr_A8_OM2_M2_FD_15846 | JGI IMG/M metagenome (IMG submission 15846) | reverse complement strand
TCGGCTGGTACGGCAACCGGTACTACGATGGCCGCCGCTACTGGAGTCGTGACGAGTGGTATCGGCGCCATGGCGGGCGTCCGAACTATGGGCCGTCGTATGGTCATGGCGGTCCGGGATACGGACATGGTGGCGGCGGTGATCGCGGCAACCATGGCGATCGCGGCGGAAATCGCGGACATAACGACTACCGCAAATAAACGCTCAGGCATCAAAAAAAGGCCGTCCCGCGCAAGCCGGACGGCCTTTTTTGACTCTTCGTCCGGATACTATTCCGCCGCCTGAGCAGCCATTCCGCCGACGACCGCATTAAATCCGCTATCGACGTGGATGATCTCGGCGCTCACGCCGCCCGCCAGATCCGACAACAGGAACGCCGCCACATTGCCGACCTGGTCGATGGTCACATTGCGCCGCAATGGCGCGTTGTTCTCGACGAATTCCAGAATCTTGCCGAAACCCTTGATGCCACTGGCCGCCAGCGTCTTGATCGGACCGGCCGAGATGCCGTTCACGCGCACCCCCTTTTCTCCCAGCGATGCCGCCAGATAACGCACGCTGGCTTCAAGCGATGCCTTCGCCAGACCCATCGTGTTGTAGTTCGGGATCGCGCGCTCGGCGCCCAGATAGCTGAGCGTGAGCAGCGAGGCATCGGCGGACAGCATCGATTGCGCGGCTTTGGCGAGCGCCGGGAAGCTGTACGCGGAGATATCGTGGGCGATGCGGAAGTTCTCGCGCGTCATGCCATCGAGGAAATTTCCCGCGATCGCTTCGCGCGGCGCAAAGCCGATGGAATGCACGAGACCGTCGAGCGTGTCCCAGCGTTCTTTCAGCGAGACGAACAGGGCGTCGATCTGGGCGTCGTCGCCCACGTCGCACGGGAACACGAGGTCGCTGCCGAATTCCGTCGCGAACTCGGTGATGCGGTCCTTGAAGCGCTCACCCACGTAGGTGAATGCGAGTTCGGCGCCTTCGCGCTTGCAAGCTGCCGCGATACCGTAAGCAATCGAGCGGTTCGACAGCAAGCCTGTTAGCAGAATCCGTTTTCCAGCGAGAAATCCCATGAATGCTCCTTAAGAAGTCGATATCACACATGCCCGGACTGAGCGCGCGCAAGCCGTGCGCACGTCGTTACAATGCCCGGGACAGCGGTTTTAGTAGAATTCTCTCACATCGGTTAAGGCGAGCTATACCTGGCGGCCCTTTGGCTGTCGTTTAGCGAGCTTTTGGCGGCAGCTGTTTTTCCAATCATCGGTTCACTGGTACACATAAAGGCACTCATGGCGATTGGCTCCCGACGGGTCCTCGGTCTTCTGTTTGGAAGCTTGCTGATCGGCTTCGGCGGGCTCGCGGTACCGAAAGCGGCGCTGGCCGTGTACGCCATCGCGCAGTATGGCGAGCCGAAATATCCAGCCAGTTTCAAGCACTTCGATTACGTTAATCCCGATGCGCCACGCGGCGGCACGCTTGTTCTGGCGAACCCGAACCGCCTCACGAGTTTCGACAAATTCAACCCGTTCACCCTGCGCGGCAACCCCGCGCCCGGGCTCGGGTACATGTTCGAGAGTTTGACGACAGGCAGTCTCGACGAGGTATCGACGGCTTACGGTCTCCTCGCCGATGACATCAGCGTCGCGCCCGACGGTCTCTCCGCTACGTTCCACATCAACCCGAAGGCGCGTTTTTCGAACGGCGATCCGGTCCTGGCTGAGGACGTCAAATACTCGTTCGAGACGCTGAAAAGCCCGCAGGCCGCGCCGCAGTACTCGGTGTATTTCGGCCAGATCGCGGGCGCAGTCATTCTCGATCCGTTGACCATTCGCTTCGACTTCAAAGAGCGCACGCGGGAGATGCCGTTCATCGCAGGCGGGATTCCTGTGTTTTCGCACAAGTGGGGCATGAAGCCCGACGGCAGCCACGTTCCCTTTGATCAACTCGCGTTTCAAAAGCCGATAGGCAGCGGGCCATATCTCATCGAACAGTACGACAATGGCCGCACGATTACCTACAAGCGCAACCCGGCGTATTGGGGCAACGCGTTGCCGGTTCGCGTGGGCACGTATAACTTCGAGCGCATTACGTACAAGCTTTATTCGGACGGTGTCGCGCGGCTGGAGGCGTTCAAGGCCGGCGAATACGACGCGCTGGTCGAATATATCGCGCGTAACTGGGTGCGTCGCGACATCGGCAAACGCTTCGACAACGGCGAGCTGATCAAGCGCGAGTTCCGTACTCACAACGGCACGGGCATGCAGGGTTTCTTCATGAACCTGCGACGGCCGATTTTCCAGGACGTGCGCGTGCGTCAGGCGCTTGATCTTGCGTTCGACTTCCAGTGGCTGAACCGGCAATTGTTTTTCGGCCAGTACACGCGCATCGACAGCTTCTTCGCGAACACGGATCTGCAAGCGACGGGCAAGCCAAGCGCGGGCGAACTCGCGATCCTCTCGCCATTTCGCGCACAACTCGACCCCGAGGTGTTCGGCGACATGGTGAAGCAGCCGGACACTGATCCACCCGGTTCATTGCGCGCGAACCTGATCAGGGCGCGCAAGCTGCTGGCCGATGCGGGCTGGACGTATCGGAACGGTGCTTTGCGTAACGCGAAGGGCGAGCCGTTCGTGTTCGAGATTCTCGACGACTCGGGCGGCGCGGCGTCGATGGAACCCGTCGTTGCCACGTTCCAGCGCAACTTGCAGAAGCTCGGGATTGTCGCGAACTTCCGGACGGTCGATTTTGCGCTGATCCAGAAGCGCTTAGACGCCTTCGACTTCGACGTGACCACCCTGCGCATGCCCGACGTGCAGATTCCCGGTACGGAACAGCAGACGCGTTTTGGCAGCAAATCGGCGGATCAGCAGGGCTCGGACAACATCATCGGCCTGAAGTCGCCGGCGGTGGACTCGATTGTGCATACGTTGATCAGTGCCCAGACGCGCGAACAACTGCTCGATGCCACCCACGCGCTCGACCGGGTCCTGATGCACGGCTACTATGTGATTCCACATTGGTACACGGCTTCGCACCGGGTGGCGTATCGCAACACACTCGCGTATCCGTCGACCTTGCCGCTGTACTACACCGCCGAAGATTGGATCACATCGACGTGGTGGTTCAAGCCGGCCGCGTCGACGTCGTCCGCTGCTGCCGAGAAGTAAATCCACGCATTTAATCACTCAAGCGGACCGCGCCATGTGGAGCTACATCCTCAAACGAATCTTGCTGATGATCCCGACCTTGCTCGGCGTCCTCACGCTTACGTTCGCCGTGATCCAGTTCGTGCCCGGCGGACCGGTTGAACAAGCCGTCCATGAATTGCGGCGCGGTGAGCAAAGCACGAGCTTCGGCATGCGCATGCATACCGGCGTGGATGCGCAGCAAGTCGCGCAACTTCGCGCGCTGTATGGCTTCGATAAACCGCCGCTCGAGCGTTACTGGCTGATGCTCGGCCGCTTCGCCCGTTTCGATCTCGGCGACAGCTATTTCCGGCATCAAAGCGTGTGGTCGCTGATTGTGTCGAAGCTGCCGGTGTCGATCAGCATCGGCTTATGGACGTTCTTTATTACGTATCTGATTTCGGTGCCGCTCGGGATCGCGAAGGCGGTGCGTAACGGTTCCACCTTCGACGTCACAACAAGTTTGCTCGTGCTCGTCGGCTTCGCTATTCCCGGCTTCGTGCTCGGCGTGTTGCTGCTGGTGCTGTTCGGCGGCGGTTCCTTCTGGCAACTGTTTCCGCTGCGCAATCTCACGTCGGACAACTGGGCGACCTTGAGTCTCGGCGGGAAGATTGCTGACTACTTGTGGCACATCACGCTGCCCATCGTGGCCTCGGTGGTGGGCAGCTTTGCGGTCATCACCATGCTGACCAAGAACGCGTTCCTCGATGAAATCCGCAAGCAATATGTGCTGACGGCGCGGGCGAAGGGGTTATCGGAGAGAGCGGTGCTTTGGAAGCACATATTCCGCAACGCGTTATTGCCGCTGATCGTGGGTTTTCCGGGCGCGTTCATCGGGGCGTTCTTTACAGGCAGTTTGCTGATAGAAACGCTTTTTTCACTCGATGGCCTCGGCCTGCTTTCCTACGAGTCCGTCGTGCGGCGCGATTATCCGGTCGTGCTCGGCACGCTGTATCTCTTCACGCTGATCGGCCTTGCCACGAAGCTGATCTCCGACCTTTGCTACGTCTGGGTCGATCCGCGCATTCAATTCGAACAACTGGAGCGTTGAATTGAACCGTTCCCTGCTCCGTACGCCTCAAGAGAGCGACGCCCAGCCGCTCAGCGTTCCTGCTTCGATCACGCCAGGTCAACGCGTCTGGCAACGTTTTAAACGCAACCGGCTTGGTTACTGGAGCCTCGTGATTTTCGTGATTGCGTTTGCGATCAGTCTCGCGGGGCCGCTTTGGTCGAATGACAAACCACTGGTCGTGCGCTACGAAGGTCATCTTTATTTCCCGCTGGTAAAAACGTACGCGGAGACCACGTTCGGCGGCGATTTCCCGACGCCCGCGGATTACCTCGATCCGTATATTCGCGACCGTTTCAGTCAGGGCGATAACTTCGCCGTTTATCCGCCGAACCACTATTACTACGACACGCTCAATTACTTTTCGAAGGCCTCGAACCCGGCGCCGCCATCGCGTGAAAACTGGCTCGGCACCGACGATCGTGGCCGCGATGTGTTCGCGCGGCTGCTCTATGGCTTTCGCGTGTCAGTTATCTTTGCGCTGGTTTTGACCGCGATAGGCACGGTACTGGGTATGTTGGCCGGCGCGGTGCAGGGCTACTTCGGCGGCCGTACGGACTTGGCCGGACAGCGTCTGATCGAGATATGGAGTGCGTTGCCGGAGTTGTATCTGCTGATTATCTTCGCGTCTATTTTCGAGCCGAGCTTGCTGCTGCTTGTTATCTTGCTCTCGTTGTTCGGATGGATCGGTTTGTCGGATTACGTGCGCGCCGAGTTCCTGCGCAACCGCACGCAGGACTATGTGCGGGCGGCGCGGGCGATGGGTTTGTCGAATGCGCAGATCATCTGGCGTCACATCCTGCCGAACAGTCTCACGCCCGTCATCACCTTCCTGCCGTTCCGTATGAGCGGGGCGATCCTTGCGCTGACGAGCCTCGATTTTCTCGGCCTCGGAGTGCCGTCGCCTACGCCTTCCCTTGGTGAATTGCTCGCGCAAGGCAAGGCGAATCTCGACGCGTGGTGGATCTCGCTGTCCACCTTCGGCGTGCTGGTCGCGACCTTGTTGCTGCTGACATTCATGGGCGACGCGCTGCGCAACGCGCTCGACACTCGCATCTCCGATGCCATCAAAGCCGGAGGTGGAAAATGAGCGGGCCGTTGCTGGAAATTGCAGATCTGCGGGTACGCTTTGGCGACACAATGGCCGTCGATGGCGTGAATCTCACGATCGAAGCCGGCGAGCGCGTGGCGCTGGTCGGCGAATCCGGATCGGGCAAGAGCGTGACGGCGTTGTCCATCCTGCGGCTTTTGCGCGATGCCGACCTGACCGGCTCGATCCGCTTCGATGGCCAGGAGTTGCTCCCGAAGAACGAATCGGAAATGCGCAAACTCCGTGGCTCCGACATCGCGATGATCTTCCAGGAGCCGATGACCGCGCTGAACCCGCTGTACACCATCGGCGACCAGATTATCGAGACGATCGTGCTGCACGACGGCGTGTCCGCTCGCAATGCCCGCATCCGGGCGATCGATCTGCTCGCGCGCACGGGCATTACGGAGCCGGAAAAGCGCATTGACCGATACGCGCATCAGTTATCGGGCGGACAACGCCAGCGAGCGATGATCGCGATGGCGCTGGCGTGCCGGCCGCGCCTGCTGCTCGCCGATGAACCTACGACCGCGCTCGACGTGACGATCCGCGCGCAAATCGTGGAATTGCTGCTGGAACTGCAACGCGACGAAGCTGCGTCGCGCGGCATGGCCGTCTTGCTGATCACGCACGATCTCAACCTCGTGCGTAAATTCGCGCAGCGCGTGGCGGTGATGGAACAGGGCGTGCTGGTGGAAAGCGGCACCGTGCAGGACATATTCGCGTCGCCGCAACATCCTTATACGGTGCGTTTGCTGGAGAGCAAGCCGGAGCGCACTGTGTTGCCCGTGCTGCCGCTGTCGCCCGTGTTGCTCGACGCGCAGGAAGTATCCGTGGAATTCGCCACGAAAACGCCGGGTGTGGGCGGCTGGTTCCGGCGCGGCGCGTTCAAGGCAGTGGATAGCGTATCGGTCACCGTGCGGCAGGGTGAAACGCTGGGCATTGTCGGCGAGTCAGGGTCCGGAAAATCCACGCTCGCGATGGCGTTGCTCGGACTGCAGCGCACGTCGCACGGCAAGGTGGAGTTCCAGGGGCGGTTGCTTGGGGATTACCGCGGCCGCGAGAAGACCGTTCTGCGATCGAATATGCAAGTGGTGTTTCAGGACCCTTACAGCTCGCTCTCGCCACGTCAGACGATAGAGCGAATAGTAGGCGAGGGACTGGCGCTGCATCGTCCGGAACTCAATGCCGCGGCGCGCCACGCCAAGGTGGTGGCGGTTCTGCGCGAAGTCGGGATGGACAGGACGGCGTTGAACCGATACCCGCACGAGTTCTCCGGCGGGCAGCGCCAGCGCATCGCGATCGCCCGCGCGCTGGTGCTCGAACCGCGCATCCTGATCCTCGACGAACCCACAAGTGCGCTCGATGTGTCAATTCAGCATCAAGTTTTACAGCTTCTTGCCGATATACAACGGAAGTACAACCTGGGTTACGTGTTCATCAGCCATGACTTGGAGGTCATCGGCGCGATGGCGCATCGGGTTGTGGTGATGCAGAACGGAACTGTCGTGGAAACCGGTGATGTGGAGAATATTTTTGCCATGCCGTCCCACGAATACACAAGAAAGCTGCTGAAAGCCGCGATCGCGGCCTAATTTTCACCAATTAGGTGCGTATCTCAATTGAATTTTTCTATGCCTTTTGACATGTGAATAATATCTGGCTAGTATCAAGCCAACTTTTCCGCATGATCCTGATTTTTCAGTCTTTTTCACCAAAAACTACCGACCGATGCAGCAATTAACTTTGACTCAGACATGCGCGCGAGCAGCAGCCAGCATGTTGATCGGCCTGATGATGACAGCAACTTCCGGTGCGTTCGCCGACGAAGTCAACAGTTCAAGCCAAAATGCCAGCAATGGCATGTTTTCGTCGACGAAAGCAGCTAACGATATTTATCCCGTCGCCGACTCCGGCAGTGTGACAAGCAACTCATCCAGCGGCACGCGTTCTTTCCTTTCCGGCATGGCGAGCAAGGCGGGCGACGTCGTCGTCGGCGCGCTCAATATGATCGGCGTGCGTTATCGCTGGGGTGGCAATACACCTGATTCCGGTCTCGATTGCAGTGGTTTTGTGCGCTACGTGTTCCAGGACACGCTAGGCATGACGCTGCCGCGGCGCGCGGAAGAAATGAGCCGGATGGGCGAGAAAGTTCGCGTGAGCGAGCTGAAACCGGGTGATCTCGTGTTTTTCAACACGATGCGTCGTTCGTTCTCGCATGTCGGGATTTATATCGGCGACAACAAGTTTGTTCATTCGCCGTCCACGGGCAGCACGATCCGTGTAGACGACATGGACAACAGCTATTGGGAAAAGCGGTATACGGGCGCTCGGCGTGTTGAAGCGACCTTCCCGATTGACGGTGTCGATCTGCGTCAACGTGTCAGCGCCACGATTGGTAGCAACGGCAATTAAGTTGTTGGTATCGATCTGACCGGTTGCTGCCGATTCGTTGCTGCTGACAGGTCAGCAGTACAAAAGCCTGCCCTCCAAAAGAAGGCGGGCTTTTGTCGTTGGTGAAAAAGATAGCGTACGCGTTGTAGATGAACCCAGGGTAATGGTCTGCCATCGCCGCTTCAAGTTCGCAAGACAACGATTCCGCGCCCGGAAACCTAGCTAAAACCGGAGCAGATTCGGACGTTTCCGAGTGATTCAGACGCTACGCATCGCAACGCGTTTCCGCCCGCAGCGCCGATGCCTGCCAAGTACAAAGTTTGACACTCAGATTGCTGTTTGCAGGCAATCTTGCCACGTACAATCGCCAACCTTCACGGGTAGCACCAAGCGTCCCGCCGCGACAAGAACCCGGTCAAAGCAAAGCCTGAAAAAACCAGCTAAACGTTGAAACAGGCTGGTGCAAATCCTTGCACGTTGAAAAAGGTGAAGTGCGCTTACGATCGGGATATTCAAATATCTCATCGTCCTCTCGCATTGGATCAAGTGATTATATGAATGAGTCAATTATTTCGGAATGCAAAATAAAAACCGCAACTCGAATCAACGTGGTTTGAGACTCTCAACCGATCATTCAAGGAGAGGACGATGAGAGATATCGACCGATCGCGTCGTGGTTTTCTGAAGGCGAGCGTGATTGCGGGACTGACTGTCATTGTTGCGCCCCTCGGCAGTCGCGCTTTTGCTGCGTTGTTCGAAGAAAAGATTCTGACGCCGCTTCAGTGGGATGCAGCAGGCGGCGGTGCGAAATTCCGTATCGATGGAATCGCGAAGGTCACCGGCTCGAAGGTATTTGCGCGCGATATGCGCGCGGCCGACATGCCGCACTGGCCGAAGCAGCAATCGCACGCGTTCATATTGCGCACGACGCAAGCTGACCGGCTGTACGCGGGTTTCGACCTGACATTGCTCGGCAACGAACTACAGCCCGACAGGATCGTCACGGCCGCGGATCTCATACGCGACGGTCTGGCATTCCCCGCCTTCTATGGCGACGACATGCTGCTTCCGCCGGGCAAGACGCCTGCGTATCTCGGACAGGCCGTAGCCATGCTGATCTACCACGATTTCGCGCGCTTCCGGTTTGCGAAAGACAAGCTCCAGTTCCACGATGAAATCATCCGCTATGGCGAGAAGACCGGGCCGCTCGAACGCGATCCGTGGGGTACGTTCCGCTTTGTGCGCGTCGGTGGTCCGACGGCGTACGACGAGGACACGTTCTCGAGCCTGAAGGACGCAATGCTGTTCCCAAGCGCGATGCGCAAGCACGAACCTACGTGGGCAGCGGGCCGGCAGGGCGGCAAGCTCGACGAGCAGGGCATGTTCCATGCGGAAAACATGCGCAACGAACTCGATCATCCGCCGGCGGACTGGCTGGTGATGGAGCGCAACTACACGACGCAATCCATCGACACCGCCGCGCTCGAACCTGATAATACGAACTGCTGGTACGACGCGGCGACGCAATCGCTCCACATGGTCGTGCCAACGCAAGGGCCGCATGAAGTAGCGGAGAGCGCTGCCGGCATGGCGGCGAAATGCAGGTTCCCGGTGAAGAACCTGTTCGTGCATCCGGTCTCCACGGTTGGCTACGGTTCGAAGGATCACTTCACGGTTCCGTTCTACGGATTGGTCGCGGCAATGTACGGCGACGGCCGCCCGGTACGTCTCGCCTTTGACCGCTACGAGCAATTCCAGACATCGATAAAACGCCATGCATCGAAGATTCGATATCGAATCGGCATCGATAAGCACAGCGGCCTCCTTCAATCGTTCAAAGCCGAGTTCGAGGTGGACGGGGGCGGGCGCAGCAACTTCTCGCCATCGGTGGCAATGGTGGGCGCGTCCGCCGCACAGTCGGTCTACTACTTCCCGAAGAGCGACCTGACAGGCGTGGCAATTGCATCGCGCGCCATCGACGCCGGCTCCGCGCGCGGTTACGGCACGCTGCAGACCATGGCCGCGACCGAGATGATGATCGATGAAATCGCGGCGCAACTTGGGCTCGACGCGATCGAATTGCGGCTGAAGAACGCGCTGCGTTCGGGCATGAAAAATACCCAGGGCGCGATTCCGGCAGGCGCGATTCGCGTCGATGAAGTCCTGCAGAAAGCCAAGGTTCACCCGCTCTGGACCGGGCGCGCAAAGAAGAAGGCGGAGTACGAATCAGCGCATCCGGGCAACCGCTACGGTGTGGGTTTCGCGTGCGTGCAGAAGGACTTTGGCACGGGCGCGGAGTCGTCGTTCGCGAAGGTCGAGATAACCGCCGACGGCAAGACCACGCTGCATCACACGGGGGCTGAGATCGGCACGGGCATGTCGACATCACAAGCAATCGCCTGCGCGAAGTGGCTCGGCAAGCCGGCGGCCGAGGTGCGCATGGCTATTGTCGACTGGCCTGAGTTGCCGGTGGTGAGCAGCGGCGATCCCTACATGATGTCGCAAGGCGAGCAGGACAAGCTGTCGGCGAATCCGCGCTGGTCGCCAGGCTTGATATCGCCATCGAGTGCTACGAATTCGGCCTTCTATTTCACGCACAGCACGCATGAAGCGGCGCGCGTTGTCTTCACGCACGGCCTGTGGCCTGCGGCGATGGCGTTGTGGAGCAGCGGTATAGGCGGTGGTCAGGCTGCGCCGCTCGTCGTGCGTCGTGAAGACGCGCGTTGGGCAGAGGGCAAGCTGACGGCAGCAGGTCTTGAGCCGCTGCCGCTGGAACAACTCGCCAGGAAGGCGCACGACCTGGGGCTCGTTACGGGCGCGATCGTGCATGTGTTCAACAGATGGCAATGGAGCGAAGCGGAGTTCGACATCGGCGGCGTGATCGAGCGGTTGCCGATCGACGGCTTGTCGCTGCTTCACGGCGAAGGCGAGAGCAAGACCAATGCTAACGCTGCACCTGTTGCGAGCGTTTACCGTGCCCTCGATCGCAAGCGCGTGTTCATTCCACCAGTCCAGCGTAACAACGCCGCGGTGACCTACTACAGCGCAGTTGGAACGCTCGTCGAGCTTTCTGTGAACGAAGCCAGCGGCCGCGTCAGCCTGCTCTCGCATCACTCGATCATGGAGTGCGGCAACATGCTCTCGCCGCAGCTCGTCTCGGGCCAGTTGCAGGGCGGACTGGCGATGGGCATTGGACACGCGCTGCATGAATATCTGCCGCTTTACGAAGACGGTACCGGCAACGGTACCTGGAACTTCAACCGCTATCACGTGCCGCGCGCAAGCGATGTCGCCGTCTGGACCCAGACCGGCGAAGTGCTGCCGCCGCTGTCCGAGACCGACCCGCCAAAGGGCATTGCTGAAGTGGTGATGATTCCGGTGGTTGGCGCCATCGTCAACGGTATCGCGCATGCCATTGGGCATCGGTTCAACGACTTGCCTGTTAGACCGCAAAACATTCAGGAGGCGCTCGCATGACCGCTGCCAATCAAACCCCCACGCCGGTCGCGCAACAGCTCTTGATCCAGATGAAGCCCATTTCGCTGACGATCAACGGTGCTGCTATCGGTCCGATCCAGACGCCCGACGGGCTCATGATGATCGATTTCCTGCATGAGTATGTCGGGTTGACCGGCTCGCGGCTTGGCTGCGGGCAGGGCGTCTGCCACGCGTGCGTGGTCATTCTCGACAAGGCCGATGGATCGAGCGAGGAAGTACGCTCGTGCATCACGGGCGCGCATTTCTTCGATGGCAAAAAGGTGCGGACCATCGAAGGCCACGCCAAGCGCAACGAGCAAGGCGAGGTGGTGGAACTGTCGCCAGTGCAGCAGAAGTTCCTCGAACACTTCAGCTTTCAGTGCGGGTACTGCACGCCGGGATTCGTCAACGCCGCGACCGTGCTGATCGAGCGGCTGAAGCGCGAGCCGATCGCCAAAGAGTCGGTGGAGCGCGAGATCACGAAAGCACTCGACGATCACATCTGCCGCTGCACCGGCTACGTGCGCTACTACGAGGCGGTCAAGGATGTCGTGCTGAATACGCCAGGACTTGTTAAGGATTCCGCATGAACCGGGTAATTTCACTTCGTCTTGGTGCACTTGCGTTATGCGCTGCCGCGCTGTCCGCTTGCAGCGGCAGTCCGGACGAACCGGCCACGCGCACGCATGATTCGGCGGCCGAGCAGATCGCTCGCGGCCGTTATCTCGCGAAGGCAGCCGACTGTGCTGCCTGTCACACGATCCCCGGCGGCGCGCAATTTGCCAGCGGTGTGAAGCTCGCGTCGCCGTTCGGCACCTTCTACGGCACGAACATCACGCCGGACCCGGTGCATGGCATCGGCAAATGGAGTGCTGCGCAGTTTTACAAGGCTTTGCACGATGGCGTCGCGCCGGACAAGCAACTCTATCCGGCGATGCCCTACACGTCTTACCGGACAATGTCGCGCGCCGACAGCGACGCCATCTATGCCTACTTGATGGCGCAAAAACCGGCCGCCGTGCCGAATCGCGAGCCCGATCTGAAGTTTCCGTTCAACGTGCGCTTCGCCGTGATGTTCTGGAACATGCTGTTCCTCAAGGATACGTTGCCGGATGCATCGACGGGAAGTTCGGCTGACTGGACGCGCGGGCGATATCTCGCCAATGCGCTGGGTCACTGCGCCGAATGCCACACGCCGCGCGGTGTGTTCGGGCAGATGAACGGCGCGAAGGCGCTGCAAGGTTCGACCCTCGGCCGTGTAGTGCCGCCGGATATTACGCCTGCTGGGCTTGCCGCCCGTGGCTGGAACGGCGCCGACCTGCAGACATTCTTTGCGACGGGAATCAGCCGCCAGGGTTCTGCGTTTGGCGAGATGCNTCCGGTGGTGGTCCTGAGCAGCNAGTACCTGAGCTCGGGCGATCTACGCGCGATGTCGACCTATCTGCTGGGCGATGCGCCTTTGCCACCCACGCCCGTGCAACCCGGTTCCGCCGATGCCGCGCAACTGGCTGCAGGCAGGACAACTTATGTTGCTGTGTGCGCAGGGTGTCATGGACGTGAGGGGGAAGGCAAGCCGCACGTCGCGGTATCGATGCAAGGGAATTCGACACTGCGTCAGGCCGATCCGCACAACCTGATCGTCGCGATGCTCGATGGTGTCGACGCCGCCGAGTTCGCAGGAACGGAGAGCATGCAGGCGATGCCGGGATTCGCCGCCACGCTCAGCGACGACGAACTCGCGCACCTCGCCAACTACCTGCGCTCGGGCTGGGGCGGCCAGCCGGGTGATGTAACGGCGGCGAACGTCAGGGCGTTGCGCTAGGCCGCGCAGTCTGCACAGACGGGGCGCTACCGCGAATTCAAACGGTAGCGCCTTTCGCCGCCATTTGCCGCTGCAGCTCCGGCCAGATTTTCGCGACCGCTTCCTCGCCGGCGAGGATCGCCGCGTTACGCTGGCCGAAGTCGCTGCCGCTCATTGCGGCAAGGTTCGGGCGGATGACGAAGTCGGCGTATTTATCGAGTTCGTAAGCCTTGATGGTCTGGCCCATGATCGTGAAGGTTTGCATCAGGACGTCGAACGAGCTTTGCGTCAATGCGGTCTCCGGGCGCGCCGAAATATCTACCGCGATCACAAAATCCGCGCCCATCTTGCGTGCGAACGCCGCGGGCACCGGGCTCACCAGACCGCCATCCACGTATTCGTGACCGCCGATCTTCACCGGCTCGAAGATGGACGGAACGCTGCACGACGCACGCACGGCAATGCCCGTATTGCCGCGCTGAAATAGAATCGGCTGGCCGGTTTTCAGATCCGTCGCGACGATACCAAGCGGCTTCGCCATCTTCTCGATCGGCCGGTTATCGAGTGTCTTGTTCAGGTAATTCTGCAGCGCGACGCCTTGCAGGAAACCGCGCGTGCGGAATGGCATCGCCCAGTCGCTGATCGACGCTTCGTCCATGGTCAGCGCGAGCTTGTTGATGGCGATGCCGCTCATCCCCGACGCCGATAACGCCGCGATCACCGATCCCGCGCTCGTGCCACTCAGCAGGTCCACCTTCAGGTTGCGCGCTTCGAGCGCCTTGATCACGCCGACGTGCGCAAACCCCCGTGCCGCGCCGCCGCCCAACGCCAGGCCGATGCGAACGGGGCGCTGGGGGATGTTTTCCGTGGGCGGCGCCGGCGGCGTGACGGCGATCGTGGAGCTAGTTGTCGTGGTGCAGGCGGTGAGTACCGCCGATGCGCAGCCGAGAGAAAACGCGCGCCGCGAAATGCCAGGCGCGCGAGGCAGGCGAGGCAGCGATGAAGGCGAGGGCGACGATGATTTCAAGAAGTTCTCCTGCGATGCAGCGGGGACCGGCGTGGAGAGTTGTTCAAGCCACTCGGTTAAGTCATCCAGTAACGGCGCACATGATAAAACATGATGACCCCCGAAAGCAGGCCAAAAGCGCCTGGCGGGTATAATTCCTACTCGTTTTGACCGCTTGCAGCGTTTGTCGAAAAGACGCGCCGGAGCCGGTCCCCGATGTATCGCCTGCCTGGCTCCTCCCGTGCCGGCATGCGCATTTGAGCTATCGAGCACACCGCACATGACCCAAGTCCGTACCCGTTTCGCTCCCAGCCCGACAGGCTTCATCCACCTCGGCAACATTCGCTCCGCGCTCTATCCGTGGGCGTTCGCGCGCAAGATGAAGGGCGTTTTCGTGTTGCGCATCGAGGACACCGACCTGGAGCGCTCGACCGACGCATCCGTCGACGCCATCCTTGAAGGCATGGAATGGCTCGGCCTCGACTATGACGAAGGTCCGATCTATCAAATGCAGCGCATGGACCGCTATCGTGAAGTGCTGAAGCAGATGCTCGACCAGGGCCTGGCCTACCACTGCTATATGTCGACGGAAGAGCTCGACGCATTGCGTGAACGCCAGCGCGCGGCCAACGAAAAACCGCGCTACGACGGCACGTGGCGACCGGAAGAGGGCAAGGTGCTGCCGCCCATTCCCGAAGGCGTCTCGCCGGTGATTCGCTTTCGCAATCCCATTGGCGGTGTGGTGAGCTGGGACGACGCGGTGAAGGGCACGATCGAAATCTCGAACGACGAACTCGACGACCTCGTGATCGCGCGCCCGGACGGCACGCCGACGTATAACTTCTGTGTGGTCGTCGACGATCTCGACATGAAGATCACCCACGTGATTCGCGGCGACGACCACGTGAACAACACGCCGCGCCAGATCAACATCCTGCGTGCGCTGGGCGGCGAAGTGCCGGTGTACGCCCACTTGCCGACCGTGCTCAACGAGCAGGGCGAAAAGATGAGCAAGCGCCACGGCGCCATGAGCGTGATGGGTTATCGCGACAGCGGTTATCTGCCGGAAGCGGTCCTGAATTATCTGGCGCGGCTCGGCTGGTCGCACGGCGANGCGGAAATNTTCTCCCGCGAACAGTTCGTCGAATGGTTCGATCTCGACCATTTGGGCAAGTCGCCGGCGCAATACGATCCGGACCGGCTGAACTGGCTGAACGCGCATTACATCAAGGAAGCTGACAACGCACGGCTCGAGACGCTCACAAAGCCCTTTCTGGCCGAACTGGGTATCGACGCTGCCATGCTCGAGCAGGGGCCGCCGCTCGAGCTCGTGATTGGATTGCTGAAGGACCGTGCATCGACGGTAAAAGAGATCGCCGATAACGCCGCCATGTTCTATCAGGAACCCGTGATCGATCCGGCCGCGCTCGCGCAACATGTGACGGAAGCCGTGCGTCCCGCGCTCGCCGACTTGCGGCAGGCACTGAGCGAAGTGGAATGGAGCAAGGAAGCGATCTCGGCTGCGTTCAAGGCCACGCTGACAAGTCACAAGCTCAAGATGCCTCACCTCGCCATGCCGGTGCGCCTGCTGGTGGCGGGTACAACCCACACGCCTTCCATTGACGCCGTGCTGATGTTGTTCGGACGCGAAACGGTGCTGGCGCGGCTTGAGAAGGGCATCGCCTGAGCGGGTGCGAGCGGACGGCAGGAGCGTGGCGTGCGGCATCGGAAGGAACGGTGTCCTGTTTGCGCCCTAAGTTCGCACCCCAAGGACGAACTATTTTCAGATGCTGGGCTAAAAGGTATTTACAACTTCAAAAGTGCCCTTTAGAATCTCGTTTCTGTTCTGCAAGGGGGGTATAGCTCAGCTGGGAGAGCGCTTGCATGGCATGCAAGAGGTCAGCGGTTCGATCCCGCTTACCTCCACCACAGAACGGAAACGAAGACTTTGAAACGCCAGAACATCGGAAAAAAAGCTTCACAGGAATCAGAAAGTTGTTTATAATGTCGTTCTTCGCTAGTGACTGAAACGAAACAGATTAACGAACAAAACGATTAAGAAAGTTTTAATCGGAGTTAATCAGAAATAGATCAGAAATTAAGCGAAGTAGATTAAAAGACATTAACTGAAAAGTTTATGTCCCCTTCGTCTAGAGGCCTAGGACATCACCCTTTCACGGTGAGTACAGGGGTTCGAATCCCCTAGGGGACGCCAAAACATCGGCGGCTGCTAGAAGCGCTGCAAGTTTGATGAGCCGACCAACCTCACAAGCTGATGAAGAGAAGTGGAGCGGTAGTTCAGTTGGTTAGAATACCGGCCTGTCACGCCGGGGGTCGCGGGTTCGAGTCCCGTCCGCTCCGCCAACAAGTTGTAAAAGAAAAATCCAGCTTAAGCTGGATTTTTTTCGTCTGGAGTTTTACCTCCTGCGTTCCGTTGTCTGCGTTCGCTTCCTATTCGCTTCCCATTCAGTTCTTCCGACCATTCCTGTTCCCGCCGTCTTCGTTTTATCTTTTTGAACGTGTAGCGTGAGTATCATCGGATGTGTGCGCTCGTAAAACTCTCCATTGCCAGCGCGCGCCGCCTGACTTAGTGTTGATGCCTTGATTCAGTGCTTTCATCGCGCAATGCTCGATCCCACCGAAGCTCTCTCGCCGTTTCAGTTGCGCCTGGCGTCGATGGACGATTTTTCGTTCGCCGAGGCACTTACGCGAAACAACATGAACGGCTACTACCGTCGCCACAATCTCGTGTGGCGCAGCGATCTTTTTTTGGGTAGCTGGCGGGAATCGGAGAACTTCGTGCTCGAGTGCGACGGCCAGGCAATCGGCGTGATGCGTGTGACGGAAGAGGACCAGTCGCTTCACATCCGCGACGTACAAGTGGTGGAGGGATGGCGCCGGACGGGCGCAGGAACATTTCTCCTCGATACCGCGCACCGTTGGGCGCGTGCTCGCGGGCTGACGGAGACGCAGTTGCGTGTATTCGTCGATAACCCCGCTGCCCGGCTCTATATCCGCATGGGTTATAAAACCGCGGGATCGCGCCTCGCGCAATTCGGCGCGATCCGGCATATGGTCCGCTGCGTTTAGCGTCTTGACGTTTTAACTTCTTAGTGCTCGCCCGGCGCGCGGCTGTGGCTATCGTCTCGTGGTTCGCCATCGCGGACAAAAAATGCTCGCGGACTTTCGCCGAACGCGCGTCTGAACATCGCGGAAAAGGCGCTCTGGCTTTGATAGCCGAGCAGCAACGCAACTTGCGCGAGTGGTCTGCCCTGACTCAACAATGGAATCGCGCGCGCCAGCACTGCCTGCTGTCGCCATTGCGAAAAACTTACGCCGAGTTCACGCCGGAACAAGCGCGCGATCGTGCGCGTGCTTGCGCCGGCAAGCGTTGCCCAATGCTCGAGCGAATCGGCGGAAGCAGGGTCCGCGAGGACAGCTTCGCATAACGCTAGCAGGCGTTTATCGGTGGGCATCGGGATGGAGAGGGGCAGCGGCCGCGAGCGCGTGATTTCATCGAGTGCGAGCGTGCCGAGCAGCCGTTCGCGCTCGCGTGAAATCGTGAGGTCGTCCAGCGCAACGGCCACCTCGCGCAGCAGCGGTGACACTTCCACTACACGGCAAGCATCCAGTCCCGGCGGCACCACGCTCGCGTCTATATACAGTGTCCGCAGAAACGCGTCCTCCACGATCACCACTTCATGCGTCACGTTCGGCGGAACCCAGATTGCGCGCGACGGCGGCACCATCCAGGTCGACCCTTCCGCTGCAATTCGCAATACGCCTCGTGTCGTGCAGGCAACCTGCGCCCACGCGTGCGTATGCCGGGCAATCCGGACACCGGCAGGCACGGGCCGCGAGCGCACGCGGATGGGATGCACGGGCGTGGGCGATGACTCGGCCGGGATGTCGTTATGCTCGACTTCTTCAGGCTGCAGCAGGTGATCGGTTGGCGGGAACATGGATTTTTAACGCTCCTCCACCGTGATATTAAAGGCATCGTGTGGGTTCGGCTTCGAAGTCGCGCGGCGGACATTTTTGCTAACGGCCACATCGTGATGTAACGGCTGTTTTTGCACTTGGCATAATGCGCGCTGAATCTTCACGGACAGGTTGAAACGCATGCAACACGTATTCGTCTACGGCACGCTTCGAGTGGGCGAGAGCAACGACATTCGCCGCGCGGCAGAGCGCCACGGCATTGCCGCGCCGGTGCTGATCGGCTCGGGTCAGGTTAATGGCCGGTTGTACGACTTCGACGCTTATCCCGGACTGGTGCTCGATCCCGCCGCGGGGCCGGTTCAGGGCGATATCTACCGGATCGACGAAAGGCTCGTGCCCGTGCTCGATGAAATAGAAGAGATCGTGCCGGGCGTCGACGGCCTGTTTCGTAGCGCTCGGTTGCAGGTGTCAATCCAGATCGATGGGCGCACGCACGCTATCGATTGTCTGGTCTATCCGGTGAGCGACGATGCGGTAGAAGGTCTGCCGCGTATCGACGGCGGCGATTGGGTGATTTATCGGCGCGCAAGGCAACTGTTGGTTCAACGCCGATAAAAAAGCCGCCCTGGTTCCAGAGCGGCTTTCTGTTCATCGAAGACCTGCAAAACGTCTCAGATCTCTTCGTACAGCGGCAACGTCAGAAATTCCGCGAACGTATCCGATGTCGACATCGCTTCAAAAATCGTCGCTGCCCGATCGTACGGTGCGGTGTCGCCGGCGACGACCTTCTTCACCTTCGCCAGCTCCTCCTGCGTGAAGGCGCGCACCATCTCGGCACTGACCTTGCGGCCATCGTCGAGCTTGCCCTTCGGCGAGCGAATCCACTGCCACACTTGCGAGCGTGAAATCTCCGCCGTCGCCGCGTCTTCCATCAGGTTGTGGATCGGCACGCAGCCGTTGCCCGCGAGCCACGACCCGAGATAGTGGATGCCCACGTTGATATTGCCGCGCACGCCGGCTTCGGTGATCGGATCTTCGGGACGGAAATCGAGCAAGTCGGTTGCCGTGACCTGCACGTCCTCGCGTTGCTTCGCGATCTGGTTCGGTTTGTCGCCGAGCACTTTGACGAACTCTTCCATCGCGATCGGGACGAGGCCCGGATGCGCGACCCAGCCGCCGTCGTAACCGTCGCCGGCATCGCGTGCTTTGTCGGAGCGCACACCGCCCATTGCTTTATCGTTGGCTTCGGCGTCGTTCTTGATCGGAATCAAGGCGCTCATGCCGCCAATAGCTGGTGCATTGCGCCGGTGACACGTCTTCAGCAATTGCAGCGCATACGCGCGCATGAACGGCACGGTCATCGTGATCTTCGCGCGATCGGCGAGGCAGAAATTGGCGTCGTTCTTGAACTTCTTGATCGCGGAAAAGATGTAGTCCCAGCGGCCGGCGTTCAGTCCCGACGAATGCTCGCGCAACTCATACAGGATCTCGTCCATTTCGAACGCGGCCAGGATGGTTTCGATCAGCACTGTCGCGCGAATCGAGCCGCGCGGCACACCGACAATCTCCTGCGCCATCACGAAAATCTCGTTCCACAGGCGCGCTTCGAGATGGCTTTCCAGCTTAGGCAGATAGAAGTACGGACCTGCGCCGCGAGCGAGTTGCTCCTTCGCGTTGTGGAACAGGAACAGCGCGAAATCGAAGATGCCGCCCGACACACGCTGGCCGTCCACGGTCACGTGCTTTTCATCGAGATGCCAGCCGCGCGGACGCACAATCAGCATCGCGGTTTTATCGTTGAGCTTGTACGACTTGCCGTTCTGTTCAAGCGAGATCGTGCCGCGTACGGCTTCCTTCAGGTTGATATGGCCGGTCAGCAGGTTGTCCCAATTCGGCGTGTTCGAATCCTCGAAGTCAGTCATGTACGAATCCGCGCCGGAATTCAGCGCGTTGATGATCATCTTTCGTTCGACCGGCCCGGTGATTTCCACACGGCGGCATTCGAGGGTCTTGGGCAACGGAGCGATAGTCCAGTCGGCATCGCGGATGGATTGCGTTTCGCTCAGAAAATCCGGGCGTTCGCCTGCATCCAGGCGCTTCGTGCGTTCGGCGCGCGCCTTGAGCAAAGCCTGACGACGCGGCTCGAACGCGCGATGCAGGGTTGCCACAAGCTCAAGCGCCTCGGGCGTCAGAATGGTCTCGTAGCCGGGTTTGATCTCGGCCGTGATGGTCATGCCCTGCGGCATGTGGGGCAGCGTGTTCGCCATGTTCTACATCTCCTTGGTCGGTCAGACGGTTTTGCTTGGTGAATCGGGTGAATCTGGTTAGCTGCCCGGGTTGCGGCGCATGCGGTTGGAAAGATCGAATGGCGCGATGTGCTGGTGCTGCGGACAGCCTTCATCGATGAAAGCAAGCAGGTCGGTCATATCGCGGCCGGTGCCGCGCGGCAGAGCGCCGAGTTGCTCTGCGGGCATCGCCATGCGATTGAGCCAGAACGTGGTGTAGCCAAACCACGTCGCGCCGGTCACGTCCCAGCCATTCGACGATACAAACACGATCTCGTGGGCCGCCGCGCCGGTCGCCTGCGTCCCGAGCGCATAGGCGGCGTGGGCCGGTTTGTAGGCGCGCACGGTGTCCACGGAGAGCACGTGATCGAAGAGACCCGTCATGCCCGCGCTCTTCACCGCGATGTCCAGCATCTGCGGATTGCCGTTCGACAGGATCGCGAGCTTCAGATCCGCCCGTTTGCGTAGCCGCTTCAATGCAGCGACGGTGTCCGGGAACGCCGCGAGGCACGCATATTCGTCCATCAGGCGCTTTTCCGCAGCCGGCGTCAGTGCCTGCTCGAGCTTCAGGCGCGTGGCCGCGAAGCGCAGCGCGTCGAGCGTGATCGCCCAGAACGGTTCGTATCGGGCACCGGCGGGGTCGGAGAGCGTACGCAACTGCGTGTATTCGATCTGCTTTTGGCGCCACAACTGCGAAAGCGCATCGCCTTGGCCGGGGAATAGCTGCTCCGCGGCCGCCACGACGGAATGGACGTCAAACAGCGTGCCGTAGGCATCGAAGATGACTGCACGAGGCGACGAAATCGGTATTGACGACATAGCCGGCGCTCCATAAGTAGATTGTTGACCATTCTATTAGTGCGTCAGAATGACCGGAAGATACTTCTGGATCACTTGATCTTTGACTTTTTCACACCTAATCTGGGCGTCCCGTCATTCGAACAAACGCACGCACATGGACCGCTTCAAGCAAATCGAAACTTTTGTGGCGGTCGTCGCAAAGGGGAGTCTCTCCGCAGCGGCGCAGGTCGAGGGCGTTGCGCCCGCGGTGATCGGCCGGCGGCTCGACGCGCTGGAAGAGCGGCTCGGCGTGAAGCTGCTCGTGCGCACCACGCGCCGTCTGACGCTGACGTTCGAAGGTTCGGCGTTTCTCGAGGATTGCCAGCGGGTCATCCATGACATGCAGAGCGCCGAGGCGAGCGTATCGGCGGGCGGAGTGAAGGCGAGCGGGCATCTGCGGGTATCGGCGCCGGCGGGTTTCGGGCGGCGTCACGTCGCCGCGCTCGTGCCCGTTTTCACCTCGATGCACCCGGATGTATCGATCACACTCGACCTCACGGACCGTATGGTCGATCTCGTCAACGAAGGTTTCGATTGCGCCGTGCGGCTCGGCGAGTTGCCGGATTCGTCGCTGGTATCGTTGAAGCTTGGCGAGAACCGGCGGGTTTGCGTGGCATCGCCGGAGTATTTGCGCAG
>JGI12635J15846_10001307_pt1 | contig 21724 bp, 20 predicted proteins | sample BlaSpr_A8_OM2_M2_FD_15846 | JGI IMG/M metagenome (IMG submission 15846) | reverse complement strand
CCGCCACGATCACGGCGAACGCGGCGTTGCGATCGAGCCGCGCGGATGTCGCGGCCGCGGTCGCGGCATTCGCCGGCGTCCGGTATCCGGCGGCAAGAAGCACAAAGCCCAGCCCGATCAGCGCCGCGACCGCGAGGTACACCGCGCTCACCCCGTGGGCGGTGCCGATCAGCGGCAGCGTCAACAGCGCAATCGCAACGCCAGCCGGCCATGAATTGACGAAGATCGCCATCGCGGTGGCGATCTCACGGCCGGCAAACCAGTCGGCGACCATTTTTGTCATCTGCACATTGAGCAGAACGCCGCCGGCGCCGCCGACCAATCGTCCTGCGATCTGCACGGTCCACGAATCCGACAGCGCCATCGCAAGGCTGCCGGCCAGCATCAGCGCCAGCGCGATCAGCACCGTCTGCTTGTCGCCGAACCATTGCCCGATCGCGCCGCCGGGCAGCGCCAGCGCGATGCCCGGCGTGAAATACAGGCCGATCAGGATTCCGATATCAGCGAGGCTGACGCCGAAGTCGCGGCCCAGCAACGGCGCGACCGCGGCGACGCTTTGAAACTGGAAGGCCATGGTGAGGCGAACCACGAACAGAACGGCAAGAATAAACCAGCGATTGCGCAAACCTTAAGCCTCCGCATAACCTCGCGGCGCAACCTGAGATGCCGCGATGCGCCTGTCAATCGCGCGCGCCGGTTCGATGGCGCGCGCCGCGCATTGGCATCGCGGCCTGTCCAGATTGGCGGAGTGATCCGGACTCAGCTCATCATCACTTGATGAAACAGTCCGGTGTCGGCGGGATCTCACCCATGACGGGAGGTTTCGGGAAATACTGGGTGAAGACCTGGACCTCCTTGGCGCTGTCCTCGCCGAATAGCAGGAGAATGAGTTCCAGCGCCTCGTCCAGGCCCGAGGAGATGCCGCCGCCGGTCAGCCGGTTGCCTGAAACGACAAAACGCTGATGGGTGGTGTCGACCGTGATGGCGGGAAAGCTTTGCAGGCATTTGACGAAGGCCCAGTGCGTGGTCGCGGCGTGGCCGTCGAGCAGGCCGGCGCGCGCCAGCAGCATCGCGCCTTCGCACATCGAGCAAACCCATTGCGCGCCGGCCGCGACCTGCTTGATGTATTGCAGGTACGGCGAATTTGGATCCCTCATGATCGTTTCGAGCGCAGTGGGGCTTCCACCGGGAACCCACAGCACGTCGAGCGCCGGGGTCTGGGCAAAACTCGCCTGTGCCTCGAAACGGACGCCGTTCATGGAGGTCACGGGGCCGCCGTCGGAAGAAACCAGCACCGGCTGCAGATCGTTACTCTCGGCCGCCCTCGAGAACATCTCGAGCGGGCCGGCGACGTCGAGGAGATTGACGCCCTGGTAAACCGGAATTCCGAGCTTCATGGCAAGGCTTCCTCGAATGAGCGCCGTGGCGCCAGTCGCATACGCGCCTGCGCCGTGACGATACGCAGCGCCTTGCCGGCGCCGCGGAGGCGCCAGGCGAGCGGGGCGGGGTTTTCGAGCCGCTCGACAAACACGAACAGCGTCACGGCGATCATCGCCGCAAAGTGGCCGCTTCCCATCAGGAGCATCAGCAACATCAGCGCCCAGCATGTCCCCACGCAGGCGGCGCCGTTGGTCAGCCCGAAGGTTGCAGCGTCAACATCCGCCGCGACACCGAACGCGGCAAGCCGCGGCCGGCGATGGCAGCGGTTCAGGCACCATTGCTTGGCGGGCGAGACCTGCCACCCCATCGCGGCGGCGGCCACGAGTCCGAGGCCGATCGCGGGTGCCGGCATCGCCCACAGCGCGGTGAGCGCTATGGCCTGCAGTAAAATGCCCGCCATCATCCAGGCCGCCGCATAGCCGGAGACGAAAAGCAGCGTCGCCCGCGTACGTCGCCGCGCGAAGCTGCGGTCGCAAGCATGCCGAAGCGGCGTAAACAGCAGCGGCGACATCATGGCGGCGACCATCAGCGCCCAGTCCGCGGCGAGTTTGGCCGGCGAGTTGAAGGCGAGCGCATGGTTGAGCGATGACAGCTCCAGCCACGACGTTCCACTGGCACAAAAGGCCGGTGGCGTCAGGCCGCCCGCGTCGAGCGCCAGCATCGACCAGCCGAACAGCCCGATCACGGCGGGGATGACGAACCAGGCTTCGAACCGGCGCGCTGCGGCCCACATCGAGCGGCTCCGTCAGTTGCTCTGCCGGAATATGCTGATGCGGCCGATGCTGATTTGCGCCGCCTCCGGCACCGGTCTGGTCGGCACCAGCCGGACGTGAAGCTGGTCGGTGTTCAACGCGCCGGCCAGATGCAGGGTGTCGATGACGTGGGTGATCTCCAGCACGAGGGTGAGGCCGTTGCCGGCATGCGTGGCGTCGGCCATGGTCGCCTTGCGCACGCCGAACAGCGCGATGCTTCCCGCCAGATGGTCGGGAAATTTCGCCGGATCCTCGCCATCGGGCACGTTGATGTAGACGGCGAAGGCGGTCGCGTCGTTGAGGCCGCGGACATTTTCAAGATTCAGGAAGATGCGATCGGGCAGGGCCGGCGCCGCGCCGGCGGCGGCCGATTGCAGGCTCGCCGATACCTTGCGCTGCACCGAGCTGTCGAGCGCCACCGAGGCCCTCGCATCCGTGCCGGTGACGCTGAGGCTTCCCGTGCTTGCGCCGAGCAATTCAACCGTCTTGGGTCCAGGCATGGCCAACCTCCCCGCGACCGCGCTCGCCATCGTCGCGTTCATCCCGAGCCGCCGCAGCCGCGAGGCCACTTGCGGCGTGCCGGCTGGCGGCGACAGATCATCATAGGTGTAACCAAGGGTGGAAAGATCAACCATCTGGCCGGGGGTGTAGGTGAAAGTGACCCCGCCGGGCATCGGCAGCATGAAGGCGTGCTGCCCGACGGCCGCCGGTCCATTGATCCAGTTCGGGTCGACCGGATTGACATGCGTGGTCGGGTTCTCGCGCCAGACCTCCCACAGCCGGTCGATATTGGCGTGGTGCAGCCAGAAGATCGGATCGAGCGCCGCCGTATCGGGATCGGACATCAGCCCCGGCAAGTTCGATTGCGGGTCGCCGCCGCCGACCAGGCCGTGCACCCAGTCGTGCGGCTGGGTCTCGATACCGCCATGGACCTGGCCGCCGTGGCTGAAGCCGGTGTTGACGCCGCCAAAGCCGGGGCTGCCGCCGTTGGCGTCTCCGGTGAAGTCGGGATCGCCGAGTGCGTTCAGGTTGATCTGGTCCACCGGCACGAAGACGTTGCCATCGCTGTTCGGCCCATAGCGCTGCGGGACAAACAGCGGGTTGTTGCCGGTTCCGTCCGGCCAGTCCGCGGACGCGAAAGCGGGTGGCAGCGCGTTCTGGCCCGGCTTGAGGTAATTCCAGTAGGGCAGCGTCCAGTCGGCGGGGCCGCCGGCCTTCACCACCGCGTCCCGCACCACCGCTTCGAGGGCGATCAGGTAGCCGCGGTGCCAGGGCAGGAAATACCAGCTGCCGTGCTGGCATTGATTCCAGAAGTTATTGATATTGGCGCTGCTCGGCATCGGCTCCTGCGGATCCAGATAGCCGAGCTGCTGCCACAGCCCCTGATCGATCCCGTGGATGGCGCCGTAGAACCGCCATGCCGTCGGTTCGCTCAGGGCGCGTGATTTCATGGCGTTGACGCCGCGCGCGTACCAGAGGATCGGGTCGGCCCAGTCGCCGCCCAGCTCCCAGACATTCTTGCGTGTTGAGGCCATAGCATCACCCCTTCGATGCCGCGCAGGCACTCGCCGCGGCGTCAAAAGTATATGCTACCACACAGGGAAAACCAGAAGAATGCTACCTGGCCGAGACAATTAAAAAAGCTGTGGTCACGGGATTGTCTTGCTGTCGCCGCAGATCGGCGCGGGCAGCGGCGTTGAATGAAGGGTTGGCAGGGTACCCGAAGCCGCATCGATCGAACGCCGCGGCCGGCATTCGATGTTATCGCGGCGTGTCCTGGCCGAGGCCTTCATAGACCATGAAGCCGCGCGCGACCCTGAGTTTCCGCAGCGCGCGAGGAACCAGCCTCTCGCGGGGCTGTTCGAGATAGCGCCACGACGTCACCTTGAAATCGGCCAGCAGGCCGAGTTCGCTTTCGAACGGCGCCAGCAGTCCGGTCAGGCTGATCGGCGCGTGGGCGCGGGCGTTGAACGGCAACAGCAGCAATTCCAGATGCGCCACTGATCCATCATGCGAGGTTGCGGTGATGCCGGCGACGGCCGCCAGCATTTCCTCGGCGACGACGGCGATGATCTGCTCGATCTCGCGACGGGCGTCGCCGGAGAACAGCGCGGCAAAGCTCCGGTCCTTGAGATCGCGGCCGAGCAGCGCGCAGACGCGGGTGCCGGCGACGCGAAACGGATAGCCGGATGCGGCGTCATAGGACAATACGAAGATGTCGCCGAGCAGCGCGCGCACCGCGCTGGGTTCGATCTCGCTGCGGTCCGGCGCCCGCGCGCCAGCGCGCTTTTCGTCCCAATAGGCGTAGAATGCGCGGGTTGACGGATGTTTCATGACGCGACCCTGCCCGGCGTCCGCTTCGGCGGGACACTTCTGTCCCGCTTTCGCGCACGCGCTTTCCCTTCTCTGTTTTGCAGGAGGTGCTTTGCAGCGTCCATGCCGCAGCCCGATCTCGGGGCGGCCGGCGGCGACTTTGCGTCGTTAAGGTTAAATTAACGATGTCGCCCGGGGTCGCGCCGGCGCTTGATTTTCGCCGCTATCGCCGGTGCGGCTTCGTCAGGTCTCGTTGAGGAATTCACGGACGTCGGCAAGGATCCGGTCGGACAGATGCGGGTCTTCCACGGCGCGCGCGATAATGAGTCCGCCGATCATCGCGGCGTAGGTGCCGGTCGCCGCTCGCATCTTTTCCGCGGCGTTCGATCCCGGAGCAAACTGTGCGAGCGTTTCAAGCCAGCCCTTGACGTTCTCGCTCATCTGGTGGCGGGCGGCGCTGTTTTCGCGCGCCAACTCGCTGCCGAGCGTCGCGACCGAGCAACCGCTTTCCGGATGCTCGCGATGACGCGAATTCACATGGGAATCGACCGCAAGGGCGATGGCGGATTTGTCCGGTGACTGGCTGACCACGTGGGCGGGGCGCCGAGCGCCGAAGCGGACGAAGTCTGTGCGAAGGCCGGGCTCGATCAGATTCGCAAGCGGTTGAAGTAGGGCGACGGCCGCGCCGCCCCGCGGCATTAAGGTTAAGTTAACGATCCGGTTTCCGTTTGGTGCGGGGCCGACTAGGGTCCGCGCACGCGATCGCCTCGTCGTTTTCTCCAGGTTCCGGCGAGGTCGTTACACAGGCAGGCGACAAACAGTTTGGTCGTCGCGCGGGGAGAGGTGGGGATGTCACCCGGGTATCCCTGGCGCGAAAAGGCCGGCACAACGAGGGAGGGCGTTCTCAGCGCCCTCCCTTATTGTTTTCGTCGGTCCTTTTTAGATCTCGGAGCGTTATTGGGGAGTCGTTTGCCCATCGTCGTTCCCATCCAGGTAACGAACTAAAACAGCAGACAGCATCCACCTTGGGGCACAAGCTGGACCAGCCGAAGTTCCTGCTCACGTTATGAGTTAGGCCTTTGGCCGCGAAACTTTCTTGGCCTGCTGCGAGCGCTTGTTCTCAGCCTCGGTATTGCGGACAGCCTCAGTCAGCATTTCGCGCAACTCGGCCTTGGTCTTTGCGGGTTCCCGCTTGGGTGGTTGCCATTGGGTCATGAACAGCATGTGGGGATGCGCGAGGGAGAATTAAACCCCCGCCGGGACCGCCTGCACCCTCCCTTTTTTCTTTGTCCCGCTGAAACGGCTGCGCGCGGCTATTCGGCGGCGGTACGGAAATCCGGGCTGGGTTCGGAATCGACGCTCGCTTGCCGCGGGGGCCCCATCAGTACCGGCTGGAAAAACACCGCGGCGGTCATCGTGCAGAGCAGCGACAGCGCCATCAGCTTGCCCATGCTCGACATGCCGGGATAGCTCGATGCCCACATGCTTCCGAACGCGATCGCGGTGGTCATGGCGCTGAACATCACCGCCCGGGTCAGCGTCGACTGCAGCAAGTGGGTTTTTCCGGCGCGCCACGCCATGGTGTAGTAGATCTTGAAGGCGACGCCGACGCCGAGCAGCAGCGGCAGCGCAATGATGTTTGCGAAATTGAGCGAAAAACCGTCCAGCACGCAAATCTCAAGCGTAACCACGCCGGCAAGGAGCAGAGGGACGAGCGTCAGGAGTACGTCCGTCAAACGCCGCAACGCGATCAGGAGCAGAACGGCGATCGCAACGATCGCCAGAACACCTGCTTCGACAAAGGCGGTGGTGACGGTCTTTGCGGCTTCATAGAGGCTGATCGCACCGCCCGCGGCCGACGGCTCGGCGCGCAGCACCGCGGTGGCGAAATTCCGCAGCACGTTGGTGTCGTTCGGATCGCCCTTTGGCGACGCCTGCACGCGGGCCCGACCGTCGGGCAACAGCCACTCGCGCACCAGATCGGCCGGAAGCGTCCTGATCGTCACGGTTTCGGGGGCGAGACTCTTGCGAAGCAGCTCGAGGTCGTAAATCAGCGGCGGCACGATCGCGGCTTCGGCCTTGGCCCGGATGCCGGCATCCGCACTTGCAAGCTGCTTGAGCAAATCGGCAACATGCCGCGCCGCTTCAGCGCCCGCGCCGCTTGCATTGCCGGCGGCCCCGGAAAGGGCGTCGGCTGCGCCTTGAATGGCAGCAATATTCTCTTGATCGGTCGGGGCAGGCCGGGTCTGCGGAGGATTGAGGGCCCGGCCAAGGCGTTGCGCCGTGGCCTTCAATGCGGCGATTTTCTCGCCTTGGTCCGTCGGAATAAGGCTGCTCAGCGTCAGCGTGCGCGAGACCTCGGGCAGGGCGGCGAGACGTCTGCCGGTTTCGTTGGCCTTCTCGAGCGACGGCGTCATTACTTCGGCGGCGTTGCCGCTGGTTTCGGGATCGTTCTGCAATTCGCGATAGGTCACCACCGAGGGCGAGTTCGGGCTTTGCAGGTCGACCGGATTGAAGTCGAACTGCAGATGCCACAACAGCGGCGTACCGGCCAGCACGACCAGGAAGGTGGCGACGATCACCGGGATGCGATGCCGTTGCAGAAAATCGTCGAGCGGCGCGAGGCTTCGAAAGCCGACCGGCGCGGGCTCGCCCGGAGGCTTGAGCCATGCCAGCATCGCCGGCACGAATATAATGCTGCAGGCGAATGCGATCAGCATGCCGCAACCGGCGATCAGGCCCAGCTCCGAAAGGCCGCGATAGCTGGTCGGCAGGAAAGCAAAGAAACCCACGGCGGTGGCCGCGGCGGCCAGTGAAAGCGGGTCACCCACTTTGCGGGCGGTCCATCGCAGCGCCTCGTACAGATCGGCGTGGTCGTGGCGTTCGGCGCGGTAGCGCACGCTGAATTGAATGCCGAAGTCCACCCCGAGGCCGATGAACAGCACAAAGAACGCGATCGAGATCAGGTTGAAGGAGCCGACCATGGCAATGCCGATGGCGGCCGTTACCGCAAGGCCGACCATCAGGCTGAAGAACACCGCCGCGATGGTCTTCCAGGAGCGAAGCGCCAGCCAGAGAACGATCAGGACGCCGAACAGCGCCGTCAGCGTGTCGCGCACGGCGCTATAGCGGATCACCGAGAACTGGTCGTCATTCATCGGCACCGCACCGGTCAGCGCGACGCTCGCGCCGAATTTGTTCTGCAGGTCCAGCTCAGTGGCCGCGCGCCTGATCCCTTCTTCCGCCTTGCGTCCGGGCTGCAGCTCGGCGAAATCGAGCGTCGGCTGAACGCCGACGAGGTGCCGCAGCTGCTTTGCGGTTGGCGGCTGGCCTTGCAGGAACTCCTGCCAGGAAAATGTCGCGGGCCTGGCGGACAGAACGTCAGTCAGCGTTCGATCCGCCAGCGACAGGGGCCAAGCCAGCTGATCCAGCTTGATCCTGCCGGCCTGGACGGCCTGGCTCGCAAATGTCAGCGTCGTCATGACGCCCCGCAGACTGGGATCGCCGGCGAGCGGTGCGAGGAAGGGCTGGGCTCTCGTCAGTCCCTCTGCGCTTTTCCTGACCTCGGCGGGAGTCTGATACAACAGCCCGTTGCGGTCGAAAAAATCCCCGCTGTCGAATTGCTCGACCGCGGGAAACAGACTGTGATTCGTGGATAGCACTTGCGCCAGCGCAATGGTCGCCTGTCCGGCAGCCTCGGCCGTCGGCGCTTTCACGACAGCCAAGATGCCCTTTTTCGGAAAAGCCCTGGACAACTCCAGTTGACGCTGATGCCAGGGCAGATCTTCCGAAATCAAACCCTCGATATCGGTGTTGATCGAGAACCGGACGGCGCCGTAGGCGGCGGCCCCGATCGCCAGCAGCGCGCCGGCAATCATCAAAGTCCTGCGATGACGGGCACAGAAGTCGACGATACGGACGATCGCGGAGTTCATTATCATGGCAAGAACTTTCGGACTTGCTGCGCCAAGCCAAACCCTATTGGGGCTCGCTGTCTCCGAACCATGCGCGATATCAATTTTGTTGGCCGTTCTTCCGGGCGAACGGCGAGGGCCTAACAAGTCCAGATGGACGACAAATTTGCCGGGACAACCCGCCAGGACTTCCCAGCCTTGGGGAGGATTCCGCAGGCTGTTGTTTTCCGCGGGATTTTCCGACCGTGCTCACAGATTTTTTACTCGCCGGCGCGACCCGCCATCGCTCGTCCGGCGGGTGCGCGGCGAAACGCTTCGCCGGATGCCCGATTTTCCCGCCCGCGACCGCACTCGGGAATGGGCCGTCGTCCCTGCCGATCCCTTCGATCTTTCTGCCTGCGACCGCGTCAGGCGAATGCGGGCCGGCGGGGCGCCTTATTCCGCAGCAAACGAAATCGTGGAGCGGTCGTAATCTCCGGATCCCATTCGGCCCTCGGCGAAAATCTCGTGCTTTGCGATCCAGTCAAAGGACTGTTCGAATACTTCTTTCGAATATGGCTCAAATACAATCCGCTCCCCGGGACCCCAGCGTCGCGGATCCATCAGCGCATGGAAGCGCTCGGGGAATTCGTTCCGGTAATAATGCGTGTAGAGTTCAGGCCGCAGATCGATGTCTCGCTGTGCCGATCTCAAGGCGCGGAAATATCGTCGGATGTCTTCCCGGTCCGGCGTGCCCTTGATCATGGCGGCGATCATGAAGGTGGTGTCGATCACCTTGCGGAACCCGAGCTGCTCCGCCAGATAATAAGGACCGCTGAAAAGCGCGGCCGCGGCACTTTTCCCCTCGATCAAAAGCTCCATGCGGTGAAACAGCATGCCATCTTCGAACGTCAGGTTGATTCTATCGGCTGGGATGTACTGCTCCAGCGCCTGGATCGTCGAATAGTGGCTGCCGGACTGGAACCCGACTGAAATCGGCACGCCCGCAAGATCGGCGGGTGTCCGCACCGGTGAATCCGCCGGAACGAAAATCCCGGACGGCGCGATCGAGTAGACGTCGGCGAAAAGCTTTGCGTGACCGTTCGAGGCTGCCACGTTCACCGTCCAGTGGCACGCGCAGCTTACGTTTGCTTCGCGTCCCTGTTCGATGCTCTGGAAGGCGCCCTGATTGGCCTTGTTGTGATGCTGTCCATCGGTCGAACGGATCAGTTCGCGAAACTCATAATCAAGACCCTCGGCGCGGAAATATCCCTTTTCCTCGGCCACCCATTCCTGCAGGCGAAAATGGGGTTCGACGATGAATTTGCCCATGGCCCTTCCTTCCTGAAATGGCGGTGCGCCCGGACATCGCCGCCGGTTTCCGCATTTTCCATTTGACATCAGCCTATCCCGCGGTCGTCACTGGCGCCATGTCGAAATCGGAATGAGCGATATGGATGGATCGGCATACTCGGAATTGAGCCTGAGGGAGTTGCGGATCCTCAATGTCTTGTTGAGGGAGCGCAGCATCACACGAACCGCGCAGTTGCTGGAAACGACCCAGCCGGCCATCAGCAAGTCGCTGAGACACCTTCGGGAGCAGTTCGCCGATCCGCTGTTCGTCCGCAACGGGCATGCGATGCAGCCGACGGCCAGGGCGCTCGACATCGCCGGCCAGTTGCGCGTGCTGCTCGATGCCGCCGACGGTCTGCGGGCTTCCGCGACGGCCTTCGATCCCGCGCAATCCAATCGTTTGTTCAGCCTGTTGTTGACGGACGTCGGCATGATCCGCTTTTTGCCGCCGTTGATCGCCCACCTCGCCGCGATTGCGCCGAATGCGAGCGCACGGGCGGTGCCGCTGGATTCGCGCCAGTTCGAGCTGAAGCTCGAAGCCGGCGAAGCGGACCTGGCACTTGGCGCATTTCCGAAAGCCGCTCGTCACCTGCGGCGCCAAAGGCTGTACTTTGACGGCTATTTGAGCGTTGTCCGGAAGCGCCACCCGCGGGTATCGAAAGTAACGTCGCGCAACGGCTTTCTGGCAGAACGCCATATTCTTGTGACCGCGTCGGAGACCGGCCACGCCGCGCACGGCGCGGCGCAACGAGCGCTCGCCTCGACGATTGCCGCCTCGAATATTCTGTTGCGGGTGCCGAGTTTTGTCGCGGGAGCCATTGTCGCCGCGGAAACCGACGGCATCGCGACCTTGCCGGCAAATCTGGCGAACCGTCTGGCCGGGCCGCTCGGCCTCATGGTGTTTGAAACGCCGATTGCCTTGCCACGCATCGAAATATCCCAGTACTGGCATGAGCGGTATCATCGCGATGCCGCTCACCGCTGGATCAGGTCCATCACGTTCGAGTTGTTCGCCGGCAAGGTCTGACAAAGTTGCCGTTCTGGCCGCATTACGATCTTGCGCTGCAACGCCAAGCCGCCTATTGGGGCTGCAATCGCTCGCGTGAGCCGCTCGCTTCAGGTCCTAAAGCCCTTGGAATCCCCGACAGAATTGCCGCCGGACATCCCGCCGGACGCCCCGCGCGAGCCGATCCTGACGCTGCCCGGCGCGTTGACCGGCTATATCCTGTTGCTGGCGGTCATTCACCTGCGCGTGCTGCTGCCGCCGGAACTGGAAAACTGGACCGTCGACGTGTTCGGATTCATTCCGAAGCGCTACGATTCGACGCTGCTGCAGATCGATTTTCCCGGCGGCGAGGGCGCCAAGGTCTGGACCTTCGTCACCTATTCGCTGCTGCACGCCAATCTCAGCCATATCGGCTTCAACGTGCTGTGGCTGTTGCCGTTCGGCAGCGCGCTGGCGCGCCGGTTCGGCGCCTTCAGGTTCTTCCTGTTCATGGCGGTGACGGCGGTGGCCGGCGCGCTGGCGCATCTCGTCACCCATGAGCATGCGGTGGCGCCGATGATCGGCGCGTCGGCGTCGGTATCGGGCACCATGGCGGCGGCGATCCGCTTTGCCTTCGTCAAGGGCAGCTTCCTGTCGTTCAGCCGCGGCGACGCCGATGCCGCGGCAAAGGTGCCGGCGCTCTCGCTGACGCGCGCGCTGCGCAATCCGCGCGTGCTGGCCTTTCTCGCGATCTGGTTCGGCGTCAACATCATCTTCGGCGTCGGTTCGATCGCGATTGGAACCGATGGCGCCAGCGTGGCCTGGCAGGCGCATATCGGCGGGTTTTTCGCAGGGTTAGTGCTGTTCTCGCTGTTCGATCCGGTGCCGCGCAGCGCCGCCGATGCTGCAGATGCGTCGTCGCCGGACGCATCGCAGGGCGGCTGATCGTCGCTTGCGGCGCAACGCGATTTCATTCATCATCGCTGCCCTGTAAGGCAAGGGCGCATAAGCCCAAAACCGTGCTTAAGAAACCGTGCTTAAGGGCCCGTGCTCGCTTCAGGCGCCTGCAACGAAACCGGCGCCAGGCTGTTGATTGAAAACTCGAGGAAACAAGACTGCGCTCGTTCAAGGGCGCGATCGGCTTCAGGGAGACGACAATGACGGTACGTGCGATTCTCGATACCAAGGGCCATCAGATCCAGAGCGTCGAGCCGGAGGCGAAGCTGTCGGCGGCGGTCAGGATCCTCGGCGAACGCAAGATCGGCGCCGTCCTCGTGATGAGCAAGGGCCGCATCGAAGGCATCCTGTCGGAGCGCGACATCGTCCGCGTGCTCGGCGAACGCGGCGCGGCGGTGCTCGACGAGCCGGTCAGCGCGGTGATGACGCGCAAGGTCATCAGCTGCAAGCAGAACGACACCGTCGCTGCGATCATGGAAATGATGACGCTCGGCAAGTTCCGCCATCTGCCGGTGCTCGAGGGCGAGCGGGTGGTCGGCCTGATTTCGATCGGCGACATCGTCAAGTGGCGCGTGCGCGAATACGAAATGGAACAGGAAGCGCTGCGCGAATACATCAAGACCGCCTGATCCAGGCGCCGGTCAGGGCGCCTTGTCGGCCGACGGGTCCGGCTTGCCGGCCGCGGGCGCCAGAATGTGGATCGCTTCCTGAATCGAATCGATGGCGCGCTCTGCGGCGCGCGCGCCGAAGGCGATCAGGTCGTCGGCGCGGTGGAAATCGAACCAGCCGATTTGTCCGACCCGGGGCGAGATCAGCATATCCGGCGGATCGCCGGCGAGCCTGGCGCGGGTGATGCGATCCTGCATGATGTTGAAGGCGTCGACCATCACCGAGGAAATGCCCGGCCGTCCGCCGCTGCCGAAAAATTCGCGCTTCACGGTGCGCTCGGGAGAAAACAGCTTGCCGAGGCCGGTTTTTTTCGGCGCCGGCTCGACCACGGGCGCTACCGCATCCGCCGCCGCGCCGTGCGAATAGATCGTGGTCGAATGGGTGAAGACGTCGCTGGAGAGGTTGGCGGCGATCACGATTTCCGCGCCGAGTGCGCGCGCCGCCGACACCGGTACCGGATTGACCAGCGCGCCATCGACCAGCCAGCGGTCGCCGATCAGGACCGGCGAGAATATCCCGGGCAGCGCGTAGGAGGCGCGCATGGCGTCGACCATGCGGCCGTGGGTCAGCCAGATCTCATGGCCGGTGCGCACCTCGGTGGCGACGGTGGCGAATTTCAGCGGCAGATCCTCGATTCTGATCGGGCCGATCGCGGCCTCGAGCTGCGAAGCCAGCTTGTCGCCGCCGATCAGGCCCGAGCCGTTGAGTCGGATATCGAGATAGCTGAGGATGTTTCGCGGCTGCAGGCGGCGCGCCCATGCTTCCAGCGTGTCGAGATGGCCGGCCGCGTAGGCGCCGCCGACCACCGCGCCGATCGAGGTGCCGACCACGACATTGGGAACGATGCCGTGGGCAATCAGCGCGCGGAGAATGCCGATATGGGCGAAGCCGCGCGCGGCGCCGCCGCCCAGCGCAAGCCCGATCACCGGCCGCCTGATGCTGCCGAGACCGACCTTGTCGCCGACGTCAGAGCCGTTTTGGCCGCGTCCGATCAAAATTTCCAGCACCGAAATTCTCCAGCCCGCACAAAGCTATTCGCCAGGGCCCCGCGCCGCCAGAACCTATCACGAGCATGTTTATGCCGCGGTTAAGGCCGAGCTAGGTATCGATTGTGACGGGATCACGGCCGCCCGACCAACACGCGAGCCTTGCCGCCGGTTCCCGATTGTCGCGCTCCGGCCGGCCGGGAGGCTTGAATTTGCCGCGTTTTCGGTGAAAAGCATGGCGATGACTTCAGGGGGTTACGGTACCGATCGATCCGGGCCAGGCGGACGCCTGTGGCCGGCGTTCGCGCTGGCCTGCCTGCTGGTCGCCTCGTTCGCCAATCCGGCCGCGGCCCAGATGTTCAGTGACCGGCCGCCGCCGGTGCCGCCGGCCGCGGTCCCGGAACAGCCTTCCGGACCGGCGATGAACCTGGCCCCGCCGTCGGGTCCTGCGTCAATGCCGAACCTGCCGGCGCCGCTGACCCAGCCATCGGTCGCCGCCGTGCCGCCGGTGGTGGCGCCGCAGGGCGCTGCGGTGCCGGGCCAGGGTGTGCTGGCGCTGACGGCGCGTTACGGCAAGGACCTGCCGGTGATCAACAACGGCCTGGTGTGGCGGGTGTTCACGGACCGGCCGGACGAGACCGGCACCTTCAAACTGATCCGCGAGGATCGCGGCGCCACGCCCAACATCGTGCTGCCGCCGGGCGGCTATGTGGTCCATGTCGCGTTCGGGCTGGTCAGCGCGGTGCGCGCGGTGACCCTGAAGGCCGAGACCGACCGCGAGTCCTTCCTGCTGCCAGCCGGCGGGCTGCGCATCGAGGGCCGCGTCGGCGCCAGCAAGATCCCGCAGAACCAGATCTCGTTCGCGATCTACAAGGGCAGCCAGTTCGAGGTCGGCGAGCGCGCCTCGCTGGTGCCGAACGTCGCCGCCGGCGACGTCGTGCTGCTGCCGGAGGGCACCTACTACATCGTTTCAAATTACGGCGACGCCAACTCGGTGGTGCGCTCGGACATCCGCGTGCAGGCCAGCAAGCTGACCGATGTGATCATCACCCATCGCGCCGCGGTCATTACCCTGAAGCTGGTCAGCGACAAGGGCGGCGAGGCGCTCGCCAACACCGCCTGGTCGGTGCTGACGCCGGGCGGCGACGTCATCAAGGAATCGATCGGCGCCTTCCCCCGCGTCGTGCTGTCGGAAGGCGAATACCGCGCCATCGCCAAGAACGAAGGCAAGGTCTACGAGCGGCCGTTCAATGTCGTCAACGGCGTTGACGGCGAAGTCGAGGTCGTCGCGCATTAGTTGTGGTTCTTCACGGGTGAGGAGGCGCTCTTGCGCCGTCGGCCGACAGCCTCACGCTGGTCGACCAATGTAACCTGCGGCGAGACAAAATAGCTCGACCAACGAATCTGATTAAAGATGGGCGAGATAATGCGCGAGTGCCACGATTTCCTCTTCGCTGAGAAAGTACGCGACCTCCGCCATCGCCGCCACGCCGCCGCCGACACGTACGTTCGACTTGTAGTCATTCAGCGCCTTGATCAGGTAGTCCTCGCGCTGCCCGGCAAGGCGCGCCACGGCTTTCGTACCGGCGAATGTGTCGGTGTGACAGGACGCACAACGCCGTCCTGCGGCCGCTTCCGCGCCCTTCTTTGACAGATCGGGATTGTCAACGGGTGCGGAGGCTCTCGGGGGCGGCAGCGAGGCGAAGTAGGCGCTGAGACTGCGCACATCCTCATTGCTGAGTTGATCGGCCATCGGCTGCATGATCTCGTTCTTGCGGGATCCGCTGCGGAAGAAAACAAGTTGCCATTGCAGGAACAAATCAGCTTGCCCCGCCAGCGAGGGGGGTGTTCTCGGTTTGGGATATGCCCGTTTCACCGTGACAAGGCGTGCATTGCGTTGCCTTTTCCTTCATCGCCTCGTCGCCCGCATGGGATGGTGCCGCGAACAGCACAAGCATCGCGGCAGCCGGTATCACCGAGCAAACGCGCATCGCCGCAATAGTTCTGAAAACGTTTTTCATGATTGACTTTCGTTCTCCGCAACAACGCACACCCCGTTTTATTCCCAGCGCGAAAAACTTCGAGCCAAGACAAGCCGTCCTAAATCGGCTCGCGCTGAAAAGGTTCCAAAGCGCGTACAAAAATTCGCCGGCGGAGCGGCAGGCCTGGCGCGCACGAATATGTGATGTTTTTGCTCGACGGTCGTTGAGTGCGCGAGTTTTATTGCGGAAATAAGCGCGAGCGACCCGGATTCTATTGTGGTCGGTCGCCCACCCTCTTGCTTTTGCGTCGTGGTCAAATTATTAAACGGGCAGGGGAAAATGCAGTCTCCTCTTGAGACCCCGGTCCAACGACTGCGCAACACTCGACTTGTCGAGGAGATTTGCGCATGGACGACCGAAAACACTCCATTTCACCAGATGCCCTTTACGCGCGGCTCGGCTCCGAAGCGGCGCCGATCGTTGTCGACGTGCGGCGGGAGGATGCCTTTGCCGGCGCCGATACGCTCATAGCTGATGCGTTTCATCGCTCTCCGGACAATTTGGAAGAGTGGCGAACCGATTTGCCGAGCGGACGGCAAATCGTCACCTATTGCGTTCATGGACGCGAAGTCAGCCAGGGCGTGGCCGCTGCACTGCGCCTCATGGGAGTGGAGGCGAACTTCCTCGAAGGCGGTATTGCTGATTGGACGGAGCACGGACTGCCGACCCGCCGCAACATCGGGGCTACTCCCGGCAAGTGGGTGACACGCGAACACCCGAAGATCGATCGCATTGCCTGTCCCTGGCTGATACGGCGTTTCATCGACCCCAACGCAGAGTTCATCTACGTCCCGAAGGATCAAGTCGTTGCCGTCGCCCAGCAGATTGGCGGGACCCCTTACGACATCGATGGCGTGGAATTCACGCATGAGGGCGAACGCTGCTCGTTCGATACCATCCTGCGGATCTACGACATCAAGGACCCGGCCCTCGATCATCTGGCGACGATAGTCCGGGGTGCCGACACATCGCGGCACGATCTAAGCCCTCAATGCGGCGGCCTGTTCGCGATCTCGCTTGGTCTCTCGGCTAACTTCCCGGACGACCATGAAATGCTGAAACACGGCATGGTCATGTATGACGCGCTCTACACCTGGTGCCGCAAGCTGCAAGCCGAGACGCATAATTGGCCCGCTCGGGCCGTCGGGGCTTGAGGGTGTCGCCTGGAAGCAAAGTCATGTTCAATCGAGCACGCATTTCGTGGGTGGTTTTAGCTGTCGTGTGCCTCGTGTGCACCGAATTGGGTACAAGCGTCGAAAGCGCCGCAGCGAAAATCGACATCGGCAACGATGAGGTTGGAACTCCGCCGGCCGAATTCGATCTATTGGAGGGGCGCTGGACGGTGGTTGGCGAAGCGCCGGCCACGGCAGGTCGTGCCATCGAACAATCCGGCGTACAGACCGCCGAGGATGGCTTCCCGCTCGCAATCTACAAGACTGCGACACTAAAAAATGCCGAGGTTGGCCTTCGCCTTAAGGCAGACGGGGGAAGGTTAGATCAAGGCGGCGGGGTTGCCGTGCGATTGCGCAGCCCGCAGGACTACTATCTCGTCCAAGTGGATGCACTGAGAGATCGAGTTCTTTTCTCGCGTGTGAGCAATGGTGAGCGCGAGGAGATCGTAGGCGTCGACGCCGACATTGCATCGCATAGTTGGCACAGGCTGACGATTCGGGCGGTAGACGACGAATTCACCGTTTCGCTCGACGGGGCGTGGGCATTTACCGCGTTCGACAAAACCCTATCCCGGCCTGGCCGCATCGCGCTCTGGACCAAAGGCGACAGCGTCACGCGATTCGACCAGATCGAGATCGTACCCTTGCCATAAGCCCAAACTGAACAAGCCATCTGCAGCGCTCACCTTTCGGGGCTGTCAACAAAAAGGAGATTCCCGATGACCATCACAACCGAACGCCGAACCTTCATTCAGGGAGCGGGCCTCGTTGCCGCCGCGGCGTCAACAGCGCTGGCGGCAAGCCCTGCATTCGCCCAAAGCAATCAGCCAAGCGGAGCCAAAACGATGCCGTATCAGGCAAAACCCATGTCGCTCGACCCAAAATCCATCAAGGGAATCTCGGAAAAGGTTCTCGTCAGCCATTATGAAAATAACTACGTCGGCGCCGTAAAACGCCTCAACGCAATCGGCACACAGCTGGCAGAACTCGATTTCGCCAAGGCGCCGAATTTCCTGATCAACGGCTTGAAGCGGGAGGAGTTGATCGCCGCGAACTCGATGATCCTGCACGAGATATATTTCGACGGACTCGGCGGGGGTGCGGCCGCGAGCGGCCCGCTGGCGGAAGCTATTGCCCGCGATTTTGGCAGCCTCGAGCGTTGGCGGACGGAATTTGCCGCGATGGGCAAGGCAGAAGGCGGCGGTTCGGGGTGGGTCATCCTTTCCTACTCTCCGCGCGACAAGCGCCTCGTCAATCAATGGGCGGCGGACCACACCACGACGCTGGCCGGTGGCCGGCCGGTGCTGGTGCTCGATATGTACGAGCACGCCTATCACATGGACTATGGCGCGGCGGCCGCACGTTATGTCGACATCTACATGGAGGCAATTCGCTGGGACAACGCAGTGAAGCTGTACGATCAGTACAGCCGGGAAAGTTAGCGCCTGCCGTACGCGACTCCCGGCGCGAATGTCTGAGACCGGCCTTCACAAAGCCCGCGATAATTCGAGAAGACGAGATGACAAAGAAGATGAACGAACTATCGGCTCAACCTAAGGAGGGCCTGACGATGTGTAAGATGCTGCTTTGGACCGCGACGTCGGTTTTTTTCGCTATGCTTATCCCGAGCGCGAACGCGCAGACGATGGACTGGCGCGTTTTCGACGAACCGTTCGTCACGTCCGCACATGCGGCTGACATTGACTGGCAGAAAGTTGACGACGCGCTCGGTAGAAAGCCTGCAGTGTCGGGTGACGTGCATCGTTATGGCTTTCCGCGTAGCGATCTTACCGTGACGCTCGACGGCGTCACCATCAAGCCGGCCTTGGCGCTTGGCGGCTGGGTCGCGTTCAAGCCGATGCATGGGGAGGCCATGGTGATGGGCGACCTTGTGTTGCTGGAAACCGAGATCAATCCAGTGATGCTCAAGCTGATCCAAGGCGGCCTGGAGATCACGGCCGTCCACAATCATCTGCTGCGCGCGAGCCCTGCCACCTTCTACATGCATGTCGGCGGCCATGGCGACCCGGCGAAGATGGCGGCCGTTATTCATGACGCGTTGGCCGTCAGCAAGACTCCATTGGCAGCACCCGCCGCAGCCGCTGCTCCCCCAGCCGTCGATCTCGATACCGCGCAGCTCGATCAGCTGATTGGCGCCAAGGGGCAGGCCAATGGCGGTGTTTATCAATTCAACGTGCCGCGACGCGAGGCCGTGACCATGGGTGGAATGCCCATCACGCCGCCCGCGCCACTGGGCGCCGCCATCGCCATAAATTTCCAGCCGACCGGCGGCGGCAAGGCAGCGATCACCGGCGATTTTGTCCTGACCGGCGATGAGGTCAATCCGGTGATCAAGGCGTTGCGGGCGAACGGCATCGATGTCACGGCCGTGCACAGCCACATGCTGGACGAGCAGCCGCGCCTGTTCTTCCTGCATTTCTGGGCCGTTGATGATGCCTTGAAGCTTGCCAAGGGATTGCGCGCCGCGCTCGACAAGACGGCGAGCACGAAGAGCTAACGCCTTGCGTTTCAACATCGGCCTGAAGGCGGCGCTCCCCGAGAGCTATGAGGAGATTTTATTTGGGGCATGACATGAGGACATCTAAAACAACTCCGCCGGGTCAATTCGGCGAGTTGGTACGCTACTTCCTGCGGCTCGGGTTCCTCGGTTTCGGCGGGCCGGTTGCGCTGGTCGGCCAGATGGAGCGCGAACTCGTCAATGAACGGAAATGGCTCACCAAGGAGCAAATGCGCGAGGCCATCGCGATCTGCCAGTCGCTGCCCGGACCTCTCGCGATCCAGGTCGGCATCTACGTTGCCTATCTCCGATGCGGGTTTTGGGGCGCCTGGGCCGGCGGATGGGCCTTCATCCTTCCGAACTTCGTCATCGTTGCCGCACTTGGCGCTCTCTACGTCTATCTTGGCGACCTGCAACCCGTCACGGCCATCTTCTATGGCGTGAGCCCGGCGGTGATCGCGCTGATCCTGCATTCCTGCTACCGGCTGGCCAAACTTGGCATGGAGGACTGGTTGCAGTGGGTGATCGCCTTGGTCTGCCTCGTGGTCACCGTCATTCTGCAAGCCGAAGTGGCGCTCCTGTTCATCGGAGCGGGCATTGTCGGCATTCTGTACTACGGCAGTCTGTTCAAGCGCACGCCGCCCGCGCTTTCGGTAACCGCGGCACCGGTTCTCGCGCAGCTCGCGCCCACGGCCGCGAGTCCGATCCTCGGCAAACTCTTCCTGTTCTTTCTCAAGGCCGGTTCGCTCACCTTCGGCAGCGGCCTCGTCATCGTTCCATTCCTCGAACAGGGACTGGTTCAACAGTTCGGCTGGCTGGATCAACGCCAGTTCCTGATCGCGGTCGCCATCGGCATGATCAGCCCGGGACCGGTCGTGATCACCGCGACCTTTGTCGGTTATCTCGTCGCCGGATTCTGGGGCTCGGTGGTCTCGACCATCGGCATTTTCCTTCCGTCATTTCTGCTGGTGCTTATCGCCGCGCCCTTGCTGGCGCGTCATCGCGGCAATCCCAATGTGCAGGGTTTTGTCAAGGGCGCCTACGCGGCGGCGATCGGGACGATATTGGGCGCATGCATCCTGCTGGGACGGATCGCCATCGGCGATTGGCTGACGGTCCTGATCGGTTTGGTTTCGCTCGCCATCCTGTTCCGGTGGAAAGTCAGCAACCCGCTTCTGATCGCGGTGACCGGTGCCGTCGGTCTGATCGCGTTCCCGCTGTTGCAACCGACCTGGGTGATGGTCCACTAGCTGGCGCAAAAGAGGAGACTGGCCACATGGCCGCAGGCGAAGCTGGCAAACTAGCCCTGCTCTGGCGCGGGGACCGTCAGGCGCGAAGCGGGGCGACGGCACAGAACAATCGGTACCACCGGGTTTTCGAGGCGCTGGCCGCGCTCGGCATCGAGGCGGAGCCTGCGGTCTATGCCGACGACATGGCGGACGAAGTGCGCCGGCAGCTTCTCGGTTGCGACGGGGTGCTGGTCTGGGTCGACCCGATCTCCGATGGGCAGAACCGGGTGGTGCTCGATGCGCTGCTGCGCGACGTCGCTTCGCGTGGGGTGTGGGTGAGCGCCCACCCCGACGTGATCCTGAAAATGGGCGTGAAGGAAGTTCTCTACCGCACCAGGGATCTGGGCTGGGGCGCGGACACCCATCTGTATCGCACCGCCAAAGCCTTTCGGGAAGAGTTTCCGCCACGGCTTCGAACGGCAGGCGCCAGGGTCCTCAAGCAGAACCGTGGCAATGGCGGCCAAGGCGTGTGGAGGGTCGAATTGTTATCCGACGCCGCCATTGTTCGGGTGCTGCACGCGCGCCGCGGCAGCGTGCCCGAGTCCATGCCGCTCGGCGATTTCATGAAACAGTGCGAAGCCTATTTCGCGAACGAAGGGTGTATCGTCGATCAACCGTTCCAGCCGAGGCTGCCCGACGGCATGATCCGCTGCTACATGGGCGAGGACAAGGTTGTCGGTTTCGGACACCAATTCATCAAGGCACTGATTCCGCCGCCGCCCGAAGGGCCGGACTCGCCCGCGGCACAGCCCGGCCCGCGGATCATGCATCCGGCGTCGGCGCCACCGTTTCAGGCGCTCAGAAACAAGATGGAATCCGAATGGACGCCGCAGATGATGCATCGATTGGGAATCGATGTGGGCTCGTTGCCCATCATCTGGGATGCCGACTTTCTCTACGGGCCTCGCGATGCCTCCGGCCAGGACACCTACGTGCTTTGCGAGATCAACGTCAGCTCGGTGTTTGCGATTCCGGAACAGGCGCCCTCGGAGATAGCGCGCCTCGCGATGGCTCGGTTGCGAGCGAAGAACGACGTGCGACGATCGACGGTTGAGAGGCCGCGAAGATAGATGCTGGGGGAGAGTCATAGGCAAGTCGGACATCAATAACCCGTAGGCCCGAATCGAACCAACGCTCCCTGCGGAACTGGAGCATGAATCCTCTCGAGTTGGTCGAGCCTGGGACTATTCCTGATCCATCGCCCGCAAATTCCTCGGCGGACGGCAAAGCCGTGTGGTCCTGGCACCCAGACGCTGGTGTCAAGTTCGCGGGAATTTTTTCGCGGGCGACGGTGGCAAGAAAGCCCGGTTCGCCGGGGAGAGCACGGAATAAGCCGTAACACCATTGCGCAGGAA
>JGI12635J15846_10001306_pt1 | contig 21730 bp, 22 predicted proteins | sample BlaSpr_A8_OM2_M2_FD_15846 | JGI IMG/M metagenome (IMG submission 15846) | reverse complement strand
TGACGATATTCTGATGTAGCTTCTCGGTCCGGTTTGGGACGCTAACCTCAGCGGCTAAAGCCGGTTTTAAAAACAAGCCTTTTATCGCAGCGGTGAACCGCTGCGCCACCCAAAAGCTGCACCACCCAACCCCTACACTACCGCAGCCAGCCAAAAGCTGCTCGAAATTGATTGTCCGTGAGCCTGTAGCTGCGTGGGTTCTGGGGCATCCCTCCCTCCGGGTCAGGCCTGCAACCGGTAAAAGCTTAGAGCCGCATCCCCCTGTTTCAGTGTGCGGTAGCGTCGAAGGGAATCAAACGATTCTCCAGGATCGAATTTCTTTAAGTGTTCGGCGATAACTGTACTTTCCGGCTTCAGTAGGGATGATTGCGAGAGTTCCTCTAATGTTTTGCGATACTCTTGCTCCATCTGGTAAGGCGGATCGAGAAAAACAAAATCCGCTGACGGGCCACGCGATTTCAAGCTTCGTAGCGCTCGAACCGCATCCTGCTGTATCACCTCGCAGCCGGTGTTGATTTTCAGAGAACGTAGATTGCGATGGATTAGCTCAACAGATTGAGTTTCGCAATCGACGAAATACACCATTCCACATCCGCGGCTGATGGCCTCGATTCCCACGGCTCCCGTGCCCCCATATAGGTCAATCCAGATCGTTCCCGCGAGCGCGGAGGGATTTCCTGCCGTGAAAACATTAAACAATGTTTCTCGTAGTCTATCCGCGGTCGGTCGCAAGTCGTATCCAGGCGCTGAATGCAGTGGCCTGCTGCGATATTTTCCAGCTATTACTCGCAATTCCGCTCCACCGAGCCTTTCCGCCTGTGAACTTTCGATTGTGATGACGCAAACTCACGATACGCAGGGTTCCTCTGAATATATAGAATAGAGACAGCAAGGTGGCACTACCTCTCATGAGAAATTGGTCCATTTCGGCGGGGCGCATTTTAGGGGTGGAACTGCGAATCCATCTAAGCTTTGTATTCCTTCTTATATTTGTATTGCTAACCGATTCCGCGTCTCCCAACACGACGACTCCAGCGCGAGGCTTGGCACTGGTTGGGATAATTTTTGCGAGCGTGATATTGCACGAATTAGGACATGCCCTCATCAGTCGACATGAGGGACTGGTCGCCAAAGCAATTATTCTGCTACCCATTGGCGGCGTCACTTTGTTAGACGAAAGTAAGGAATCGGGCGACCCGCAATCGCAAACGTGGAAGAGGGACTTTCGCATCGCGATGGCAGGTCCGCTGGCCAATCTTGCGGTGGCCGCAGTCGCGGTCGGTGTTTTGTCCGTAGCATTGCCGCAAATTAACTTATGGGCGAAGCCCTACGTCCACTCGAGCAATCTTGCGAGGAGTCTGGTGTGGGCCAACCTGCTGCTTGCGGCATTTAACTTGTTACCTGCCTATCCCATGGACGGCGGCCGCGTTCTTCGTGCGGTTTTCGCCCGAAGCATGGACTCAGTTAGCGCCACCAAGAGGGCGGTAACAATCGGCCAGGCTTTTGCCACGATGTTCATGCTTACCGGCATGCTGTGGAATATCTGGATGACCATGATCGGTTTCTTCCTGTTCCTGGCTGGACAGCTGGAAGAACGATCAGCTGTTTTCCAATCGGTGCTGGAAACCGTGCGGCTGGAAGATATTATGCTCACGGACTTTGCCACTCTTTCACCGGCAGATACGTTGGAAGATGCGCTGGAAAAGGCGGTCCATTCCCTTCAGGATGATTTCCCCGTGATCCGCGGCAGCGATATGGTGGGAGTGATCTCACGGCAGAAGATCCTGCAAGTCTTGCGGATGGAAGGGAACGGTTATGTGCAGGCGGTAATGAACAAAATTTTTGAAGTCGCGCAGAAAAAAGAATCGCTGGCTTCAGCGTTTCGCAAGCTGACTGCGCGGAATCTTAGCATTATTCCGATTGTCGAAGACCAACGTTTAGTCGGGATCGTCACGTTGCAGAACCTGATGCATTCAATGGCGCTGCTGGCGGAGAGTCGTAAATTGCGGAAAACTGCCCTGAATTCCTGATATCAAAATTTAATTACTAAGCCTGCCGCGGCCTCAGCCAAGTGTCCCCGGCTTCCCGTAAACAAATTGGGGTTGTTGAAGTTCGGAACCTTGTAGAACAATCCCCGATACTGGATTCGCAGGGCCAAGTGAGGGGCAAGGGCAGCCTTCCTGAGGCCCGGAACGCTGGAGAATACTCTGTAGTCCACACCGACTCCATAGAGAACTGCGAACTCTGTCTGTCTCGTAGACGGCACGGGGACTTGAACCGTATTGACAAACGTGCTGAACGGGTTGAACACCAGGATTCCGGCGCCGCCGAATACAAAAGACTCGAACTTCTTAGTTTCCATTGGACTGAAGACATACGCCCCCGTCCATTCCGTCACGTTGGATTGAATCCGAAACGTGTTTGGCGTTTTGTAAATTTGGGAATCATTTGTGCGGGCGTAGTTTATTTCGATGGAATGTTTCTCGGCAAACCGCCACCGGAAAGTCCCCAGGAATCCTCCAGAATTGGTTGGAGACAGCACGATGCCGTTGGCAGAGGTTTGCTTGGGAAATACCCCCTCAAAGCCTAACGCGACGTCGAAACGATTGCCGGCCTGACCAACTGCAGTTGAGGCCAGCACGAACAGTGCCGCAACCGCCAAACCCGCCTTCTTGAACATGAGTCTCCTGCTGTGATAATTCGATAGGCACGATCGAAAGAGCACGCTTCTATCCTGTCAATATAGTTGGATGGCTTTGGCCTGCTGGACTGCCGGAATTTTTCTCAATTCCAGTAGAACTGCTTCCGGAACCGGGCTATCCACATGAACCACGGCAATCGCTTCGGCTGGTGTGTTTGGCTTCATTCCGGACGACCGCCGACCCAGCGAAAAATTGGCGATGTTGATGTTGTGCTCGCCCAGGACGGTCCCCACTTTGCCGATCACGCCGGGAACGTCTTGGTTGCGCAAGTAAACCAGGTTGCGTTCGAGGGGAGCTTCGACGTCGATTCCGTCGACCTGCAACAACCGTGGCGTGGTTTCTCTGCGCACTGCACCTTTTACCCCGTGCTCCTCGTTGCGGGCTTTGATCCGCACCGAAAGCACACTTCCCGCACCGCCTTTAGAAGGCTGCGTTTTACGCGTTTCTTCAACCCGGAGTCCACGCGATGAAGCTATGGTCGCGGAGTTTACCAAGTTGGCTTTTTCCTCGAGGGTCTCGTTCAGAATTCCTTTGATAGCTGCGTTGCGGATGAGTTCGGTCTTCCACTCCGCGATGTGGCCACTATAACCCAGCGAAATCTCTTCCATGGCCCCGGCGCTGATCTGCGCTAGGAACGAGCCTAATCGTTCGGCCAGGACAATGTAGGGCTGAAGCTCTTGATACTCGTCATGGGAGACCGAAGGGACGTTTACTGCGTTTTGGATAACTCCATGTTTGAGATATTCCTTTACCTGCATGGCAATCTGCTGGCCGACAGCTTCCTGCGCTTCGTTAGTTGAGCCGCCGATGTGCGGCGTGAGGATAACGTTATCCATGGCTGTGAAAGGAGAATTCTTCAACGGTTCCTCGGCAAAAACATCCAGCGACGCGGCAGCCACCTGGCCTTCTTTGAGTGCCTCGGCTAGGGCTGTTTCCTCCACCAGTTCGCCTCGGGCGCAATTCACCAGCCGCACGCCGCGTTTCATTTTCTTTAAGGAGTCAGCATTGATCATCCCTGTGGTCTGCGGAGTCAGGCCCACATGAAGAGTTAAATAGTCAGCAGAGGCATAAAGTTCGTCTAACGTCGCGGTGCGGACGGAGTTCTCCTTCGCAACCGAGGCTGAGACGTATGGGTCGTGTCCCATCACTTCCATCCCGAAAACACGTGCTCGCTTTGCGACTTCCATCCCAATTTTTCCCAACCCGACGATTCCTAACGTCTTTCCGCGCAGCTCGGAGCCTTGCAGAGATTTCTTTTCCCACTTTCCTGCATGCATCAGTTCATTGGCGCGGCAGGTGAATCGGGCCATGGCTAGCATTACTCCGAGCGTATATTCGGCGACAGCGACAGCATTGGCGCCGGGAGTATTCATTACGGCGATGCCTTTGCGGGTAGCAGCTTCCAGCTCGATGTTGTCGACGCCTACGCCTGCTCGGCCAACGACCCGAAGCTTTTGAGCGTTAGCCAGCAAGGCAGCGTCGACCTGCACAGCAGAGCGGACGATTAGGGCATCCGCCGATTCAAGTTGCGCAGCCAGGTTTCCATCAATCTGCTCCGGGGTAACGACCGTCCACTCTGGTTCGCGCAATAGATTTACTGCGGAAGCAGACATTTTTTCGGCTACAACAATTTTCATGGCTAATAGGTCCTTCTTCGTTAAGTAATTGGATTCAGCTTCATTCTATCTTCCTCACTCGAAAACAATCCCTACAACATCTTTACAGGGAAATGACACGGGGTTGACAGTCGTCTCCGGCGAGTCTTTTAGGCTGGTTCCAGCTCGGCGGCCTCTCTATACCCGCCAATTGCCTGGAGAGACATATGAAGCTCACTTGTGTTCTTTTAATCACGCTATTCGCGTTTGGCTGTGGCTACGGTTCCAACTACAACTCCCAGACGGGTGGAATGGGAGCCAAAGCCGCGGCGAATATCTCCGCCCTTATACCCAGCAGCGCCACTGCCGGGGGACCTGGATTCACGTTGACTGTCAACGGCTCGAACCTTGCGACCAACTCCATCGTGTTCTTCGGTGGTGCATCCATGTCTACTACATTTGTCACGTCGAACCAATTGATGGCGGCAATCCCCGCATCTGCAATTGCAACCGCCGGCAGCGTACAAGTGTACGTGAATTCCAACGGCAACATTTACGGGGTGAACTCGAACACGGTCAATTTCATGGTGAACTAAATACAATTCATTGCCGAGGAGGTCCGCCAAATAGCTGGTTTGGATCCTGCTGTACTTGTGTGTAGCCAACGGGTATATCGAAGAGACCTCCGTCTACAGAGCTATTGGAGTACTGCGTCACCTCAATCTGCATTTCCATTAGTGCGCCACTTGCAGATCCTGATTGCTGCGCGGAATTCGAGGAGTCTGCCGTATCTTGGTCATGCTGTTTCTTTTTCTTTCCAAACCCGCTGAACACGCTGCTCACACCCTTGCTGATGGCATCTCCAGTGCTTGTTGGAACTGACCCACGATCGTCCGATTGCTGCGGCGGTGGGGGTTGGCTCGGCTGCGAGGCGGTGGTTTGATTCTGTGGGACGGCGGTAGAGGTCATCCCAAAGCTGACATTTTGCAATAATGGCATTCCTTTGACGGCTACCAAATTTTTCTGGAATTCCTGCATTGCCGGGCCCATCTGTGCATTCATTCCTGCCATATTTCCCATGGTGCCAGGAAGCCAGTCGAGTTGCTTTGCCATACGTACGTAGAACTGCCTCATCTCGTCATACCCAGGAACACTGGGGGCAAGCCACGCATCGGAGTTCATTGTCATGGACGCGCCTTGAGCCTGTTGTTGAACCTTGGGATCAGTTGATTCGAACTGCATTTCTATCTGCCATTTCACTTCTTTGGTGGGGAGAGCCAGGATGGTCCGGGTGGCGCCTGTCTCCTCGCTATGAACTTTGGGGGTGATCTTGAGGTTGGCAGCTTCGGGATGCTTTGCAACAGCCTTTGCCTGTTCTTCTTTGGCCCGCTCCTGGGCTCTTTCCATGTTGGCCTTAAATTCGTCAAACGTCATGGTCGAATAGGTCTTCTTAACGGTGTCAATATTTATGAATCGCCGGGCGTCCAAATCAATTATCTCTACGGTTCCAGCTGAATGCTCGGAACGCATTCGATTGCCCTTCACCATGATAGTTGTGAGCTGGGGTTCATCCAGTTGGCGCGCGTTCTTGCTGAAGACACCCAACGATTTGGTCATGCTCATCAGGCTTCCGCCTGTCATCTTGCTCGATTGGGTGTACTTGAAATCAGCCTTAGAAATGCCACAAACAACAAGCAAAATTGAGAACACGAGTACCGTAGTCCTGCCGACGCGCATAGGTCCTCCTTCAGGATGCATGTGTTTTGAAATAGGGTTTTGCCCTAACGGGTCGCTCCGGCTTCGATTCTTGCGTTCTCATTTAAGCTGCGAGCAAAAACCTCCTGGGCGGCGCGGACGGAAGTGCCGTACTGAACCGATTTGCCAGTGACATTGCTAAGAACATGTTCGAGCGCGGCAAGGATTCCAACCGTATCGAGGTAGTCGTAATAACCGATGTGTGCGATGCGGAAAAGCTTACCCTTCATGTCGCCCTGACCGTTGGCAACGACGGCGGAAAAAGATTCTCTGAACGCCTTAACGATAGCGCTGGAATCCACGCCTGCGGGTGGATCGATAGCGGTGAGTGCAGCGCCCGGGGCGGAAGTGAAAAGCTTTAGCCCGAGAGCTTTGGCGCCGGCGCGGGTCATCTCCGCGGCCAGTTCCGCATTGTCTATTAGAGCTTTTCGCCCGGCTACGAGATCTCCCTCGCCCATTTGTCGAATGAAATCCAATGCAGCGCCTAGCGCGGCAAATAACGAGGTAGCAGGTGTATAGGAGGATTCTCCCTTGGCCGCCGCTTTGCGCTCCTTGCGGAAATCGAAATAGTAACGGGGGTTCTTCGCTGTTTCCATTCGCTTCCAGGCGCGCTCGCCGATGGCGCAATAAGCCAGCCCGGGCGGAATCATCAACGCTTTTTGCGATCCGCCGATTATTACGTCGATGCCCCAATCGTCCACATCGAAGTGAGTCGTGCCGAGTCCCGTAATGGCATCCACGATCAGAAGTGTGTCATCGCCACTGTCCCGTACCAAGCGGGAGATTCCTTTGATATCGTGGCGGGCGCCGGTTGAGCTTTCTGTGGCTTGCACATACACAGCGCGAACCTCGGGCGTCAGCTTCTGGCGAATCTGATCCAAGGAAAAGGTATCGCCGTAGGGCGCGCTAAGGACGTCGACGTTGCATCCGAAAGCTTTGGTTAAATCGCGCCAGCGCTCGCCAAACTTGCCGGCGGTCAGAACCAGAACTTTGTCTCCGGGCGAGGTCAGGTTTGAAACCGAGCCTTCCATTACACCGGTTCCTGAACAAGCCAACACCAGCACATCGTTATTCGTGCCGATAAACTCCTTCATGTCTGCCAGGACACGCGTATAAAGCGCCCGAAAATCGGCGGTGCGGTGGTGCATGGCGAATGACGCCATCGCGGTTTGAGCGGCAGGCAATAGGGGCGTAGGTCCAGGGGTAAAAAGGCGGTTTTTCAGCAGCATTGTTTAAGGTCCCTTTCGGAGAAGATGCCTCTAGTTTATCCCGGAACCTGGTTCTTGTGGATTCGTTTCTCCCGGCGCTGGAAACAACGATGCATCGGGTTCCCCGCTATAATTCCTCGCATGAGCCTATCCGAACAAATCCAGAAGGATCTCGTCGACGCCATGAAATCCCGGGACGAGCTGCGGCTCTCCACGTTGCGCATGGTCAAGAGCGCACTTAAGAATCGCGAAATTGACAAGATGGCGCCCCTCGATGACAAGGAAGCGTTGCAGGTGCTGAGTACGTTGATCAAGCAAAGAAAAGAATCCGTAGAACAATTTTCTAAGGGTGGCCGCCAGGAGCTCGCCGATAAAGAAACCGCCGAAATTGCCCTAATCGAAGCCTACATGCCCAAATCTGCCAGCGAGGAGCAAATTGTTGCCGGAGTGAAGGCCGTCATCGCCGAAATGGGATCCCCAACGGTTAAGGAGATGGGAACGGTAATGAAAAACGTAATGGCACGTTTCTCAGGAGCCGGCATTCGGGTGGATGGCAAGCAGGTGAGTGAAGCGGTAAAGCGAGAGCTTGGCGGATAGCTGTTATTTGCTTCGCTGCAGGGCGCGATACGCTTCACTCTTGGATATCCCGCGCTCTTTCGCGACTTTCTTCAGAGCCGCTTTTTCATCCAGCTTTTCGCTAGAGATTATTTGTTCGACTCGCTCGCAGATCGTGACCATCGTAGGCACGGAAAGAGTCTGCTGACTGTTCTCGACCTTTGCGACAAGCAAGGTAATTTCACCCTTGATTTCTTCGCGACTGGTGATTGCATTCAACAGCTCGCCCGCGGGGCCGCGCAAGAACTCTTCGTGAATTTTCGTCAGCTCGCGGGCGATGACAATGTTGCGGTTTGCGCCCAAGACTTCCACCACGTCTTCCATGGCCTCTGCTAACCGGTGCGGCGCTTCGTAGAAGACCTCAGTCTGCTTGGACGACTTGATGCCTTCCAAAACTTGCCGCCTTTGGCCACGTCTCGACGGCAGAAATCCTTGAAACCGGAAGGAGTCTGTGGGCAATCCGCTCGCTGCCAGTGCCGTCAAAAACGCGGACGGCCCTGGAATGGGAATTACTGGTATGCAACGTTCAAGAGCAAGAGAAATCAAGCGAAAACCGGGATCGGAAATGCCGGGCATCCCGGCGTCTGTGACTAAGGCTATTTTCGTGCCATGCTCCAGTTGTCGGACTAACTCAACAGCCCGCTCGGACTCATTATGCTCATGGTAACTTGTAACTCGCGATGCTATTCCGTAATGGTTTAAGAGCTTTTGAGTATGCCGAGTGTCTTCGCACGCGATCGTGTCTACTTCCCGGAGTACTCTCAAAGCGCGCAGAGTAATGTCTTCGAGATTTCCGATGGGGGTTCCAACCAGGTAGAGTGCCGACGCAGTCCTCACAGTGGAGGAAGTTGCCGATGGCGTCGGATTTTCATCGGTTCTGCAGGCGCGCTTTTCCCCGGCGTTCATGGTGGCGAGTCTAACACTCGCAGCTTCGCGTCAGGATTGCCTTCTGCCATGCCGTTGGCTGTCAGGCCGTTCACGGGCGTGGCTGTCGCAAAATTGACGGAAGGGACGACGCATCATAGAATCGAATTGTAGTTAACATAGGTTAACTTCCTCATACCTCATGCCACTTTACGAGTACGAATGTAAGAAATGCCATCATCGCTTCGAGCGCATCCAGAAATATTCTGACTCACATATGAAGAAATGTCCTGACTGTGGTGCGACAGTCGAATTGGTGGTTTCCGCGCCCGCGGTCCAGTTCAAAGGGTCGGGATGGTACGTTAACGATTACGCCAAGAAGCCGTCCGCGCAATCTTCTTCTAACGGGGAACCCGGGTCGAAGGCGGAAGCAGGTTCCAAAGGGGATTCGGAAGCGAAAGGCGAATCGGAATCTAAATCAAAAAAAGAAGAAAAATCAAAGCAGGAATCTTCGACCTCCGCCAGAAAGCCCGAAAAGAAGGCATCTTCCAGAGACAAATCCTAGCTCCCGCCACCGTAGTTTCGCTTTCCATCAATCTGTCATACCGCTCAGCAGATCAACAATGCGTGAGATGTGTGCCTTCGCTAACGCCTGAATCCCAATCACAAGAACCTCATCTAACCATTAGATAGTCGTTATAACGAGGATTATTAAATGATCAATGTCCGTCCGAGTGAAGAGCGAGGTGGAGGGGACTACGGTTGGCTGAACACCCGCCATACATTTTCGTTCAACACGTACCATGATCCGAAGTTCATGGGATTTCGTTCTCTCCGGGTTATCAATGAAGACTATGTCGCGCCGAGCCAGGGTTTTCCAACGCATCCTCATCGAGATATGGAAATCATTACTTACGTTCTAGATGGCGCGCTTGAACACAAAGACAGTCTAGGAACGGGTTCGGTGATTCGCCCTGGAGATGGACAGCGCATGAGCGCGGGCAGAGGTATCCGGCACAGCGAGGCCAATCCGTCGAAGACTGAAGCGGCGCACCTACTGCAAATCTGGATTCTTCCGGATCGGCAGGGTATCAAGCCTAGCTACGAACAGAGGGCTTTTGCGACGGAAGAGAAGCGCGGCAAGCTGCGGCTCATCGCGAGTTCGGAGGGCAAGGACGGCTCCGTAACCATCAACCAGGATGCAAAGCTTTACGTCACTCTTCTGGCGCCCGGCGAAACCGTGAGCCACCAGATGGAACCGGATCGCCATGCGTGGATACAAATCGCCAAGGGTTCAGTCGAACTAAACGGAAAGCCCTTGAAACAAGGGGATGGCGCTGCCATTAGCGATGAAAAACAGTTGACGGTAAAGGGAACCGAAGACGCTGAAGTATTGCTCTTTGACTTGGCCTGACATCGAACCCTGGCGGGGACAACTCTTGCCCACGTCACGTGTGGACTCACGCCACCCTTGCCTGTTTGGGGCTTCGTTTTCGGAATATAGTCTTCAAGTTTTCCCGCCAGCGCTCATCAATGCCTATCAGCGTCCAGTCGATCTTCGGAGAAAAATAGTGCAGCAAGACGTCCGTTGCCGGATGGACGCGTAACGCGGGCGCAACGAGGAATAGCAACGGATCTTGATTTGAAATCTCGACTTTCGGAAAATATCCGTATCGCGGGAAATCTCCACGGGTGTGGTGCCACGTGACCCTCGACCAATAGTCGAGTCCTTGCAGCGGCAGATGGACGTCTTCGTCGGCCTTGAGTTCAACCACGGCAAGGCGTCCTTCGCGCGTGGTGGTCAGCACGTCAATTATGGCCCGGTCTGAAGCCGAGAACGCCGGTACTTGAGAATACTGGGCTCGCCCTCCAAGCTGGCCATCCAGAGGGGCAAGATCGAGGACTGCTTTGGACTCCAGCCAGCGTTCAGGATGCATTCGCCACAAAGGATGATCCCGCGGCCCATCCGGATGGCGAACCTCTCCGATGCTCCTCACTAGCGCGGTGAAAGCCGCTGAATTCGAATCGGTGAGAACTCTTTCAGCACGTCCCACCCCAAAGACAATTTCTGTCAAACTGCGAAATGACGCTGGATCGTGCGCAATCCTGGCGCGCGCAAATTCGAGTCCATGGTGACGGAATGCAATTTCCGCTGAGGATAACATCGCGATCTCAGCCTCCGGCATGAGATCGTGAATGCGCGTGATCGAGGCGGCAAAACGCCCCCGCGTAGCGGTCTCATCAGCGGCGTGCGCTAGCCGGGTTTCAATATTCCCTCGGTCCGAAATATCCATCTCGACTAGCTCGGCGTCCCTTTCTTTCAGCTCATACAACTGCCATTTGGCAGCATCCGGATTTAAATGAGCCAATCGCTCCCTGGTTACCGCCGAACTCTCGTCAGGAAGAAATAGCTTAAGACCTTCTATGACGAGCTTTCCGGCCCGAGCCTGCCGGCAAAGATCCAACCACACGATCCCGAAAGTTAAGGCCGCGTCGATTGACGCTTGTGTCTCCTGGGCATTCACGCCCAGCACTGCGAATGCAGACTGCCCCCGGTGCAATATTCCTCTGGTATAAATCGGACCGAACGAGTGTTTTAGGTCGGTTGAGGTGGTAAGGTGCGAAATGGTGAATCCCGGGAATCGTCGCTCGAGAACTCGCTTCAACAATCGCTGGTAGCCCAACCGCGATACACGTTTCGCGGTGGGAGTGCGCCAATCCCGGTTGCGGCAGATCTCAAGTTTGGTGGGCCTACTTTGACCGAGGCGCTGCACATGAAGCCGCAGCACTTCGTTCTTGACTTCGGCATCGAGCACTCGCCGAACAACGTTCCGCTCCGGCGACCACATGTGCAGCAGACACTTATGCGTTTCCCCTGATACGGAATACTTCGTCTGCGACAAATCGAAGATGACATCGCCGTCCTCAACTACCACGGCTGTGGTCATTCCCATGAGGAAGTCTTCTACTTGGCGAGCCAAAGATTCGGGGTTCACGTCACCATTGTGTCAATTCAGCGAGGCTGCGTCTGTGACGAATGAACAACGATGTCTAAGACTCGTGTCTCCTGACAGGAATCCATGTGGGATAATCTAAAGAAATCATCCCAGAGTCTTTCCAAAACAGGCGGGCATCCAATCATCGTGGACAAAAATAGATTTTTCTTCGAGCACTACGGGCTAACCGAACGCGGCCTCGAAAGCTACCTCGCTGCTGCGTTGTCAGCGGGCGGAGACTACGCCGATCTTTACTTTGAATATCTTTCATCGACTGCATTGAGCATGGACGAATCCATGGTCAAGTCGGCATCCCAGGGGATCTCGGCTGGATGCGGAGTTCGCGTGATTTCTGGCGAGCGCACCGGGTACGCGTATACCGATGACCTGTCGCCCGAACGAATTTTGCACGCGGCCAAGACGGCAGCCTTAATCGCCACCGGCCCTGCTAAGACTCCAATTGTGGGATTTCAGGAAAAACCGGCCCGCAGCCTGTATCCGATAACCCTTCCTTCCGTGGACGCCGAAATATCAGCGAAAGTTGAATTGGTCATGCGCGCCGATAAAGCGGCGCGAGCCTACGATCCGCGAATCAAAGAAGTTCGGGCCAGTTTCATGGACGAACTCCGGAATATTTTGGTGATTGGCTCGGACGGCGCGTTCGCCGAGGATACCCAACCTCTTGCCCGATTGAATGTGTCTTGCATCGCGAAGACCGAGACGAATTCCGCGCGCGGGAGTTCGGGTGGCGGAGGGCGCGTTGCTCTCGATTTCTTCTTCGGAGAAAAGACTCCTGAATACTTCGCCAAAGAAGCTTCAAGGCAAGCGATCTTGCAATTGGACGCCCGCGAGGCCCCGGCTGGAGAGATGGAAGTCGTTCTTGGTCCCGGTTGGCCCGGCGTGCTGTTGCATGAAGCTGTGGGTCACGGACTCGAAGCCGATTTCAATCGCAAGCAGACCTCGGCATTTGCCGGCTTGATCGGCAGACGCGTGGCCAGCGAAAAATGCACCGTCGTGGACAACGGAACAATGCCAGGGCGGCGGGGTTCGCTGAACGTGGATGATGAGGGGGAGCCGACCCAGAACACCGTCCTCATTGAAAACGGAATTTTGAAGGGATATCTCAGTGACAAGCTCTCCGCTCGTCTGCTGGGAGTCGCCGATACCGGCAACGGCCGGCGAGAGAGTTACGAGCACATTCCCATGCCGCGAATGACCAATACTTACATGCTTCCTGGCGACGACGCTCCGGAAGATATCATCCGGTCCGTAAAGAACGGCATTTACGCGGTGAATTTTGGCGGAGGCCAAGTGGACATTACAAATGGCAAGTTCGTTTTCGCGGCCTCCGAAGCCTACATGATCGAAGACGGACGGATTACCGCTCCGATCAAAGGTGCGACCTTGATTGGCAACGGGCCGGATGTGCTTACCCGCGTATCGATGGTGGGAAACGACTTGAAACTCGATGAAGGTGTCGGTACCTGTGGAAAAGATGGACAAGCGGTGCCCGTTGGAGTCGGTATTCCGACTATAAAGATCGATCGCTTGACGGTTGGCGGAACTGCAAAAAAGGATGTCGGCGGATTCATGCAATAGTGGCGTCCGTGGGGAACTTTCTGCGTTAATCAAAGTAATCTCTGAGCTGTTTTCGGTGCACTTCTTGATCAAACCCGGTCGTAGACAAAAGCTGTCTTGAAAGTTGAGTACTTATGAAGATGAGGGTTTGCAAGGCGGTCTTCCCGGCAGCGGGTCTGGGAACCCGTTTCTTGCCGGCCACAAAGGCGCAGCCGAAAGAAATGTTGCCTCTTGTGGATAAGCCGATCATTCAATACGGCGTGGAGGAAGCCCTGGCAGCGGGTTGCAACCAAATCATTATCGTCACCGGGCGCGGCAAGCAAGCTATCGAAGATCATTTTGACGTCAGCTACGAACTGGAGAAGATGTTGGAGGAGCGGGGTAAGACCGATCTTCTGCATACCGTGCGTCAAATTTCCGACATGATCTACGTCGCTTATGTTCGTCAGAAGGAGGCACTCGGTCTGGGCCATGCCGTGCTGACTGCGCGCGAGTTGGTTGGCAATGAACCGTTCGCGGTACTGTTGGCTGATGATGTGATTGATGCCCAGGTTCCTTGCCTCAAACAAATGGTGAACGTGTTTGAGGAAACCCAATGTTCCGTGATCGCAGCTCAGGTTGTCGATGGAGAAGCGATTTCCGCCTATGGAGTGCTCGACCTTAAACCGGCGGATGGACGATTCAATGGCCGACTGTTTGAAGTTAACAGTATGGTCGAAAAACCTGCCCTGAAGGATGCACCCTCGAACTTGGCCATTATAGGCCGCTACATTCTGACTCCTGCAATCTTCCAAGCGCTTGCTGAAACCCAAACCGGTAGCGGAGGCGAGATACAGCTCACCGATGGCATGAAGCTGTTGCTTAAAAAAGAAAAGATGTATGCCTTCGTCTTTGAAGGGAAGCGCCACGACACTGGAGATAAATTGGGCTTCTTGAAGGCAACGGTTGAGCTCGCCCTCAAGCGGGACGATTTGGGAGGGCCCCTGCGCCAGTATTTAAAGACGTTGGATCTCGGCTAGGCCGAGAGAACAATTCAAAACGAACCCTCAGCCTAAGAACCGGCTAAACTTTTCTTCAGCTTTGCTGATTTTTCCTCAACTCCGCTCGCAAGCTCCTTTTTGTGATCATCTAATTTCCTGGCGAGTTTCTGATCCGACAATCCCAGGATCTGTGCCGCGAGGATTCCGGCATTCGTGGCACCAGGTTTGCCGATCGCAACAGTCGCCACGGGAATGCCGGCCGGCATCTGCACTGTCGCGAGCAAGGAATCCAAACCATTCAGCGGCGTTGACGGAATCGGCACGCCAATTACTGGCAGAGTCGTGTGAGCCGCAATGACTCCTGCCAAATGAGCCGCCCCACCGGCGCCCGCAATGATCACGCGAATCCCTCGCTGTGAAGCATCTTTCGCGTATTTCGCCGTACGGTCAGGCGAGCGATGGGCTGAGGTGACATCCATTTCATAAGGAATCCCGAAATCGTCGAGAGCCTTGGCCGCTTCTCGCATAATTTCGAGGTCGGAATCACTTCCCATCACAATAGAAACTAATGGCTCACTCATATAATTTTTTTATCTTCGCTTTCCGTCGACAAAGCCCTATGTCGTAGAGTTAACTTTGAGTGCTCTTGCCGCAATGTCGCTTCGAAAATGCGCGCCTTCGAAATTGATTTTCGAAACAGCTTCGTACGCACGCTGCACCGCCGCGCCCAAATCGGCGGCACAGGCCGTTACACCTAATACGCGGCCTCCGGCTGTGTAGTACGAATGATTGTGATGGCTCGTACCCGAGTGAAAGACTTTCACTCCCTCGGTGAGTTCGGCATCTTCGATTCCGGTGATCTTCTTGCCGATCTCAAAGACTCCAGGATAGCCGCCTGACGCCATCACCACGCATGCCGAAGCATCTTGCGACCAGCGAAAATCACCATCGCTGACACGCCCTTCGATCGACGCTTCGAGCGCCTCCAACAGATCGCTTTCCAATCGCATGAGGATCGGTTGAGTCTCGGGATCGCCGAAGCGGCAATTGAATTCAAGGACCATCGGCCCACGTGCGGTCATCATCAGTCCGCAATATAGGACGCCCTTGTACTCGGCGTCTTCCGCTTTCATCCCCTCCACGACTGGCCTCGCGATGTGTTGCAGGAGCCAATTTTGCATCTGCTGATCCACGAGGCTGCTGGTGGAATAAGCGCCCATGCCGCCGGTGTTTGGTCCGGTATCACAGTCGCCTACACGCTTGTGATCCTGAGCCGCCACTAGGGGTGCTACGCGCTCGCCGTCACTTATCACGAGAAAGGAGAGCTCCTCGCCCTCCAGGCATTCCTCCAGCACTACGCGTGAACCGGCTTCGCCCACCATCTTGCCAGTTAACATTTCCCCGGCTATGGACGCCGCCTCCTCTTTAGTTTTGCAGATCACAACACCCTTGCCCGCAGCCAACCCGTCTGCCTTAACAACCAGCGGAGTGGTGAAGTGCGGCAGTGCCTCGTCGAGTTCCTCTAACGAGTTGCAGATTGCGTAATGTGCAGTCGGAATTCGATGCCGCTGCATGAACTCTTTGGCGAAACTCTTACTTGACTCGAGTTGTGCCGCAGCCTTGGTTGGTCCAAAAATCTTCCATCCCCGGCGCGTGAACTCATCCACAACGCCCAGGTTAAGCGGCAACTCCGGCCCTACGACTGTGAGATCGGGCTGTAGTTTTTCAGCTATAGAAATCAACGAATGGAGACTTTTTTGATCTGCGGGCACGCACTCGGCAACGTTGCCGATCCCACCATTTCCGGGCGCGCAATAGACTTTGGAAACTCGCGGTGACTGCGCGAGTTTCCACGATAGAGCGTGCTCTCGTCCCCCACTTCCGATTACAAGAACTTTCATAGTTCTGGAGAAACAAGGGTAGGAGGCCCAAACGCCGATGTCAAATTTGTACTCGTGAAGACGCGCATTTAACCGCACTAGCGTTTTCCGCGAAATGGTGCGCCGGCCTACTTAACTATGCTCAACCCTCCGCCGTATAATTATTACTGATGATCACCGTATCCAAAGAAGACTATCTAAAGGCGATCCTGGAGGCCGAAAGCGAAGGCGAAACTGTAATTTCTGCTACGCTGGCGCACTGGCTACTGGTTTCGCCGCCTGCGGTTACGATGGCGATGCGGCGTTTGAAGAAGGATGGATTGGTACGAGTACAGCGCGACGGACATGTCAGTCTAACCACAACGGGCCGCAGGATAGCTCGCAAGCTGACTTTGCGCCATCACCTGATTGAGAGGATGCTCTCCGAGGTATTCGGAATGGAATGGTACAAGGTGCATGATGAGGCGGAGCGCCTCGAGCACGCGGTTTCTCCCGACTTCGAAGCTAAGCTTTTGCGCAAGCTTGGACGGGGAGGTGCATGTCCTCACGGCAACGTCAGCGAGTTGGAGAGTCCTGCAAGCCGCCGCCGCCGTGGTTTGCTGCTCCTTGCTCACGCCGACGCCGGACAGAGTTATCTGGTCAGCGGTATCTACGAACGCGATCGTAGGCTATTGGAATTTCTGGAGCAGCGCGGGATTCGTCCGGGCGCAAATGTCCATGTCTCCGGACGAAACTATGATCAGACCCTGACCCTGACGACGGACGCGGGTGCGGTCGCACTCGGACGTTCAGCCGCGGAAAGGGTTTGGGTAACGGTCCAATCCGCACGCGCGAGCCGAAGTTCTCATCCAGTTAGCCGAAGTTAAAAGATCTAGTCGACAATATCCATGATGCCCTTTGTATTCGAACCGTCGGACAATCGATTAGAATGAATGACGCTGCAGGACGTTCTATCTAACATGCCGCAACTCACCTACCTCGAAGCCATCCGGCAGGGAATCTGGGAAGAGATGGAACGGGATCCCACCGTTTTTTGTCTCGGCGAGGACATCGGAATTTACGGGGGAGCGTTCAAAGTCACCGACGGATTCATCGATCGCTTCGGTCCCGAGCGCGTGATTGATACACCGATAGCCGAGTCTGCGATTGTCGGGGCCGCATTCGGAGCATCGCTTACCGGGCTCCGTCCTGTAGCCGAGTTTCAGTTCATGGATTTCATCGGATGCGCCTTTAATCAGATCACGAATATGGTGGCGAAAACCCATTATCTGTGGGGGCCGCCCGCGCCTCTTGTTCTTCGCGGACCGAGCGGCGGCAATGTCCACGGGGGCCCGTTCCATTCTCAAAATAATGAAATGTATTTCGTGCATACACCAGGACTGAAAGTCGTCTGCCCGGCTACGGCCTACGACGCGAAGGGACTGATCAAAGCTTCGATCCGTGACAACAATCCAGTGATTTTCTTCGAGCACAAATATCTTTACCGTCGCATCAAGGATGAGGTTCCGGCAGAAGACTACATTGTGCCGCTGGGCAAGGCACGTTTAGCCCGCGACGGCCGCGATCTCAGCATCATTACTTATGCGGCCATGGTGCATGTGGCCATGGAGGCGGCGGACATTCTTTCCAAAGAAGGGATTGAAATCGAGATCGTAGATCTTCGCACGCTGTCGCCACTCGACCGCGAAGCGATTGCTCAGACTGTGCGCAAGACCAACAAGGTAATTCTGCTGCACGAGGACGTTCGGACTGGAGGAATTGCGGGAGAGCTTACTTCCATCATCAACGAAGAAGCTTTCGACGACCTGGATGGGCCTGTAGTCCGGATTACCGCGTTGGACACGCCTGTGCCTTTCTCTCCTCCTCAAGAAGAATTTTTCCTTCCAAAGGTAGGCGATGTGGTGCGGGAAGCGCGCAGACTTAAAGCTTATTGAGCAGAGGCCGGGAAATGCTGAAGGCAACGTACGGTTGTGGTCAAGCATCCCTATATACTCGGCAGGGCCAGGATATCGCGAAGCTTCAATGATCGCGATTGTGTTTGTTCGCAATTGTTCTGTAGCAATCCCGGATAATCCAGTTCAGAGGAGGCAAGATGCGGAACTTTATTCTTGGAATCATTGTGACTCTGGTGGTGCTCGCTCTGGGTGGCTTGGCGTTTCTTTCCTTTGGACTCATGCCAACCAACGCCGACGCCACTCCTCCGAGCATCGAGCGCAAGATAGCGATGAGTGCGGTGGACGCTTCGATGGACCGGCACGCCCCGAAGATTAGCAATCCCGTGCCGCCCACTGATGACAATTTGATTCAGGGAATGAAGATTTACACCGTCAATTGCGCCCTCTGCCATGGCACGCTCGACCAAAAACCAAGTCCCTTGGGCAAATCCCTTTACCCGCCAGTTCCCCAACTCATTCTTCATCCACCCGACGATCCCGAGTGGCACACTTTCTATACAGTGAGAACCGGTATTCGATACACCGGGATGCCTGCGTGGAACAAAGTGTTGACGCCAGACGATATGTGGAAAGTCGCCGCTTTTCTCTCGCGCATCGAAAAGCTTCCTCCAGCAGTGCAGGATTATTGGAAAAAAGCTTATGGTGTAACTTTGCAGCCTCAGGCAGGTGGCGACCACGATTGACCCGAATCGCATGGGACTTGGTTGTGGGCTGCCTTATATATAATGGCGGGTTGTAGCGGCCCTCGATTTTAAGAGCTCCACTACTTTGCGAATAGGCCGAGCGGAAGGAATTATGCCGACAGATATTGTAATGCCTCAAATGGGCGAGTCCATTGTTGAGGGGACGATTACTAAGTGGCTGAAAAAGCCAGGCGACAAGATTCAGCGGGATGAACCGCTATTTGAGATCTCCACCGATAAAGTTGACGCCGAGATTCCCGCGCCAGCTTCCGGCGTACTGCAGGACATTCGCGTCAGTGAAGGCGCCACGGTTCAGGTGAATACTGTCGTCGGAACAATTTCGAGTGATGGCGAGTCAGTTACGGCAAGCCCGTCGAAATCCGACTCCCAACCTGCGGCGGAGAAAAAGAAAGAAGTGCTCCCGGCCACAGAAGAGGCTGCCGCTGTAAGCGAGAGGGTGGCGTCTGCGGAAAAAGACGACGATCAGACTCGTTCGTCTCCGTTAGTACGCAAGATGGCTCGCGAACACAACATCGATCTTGGCCAAGTATCCGGCAGCGGTCTCGGCGGCAGGATCACAAAGCAGGATGTGCTTGCATTCATCGAAGGGCATGGCGCGCCACCGGCTCCTGCGACGACTGCGAGTGCGTCTTCCCCGGCACCCGCCCCGCAGCGCGTTGCGTCGGTACCCGGAGATCTTGTTCCGTTAACGCAGATGCGCAAGATCATCGCGCAGCGAATGGTCGAATCGCGTCGCACCAGCGCCCATGTCCATTGCATGTTCGAGGTCGACATCACCTCAATCGTGCACCTTCGCAACAAAACAAAATCTGCATTCGAACAGCGGAATGGTGTGCGACTTACTTTTATGCCATTTTTCGTGCGGGCGGCGATTATCGCGTTACAACAATTTCCCATAGTGAACGCCTCCATGGAGGGAGATGGGATTCGTTATCACCGCAACGTTAACGTTGGAATCGCGGTTGCATTAGATTGGGGACTCATTGTTCCCGTGCTCAAGAACGCGGGGGATCTCAATTTTCTGGGATTGCAGCGCGGCATCAGCGATCTCGGCGAGCGCGCCAGATCCAAGAAGCTCAGACCGGAAGATGTAGAAGGGTCAACGTTCACCGTCACCAATCCAGGACAATTTGGCGCGGTTTTTGGACTGCCAATCATTAACCAACCAAATTCCGCAATCATGGGTGTCGGTGGAATCGCCAAAGCGCCAGTCGTAGTTACGGACAAAGAAGGAAATGACTCTATTGCCATACGATCGCTAGTTCACCTAACTCTTGGCTACGATCACCGAATCATCGATGGTGCAGTAGCCGATCAGTTCATGGCGCTAGTTAAGAAGACTTTGGAAAACTGGAGCGAAGAGGTCGGTTAGTTTCACCGAGAGTAGTGACGAGCAGGTATCTACACTTGTGTTTTTACTGGGGCCGAGGTCTTCGCCCACGCAGAGGAATTTAGGCACTCGACCACGCCAGAGTCAAGTTGGTAGACCACGGTGTAAGAGGTATTTGGAGGGGCCGCGCCCGCGTTTGGAACCAATTGGACGGAGAGCGCGCCGCCATTTCCCAACACCGTGCTGGTTTTTCCCGCTGCGATCGCGTGCCCGTCGGCAGTCGTGAAGGCGGACCACGAGATCAGCAGAGTGCCCCCCGCTCGCGTTCCGTCTGCTCGATACACGATGTCGTTAATTGTGGTGAGCGCAGGAGTTTGCGCTGCCGAAATCATCGATGCCAAAANAATCCATCCCAGGACTGTCGGCAGCAAATAAAAAAGCCGCCCAANCGGGCGGCTNGCGTCGGACATAACCCCTCCATTACTCGATAGTGTTTAGTGCGCTAGCTGTTTCCACAGGCAGGAAAAGTAAATCCCTGCTCTAATGCGAAAAACTCCCAACTTATTTTTGGATTGGCTCACTACGATGCGAACCGTTGAATCGAAAATCGAACTATCTCTGCAAACCCACTCTGCCTCGCTCACTGGTTTGTAGGAATTTCTCCACGCTTTGTACGTAGACTTCCGCAAAATCCACTACCGGGCGCCTTGCTTCAATTAGCTGCATAGCGTCCTCCACATTCCAACTTAACGAACAAAGCACCGCCAGCGCCATCATTGGAGCCCGATGCACTCCAGCTGCGCAGTGGATGAACAGCTTCGTACCTTCTTCGTCCAATGCCTCCAGCGCAAAATCGACTCCCCGCTGCAGCAGTTCAGCCGGTTTCGGCTGGAAGTCGTCATCCGTCGCATTCCAGAGCACCTTGATTCCGTATGGCTTCGCTAAAAGTGTGTCGTCAAATTCGCTCTGCATGTCGATGATGTGCGTAACCCCAGCCTTCGCCACATCGGACATGTTTTCATCACCCCAGATGCCGCCGCCCACTGCGATTCGCCCCGTCACCCACGTCATGTCCATCCCGAGATTCCTGTGTGCCGCGACGATCGTCGTGATTGATGACCGCGCCGAGGCGGGGTCATAAGCCAAATCCAGCCTCCTCAAAGCTGACGACCATCGTTCCGCGACCAAGCTCGATCGACTCAGTTTCATTCTACGGCATCACCGCTTGCGGAAGGCCAGCTCTCAAGAGAATCTTTCGAAACTTTGGTTTCTGGTCGAATAAAGTCTGGGTCTATGCCCAGATTCTTCAACAATATCTTGGCAAGCGAATTATCTTCCGGCGATTCGGCCCCAGCACTCGCAGGATAAAGCCCAACCACCTCAAACAGATATTTCATGGGGAGATAATGCCCATTCTTGACTCCATCCATGGCGGTATTTGCCAACTCGACGGCCCGTCCGACAACAGCTTGTTTGATTTGATCTCGGATCTTTGCAATATCAACCGGCGTTTTTGCTGTCGATTCTGGCTGAGGCTCTTTTTCCAATTCTCACCGCGAATTTCGCCT
>JGI12635J15846_10001305_pt1 | contig 21735 bp, 20 predicted proteins | sample BlaSpr_A8_OM2_M2_FD_15846 | JGI IMG/M metagenome (IMG submission 15846) | reverse complement strand
TCTCGCGCCCGGTCGTGCCGGTTGACACCGGCGCCCGCAGAATCCAGCCGTCGGTGTCATAGAAGGTGACCTGCTGGCCCTTGATCGAGACGATGGCCATGATCGGCTCGCCGGCCTCGCGCGTGGCCGTCACTTCGGTCGCCCGCGCGGGGCGAGCTTGCTGGGCCGGCGCGTTGCTGCGCGGCGCGGCAATGGTCGGCGCTGTCAGCGCGGCCGTGATCGCGAGCATTATTCCGGCGATCGAGACCCATCGCGGAGCCTCGCCTGGTGCGTGGAAACCTGGGGCGCGGCGACGGATGGACCGCGCCTCGGTCAATCGATGTGTCATGCTGGGCTAAACCGCTTTTCCCGGGGCGAATCCGAAGCCGGGGCGAATGGTAATGGGTCTCGCGGCTGGCGGAAAGTAGCAACCAGTTTACCGGCGCATGGCCTCGCAAATGGCCGTGTAAAGTGGCCGCCCCCCCCGCCCCTGCCCGACCGTGCGCGACGCCTTCAGATTTTGTCATTGCCGGGCATAGCCCGTCTAAGACGGGCGTGAACGCCCTTTTGCCCGGCAATCCATGCGAAAGGGAAGCTCGATGGGATTTGCCGATGCCGCGAGCGGTCGCGATTAACGCCATGGGCCGATCACGGAAGTCAAATCGCCCGCGCGATTAATATGTGCGCGGCGACAGCGCCGGTCGTCATTGAATTCCGGGCGTCGGCGCGTAGCGCGTGAAAACGAAGTCGCGATCTTTTGCCGGCTGGTGGCAGGGGAAGCAGTTTGCATGCAACGCCTCATTGCCGGGCTTGCCCTTCGTGAAGTCGGCAAATCCCCAGCCGGCGGACGCGGCATATTTCTTGGAGTCCTTGACCATGAATTGCGCGTTCAAGGCGGCGCCGGCAAAGTGAGATTTGAGGCCGGCGGTCGGAAACCCGGCGCCCAGGGCTTGGTCGTCTGCCTCCGACGATTCCTCGTTCCAATGCAGCGCGGCAATGATGGTGCCATCAGGGAACGGCAGCGTCCCGTCACGGAAGGCCCTGATCGCAATATCGTTGCCCAATTGGGCGCGCAACTGCTTGAGCTCGCCGCCGCCGCCCGTCAGTTGCTTGCCGGTCAGCTGCTTGACCGCGATCAAGCGCCAGTCACGAAATCCGTCGGGGATTTTGATGCCGTAGATCGGGGCGGCGTCGCCGCTGGACTGTCCGGATGCAGAGCCGATATAGGCGGCGACACCGGCGACTGTTGTAACTGTAACCGCAACCGCAATCAGCGCCATCCGTCGCATAACCTCCTCCTTGGTTGGTCCCGGCACACTGGTGCATATCGTCATTCCAAGGCACGCAACAGGGCGAGCCTGGAACCCACAGTCAGGGTGCGGGGGACTTTGGGTCGGACGCTATTGCGCGACGATTCGTGGTTATGGATTCCGGCCCTCGCTACCGCTCGGCCGGAATGACGAGGTGAAACGCGCGGAGAGAAGCAACTGCGCCGCGCGAAATATGTCGCCGGCCGCTCAGGACGACCGCGCTGCTTTTGCCGGCGCTATGGCGTCCAGCACCAGTGCCAGCCGTCCGGCTGGAACGTGCACCAACGTCCCGTGTAAGCGTTCACGACCACGGAGCCCGGATAAGGCCCCGGAACATAGGCGCCACCATAAGCGGGCGCGACGACGGGGACGGGTCCGACGCCTACGGGTGCCGCCATATATAGTCCGGCATACGGATACAGTGCGCCATAAGGGACCGGATAATCTTGGGCATTGGCGCCGGTCACACCGGCCAGCGCCAAGCCTGCAACTGTTACTGCCAACGTCTTCATCGCTTTGCTTCCTGCTCTTTCGCCACGATAAAGCCGGCGTCCGAGGCCGGCCATGATTGCGAGGACGGAACTATACCCGCGCATTCGGGCTCGTCGCGCCGAAGTCAAAATGCAGGTTTACGACTACGTCCGCGCACGCGAAGAGTTTTCGCAAACTCAAAGACAAAGGCCGACTATTCGATATTTACAGATCGCCCCGCACGTGAGTTCGCCGGTCGGCGGCTTGGGACGTCATTGCGAGGAGCGGCAGCGACGAAGCAATCCCGGCCCGCTGGGTTGCTTCGCCACCGCTCGCAGTGACGGAAGAATTCACACCGTCACGAGCAATGCGTGGCGGTGCAGCGGGCGTTGCAATAGTCCTGCGCTCTGGCGTGAGTTGCGCACCAATTCTGGCAAAACGCCACGCACTTTCCGGTTGGCGCCGCGGCCGCCGGACTTGTCAGCGGGCCGCCCACGGACAGGAGCAGCGTGATCATCGCGGTTAGACAAAGAGCGATCTTCATTTTGTCCCTCCTCAGCCCCGACCCCAGCCGTCATTACAGCACAAAAACGGCGCGGGAAGGAGCGCGTGTGAAGAAAACACCCGTCACCGCCGCGCGAACTGAAACGGCAACATGGCTTGGACGTATCACAAACAACTCGATAGGAATCCCGCCAAACTTGTAACTCCCGGCGCATCTTTATCGGCCTTAAGTCAATCCTATGATCGACAATCAGACGCAGCAAACGATCTCGAACAGGAGGCATCGATGGCCGATCCGCTCGTCGTCCAGCGTGAAGTGCAAATTGCCGCGCCACGCGCGACCGTTTTCGCCTTTCTCACCGATCCCGAACGGATTTTGAGCTGGCTCGGTACCGAGGCCAAGACCGAGCCGCATCCGGGCGGCCTCTATCTCGTCAAGGGCGTCGGCGGCGACCCGACCCGCGTCGCGCGCGGCGCGTTCCGCGAAGTCGTGCCGGTCCACCGCCTCGCCTACAGCTTCGGTTGGGAGGCCGGCAAGGAAGTACCGCCGGACTCGAGCCTGATCGAGATTGATCTCGCCGAACGTGACGGCGGCACGCTGGTACGGCTGACGCATAGCGGACTGCCGAACGCGGCGCAGTGCGCGGCCCATGACGCCGGCTGGGCGTATTATATGGATCGCCTTGCCGTCGCCGCTGCGGGCGGAAATCCCGGCACCGATCGCGGCGCGGAAGCGGCTCGCGGCTGATGTTGCGGTCGCGTCGACAGCGCTGCCGCGGACGGCGTTGCCGATTAAGGAGTGACAAGGCGAGCGCGACCGCTTCATGATTGCCGCATGCATTTGTCGCCGACGCTCTCTTTGACGCTTTCTTGGCTGGTCGATTCCGCCGCCGAGGTTGCGGGCGCTGATCGGTTTTTGGCGGAGCTCGGCGCGCGTCTCGTCGCCGGCGGCGTGCCGCTTGCCGGCGGCGCGCTCACGCTTGACATTCCGCACCCGCTGATCGCACAGCGCACGTGGCTTTGGCGCGCCACGAGTGGCGAAGTCATGGAGGCTTTGGCGCTGGCGCCGGCGGATTTGGCGGCGCGGTTTGAGGTGGCTTCGCCTAATGCCGCCGGCCGTCGCTGGCTCCGCGGCGTCGCCGCAGGCGAAGTGCATGAAGATGCGATCGGATCGAGGAGCGACGCGCCTTCGCTCGGCTGGATCGGCACGCGTAAATTCACGGCGGACGAGACCGACACCTTGCGGCAGACCGCGCGCTTTGCCGCGGCGCCGCTGGCCGCTCTCGCCGCGCGCGCGACGCTCAAGGCCGCGCTGGAAGCTTATCTCGGTCGAAGGAGCGCGGCGCGCGTTCTCGCCGCGCCGATGCGCCGCGACCCGGGCGAGACCATTCAAGCCGCCCTCCTCTACGCCGACCTGCGCGGCTTCACCGCGTTGTCGGAAAGTAATCCGCCGGCCGCCGTGATTGCGGCGCTCGACGCCTGGTTCGACCGTATCGCACTTGCGGTTCAAGCCTTCGGCGGCGAGGTGCTGAAATTCATCGGCGACGGCATCTTGGCGATCTTTCCGGTCGTCGGCGGCGCGCCGCGTCCGGCGTGCCAGGCGGCGTTCCGCGCGGTCGAAGCCGCGCGCGCCGGGATGGCGCATCTCGATAACGAACGGCGTGCGCAAGGACTGCCGCCGCTGCCTTTCGGCGCCGCTTTGCATCTCGGCGAAATGCTGTGGGGTAATATCGGCGCCGCCGACCGCCTCGATTTCACCGCGATCGGGCCTTCGGTAAATCTGGTGAGCCGATTGGAAGGGCTGTGCAAACCGCTTGGCAAAACAGTGCTCGTCTCCGGCGCGTTAGCCGCCGAAACCGACGAGCCGCTCGTTGCGCTCGGAACCCATGAACTGCGCGGTATTGGGGCGCCGTGCTCAGTTTTCACACTGCCGGAGAGCTGAAGTCGCGCGTGACCGGATTGCATCACGCCCTTGGGTCAGCGACGAGCGGTCGCGGGATTGGAACCCTATATGGAGAGTGTCGTTGTTCCCGGTTTATGCCGGTGCGGCCGGTTGTTGGCCGCACAACGCCGAAACCACGAGGCTGGAGAGCCTGCAATGCCAAACGTCTCGTTCGTGGTGAATGGAAAAAGCCACGCACTCGACCTCGACACCCGCACCACATTGCTCGACGCGCTGCGCGAGCACCTCCATCTCACCGGCAGCAAGAAAGGCTGCGATCACGGCCAATGCGGCGCCTGCACGGTCATGGTCAATGGTCGCCGGATCAATTCATGCCTGTCGCTCGCCGTGATGCACGAGGGCGACGCCATCACCACCATCGAGGGCCTGGGCACGCCCGAACATCTGCACCCGCTGCAGCAAGCCTTCATCAAACACGACGGCTATCAGTGCGGCTATTGCACGCCCGGACAGATCGTTTCTGCGGTGGCGGTGCTCGACGAGATCAAAGCCGGCATCCCGAGCCACGTCAGCGCCGATCTCAATGCCGAGCCGCAGGCCGTTGCCGCCGAGTTGCGCGAGCGCATGAGCGGCAACATCTGCCGCTGCGGCGCCTATTCCAACATCGTTGAAGCGATCACCGAAGTCGCCGGAGGCAAGGCATGAAGTCTTTCACCTACCAGCGCGCGCATTCGCCCGCCGAAGCCGCGGCAGCGGCGGCGCGTATTGCCGGCGCCAAATTCATTGCCGGCGGCACCAATCTTCTCGACCTGATGAAACTTGAAATCGAAACGCCGGCGCACCTGATCGACGTCAACGGCCTCAAGCTCGATCAGATCGAGGCGACCGCCGAAGGCGGGCTGCGCATCGGCGCCTTGGTGCGCAACACCGATCTTGCGACCGATGCGCGGGTGCGCCGCGACTATGGTCTGCTTGCACGCGCGCTCCTTGCCGGGGCTTCCGGGCAGTTGCGCAACAAGGCGACGACCGCGGGCAATCTGTTGCAGCGGACTCGCTGCCCATATTTCTATGACACCAATCAGCCGTGCAACAAACGCAAAGCCGGCAGCGGCTGCGCCGCGATCGGCGGCTTCAGCCGGGCGCACGCGGTGCTCGGCGTCAGCGAAAGCTGCATCGCCACCCAGCCGAGCGACATGGCGGTGGCGATGATGGCGCTCGATGCCACGGTCGAAACGGTGCGGGCCGACGGCACTACGCGCACGATCGCGATTGCCGAATTCTACCGCGCGCCCGGCGACACCCCGCAGCTCGAAACTGTGTTGGCGGCGGGAGAGCTCATCACCGCGGTGACGTTGCCGAAACCTGTCGGCGGCACGCACGTCTATCGCAAGGTCCGCGATCGCGCGTCCTACGCGTTCGCGCTGGTCTCGGTCGGCGCCATCGTACAGCGCGACGGCTCCGGACGCGTTGCGCTTGGCGGCGTCGCCCACAAGCCGTGGCGCGTCGCTTCGGCCGAAGCCGAAATGGCGCGCAGCGCCAAGGCTGTCGCGGCGCGATTGCTCGAAGGCGCCAAGCCGACGCGCGAAAACGCTTTCAAGCTGCCGCTGGTTGAGCGCACGCTCGCCGCGGTGCTGCGCGAAGCGAGGGTTTAGGCCATGCGGTTCGATAACCCCGCGACAACCAATCCGATCGATCAGCTCAAAGTCGTCGGCCACCCCATCGACCGCATCGACGGGCCGCTGAAGACGACCGGCACCGCGCCCTATGCTTATGAGCGGCACGATGTCATCGCCAACCAGGCTTACGGCTATGTGGTCGGCGCGGCGATCGCCAAGGGCCGTATCGCCGGCATGGATCTCGGCAGCGCCAAGGCGGCGCCCGGCGTGATCGCCATCGTGACCGCGGAGAACGCCGGCAAGCTCAAGAAGGCCCAGCGCAATACGGCAAATCTCCTCGGCGGCCCGAAGATCGAGCATTATCATCAGGCAATTGCGCTCGTGGTTGCGGAAACATTCGAACAGGCGCGCGCCGCCGCACAACTCGTGCAAGTCGATTACGTTTCCGCCGACGGTACCTTCGACCTCGCGGCGGCGAAAGATTCCGCGATCAAATCCGAGCCGAGTTTTGGCGGCCCCGCCGATACCGCGACCGGTGATTTCGCCGGCGCGTTCGCCGCCGCGCCGGTCAAGCTCGATGAAACTTACAGCACGCCGGACCATGCGCACGCGATGATGGAGCCGTACGCCTCGATCGCCGCCTGGGACGGCGACAAGCTTACGCTATGGACCTCGAACCAAATGATCGACTGGAGCCGAGACGACATGGCCCAGACGCTTGGCCTAGCCAAAAACAAGGTCCGTCTGATTTCGCCGTATATCGGCGGCGGATTTGGCGGCAAGTTGTGGCTGCGCGCCGACGCGTTGCTCGCGGCGCTCGGCGCCCGCGCCGCCAAGCGGCCGGTCAAGGTGGCGCTGCCGCGGCCTTTGATCTTCAACAACACGACCCACCGGCCGGCCACCATCCAGCGCATCCGCATCGGGGCGGCGCAAGACGGCAAGATCACCGCGATCGGCCACGAAAGCTGGTCGGGCGACCTTCCGGGCGGCGGGCCGGAAACGGCCGTCGGCCAAACGCGTCTTCTTTATGCCGGGCCCAACCGCATGACGGCGATGCGGCTTGCTGTGCTCGATTTGCCGGAAGGCAATGCCATGCGCGCGCCCGGCGAGGCGCCGGGGCTGATGGCGCTCGAAATCGCCATCGACGAAATGGCCGAGAAGCTCAAGCTCGATCCAATCGAATTTCGTATTCTCAACGACACCGCGGTCGATCCCGAGCATCCGGAGCGGCCGTTCTCGCAACGCAGCCTCGTCGAATGCTTGCGCACCGGCGCCGCGCATTTCGGCTGGGCCAAGCGCAATCCGTCGCCCGGTCAGATGCGCGACGGCCGCTGGCTGATCGGCACCGGCGTCGCCGCGGCGATCCGCAACAACCTGGTGCTGGCATCGGGCGCGCGCGTGCGGCTCGACAATCGCGGCATCGTGACGGTCGAGACCGACATGACCGAGATCGGCACCGGCAGCTACACCATCATCGGCCAGACCGCGGCCGAGATGATGGGCGTGCCGCTCGACCACGTGGTGGTGCGGCTCGGCGATTCCGCTTTTCCGGTCTCCGCCGGGTCCGGCGGACAATTCGGCGCCAACTGCTCGACCGCGGGAGTTTACGCGGCCTGCGTCAAGCTCCGCGATGCGGTCGCGCGCAAGCTCGGCTTTAACTCCGCCGACGCGACGTTTGCCGACGGCGCGGTGCGCTCAGGCAATCGCAGCGTGCCGCTCGCTGAGGCGGCCGGCGAGCACGGCATGGACGCAGAGGACAAAATCGAATTCGGCGACTTAGACAAAAAGTACCAGCAGTCGACCTTCGGCGCGCATTTCGCCGAGGTCGCGGTCGACGCGGCGACGGCAGAAATCCGGGTGCGGCGCATGCTCGCGGTCTGCGCCGCGGGCCGCATCCTCAATCCGAAATCGGCGCGCAGCCAGGTGATCGGCGCCATGACTATGGGCGTCGGCGCGGCGCTCATGGAAGAACTCGTGGTCGACAAAAGCCGCGGCTTTTTCGTCAATCACGATCTTGCCGGCTATGAAGTGCCGGTGCATGCCGACATCCCGCACCAGGATGTGATTTTCCTCGACGAGACCGATCCGATGTCGTCGCCGATGAAGGCCAAGGGCGTCGGCGAACTTGGCATTTGCGGCGTCGGCGCCGCGGTCGCCAACGCCATCTATAATGCCACCGGCGTCCGCGTGCGCGATTATCCAATCACACTCGACAAGCTCATCGAGCACATGCCCGCCGTATAATAAAGGTTGGCGCGAGGGCGCGCGATCGAAGCAAAGAGCGGCGGCATGCGGATCGGTATTTTCGGCTCGGGCTTGATGGGCGGAAAGCTCGGCACGCTGTTCGCCCGCGCCGGCCACGACGTGGTCTTCAGCTACGCCCGCAGCCAAAAGAAGCTCGAGCGACTGGCGCGGGAGGCGGGAAAGAGCGCCCGCGCCGGCACGCCGGCCGACGCCGCGCAAAACGCCGACGCTCTCCTCCTCGCCGTGCCTTGGCCGCAGCTGGACGATGTGCTCAGGCAAGCCGGCGATCTTGACGGCAAGGTCATCATCACCTGCTCGCTGCCGATGAATGAAGAGACGACCGAACTCGTTATCGGCCGCACGTCGTCGGGCGCGGAGGAACTCGCCAGCCGGCTGCCGCGAGCCCGCATCGTTGCCGCCTTTAACACCGTGCCGAGCGAAGTTCTGTCTCGGGTTTACGAGACGCGCCAGGAGGCCGCCCGGCCAAGCATCGTCTATTGCGGCGATGATTGGCGCGCGAACAAAGTGGCCGCTACCTTGATCCGCGATATCGGCTTCGATCCGGTCGATGCCGGGCCGCTCGCGATTGCGCGCTACACCGAACCGTTTGCGCTTTTGATCGCCCAACTCGCTTACGGAGGAAAAGGCGGCCCAGAGCTGGCTTACCGGATCGAGCGGTTCGGGAAATAAATCAATCCGATATCCACTCGATGAGCGCTGCATTCACCGCGTCCGGCCGCTCCAGCGTCGACAAGTGTCCGCATTGCGGGATGACAACCAAGCGCGCGCCGGAAATGCCGGCGGCGATCTCCTGCGCCGCCGCCGGCGGCGTGAGTTCGTCGGCATCGCCGACCATGACCAGTGCAAGACAGGCTACGGTGGCAAGAGACGGCCGCGAATCTGCCCTCCCCATGATTGCATGCTGCTGGCGGATGAACGCGTCCGCTCCGGTCTCTTCGCCCATCAGGTCGACAATCCGTTTGAGCCGTTCATCGCCATGGCGATCACGATGCACCAACGCCGGAAACATCAGGTCGAGGGCTTCGTCAAAACGGCCGGACTTGGCGAGCGCGATACGGGTCTTGCGGGTCGCGGTCTGTTGAGGCGTTTCGGGCGTGGCTGCTGTGTCAAGGAGCGCGAGCTTTGCCACGCGCTCGGGCGCCTGGCGCATGATCTCGAACGCGATGTAGCCGCCCATCGACAAGCCCAACAGCGCAAAACGCGGCGGCGCGTCGGCCAAAATGCTTCGCGCAACCGCCGCGATGGATTCGTCGCGTGTGTGATTGGCGACGGTGACTGGCCCGAACGGCCAGAGTACCGGGATTTGGTCGCTGTAAAGCCGTGCCGAGCAGGCGAGCCCCGGAACAAGAACAATCGGCAGGCGTTCAGATGAAGGTCTAGGCATCGCCCATTCCTCGCGCGTACGAGAAAACTAGAGCAATCATTTTAACTTACCGGATGGCGGCAGGTTGACTTTAACCCGTTCGCACCTATGTTCCGGCGAAAGATCGGCACGTGCGGATTCGATATCAGATCGTCCGCGTGCAACACGAGGCCTCCGCGCCCGGCGCGGATCCCAACCCGAGGGTTCATGTCCTTCTCGCATCTCGGTTTATCCGACAAAGTACTCTCCGCCGTCGAGGCGGCCGGTTACAAAGCCCCCACCCCCATCCAAGAGCAAGCCATCCCGCACGTGCTGGAGCGGCGCGACGTGCTCGGCATCGCCCAGACCGGCACCGGCAAGACCGCAGCCTTCGTGCTGCCGATGCTGACCATGCTGGAACAGGGCCGGGCCCGGGCGCGCATGCCGCGCACGCTGATCCTCGAACCGACGCGCGAACTCGCCGCGCAGGTGGAGGACAGCTTCGCCAAATACGGCGCCAAGCATAAGCTCAACGTCGCGCTTCTGATCGGCGGCGTTTCGTTCGGCGACCAGGACTCCAAGCTGGTCCGCGGCGTCGACGTCTTGATCGCCACGCCCGGCCGCCTGCTCGACCATTCCGAACGCGGCCGCCTTCTGCTGAGCGGCGTCGAGCTTCTGGTCATTGACGAAGCCGACCGCATGCTCGACATGGGCTTCATTCCCGACATCGAGCGCATCTGCAAGCTCGTGCCGTTCACCCGGCAAACACTGTTCTTCACCGCCACCATGCCGGCGGAAATCCGCCGCATCACCGAACAATTCCTGCACAATCCGGTCCGAGTCGAAGTTTCGCGGCCGGCAACCACGGTCGCCGCCACGACCCAGCTTTTGGCGAAGTCCGGTCGCGAGCCGCACGACAAGCGCGATACGCTGCGCCGGCTGATCCGCGCCGACGAAAAGTTGAAAAACGCCATCATCTTTTGCAACCGTAAGCGCGAAGTGGCCACGCTCTATCGCTCGCTGCTGCGGCATGGCTTCTCGGTCCAGGCGCTGCACGGCGACATGGATCAGCCGGCGCGCATGGCCGCGCTCGAGCAATTCCGCAAGGGCGAGGTGATGTTGTTGGTCGCCTCCGATGTCGCCGCGCGCGGTCTCGACATTCCCGAGGTCAGTCACGTCTATAATTTCGACGTTCCGCATCACGCGGACGATTACGTGCACCGGATCGGGCGCACCGGACGCGCCGGCAAGACCGGCACCGCGATCACTCTTGTCGCCGGCGGCGATGACGCAAAGGCCGTCGCGGCGATCGAGAAACTCATCGGCGAACGTATCGCCTGGATGGGCGAAACACCCGGCCCCACCAACGCGGCCACCGCGGAGCCCAAGCCGGACGTCGCCTCGTCTCAGCCAACAACAAACGCGCCGCAACATCGGCGCGACCGCGACCGGTCCAACCGCCGGCACAAGGCCCCTCGCCCGCCGGCTTCGGCTTCGATCGCGCGAATCCCGCAGCGCCCGCCGCAGCCGGCCCGCGCAAGCCGCGCCGACGAAGGCGACGCCTCGCACTTGCCGGCATTTTTGCTGCGCCCGGTTACGGTCAAGGCTTAAGCCGGAGAATACGAGTGGCGCTCGCTGCGCGCGGGGCGATGCCGGCGCGCTCTCTTCCGCTACAGCGAAATTGAAAAAACGGACGAGCCGTTAAGCGTGCGCGCCGGCAGCATCGGTTGCCGGCTCGATCTGCACCGACTCGCCGCAGCCGCAGGCCGCCGTCTGGTTCGGGTTGTTGAAAGTAAATTGCGCCGCCAGCTTGTCGACNTTGTAGTCCATCTCGGTGCCGAGCAGAAACAAGACCGCTTTGGGATCGACGAGGATGCGCACGCCCTTCTCTTCGATCACTTCGTCAAGCGGATTTACCGCGTCGGCATATTCCATGAAGTAGCTCATGCCGGCGCAGCCGCCGTTCTTGACGCCGACGCGCACGGCGGCGATCGGCCGATCGGCGTCCGACATAACCGTCTTGATGCGCTCAGCGGCGGCGTCAGTGAGCCGCATCACCTGAGGTCTCGGCCGGGCAGTCGCCATGTCAACGTCCTCGTTCCAGTTGCGAATTGTTTTAGCTCTAAACGCTTAACAATCGCACTCCCTCGATGTAATGCGCCGGCGATCGGCGCGCAACTCGCGCTTTAGCGTTCACCACATATTGAGCACGGCCCGCGCCTCGTCCGACATGCGGCTCGGATCCCAAGGCGGATCCCAGACGATATCGACCTTGGCCTCGCGCACGCCAGGTACGCTTGCGACCGCGTTTTCCACCTCGCCGGGCAGATCCGCCGCCGCCGGACAGTTCGGCGTGGTCAGCGTCATTTTGATTTTCACGCCGCGGTCGTCATCAACGTCGACGTTGTAGATCAGGCCAAGCTCGTAGATATCGGCCGGAATTTCCGGATCGTAGACGGTCTTCAGCGCCGTCACGATCTCGTCGGTTAGGCGCGCGAGTTCCTCCGCCGGAATCGCAGAGGACGGCGCCGCCGCGCTTGCATCGGCCGCGCTTCCGGCAACGGCCCCATCGGTGTTCTCGCCGGCCATCGTATTGGTCGCTGCGTTTTCGCCGAGCGCGGCGTCGGCGGTCGTTTCGGCGGCTGCCGGTTTTGTTTCGTCCGTCATGCGAAAATATCCTGCGCCTTGATCAAGGCTTTCGCGAGAAGATCGACCTCGTCCCGAGTGTTGTACATCGCGAAAGACGCGCGACAAGAAGCCGTAAGTCCAAAGCGTTTGAGGAGCGGCATGACGCAGTGAGTGCCCGCGCGTATGGCGACGCCGGAGCGGTCGATAATGGTCGCAACGTCGTGCGGATGCGCGCCCTTTATTTCGAACGACACGATCGGCCCTTTGTCCTTGGCCGTGCCGAAAATGCGCAACGAATTGATTTCGCGCAGGCGGTCTTGCGCATAGCGCGTCAGCCCCGCCTCGTGGCTCCTGATTCGCGCCTTGCCGACCGACGCGACATAATCGAGCGCAGCGCCAAGCCCGATGGCCTGTACGATCGAAGGCGTGCCCGCCTCAAATTTGTGCGGCGGATCACCGTAAGTGATGCGGTCCTCGAATACCTCGCGGATCATCTCGCCGCCGCCGTTGAACGGCGGCATGGCGGCGAGGTGGTCGTATTTGCCGTAGAGGACACCGATGCCGGTCGGCCCATAAAGCTTGTGGCCGGTGAATGCGTAAAAATCGCAGTCGATGTCGCGGACGTCGACATCGCAGTGAACGGCGGCCTGCGCGCCGTCGAGCAAAACCGGCACGCCGTGGGCGTGCGCGATGCGGGTGACCTCTTTCACCGGCACCAGCGTGCCAAGCATGTTCGACATATGAGTGATGGCCACCATCTTGGTGCGCGGGCCGATCAGCTTCTCGAATTCGTCGATAAGGAAATTACCGTCGTCGTCGACTGGCGCCCACTTGATCACCGCGCCCTGGCGTTCGCGCAGAAAATGCCACGGCACGATATTGGAATGGTGCTCCATGATGGAGAGCACGATCTCGTCGCCAGGTTTGATGCGCTCGCGGCCGAAAGTATAGGCGACCAAGTTGATCGCCTCGGTGGCGTTGCGGGTGAAAATGATCTCTTCTTTGCGGCCGGCATTGAGGAACGCCGCAACCTTTTCCCGCGCGCCCTCGTAGGCCTCGGTCGCCTCGTTGGCGAGATAGTGGAGCCCGCGATGCACGTTGGCATATTGCGTCGTGTAGGCTTGGTGTAGCCGGTCGAGCACCGCCTTGGGCTTTTGCGCCGAAGCGGCGTTGTCGAGATAGACGAGCGGCTTGCCGTAAACCTGCGTGGCGAGGATCGGAAAGTCCGCGCGGATGCCGCTGACGTCGTAGGCGCCGTTGGTGGCTACGTCGTTCATGCGGCCACGTCGCGGGTGCTCCGCACCTTCAGCCACGCCGCGACCTCTTCCATCAGCGCTTCGCGCAGTCCGGCATGCTCGATCCCCTCGACCGCCTCACCCAAGAACGCCTGGATCAGCAGCGCCTCGGCTTCGCCGGGCGGAATGCCGCGCGCCATCAGATAGAATTTCAGATCGTCATCGATTGCGCCCGCGGTCGCGCCATGGCCGCACTGCACGTCGTCGGCGAAGATTTCAAGCTCGGGCTTGCTGTCGGCTTCCGAGTCCTCGGAAAGCAGCAGCGCCCGCGTCATCATCTTGGCGTCGGTCTGCTGCGCTTCTGGCCGCACGATAATTCGGCCCTGGAACACGCCGTGGGCTTCGTCGTCGAGCACCGACTTGAAGACCTCGCGGCTCTGGCAGCCAGGCGCGCCGTGTTGGGCGACGAGCGTCGCATCGGCGTGCTGCCGGCCCTTGAGCAGCGTGGCGCCGCGAATGTTGGCGACGGTATTTTGGCCGTCGAAATTGACGAAAAGCTGGTTGCGCACGACGGCGCCGCCGATGACGAAATTGAACGCGTTGAAGCGCGCCTTGGCCCCGATTGCGACCGCGAGGGTCGAGACGTGCAACGCGTCTTTGCTTTCGCCGACGATCTTGACGTGATCGACGTGAGCCTCGTCGGCGACGAACAATTCGAGCGCCGCGTTGACCTGATAATCGCCGGCCGCGCCCTCGAAGCTCTCGATCAGCATGACGCGCGCGCCGCGCTCGACAACGACCAGCGAGCGGATGAAATCCGCGTTCGGCTTTCCCGAAGCGACGAACAGAAGGTGCAGCGGACGCTCAATGGTGGCGTGGGCGCCGACGCGGATCACGGCGCCGTCACCCATCAGCGCGGTATTGAGCGCAACCGCCATGTTGTCCGGCGCGGCGAGCTTGCCGAGATGCGCCGATAGCGCCGCATCGTTGCTCGCGAGCGCGTCGGCCAGCGAACGGATGGTCAACCCCGATTCCAACGCACCGACGTCGGATAACTCGGAGACAAAGGCCCCGTCGACGAAAACGAGTCGGCGCGTTTCGACGTCGCCAAGCCATTGGCCGGCAGTTTTCGCGCGCGCCTTTGCGGCTGCGTCCGGCGGCCCGGCGAGCGGCTTTGCTTCGCGCATCAGCGCGCGCAGGTCGGTATATTTCCACTCCTCGACGCGGCGATGCGGCAACCCTTCGCGGGCAAATAGGTCGAAGGCGGCGGCGCGCTGATCGGCGATCGCGCCGGCGCCGGGCAGCCGCCCGCGCGCCTGCGCAAATTCCTGCGCCAGCGCCGTCTCCGCGGCCGTCTTTATGACTTTCAGCTCAGCCATGGCATTCATGTCGCGGGGACTTACGCCGCCGCTTCTTCCTGATACTCGGCGTAACCGCGCGCCTCGAGTTCGAGCGCCAAATCCTTGCCGCCGGTTTTGACAATGCGGCCGCCCGATAGGACGTGCACCACATCGGGCACGATGTAGTTGAGGAGCCGCTGATAGTGCGTGATGACCACGAACGAGCGTTTGGGACCGCGCAGCCGGTTGACGCCCTCGGAGACGATTTTCAGCGCGTCGATGTCGAGGCCGGAATCGGTTTCATCGAGCACCGCGAGCCGCGGCTCAAGCAGCGCCATTTGCAGGATTTCGTTGCGCTTCTTTTCGCCGCCGGAAAAGCCGACATTGACGCCACGGCGCAGCATGTCCTGGCCGATGCCGAGCTCCTTGGCGACCGCGCGGACCTTCTTCAAGAATTCCGGAGTCGACAGCTCAGTCTCGCCGCGTTTCTTTCGCTGCGCGTTGAGCGCGGTGCGAAGGAACGTCATGGTCGCGACGCCGGGGATTTCCAGCGGATATTGGAAGGCGAGAAAGAGGCCGGCGGCCGCGCGCTCGTCCGTCGACATGTCGAAAATGTTCTTGCCGTCGAGGGTGACTTCGCCCGCGGTCGGCTCGTAGCCATCCTTGCCGGCGAGCACATAGGCGAGCGTCGACTTGCCGGAGCCGTTCGGGCCCATAATGGCATGCACCTCGCCGGCATTGATCGCGAGGTTGAGGCCTTTAAGAATTTCCTTGCCGTCGATTTCGACGTGCAGGTTTTTCACTTCCAGCAAAGCCATTAAACAACTCTATCCTGTTGGTCATCCTTCGAGGCTCGACCTTCGGCCTCGCTCCTCAGCATGAGGAAACACCAGACTAAAATCTCATTCTGAGGCGCGAGCGGAGCGAGCCTCGAAGAATGCAAGCTCCCTAGCCCACGCTGCCTTCCAGCGAGACCGAGATCAACTTCTGCGCCTCGACCGCGAACTCCATCGGCAATTGCTGCAGCACGTCCTTGACGAAGCCGTTGACCACGAGCGCCGTCGCTTCCTCTGCCGAGAGCCCGCGCTGCCGGCAATAAAACAGCGTCTCCTCGGAAATCTTCGAGGTGGTGGCTTCGTGCTCGAACCTGGTCGAGGAATTCTTCGCCTCGATATAGGGCACGGTATGCGCGCCGCATTTGTTGCCAATCAGGAGCGAGTCGCAATTGGTAAAGTTGCGCGCGCCGGTGGCGCGGCGGTGCGAAGTCACAAGCCCGCGATAGGTGTTGTTGGAATGGCCGGCGGCGATGCCCTTACTGATGATGCGGCTTGTCGAGTTCTTGCCGAGATGCAGCATCTTGGTGCCGGAATCGACCTGCTGATAGCCGTTGGAAATGGCGATCGAATAGAACTCACCGCGCGAATTGTCGCCGCGCAGGATGCAGCTCGGATATTTCCAGGTGATGGCGGAGCCGGTTTCCACCTGCGTCCACGAGATCTTGGCGTTCCTGCCGCGGCAATCGCCGCGCTTGGTGACGAAATTGTAGATGCCGCCGCGGCCGCTCGCGTCGCCCGGATACCAGTTCTGAATGGTCGAATATTTGATTTCGGCGTCGTCGAGCGCAACCAGCTCGACCACCGCGGCGTGCAACTGGTTCTCGTCGCGCATCGGCGCCGTGCAGCCCTCAAGATAGCTCACGTAGGAGCCCTTGTCGGCGATGATCAGGGTCCGCTCGAACTGCCCGGTATTCTTTTCGTTGATGCGGAAATAGGTCGACAATTCCATCGGGCAGCGCACGCCCGGCGGCACGTAGACGAACGAGCCGTCGGAGAACACCGCCGAGTTCAGCGTGGCGAAGAAATTGTCGCTGACCGGCACCACCGTCCCGAGATATTTCTTCACCAGTTCGGGATGCTGCTGGACCGCTTCCGAGATCGGCATGAACAGCACGCCGGCTTTGGCCAGTTCGGCCTTGAACGTAGTCGCGACTGAAACCGAATCGAACACGGCATCGACGGCGACGCGGCGATTGCCGCCCTCGCCCGGGGCGCCCTCCGGATCGTCTTCGTTCGCGGGCTTCTGAATGCCGAGCAGGGCTTCGCGCTCGCGCAGCGGAATGCCGAGCTTTTCGTAAGTCCGCAGGATTTCCGGATCAATTTCGTCGAGCGATTTCGGTCCGGCCTTTTGCTTCGGCGCCGAGTAGTAATAAAGGTCCTGATAATCGATCGGGCCGTAGTCGACCTTGGCCCATTTCGGCTCGCGCATGGTCTGCCAGCGCTTGTAGGCGTCGAGCCGCCACGCCAGCATCCATTCCGGCTCGTTCTTCTTCGCCGAAATAAAGCGGACCGTGTCCTCCGACAGGCCCTTCGGGGCCTTGTCGGATTCGATCAGCGTCTCGAATCCATACTTATATTGATCGACGTCGATCCGGCGAACCTGATCGACGGTCTCTTGGACTGCCGGCACTCGTCCCTCCGCTCACGGTTTCAAGGACCGCGGGTTGGATTTGTCGGTTATGGTTCGAAGTTCTGTCTTAAGGGAACCCCAAATGCCTTGCGGCGGTTAATTCTGCCGTCCGCGCAGAGTCTTAGGCGGCCATGCCGCGCTTGTCCTTCAGGTCCTTAGATAATGCACCATAGGCCTTTCTCCAAGCGTTTTGGAATCGTTCTACGTCCGCATCCGTGGTGGTCCAGCCGACGCTGACGCGCAGGGCGGCCTGCGCTAAAGGCGGCGCGTAACCCATAGCTTCAAGTACATGGGATGCCTGAACTTTTCCCGATGAACAGGCGGCGCCTGAAGACACCGCCACGCCTTCGAGATCAAGCGCAATAATGGCGGTTTCAGCTTTAGCGCCTGGAACCGCAAACATCGTCGTGTTCGGCAGCCGGGGCGCCGACGCCCCAAAGATCACGGTGTCCGGTGCGACGGCACGAAGGCCCTCCTCGAGCTTTTGCCGCAACGCCAACATGCGGGGTGTTTCGTCCGGCATTTGAGCGCGCGCCGCCGCCGCGGCCGCTCCGAAGGCGACGATGCCGGGCAAATTTTCCGTGCCGCCGCGCGCCCCACGCTCCTGCCCGCCGCCGCGAATGAGCGGATCGGGGAAATGAACGTCGTCATGCCTGCGAATGAGCGCGCCAACACCTTTCGGGCCGCCGATCTTGTGCGCGGAGACCGCCATGAGATCGGCCCCGAGCGCGCTGATGTCGCAGGCAATGCGCCCCGCCGCTTGCACCGCATCGACATGCAACAAGCCGCCGGCCGCGTGGACCACCGCCGCCGCTTCGGCGATGGGCTGGATAACGCCGGTTTCGTTGTTCGCAAGCATGACCGAGACGAGCGGGCGGCTGACGCCCGCCAACGCTTGCCCTAGCGCTGCAAGGTTCAGTCGGCCGTCGCGGTCGACCGGCAGCTCGATGATCGCATCAACCGCAAAGCGTCCGCCCGCGCGAACGGAAGGGTGTTCAACGGACGAGATCAGCAACGCGCCTCGCGGCGTTTTCTCCGTGGCGGTTTCGATGAGCGGCGTGAGCGCCAACGTGTTCGCTTCGGTGCCGCCGGAAGTGAAGATCACATTGGCCGGCTCGGCGCCGACGAGTTCCGCCACTTGCGCGCGCGCTTGCTCGATGAGACGTCGCGCAGCGCGTCCTTCGGCGTGTACTGACGACGGATTGCCGATTGCGCCCAGCGCATCGGCGAAGGCGCGGCGCGCCTCTTCGCGCAACGGCGCGGTCGCGTTCCAATCGAGATACGTTCGCTCGGCCATGTTGTTATGCTTGCTTTTTCCAGGTTTTCGTCGGAGGCCGCCACCCCGGACACGCCGGCAGCATACCATCGCGCGTTGCAAAATCGAAGTGGTTATGGACAGTTACGGGCGCTGCCCAACGCGGTCAAACGCTGAGCGTCGTGCTGCCAACACGGTCGGTATCGGCGCTGCCGTCCGCGGAGGACGCCTGTCCGACGCAATCACGTAAGGCTTGCTTTTCGCACCCGGCCTTGTGGTAGAAGGCGCGACCCCTTTGTTTTTGCCGGGCGCGTCCCCATCTGCACATCGAAAAACTGAAATGGTTCTAAAGGCTTACGTTCGGTCGCCGGCGCCTTCACAAGGCGCGGGATTCGCACGCGCCGCTCAATAAATTGAGGTTCAATCCATGCCGGAAGTCATTTTCACCGGGCCGGGCGGCCGCATTGAAGGCCGCTATCATCCTGCGCGGCAAAAGAACGCCCCGATCGGCATTGTGCTGCATCCACATCCGCAGTTCGGCGGCACAATGAATCATCAGATCGTTTATCAACTTTACTACGCGTTCGTGCACCGCAATTTTTCCGCGCTGCGCTTTAACTTTCGCGGCGTCGGCAGGAGCCAGGGCGGCTTCGATCACGGCATTGGCGAACTGTCGGACGCAGCCGCCGCGCTCGATTGGGCGCAGTCGGTCAATCCCGAGGCGCGCAGCTGCTGGATCGCAGGCTTTTCTTTCGGTTCCTGGATCGGCATGCAGCTCTTGATGCGCCGGCCGGAGATTGAAGGTTTTATTTCCATCGCGCCGCCGGCCAATCTGTACGACTTTTCATTTCTCGCGCCCTGCCCGTCGTCAGGCTTGATCATTCACGGCGACAAGGATGCGGTCGTGCCGCATCGCGACGTCACCACGCTGGTCGAGAAGCTCAAGACGCAGAAGGGTATCGTGATCGAACAGAAGGTCGTCCCCGGCGCCAACCACTTCTTCGACGGCAAGATCGATACGCTGATGACGTCGATCGGCGCTTACCTCGACAAGAGGATCGGCACCAAGGGCGGCCGGACGACGACGGCGGCCTAGTTGAGTTTCCCCGGCGCGGGGAAAATTCGAGCGTCCGGCATCAATAAAACCGTTATCCCGAGAGAGACTGTCTCACCGGATTACGCTACGTTTCCTCCAGGCTTTAGGCCACGGACCGGGATACGGATCGCAAAGACCGTTTCCGGCACAGGGAGGACGTTATGAGGAATTTTGCCGCCAACGTGCTGGCAGCCGCCATAGTGTCGTTGGCCTTCGTCGGCCACGCCGTAGCACAGGGCAAAATCGTCGGCGTGTCGTGGTCGAACTTTCAGGAAGAACGCTGGAAGACCGACGAAGCCGCGATCAAGGCGGCGATTTCAGCCGCCGGCGGCAAATACATTTCCGCCGATGCGCAGTCTTCGGCGCAAAAGCAATTAGCGGACATCGAAAGCCTCATTGCCCAGGGCGCCAACGCGCTGATCGTGCTGGCGCAGGATTCGTCCGCCATCGCACCGGCCGTCCAGAAGGCGGTTGACGAAGGCATTCCAGTCGTCGGCTACGACCGGCTGATCGAAAATCCGAACGCGTTCTACATCACCTTCGACAACAAGGAAGTCGGGCGCATGCAAGCGCGCGCCGTTTTTGCCGCCAAGCCTTCCGGCAACTACGCCTTCATCAAAGGCTCATCCGCCGATCCGAATGCGGACTTTTTGTTTTCCGGCCAAATGGAAGTTCTCAAGGACGCGCTGGCCGCGGGCAAGATCAAGAATGCCGGCGAGGCCTATACCGATGGCTGGCTCCCCGCCAACGCGCAAAAGAACATGGAGCAAATCCTGACCAAGGCGAACAACAAGGTCGACGCCGTGGTCGCTTCCAACGACGGCACCGCCGGCGGTGCCATTGCGGCGCTGGCCGCGCAGGGTTTGGCCGGAAGCGTGCCGGTGTCGGGCCAGGACGGCGATCACGCCGCGCTCAACCGCATTGCGCTCGGCTCGCAGACCGTTTCGGTGTGGAANGACGCNCGCGAGCTCGGCAAGAAGGCGGCGCAGATTGCAATCCTGCTCGCCGGCGGCGCCAAGATGGGCGAAGTGCCCGGCGCGGTGAAATTCTCCGGCGGCCCGAAGAAAGTGGAAATGAACTCGCTGTTCCTCACTCCGATCCCGATCACCAGGGACAACCTCGACGTCGTTATCGAAGCCGGGTGGATCAAGAAAGACGAAGTCTGCCAGGGCGTGAAGCCTGGCACGAACAAGGTTTGCGGTTGATTACGCAGCCTCCGCACTGATCCAGAAATGAAAGCCGGCCGATCGAGTGTTGCGGGCGCGTTCTTTCGCGCTACCGAACTCGACACGCGGCTTCTGGGCATGGTCGGCGCTCTGCTGGTGATCTGGATCGCCTTTCATCTTCTTTCCGGCGGTCTTTTTCTCACGCCGCGCAACTTGTGGAATTTGTCGGTGCAAGCGGCGCCGGTCGCGATCATGGCGACCGGCATGGCGCTCGTCATCATCACCCGCAATATCGATCTGTCGATCGGCTCGATGCTGGGCTTTCTCGGAATGATCATGGGCGTGATCCAGGCCGATTTGCTGCCGAAGCTTCTCGGCTTCGAGCATCCGGCGACCTGGGTGATTGCACTTGCCGCCGGGCTCGCACTCGGCGTCGTTATCGGCGCGCTCCAGGGATCTTTAATCGCGTATCTCGGCCTGCCCTCCTTCATTGTCACGCTGGGCGGGCTTTTGGTGTGGCGCGGCGCGGCGTGGTGGGTCACGAGCGGCCAGACAGTCGCGCCGCTCGACTCCCGTTTCCGGCTGATGGGCGGTGGAACTGAAGGCTCAATCGGCGCCGGCTGGAGCTGGGCCGTGGGCGTTCTCGCCTGCGTGGCGCTGGTGCTGGCGCAAGCCCATGCCCGCGCCCGGCGCCAGAAATTCCACTTTCCGCTGCGGCCGATGGCGGCGGAAATCTTCCTCGGCGGCGTCGCTTGTTTGCTCATCCTCGGCGCGGTGGCGGTTGCCGACGCCTATCCCTGGCCGATCGGCAGCGTCCGCCGTTACGCGGAAGCAAATCACATCGCGCTGCCCGCAGGCGGGCTGTTTATCGCGCATGGCATAGCCGTTCCGGTGCTCATCGCCGTAGGCGTCGGTATCGCCGTGACCTTCCTCGCCACGCGCACGCGTTTCGGCCGTTACATTTACGCGATCGGCGGCAACCGCGAAGCGGTCGAGCTTGCCGGCGTCGACGCGCGCTGGACGATCATGAAGCTCTTCATGCTGATGGGCTTGTTGGCCGGCATCGGCGGCGCGGTCTCGATTGCGCGGCTCAACGCCGCCACCAATTCAGAAGGCACGCTCACCGAATTGCTGGTGATCGCCGCCGCCGTTATCGGCG
>JGI12635J15846_10001302_pt1 | contig 21753 bp, 17 predicted proteins | sample BlaSpr_A8_OM2_M2_FD_15846 | JGI IMG/M metagenome (IMG submission 15846) | reverse complement strand
CGCCACTGTAGGCCTCGTATCCGGTTCTTGTTCATCGGCTCGCATCTTTGCTCCGCGCTTCTTTCAGGCCCCGCCTCGCGGCGAGTGTGATTTCACCGTTGCACTTCGCTATCACTTCACGTCCATCACGTTGCGAATATCACCCCTCCTTCCCGGCGAGAGGCCCGCGAATCTTCAAAATTTGTGAAGAGGACTTGCACCTCCAAGCTGTCGAACATGCTCGGCACACCCGAAAAAAGCCGTCGTGGCAAAGGCCACGGCGGCGTTCTTCGTCATTTAGGAGGATCTGATCTAAACTCTGCTTGGATTATCCGAGCTTGGATTATCAAGTCATGGATTACCCAACTTTGGATTAGCTAGCTTTTTTCTCTGATCTGAGCTTTCGATCTTCTTTTTTTTTCTTGCGCGCTGGCATTATCGGCAGCGTCGTCGTGGTTTTCGTTGGTGGACTTCGTCGCATCCTTCACTTTGCCCCAGGCATTCTGGACTTTGCCCTCGACTTGCTTGGCCGCACCGTGTGCCTGTTTTTCGGTGTCGCCGGTCCACTCGCCAACTTGGCGTTCCACTCGTCCCGCTACGTCCTTGACTTTGCCTTCCAGACGATCCTTATCCATGATTATTTGCTCCTCTCTTGAATCTGAGTGAATGGTCCCGAAGGACTACTTGTTTATTTCGTTCAACTCGCTGCAGAACGGGCTGGGGCCCGGCAGGGGCATTGCCGCTAAATCGGGTTGCGACCCTGGATCACGCGCACCAACACAGCGATGATCGCCAACACCAGCAAGATATGGATGAATCCACCTAACGTGTAGGAGCTGACCATCCCCAGCAACCACAGAACGAGAAGAATCACCGCAATCGTCCAGAGCATTGGCTGTGCCTTTCTTGGCGCGCTATTTGTCTTTCAAAATCACTGGTTCAGGCTAGTGAAAACCAGACGGACGGAATATAGGGTTCGCGCTGTAGCGAAGAAACGGACTCGCCTTATAGCTTGCTGGGAGTTGCGGCTGAGTTTGATTGTTGATTGCGCGGGTTTAATAAATCTGAACGATGCCATTGCGGACGGCATAGATCGTGAGATCGGCGATGGAATGGAGGTCGAGTTTTCGCATCAAGTTGGTACGATGAGTTTCGGCGGTCTTGACACTTAAGCTCAGGGCCGAGGCGATCTCCTTGGTAGTTTTGCCCTCCGCGACGAGCTGGATTACTTCGCGTTCCCGAGGAGTGAGGACGTGCTGCTCGGAATTGACTGTCTCGTGCTGGGGATGGAGATAGCCATCGAGCATCATTTGCGCCACTTTGGAAGTGAAGAAGGTTCGACGGTCCTGCAAGGCTTCCACGGCAGCGACCATGTCCCGGGCGGCATCAGATTTGAGCAGGAAGCCGCGCGCTCCGGCGGCCAGAACCTCACGCACTACTTGCTCGGTGTCGTGAATGGTGAGGATGAGAATGCAGGCATCGGGCTGCGTGGTTAGAATTTGCCGCGCGGCATCCAGGCCGTTAAGGTTCGGCATTCCAATATCGAGGAGCAGGACATCGGGCTTCGTCTGGCCAGCGAGGTCGACCGCCTCGCGGCCGTCGCGGGCTTCGCAACAAACTTCCCAGCCAGGGTGAGTTTCTAAGATTGAGCGAATGCCCTTCCTCGCGACTTCATGATCATCTGCGATAAGTATTCGAAGCACGCGGCACTCCTAGTTGGGCAACAACGAGTAACGCCGGATCAGGCGGGACTACGCTGTATTGGGATAGGTGCAACTGCAGCAATGGCGGTTGCCAAGGACTTCGGCGGAACTCTGCCCTGCAGATTAATAAGGCCTTGCTACGCGACGAACTGAATCACTTTTAGCAAGGACGTTGCCAATTTCATAGCACATTTAATTTCATGGCCTTGGAACCAAGGCTCGGTACGGATTGATGTAAGTTTTTCCCGCTGCTCATGAGATCTAGAAGGGACGGCGCTTAGGGGGGTAAGGTGTCAGATCAGCGCGCGTCAGGTGTTTACAGTAGGTTTTAAGTGCTGGGCGCATATCCATAAATCGAAAAGATGGCATCTAATCGAGCCGACGGAGGATAACTATATTTATGCGCTCAGCCGCTGCCTGGGGCGTCGCCTTAATCTTTTCGATTTTTTTCACAACGATGATTTTGGTTTCAAGAGTCGGGGCGCAGAGCTCGACACAGCCCCCGCAGGCTGTGACGCCTGCTCCTGCCGCAGTTGGTCCGGTGGAACAGCCGGGGACGCCTGCGCAAGCGGGTTCGGCTCCCGCGGGGAATGAGGCGCCGCAATCCGCAGCGCCCGATCAACAGCCCACCGCGCAGGAACCTACCGGCCAGGAGCCCTCCGGCAATGACCAGGGCATGTTCGTCTTCAGAAAGCAGATTGAAGAGGTTGTGCTGCACGCGACCGTGGTCGACGAGCAGCAGCATCTGGTAACAGGGCTGGATCGAAGCGCCTTCACCGTCTATGAACAGGGACAGGCGCAGACGATCACATCCTTCCGGCGCGAGGACGTTCCGGTTGAGTTGGGGATTGTAGTGGATAATTCGGGCTCGATGCGCGACAAGCGGGGACAGGTAAATCAGGCGGTCATCAATCTGATTCGCGCCAGCAATCCCGACGATCAGGTGTTCGTGGTGAACTTCGGGTTGAAGCCTTATCTCGATCAGGATTTCACTTCCGATGTGAACCTGCTGCAAGCGGCATTGCATCAGGTATCCGCAAAAGGAAGTACAGCTTTGTACGATGCCATCGTGGCTTCGGCGGTTCACCTGGAGAACAACACGCGTCTCAACAAGAAAGTGTTGCTGGTGATTACCGATGGCGAAGACAATATGAGCCAGGACACCTTGCAGGAGGCCGCACGCCGTTTACAGCGGGCAAATGGGCCGACACTTTATGCCATTGGGTTGACCGGCGGAGGAATGCAGGGTGAGGGACACGCGGCGCTGCAACAGTTAGCTGAGGGAACAGGCGGCGTGGTTTATTTTCCAGACTCTCTGGATCAGGTGGATAGCATTACACGCAGCGTGGCCCGCGATATTCGGAGCCAGTACATCATCGCTTACAAGCCGCGCAATCATGGCAAGCCTGACTACCAATCTCTGCGGGTCGAGGCACGCGCGCCAGGATACGGCAAACTCACGGTGCGCACCCGAAGCGGGTATTATCCGCCAGAGGCTACCCACTGAGAGCCACGCAGTCAGTCTTCTTGCGGCAACTTACTCAGGCTGCCTTAAGCAACCGTAGTTTCCGGAGCACTGTGGTTTTGCGCCGGCATCTGGATCTGGATGATGTTGTTCTTGATGGCATACACAACCAGATCGCGAATCGAGTGCAGGCTGAGCTTCCGCATGATGTTGCTGCGATGAGTTTCGACCGTCTTGGTGCTCAGGTTGAGCATCGTTGCGACTTCCTTGGAGCTCTTCCCTTCCGCAAGAAGCTGAGTGATTTCGCGCTCGCGGACGGTCAAGGTAGGCAAATTGGGCGCTTCGTTCCGAGTTACGACATGCCCCTTGTCGAGAAATCCCGCCAGAACCAGGTCATTCACGCGCGGAGTGAAGAACATGCGCTTACTCTGCAGAGCTTCCACCGCGGAGACCAAGTCGCGAGCCGCGTCGGATTTGAGGACGAAACCGCGAGCGCCAGCATCGAGGGCCTCACGAATCACCTGATCAGAATCGGTAATGGTGAGCACGATGACTTTAAACTGGGGATCATGTTGCATGAGTTGGCGCGTGGTGTCCAAGCCATTTAGGCTGGGCATGCCGATATCGACAATTACGACATCGGGCTTCAACTTCTTGGCCATCTCCACCGCTTCGCGACCGTCCGAGGCTTCTCCGCAAACCTCCCATCCCTCGCGCTTCTGAAGAAGGGCGCACAAACCTCGGCGGACAATTTCGTGATCATCGGCTAACAGGATTCGCAGTTTCATGGCAGATCTTCCTCCTCAGTCTTTCTGGCAGATTGACAGACTCCCTAACGTAGCCTCAACCCGAAGCTTGCGGGCTTCGGGCCAAAGCTGTAAACACTCTGTGCTGGCTGACTGATTCGACGGCCTCCAACAGATCGCGGGCGGCGTTGGATTTTACGACGTAACCACGAGCTCCCGCATCCAGCGCCTCGCGCATCATTTGCGGAGAGTCGTGCTGGGTCACGAACAAAACTTCAAGACCAGAGTCCTTGTTCTTCTGCTTCTGCTGAATCAGACGGCACGCTTCGAGACCATTCATCCGCGGCATAGTAACATCGAGGACGACTACATCCGGTTGCAAACTCTCGACTTTCTCCACCGCTTCGATTCCGTCTGATGCTTCGCCAACGACTTGCCAGTCGCCGCGTCCCTGCAAAAGAGTCCTCAGCCCTTGTCTCACGATAGGATGATCGTCCACCAGCAGGATCCGGACAGCCATAAAGTGTTCAGTTCTTTGATCCGGCACGTGCAGACCTCTATTTACGGCTCCACGGCCGACTCAGAATTTAGTTTGCTCTTTTTCCACCATGGAATCCACTGGCATCTAGGGAAGGCATTCCGTACGCGTAAGACCCCTTGAAACTAACATGCTGGCAAACTCAACCGTATACAGGGAATCCTGTATACTCCGGGGCGGAAATCTCGAGGCAAAAACCGTTAACTCGCGGCGGGAAAATAGGTTCCAGCGTGCAATAAAGCGTCAACTGCCTGGATGATGGAGCCGACATCAGATTTTGCACAAGCACCCCGGATCCCAACCTTGCGGGCTTCGTCGGTCAACTGTTTGGAGAGATGGATGGTGATCATCAGGATGGGAATCTCGGGAAAAATTTCAGAAATCTGGCGTGCAACATCGAGGCCGTTCAAATCCGGCATTTGAAAGTCCAGCAAAATCATATCGGGCGGATTGTTCTTTACCCTCTGCAGGGCCTCCCCGCCGGTTCGAGCTTCATCGCAGAAGACCTGCCATGAATCCTGTTGTTCGAGGAGAGCGCGCAGATAGTTCCGCACCGCCGGATTATCGTCTACCAATAGAATTCGCACCACGCAGGCCGTCCTTCCCTCACCCTGAAGCATGTGTTCGTCAGTTGCGCCAGAACCCATCAGGGAGCGGCCCCGACAAAACGATCCCTACAGCCGTCTCACCTTCCCCATCAACATAGGTGGGATGCTGCGCAATCGCAATACGGAGAACTCCCCAAGAGCCCGGTTACCTTACCAAATGCCCTTGTCGCTGCCAGTAAGTTTCAGTTCGAGCGCCGCGGCTGCCGCCAACGGGGGCAGCAAGCTGAGGCGCAAAGTACTTGATAATTCTCCGTTAAGGAGCAGCCTCTTCCACTCCGAGGCATAGAGTCGCACGGCCTGGGGGAAGATGGGGATTCGCAGAAACATCTTCCGGAAATGCACCAGTTCATTGCCAAAGCGCGCCGAGTCGGTTACGAGCGATGGCAGTGGAAGTCCGGTTCCGCGATACGACTTGACATATCCTGATACCGTGGCCAGGTAGGTGGCAATGCCATCCCAAAGTCCCGCCGACTGGGCGAGCGATTTGACATAGGCGTAATCGACCACGCCGGAATCGACCAGGCGGGCGGTATCGACGATGTCGCACAGACGCAGATAGAAATGGCGATACATGCGCTGCAGGGTGCTGATGATTAAACGATCTTCGGGCGCAGGGACGGGAAAAGTCTTACTGGCACATCCGTTGACGGATCCACTGCCAAATTCGACGCCACAGGCGCGAGTGACAAGCGAGTTCGTGATCGTCACTTGTTCTCCCGTCTGGCCTAATCGCGATACATGCACTTCCACCAATTCGGGCAGGCCAGGAACGATGAAATTCCATTTGTTCGCCAGTCGATCGCCCCAGCTTCGCGCGTCAGGGCACGCCTTAAAACGTTCGACCATGACGGCCACGACGTCGGCTCCTTCCGCGCTGCTGTAGAGATCGAGGTCATTTCCCAGGTCAGGCCAATGATCGAGGGATTTGATTACGACCACGTCGCCGATCTGTTTGAGCGCTTCACAAATAGGAAGCAGAAAAGACAATGCGTGTTGTATGCGAGACTGCTCTTTTACCACGGCCTGCTCCACCCAATCGGCGCGATTAAGTCCGTGCGCCAGCATGACGCGATGCAGAAGGGGGAACGTCCGCGCCAGCACGTGGTGAGAGTTTGCCAGGTTCCAAAGCTCGTCAAAATCCTGAGGAGTGAAGGAAGACGCAAGCTGCGCAATGGCTTCTGTACTGCCATAGCCGAGGCTGCTGGAGCTGTTCTCGGCATCGCTCCCCAGCAGCAACCGGGACAACAGGGTCAGACATTTTGTGGGATTTGTCGCGCCATCCATAGTTTTGAACTCGTCAGTTTTGACTCGTTGGCTCACCCATAAAACATTCGGTGGCAATTCTTCGATGAGAAAACTTGCTCTGCTGTTGTTGCGCAGGCCGACTCAGTGTGGAGTGGATTCGCCGGCTTGGACACCGCCGTTGCTCGCACTGTTGCCGCTCCCATCGTTGGTGCAATTCGTGGCGGTTCGGCGCTCTACGGCGGTGCCCTCCTCGTAGTCGTTCCAGGTTTCAATCATAAGAAAAGGCAGCGGCCTGGCGGGGTCGTAGTAGCGCTGGAAAAAATTCAGAGTCTCATCCAGAGTTTTACCGCAGGCGCTTTGAATATGGCGATTGAGTCCCCACTTGGCGGCAGAATCGTCAAAGCCGGGCCAAGCGCCGCCCACCGTAATCTTGTCGGGATGCTTCTGCATGGTTTTGTAAAAGTCTTCGAGATAGGCCTCGCCCCAGTTGCTGCCGTCCGGGGACCATCCACCCCGGCCGGGTTGAACCCAGGCATAGGAACCCGCGAAATCATTGGCGTACTGCGGGGACGGCTGGTCTTTGTAAATCAGAAGAGGAGGGTTTTCCCAGGCGCTGCAATGCTCGCGAACCCGGTCCCAGTCAACCTTGCCGCGTTTTGGAAAAACAAAGAAGATGGGCCGGCTTTCGTAGGTAAGATAGGTCTCGCGGTATTTAGCGGAGGGTCCGAAGTAGCTGTTGTTAGCCTTGTCCAGGGCGGCGATGGCTGCGTCGGTGGCCTGGGCGTCTTCATCCGCTTCTTCGTTGTAGAGAAGCGCAACCTGGAAATGGCTCTCGGCGGCGACCTGTTGCAGAAGGGCGAAGTTGTGATCGGAATAAGGATTGCTCTCGCCGTACCAGTCCACCACGAAGGCGGAGATCCCCATATGGCGGGCCTGTTGAATCTGCTTTCGCAGAACTGCTGGATCCTCGCTGGAGTAGCCCACCTCCATGTGGCTGTGGTTCCCAAACCACGGCATGTAGACGGCGAGCAGTTTGGGGAAAGGTCCGGGAGCCTGAGCGCCCTGCGGCAAAATATTATGAGCACGAGGGGTGGTACACCCACTCGCCATCATGAATAACGCCATGGTCAAACCTAAAAACGACTTCGGCAATCGACAACTCCATTCCTGCGGCCTTCCTGCGGAGTCAATAGGATGCGGAGGCGGACTGGGCGGTTGGCAAGGCGAGGTGCGGGAAGAGCAGGCGAATGCAAGGATTTGTAAAGAGATCGGCGTCAAAACGGAGTGCCTAAAATTGGGGGACGGCCTGCAACTGGCGAATGACCCAACGATCAGCGGCGGGCGTCATGAGCACAACGTAGTGCACGACCACATGCTCGTCGTGAATAGTTTTGTCGCCATCGCGGATTTGCAGTTGGTATTGAGCGGTGTCATGCAACTCCATCACGTCACCCTCTGGAGCGTAAAATACAACTTCCAATTGGTGAGTTTGATCGAGGTAGCGGCGGCTCAGGCCGGACTGCTGCTGGCCGAGAACGGTCTGGCGCAGCCACTGCCGGGCATCGCCGGAAAATGGGCCCTCGAACGGATCGAGGGTATTCGACTCGAGCGCCTGGGCCATGCTGGTCCACGCGAAGCGATAGTCGCGAAGGATTCCGCGCGCGGTTAGGGGTTCGATCTCGCGCGGGCCGGCCTTCTGGGTGTTCAACTGGACTTGCACATTGGTGTCGGCGGCGGTCGAGTCAGGAGCAGCGGCGAACAATAAAATCATCAGGGCAGCAACGGGAGCCGCGAACAAAATGTGAGCCGCGGATTTGAACGTTCGCGTCATGGCTGCGCTCCGACGTGGATTTCGTTGCCCATCACGACCCCGGAGGCGACCGAGATCGCGGCGGCTCCGGGTGCGTCTATTTGCGCTCGCGCGATGCCTTGCTTGATCGGGGCATCCACGGTGCCGGTTCCCTGGGCTCCGGTGGCGGTGAAGGTGACGATAGTTCCATCGGAAACCACATTTCCCGCGCAATCGTGAACGGGGTCAGTTTGCACGAGAATTCCGGCTTTTGTGCGCTGGCCGGTGATGCGAAGGTTGCAGGGGTCCGACGCCACTTGTTGTAGGACGCGCCGGGAGGTAAGATCGCCGAGCGCTGACACGACTTGCACGGGGCCGGCGGACTTGCCCGAGGAGGTGCGAAACCAGGCTACGCCATTCTGCGTCTGAACCGGGTGAGACCACAGCGACGCATCTTTCGCCGTAAGCTGGAAGCTAACATTCTGCGTGGTCAGCACCAGGTTGTGATGCTGATCGAAGGGGAAGGCGACGCCGCTCACGACATTTTCCTGCCCTACCGGCACGCGCGAAGGGTGAACCAGAAAAGTGATGCTGGAGGGCTTGGCGGCACTGACGTAAAAATTGGCGCTACTACATGTGCCCGAACATACGATTGCCAAGTATTCGCCAGCGTTGCGTAAATCCTGGGCTGCGAGCGGAACTTCCTGGCCGAGCGTAACATCGGTTTTGCGGGATACGCCGGGGCCGATGAGATAGAAAGTTGCGTTGCCGCTTCCGGTGGTGGAGATGGTGGCGATCTCGCCGGCGACCGCGGACTGGGGAACGCGCAAATCCTGCGCGGCACATGCTACTGCGCACGCTGCTGCGAAACCCATGGCCCCGAAAAATCTTAGTAAGCCCGACATGTTTGTTATCGCCGACGATCGATCACTCTACGATTTACCCAGGCTGAACTGGTTCACTACTACGTGAAAACTATGCACTTTCCCCGAAACCGTTCGAGGGATCTCCACCGCAAAAGCTTCTGACGATTGCGGCAGGAGGGCACGATCGACGTAGCCATCCGACACCCAGACCACCTTGCCATCGTTATCGTAGAAGCTGGCGATAACGTGAGGGATGTTCACGGTTTGTCCACTCTGATTCAGCAGATCGCCGTGAAGAATACTTTTCCCCTGTGCATCCGACTCGATTCGCTGATCCATGACGCCGATGACCGGGTCGGCCGAAGCGGGCACCAGGCTTGCCTTCACATCCATGCGAACATTTTTTACATTCTTCAAACTAAGAGTTGGGAAGTCGATCCGGTAGGGCGTGACTTGCTTGGGCAGCAGCACGTGAGCGATCTTGTCGAAGCTGCTTTCTTCGTCGATTGGATTTCCGGCCGCATCGACCAACGTGGCATTTACGGTGACAAAGGCTGGGACTGTGTCCTCGTTCGTGACCTCTCCCATTACAACTGCGCCCTCGGCCGAATCCACGGCGTTCATGGAGATGATGCGCACGTGCGGGGCATCGACATTTTTCGATCCCCACTCATCTTCGGCGCCGCCGGTGACCAGATCCCAACGGAGATAGTTCACCGGGATCACTTGCGCGGGCACGGAGGATATTTCCTCCTTGGGCCAGAGGGCTTTCCAAACCTCGCCTTCGCGAATCAAGTGAATATCGCGGACGTCCTCGAGGGGACCGACGGGCGTGGAAAAATGCAAACTCACCCGCATCTGAGCTTCGTCGTTGGTGATGTGCAGAGGCCGCGAGTCGAAACCCTCGAGGGAAGAAAAGGAACGCAGGCTGCCATTCGACCCCATCCAGTCTTGAATGAAGCCCGGCTCGTTGGTTCCGCTGGTGGTGGAAACATCCGCGAAGGCGCGGTCCCAATTGCGCCGCTGCACATCACCCAACAAATTGTTAAGAGCTTGGTCCGGCGAATCGGCTCGCGCGGTGTGAAGCGCAGAGCCTTTGGTTACGCCCACTGTAATGCCCGATTGCGCGGTCACAAACAGACCGAGGACCATCAAGGCCGCTGTAACCGCGACGAGAATCACTGGAACCGCGTATTTCATTTGGATCCCTCAGGCCACGATATGTTGACGATCTTCGGAACGGACCGGTATACCCACGCCCACCGGCACGCGTCGGCGCGTCTCGGGTAAAAATAATTCGAGCAAAATTGCGAGGAAGCTTATGCCGATCGGCAAGGTGCCCCACAGCAAGCCTTGCCAGGGCGTGGGAATGGCGTCAGAGTCGATTCGGTGAGCGGGGAGAACGTCCTCCTTCGACCAAGCCGTGATCTCACCGTTGTCAAAGGTCTCGATCTTGCGCCAGCCTACGAAGGTGAGCAGCGGCTCGTAATAGGGGTCATGGACAAAAATATATTTCAGGCCGTAACGGTTGGCGTGCTCAAGCATGGCTCGCAAAGCGGCCATGCCGGCAGAGCCATAGAATTTCGCATTGGTAAGCTGGGCCGATCCGTAGTGAGTCATTTCAGGCAGTAGGCGGGCGGAGTTGTAATCTCCGTCCACGCTGCCGGCGTTGGTGTTAGTGGAGACCCTCGCCAATTCGCTGCCGAAACCCAGAGTGATGTAGCGGAAAGAATCGTGGCCGTCGCGATTCAAGAAAGCGATTACCGGTTCAACGTTGGTGGTGCCGGTAGGACGGAAGGGATTGGCATTCAGCCAAAACAGCGCCGCGCCGATGGTTCCGACAGATGCCAGCGCGAGGCCTACGGCGGCCTTTGACTGGAAGCGATCGAGAAGTTCGACTGCGAGAACTCCAACCAGGGGCATGGCCATGAGCGTTGCCCAGAAAGTGAAGCGCTCGAAGGTGAGGACTTCGTAGGCACGTCCCAGCAACCATCGAGGCAACGGAGTAGTGCCGCCCAGTCCGAAAATAAGAGTGAGCCAGAAACCCAAGAGCAGAGGGCGCCAACGCGAGGAGGATGCTCCCCGGATCACGATGAAGGGCAGCGCCAGGATCAAAGCTCCATAGGGGATCACGAAGTAGTTGACTGCGGTAATCGAATTCAACAGAAAATTGGCGCGGCTGTCGTGAGGGATGGGAATCTGGTGAATAGGATGTTGAATGATGGCCAGCCAGTAAGGCAGCAGCACGACACCTACCCCAGCACCTACGAGAATGCCGAACGCCGCCGCGCGCCACACCACGCCACTGATGGATGCGGCAACGCGCTCGTCGCGCGCGTCCAAATACGCGGTCCACAATACGGGACCTGCGAAGAGAACGACGCCGAAAATCAGAGTAACGTGGTGAGCGGCCGCGGCAGTCAGGCTCATGGCAACTCCCTTTATCAGGGAGCGCCCGGAAGACTCCGTCATCCATTCGTAGAAATAGGGCAGCGCATTCAGATAGAGAGCTGCCGAGGCAACGGTGGCCAACTGCCCGGCCTGGTAAACCAGAAAGGCCAGAGCGCCCAGAAAAACGGAACCTAGGGCGGCATAGCTTGCGGCGCGATCATCCACCCAGATTTTGGCGAAACGAAACACTCCTACTGGGAGCAGCAGAACGGCGATCAACTGCACCAGCATGTAACCCATCTTCAAGCCCACTACGTTCGACAGCAGGGCAATCCACTGGTGGGTAAGTGGAGGATAGGTGGTTTGGGAAAATCCTCCGAACCATTTTTCATTCCACGGGTTGAACCAGTGATGGGCGTAGTGGGAGGCAAAAAACATGTGGAAATTTGCATCGAACGAACCCGCGGGGAGCTGCATCATCAGCAATGGCCCGTGAACTGCCAGCGCCACCAGAACAATTGCAAGAAGAGGAATTGGACGAGAGTAGTTACGGTAGTTAGCTTCGGCAGTGCTCACGATTTTGTGCGCTCCTTGCGCGCTCCCCTACTCCGCAGCGAACAGGTTGGATTCATAAATTTCGCTCAGGGTTTACTCCAATTTTTCTCACGAGAGAGGTAATTCAGCGATAAAAGCAGCCTTCGCGGAGAGAGTGGCATCTGATTGGGGCCGCAGATATTAGGTATGCGGGAGGTAACTCCAAAGACTTTTATCCAGCGTGGTGATTCTGTGAAAAGCCGACTTCCGCTCACGAGCTTTTGCATCGCTTTATTCTTAGGTTCAGCTCTGGCTCAGACGTACGACATCAATGGTCAGGGCCCCCCCGCGCCTAAAAGCCAAGGCTCGAAGGCTGCTGCCGCCGACACTCCCCAAGAGAGCACGAATCCAAGCGAATCAGGGTCGGGCGAGCAGGGATTTGGATGGGGATCGAGCATTGAAGTTTCCCGCCAAGTGCGAGCCGCGGAGGATGCGCTGAAAAGAAATGATTATGCGGCCGCGGTTGGCTTCGCGGAGCGCGCGGCGAAATCTGCGCCGCAGAATGCAGAACTCTGGTTTCTCCTTGGTTACGCCGAGCGTCTAGATGATCACTATGCAGCGTCGGTCGAGGCGTTTAACCGCGGGCTCAAGATTCAGCCGGGATCGATTCGAGGAATGGCTGGACTGGCACAGACGTATGCCAAGATGGGCCGCGACGCGGATGCGGAACAGTTGCTGAAGCGCGTGGTGGATGCGAATCCGAAAGATGCGAACAGCTTGCAGTTGGCCGGCGAGTTGTTGCTGAATTCGGATCCTGCGCAAGCTGTGGAATTGTTGAAGCGCTCCGATGTGCTGCAGGCATCTCCGCACACCGACCTGCTGATTGCGCACGCGTATCAACGGCTCGGGCAGACCGATGAATTCACGCATTATCTGAACGTGGCGAAGCGTCGCGCTCCGAATGATTCTGAGGTGCTGCGGGCGGTAGCCGGCGAGTATCGCGACCAGGGACAGTACGATCAAGCCATTGCGACCTTGCAGGCGATTCCGAGGAAGACGACAGACGTGGAGGCCGAGCTGGCTTACACCTACCAGCTCGCGGGAAAGCCGCAGGAGGCGGCGGACTTGTATTCACGGCTGGCAAGGGCGGCGAAGGGCAATATTGGGTTGGATCTGAGCGCGGCGCAGGCTCTGGTTAATTTGGGCCAGGTGGATGCGGCTAGTAATTTTCTGGAAGACGCGAAGCGGATCGACGGGAACAATTACCGTTTGCACGCGATTCTGGGAGCGGTCGCCGAGTCGGACGATCGTTTTGCCGATGCGAGTGCGGAATATACTCTCGCGCTCGGCCGCCTGCCGGCGCGGGTTCCCGAGGGACCGCTATATCCCATTGAACTGCGACTCAATCTTTACGAACTCGATTTGCGGCAAGACGATCAAGCGGGGGCGAAACAGCAGCTGGACGCCGCTTTCGGGGCGATTAACCAGGTCAGCGTTCCTGACCCTTCACGGCCGGAGATGCTGAGACTGCGGGCTGCGATTGAAGCTGGTTCCGGGAACATGGATGCGGCGAATAAGGATCTTCAGGAAGCGCTGAAGCTGGCGCCATCGAATGTAAATTCACTTTTGAACTACGCCAGTCTGCAATGGAAGATCGGCCAGAAAGAAGCAGCCGAGGCTACTTTTACGAAGGTGCTGGAGCTCGACCATAACAATCGCACGGCGCTGTCGTCGCTGGGTTATCTGGCGCGCGATAAGGGCGACGCAAAACTCGCGGAGAGTTATTTCAAGCGGGCGGCGAATGCGCACCCGAAAGACTACGAGCCGTATCTTGCGATGGGCGATTTATATACCGCCGGACAAAACTATCGCGCAGCTGAAGCCAATTACGAAGATGCTTACCGGAGAATGCCGGGCAACGCGATGATCATTGCGGGGGGCGCGAATGCGGCGCTGGAATCGCACAATCCCGACCTGGCGAAGCACTGGCTCGATCGCGCTGAGGGGAAGCTGAACGACAGCCCGCAAGTGAGCCGCGAGCGGGAACGTTACCTCACGCTCAAAGGCGATTATGCGGAAGCGGCGAAGCTAGGATACAAAGTCCTGGAAAAACTTCCTCACGATCGCGAAGGCGCAGTGTATCTGGCCTACGATCTCTACTATCTAAACCGATACGAAGAGGCACTGGCGCTGATCGCCAAGTACGAACCGATTCTTCCCGATGATAAAGATTTGCCGCTAGTTGCGGGCAACATTCATGCTCACGACGGGAAGCTGCGCGAGGCTCTGGAGGATTACACGCAGGCGTTGGCGCACGATCCGAAGATGGCGACGGGATACGTCAATCGCGGATTCGTGTTGAACGATCTTCATGAGGCGGGGAAGGCGGTACCGGATTTTCAGACAGCGATCCAGTTGCAGCGTGACTATGGTGAAGCGCATTTGGGATTGGCGTTCGCCGATTTGCAGTTGCACCGGCCCAAGCCCGCGCTTGGCCAGCTTGAGGTAGCGCAGAAAATACTGGGGAAATCACATGCGTGGCACCTGGCTCGGGCCGAGGCGTTTCGCCAGGAGCAGGATTTTATTCATGCCGAGACGGAATACAAGATCGCGCTGCAAGATACGCCGAACGATCTGACCACGCAGTTGGCGTATGCCGATACGCTTTTTCGTTTGCGGAGATACCAGCCATCTCTGAATGCACTCGACGCCGCACAACACTTGTCTGCGACCGATGCGCGAATTTACGCTTTGCGCTCGCAGGTGCATGGCAAGCAGGGAGCGCGGTCTGATGCGATGGGCGACATCCAGCTGGCGGAGCAGTATGGCAAGGACAATGTCGACATCTTGCTGGCCACTGGCGGAGCCTTGTTGAGCATGGGAGACCGGGACGCAGCCATGCAGCGATTCTCCCGCGCATTGGAAGTGCCGAACGGAGATCGTTTAGGAGTGCGGTTGTCCGTGGCGCAGGTATTTTTGCGGCAAGGGCATTACGACGAAGTGCGCCGGCAACTGGCGCTGGGATTTGCGGAAGCTCGCATCGATAACTCTCCCGTATCGGCAGAAGACATTCTGGAGGCGGCCAATATTTTTCTGGCGATGCACGATTTCGATCTTGCCGAAACCTACTTCGACAAGGCAAAACTTGCGGGAGCGAATCCGCGCACGGTAGGGGTGGGGCTAACGAACACTTACGTTGCCGAAGGAGAAACTCACAAGGCGGCAGAAGCGCTGGCCAGCCTGGGTCCGGCAAGCGACTTCACCGACGATTATGATTACATGATGGCGTCCGCGAATTTGTACCGGCAGCGGCAGGATACGGTTCATGCCTTGTCCTCCTTCGCGCAGGCGAATACGGTCGCCGGACAGGATAACCAGGCCACGGCAGAGGCCGCGCAGGACGAACTTGCCATCGAGGAAGGGCGTCCGATCAACCAGAATGTAAGTTTTCTGCCGGAAGCTTTATTCGTGCCAGCGCTCGAAGATATTAACGTTTACACGCTGGATGCGCGGATCCTGAACGTCACGAATCCAGCGTTGCTGCCTCCGCCCCGGCATTCGTTTCAGAGTCTTGCCGACTCTCACTACCGAGTACATATTCATGGGCTGCCTGTGATCTCTGGATTTGTGGGCGAGAGCCTTACCGCGGGCCGGTTTCTTTTTCCCAGCGTAAACGTCATCCAGGACCGCAACACTTACGATACTTATTTCAATGGCGGGATCACTCCCGTTCTGCACCTGGGCTCGAACTCGATCTCGTTCAACGGCGGTTTGCAGTATACGATCCGGCGCGACACGATTTCGCCGGTCTTTCTGAGCCAGAATCTTTTCCGCCAGTTCCTCTATATCTCGACAAGTTCGTTTTATAACTGGCTTTCCTTCACCGGCAGCGCGGTGCGCGAGGCGGGACCATTCACCGATCAGGACCTGCATTCGCGGGATGCCGCGGCCAACATTGAATTCACGGTGGGGCGACCGTGGGGACAAACTTCTCTGATCGCGGGATACACGGTGCGCGACCTGTTGTTTCGTCCGCTGATCCAGGAGTACTTCAACACCTCAAGCTACGCCGGATTTCAGCACAAGTTCGGCAGCCGGTTGACGGCAGCGATACTCGCGGAGGACTTGCGCTCGTGGAGAGTGCAGGACGAGCAATTTGCGATTGCGGAAGCTTTCCTGCCGGGAGGACGCTTCGAGTTCCGCGCCAATCCGCGGTGGAATGTGCAAGGCTCGTTCCTGCTCTCGCGGGGAGCGGGTTTTCACGAATATGACAACGCGCAGAGCGAATTTGCAGTTGCGTACACGCGTGCCGCTCGCGGGTCTTTGAAAGAGGGAATGGGCGGAGCAACGGTGGCTTATCCGTTTCGAATTTCTGTAGGGGTTCAGCAACAGACTTTTTACAGCTTCGCCGGAGGGTCCAAGAGCACGATCCTTCCGGTTGTGCATTTCACTTTGTTCTAATTTTAAGTTCTAGAGAAGTTTGAGTTTTAGAGTTTGCAACTTTCGTTAATGACGTCAACGACAAAAAGCGATGTGGTGGTTTCATCCGAGGAGAACTCCGTGAAGACGGCGCCGCCGGCCAAGGTGCTGAAATCGCAACTCTACGGCGGCGTCCTGACGTTGCTCGCCGGCTCGGGGCTGGTGGGAGTTACGAATCTCGTCTACAACGTGATGACGGCGCGGCTGCTGGGCCCTTCGGGCTTCGCGAATGCAACTGCGGTTTACACGATGTTGATGCTGCTCTCCTGCATCACGCTGGCGTTTCAGGTGGTGTGCGCAAAGTACGTGGCCAAAGGGAGTTCGGCGGAAGAACGGTCTGAGGTTTTCGCCGGCCTGCATCAGCGCTCCTGGATCGCCGGGATCGGAATCGGCTTGCTTTTGTTCCTGTTCGAGCGCCCGCTGACGAGTTACCTCAATCTGACCGACCCGGTACTGATCTCATTGCTCGCGCTGGGGACGGCGTTCTATGTCCCGTTGGGAGTGCGCCGCGGATACATTCAGGGGATTCACGCCTTCGGGCCGTTGGCAATTAATTTCATGCTGGAGGGAATTGTCCGGCTGGGCGGAGTTTTTGTACTGATCGAATTAGGGTTGGGAGTTCGGGGCGCGGTGCTAGCCAGCGTGTTGGCTGTGATTGTGGCGTATTTTGCTGCTCATCCCAGTCCCGGCCTTACTTCGTTCCGCTTCCGGGGAGTATCGATTTCCTCGCGCGAAGGATTACAGGCCATCGTCTTTTTCGCCGGGCAGACGGTCATCAACAATTTTGACATTGTTCTGGTGAAGCATTTCTTTCCCCCGGTGGAAGCGGGGTTTTATGCGGCGGTCGCATTGGTGGGGCGGCTGGTAAATATGTGCGCGTGGTCGGTGGTGAATACCATGTTTCCAGTTTCCGCAGCTGCCGGGGCTGACGAGCGTGAAGCCAGCCCGGTATTGTTCACTTCCTTGATCATGGTATTTCTGATTCTCGCATTTTTAATTTTTGGCTTGTGGATGGTGCCCAGCTTTCTTTGGAAGACTTTGTTCGGAGCTCAATTTGCAGTGGGCAGCTATGGTGCACTGGCTCCATTGCTGATCCTCTACGCCATAACCACGGGCATTTATTCGTTGAGTTCGGTGATCATAACTTACGAGATGTCGCGCAAGATCGCTAACACCAGCTGGCTGCAACTGGCATTCAGCGGCGCGCTGGCGCTGGGGGTATACCTGCTTCACCAAACGCTGCGCCAGGTCATTCTGGTGCAACTGGTGCTGATGGTGATTCTGCTTTTCGTCCTGATGATTCCGCTATTGCGGCAGCAGCTCACGCCAAAAGCGCTCGGCACGTACAGCAATCTGCGGTTGCGGCGTTTGATGACAGAGGAAGAGGTGATGGCGGAGTTTCTCAGGAGCGAGTTCCATCATCCTGAATTCGACGACTACCGGCATGAGTTCGAGCATCTGGTAAAAAATCCGAATCTGAATAGTTCCCGGGAGAACGCGGTGAGGCAGGCGTTGCTATTTTTGCGTCGCGGCGCCATGTGGCGAGAGCTTCCCGAGGATACCAAGTGGTTTGAAGTGGAGCTTACGGTCAATGACCTGGATCGTATTCGCTTCTTTCCCCGGGCGCAGTGGCGGCGAGCGGCCGACGGAAGTTTCTACCTAAAGGATGTGGTGGAGCGCTTGCGCCTGAAGCTGGCCGAGCCCTCCGACAATTTGTTCTTTCGCAAACTACGGCTGCTAGGCTCCACGGTGGAGGAGAATCTTGTCAATCGCACGGTACTGCTTATCGGGATCAACAACACTGGGCCGCTGACTATTCTCGACGGCAATCATCGCATGGCTGCGGCGATGCTCAGCCAACCTGTGCCGGTGCTCAATCGCTTCCGGTTTGTCTGCGGATTTTCTCCTGAGATGGCACGCTGCTGCTGGTACCACACGAACGTGAATACGCTGCTCCGCTATTTTAAGAATCTTGTGCGCTACTTTACGTATGATCCGGAGACTGACATTGGACGGTTCCAGGAGCGAGGGTTGTAGCCAGGTCGAGATGCTTCGGGGGCTAAACCCTTGTCTTTATTGGCTCTAGACAGAACGACTGAAAGTTGTGCCCTTCCCGGACCACTACGAGGTGGCTTCAAGTTTCAGGTCTGCTTTCCAGAACCTGCTCAAAACCAGTTCTCGATGCTACTGCGGAGGCGGAGTGCTGGCCGGCGGCGTAGTTGGTTCCCGCACGACTGAGTTGTCGCGGCGCAGCAGGAGAATGGGCTCCGGATGCTGGCGGCGCAGATCGCGCTCCTGCCGCACAGTGGCTTCTACCTTAGAGTCGCTGGTCGATGCGACCTGCGATAGGGGCAAACCCTCAGCTGAACTGCGTGTGGCGAGGCCTACCCTAGCGTTCGCGCCGCCGAGGGCCTGCGCTCTGTCATAGAAAAACTGGGCGGTCTCGCGGTCTCCCTGAATCTCAGCCAGATACCCGATATTGTTGACGGCGAAGGCGTTGTTGGGGTCGAGAGCGTAGGCGCTTCTGAAATCCTGTTCGGCTGCGGTGGGCTCNTTGCGATTCATGGCCGCGACGCCGCGAGTGTTCAGCTCTGCCAGCTGGGTTTCAAGGGTCTCCTGGGTTTGAAAGCGATTGCGCAGGTTGCGGGCATTCTGGGCTGCCATCTCACTGACGCGCTTGCCTCTCCAGGTGCGATCGAGCGTGACGACTGCGGCTGCATCGGAGTTGATTGAGGAGGCGGAATCGTAGTATTTGAGCGCGGTTTGGGACTCGCCTTCCATCTCCTTGGCGACACCCATATTGTTGAGGGTGAATATATTGTTGGGATCGGTCTTCAGGGCTTGCTGGAGTAACAGATCGGCCTCAGGTCCCCGGCCCTGGGCTAGCAGACGCACAGCTTCGACGTTGTCGTGATTCATTTGAAGCGGCATGTCGGGAATGGCGAGGGCCTCTTTGAGGGTGCGGCCTTGCATTGCACGAGAACTTGATTTCGCGATGGCTGCGTCGGTTGCTTGCTGCCCGGCGAGCGCGTAAAAATTCAACGCTCGGTCGACTTGTCCCTTTAATTCGGAAATGTAGCCCAGATTGTTGAGCGTGAATGGATCATCGGGATCGAGCAGGTAGGCCTTGTAGAAGAAGGTTTCGGCCTTCTCGTACCTGCGCTTCCGAATGGCATCCACGCCATCCTGATTGAGGCGCTGGACGGGAGTCATGGGGCTGCGCTTGGGCAGCGTGATCTTTAAATCTCCCGCTTGCGCACCCGCTCCCCACGCGAGCACGACGCCGACGACTACGGCGACAACCCTTGATTTGCAAGACATCCGCAGGCCTCTTTATTGTTTCAGAACTTTATTGTTTCAGAACTTTATTTTCAGAAACCGCTGTACGACCACGCTCCATTAAGATGCCATCCAGGGGTTATTGTTTGTCGCTGGAGCGCAGAATCTTCCTAATGAAATGACTACCTTGGGGCTGTTCCCAGCATCCAATGGCAGCGTTGAAATATAAGGGCATGGGGAGATCATGAGGCTTAAGGTAGCGAGGCGATTCTGGTCAGGAACTTTTGCGCGTAGCGTTCTCGCGGCGTCGATTTTGGGATGCGTGGCCCACGGCCAGTCGGGAGGCTCGCAGCCGGTCGCGCCTCAGTCGATAAGCTCGGAGTCGGTGGTTTCGCCGTCGGTGGTTTCGCCGTCGGTGGTTTCGCCGTCGGCGGTCACTACGTCGTCGATCACTCCAGTTTTGGCGCCGGATCGTGCTGATGCCGATATTGTGGTCGACCCAGCCAGCCTTCTTCCCGACCTGCCGGCTTTGCCTCGAAGCAAGGCCAGCCTGATTGGCGGCTCAATCGAGAAAGTGGATCACATTCGCGATCAGCTGACCTTGCAAATCTTCGGTGGCGGGAAGATGAAAGTTGCGTTTGACCCGCGCACTCACATTGTTCAAGGGAGCACGCAGGCCTCAGCGCTCGATCTGCAGCCCGGCGACCGCGTGTACGTCGATACGATTCTGGATGGAAGTACGATCTTTGCGCGCAATATTCGCCTGGCAACGAGCGGGAGCGTAGGTAAAAGTCAGGGAGTAGTCATCAGCTATCAAGGCGACGAACTGGTTTTGCGCGATACGCTTTCACCCGATCCGGTGAAGCTGCATTTTACTTCGGGCACAAAGATCGTTCAGGACGGGCATAGCGCCTTCGCCAACCAACTGATTCCTGGAACGCTGATCAATGTCGATTTCACGGCGCAGAAAAGTAATCGCGAGGTTCAACAAATCTCCATCCTGGCGGTTCCCGGAACTGATTTTACGTTCGCAGGAAGAGTTATCTCGCTCGATCTGCATATTGGCCTGCTGGTTTTGCAGTCCGCAAACGACCACAAGACGTACGAGATCTATCTGGATCCCTCGGTGATTACGGTGGATGACCGCTTACGAGCCGGGGCCGACGTGAGCGCAGTGGCAAACTTCGATGGATCACGATATGTGGCGCGTAATCTCACAGTGAATTCCCGGTAGCTGGGTAGTAATAAGTGGGGCGGCTTGATAAGGAAGCGGGGCCAAACCCCGCAATTTATGCGTCGCCAAAAACGCAACGCTTCGCGCGGCCCCCTGAGATCCTTCGCTGCGCAAAGACCTCGCGCTCCGGATGACAAGCTAAACTGACCGCTCCCACAATTCTGCAATAACTTCTTCTTGAAAATTTTCATTCCGCGAAGTACGTGACATTGGTCACGCAGATTCTGGCTCCATCCCCACAGACATCCACAAGCCGGACGCGCCATGCTGGCATCGGCTTGAGAGCATGACTCCCTCGACCAATAGGGCAGCCACCAAGGTCATCTATCGTTTCAGTGACTTCTCTCCTAAGCTGCACGCAGTTTCCCGAATAAACCGACAGGCCAGCCAGTCCTTGGGCAAATTTATAGGCAGGCGCCTTGCCCAGTCTGGTCCCAGATCCGAAACAAGATCCTCGGTTCTACCTCCGCCCCTGAGGAATCATGCGTTTCACGCAACTTGGGTTCGCAATCGCACTCGGTGCTGCGTCGACTCTATGTTCGGCCAGTTCCAATTATGTAGTCCCCACCACAACCCTTGCCGCTCAGACCGCGAACAACACGAGTGCGGCCAACAGCTTTACGAAGCAGTCGAACGACAACAAGGGCGCTGGGAATATAAGCAAGGTCGATATCCACACGCTGCTTTATCCGGGGGCTACCACCAAGGTGTATGCCCATATGGTTTTGTGGTTCGGTAGTCCGAGCCATATGAATATCGGCTACAGCGAGACAAATCCGGCGCAGGTGCAGAGCCAGATTGACGATATGGTGAGCCGCGGCATTGATGGCGTAATCATCGACTGGTACGGACAGGGTAACGCGATCGACCAAGCCACACAGCAGGTTATGGCGGCGG
>JGI12635J15846_10001301_pt1 | contig 21767 bp, 17 predicted proteins | sample BlaSpr_A8_OM2_M2_FD_15846 | JGI IMG/M metagenome (IMG submission 15846) | reverse complement strand
CCAGACCTGCGATNCGGCCAGCGTCTTTGGTAGCCTGCCGCTGTGCGTCGTTGAAGTAGGCCGGCACGGTGATGACTGCCTTGGTAACTGGAGCGTTGAAAAAGCGCTCAGCATTGCGCTTGAGCTGGCGCAGAATGAAGGCGGAAATTTCGGGCGGGGTGAACGTCTTTTCTCCCAGCTTGATGCGCAGGACTTCTCCGGTTTGTAAATCTTCCGCCAGCTGAAATGGAAAGAGCTTGAGTTCGTCCCGAATGTCTTCGAGGCCGCGACCCATCAGCCGTTTGATGGAGTAAATGGCGCGCTTCGAAGTCTCGATCAGATATTTGCGCGCGGCATTGCCGACAATGATTTGATCGCGCGCATCAAGCGCGACGACGGAGGGCACGAGGTTCAGACCATCCTCTCCCGGGATCACGACAGGGCTTTCCCCTTGCATGAAAGCCACCAGAGAGTTGGTGGTTCCGAGATCGATTCCGACGATGCGGTCAGTGGACATTTTGCAATTTGGTAATCTGGTAATTGAGTAACTTGAAAGCTTGAGTCGTGAGCCCGAGAATAATTACTCAATTACCCGATTACACAATTGCTCAATTTTCCAGCACTTCGTTCACATCCCTTACCAGATTCCTGATGTACGACCGGCGGTTCAATAGGTCCACCATCTTGTCGCGGACTTTGAGCCGGCTTTCTTCATTCGCGCTGTCTGCGAGGCGGTCCCAATCGTTCCAATATGCTTTCAGTTCCTCGGAGAGCGACTCGTATTTCTCCTCGAGTTCCAGCTTCTGTTTGCCTATTTCTTCGATCAGAGCTGGGTCGTCTTCGCCCAGTTTTTTCTGGGCGCGAAGTTCTTCGAGCTGCATATTCAGTTCAAAAACTTCTTCCAGCAGATCTGGAGGCACGACCTGCTTTTTGACTTCACCGGTTGTGCGCGCCTTTTCTGTTGCGGCTTTTGACTGCTCTTCGAGTTCCACGCCTTCGAGGCGCAGCAAATATTCAGTACGTTTGATTGGATCTTTTAGGGTGCGGTAAGCGTCGTTGAGGAGCGAACTCTGCTCCAGACTCCATTCCTGTTCCCTTTTATCGGCACGTGCGCAAAGATCAGGATGAAGCTTCCGGCTTAACTCATAAAACTCCCGCTCGAGAAGTACCGCATCGAGGTTCAGTCGGCGGGACAAGCCGAAGAATGTGAAGTAGTCGACCGGCTCCGGGGGCTGTACTTTGCCACAGGCGCTGCAGAAGTGTACCGCGCGCATAGTGCCGCACGACCAGCATGTAGCGGTCGCTTCGGCGTTCGCCATCATGCTCGTGTTAGATTCCACATTTGCCATAAACACACTCGCCACGTGCAATCACATTTCGCGTGGGCTTGCGCCGCCAGAACGGCCGCGCCGTGGAGAACCCTCGCGGGCGAGGCGCCCGCGCCACACACCATCGCCATTAGCCCGAAAAAGACGTTCCGCATCCGCAGGACTTCGTTGAATTCGGATTCACGAACACGAAGCCCTGCTGTATGAGCGTCTCCTGGTAATCCAGGGTCATCCCGTGCAAATAGATGAACGACTTCGGATCGACGAAGACCCGCACATCGCCGAATTGGAAGACGCGGTCGCGCTCGCGCGGTTGCGTGTCGAAGCGGATGTTATAGCTCAAGCCGGAACATCCCCCGCCCTGCACACCGAGACGCAGTCCGCCTTGTTCGGGCGAAATGCCTTCCTTCACGATGGCGGTGCGGATTCTGGCCAAAGCCTTGTCCGTGACTTGGACGCCCTTGGCCGGAGCCTTCGGCGTCTCCGCTTTGGTTTCCGTTTCGATCATAATCATCCCAAATCTACGCAGCGACGCGCCCCTGGGCGAGCCTAACGGGCGAGACACCCGTCTCTCCAATCGAACTAATTACTGGGCGGCGACCGCGGCCGGCTTCGCTACATCCTGCTTCTTCTTCCAGTCGTGAATGGCCGCGCGGATCGCGTCTTCGGCGAGCACCGAGCAGTGGATTTTCACCGGTGGCAGCGAAAGCTCCTTCACGATTTCCGTGTTCTTGATTTGCAGAGCTTCGTCAACCGTTTTGCCCTTTACCCACTCGGTAGCGAGCGAGGAAGACGCAATGGCCGAGCCGCATCCGAAGGTCTTGAACTTGGCGTCTTCAATGACGTTGGTTTGCGGGTTGACCTTGATTTGCAGCTTCATCACGTCGCCGCATTCAGGGGCGCCGACAAGGCCGGTCCCGACTTCGGAGCTGTTCTTGTCCAACGATCCAACGTTACGCGGGTTGGAATAATGATCGAGAACCTTATCGCTGTATGCCATGATTTTGCTTTCTCCTTAAAAGTTGTCCAGCAAAGAAACACTGCAAGCAATGTTTCTACGATGCGTCCCACTGACCTAGCTTGCTACGTCTCGGGAACAACTTATTCTGCAGCCCACTTTACACTCTTCAAGTCGACGCCTTCTTTCGCCATCTCGTACAGAGGCGAAAGCTCGCGCAGACGCGATACCGTCTCAACCACGCGGTCGGCTACGTAATCAACTTCGGCTTCCGTGTTGAAACGTCCGAGGCCAAAGCGGATTGAACTGTGCGCCAGATCGTCTCCGGTACCCAAAGCCTTTAATACATAAGATGGCTCCAGCGTCGCCGAGGTGCACGCCGAACCGCTCGAAACGGCGATATCGTTGATTCCCATCAGCAACGATTCGCCCTCGACGTAAGCAAAGCTGATGTTCAAATTGCCGGGCAGACGATGCTCCCATGAGCCGTTGATGTAGACTTCGTCGAGCCCGCCCATAATTTTGTCGCGAAGGCGGTTGCGCAAGCCCGCAAGTTTGCAGGATTCCTTGGCCATTTCTTCCGATGCGATCGCGCAGGCTTTGCCCAGACCCACAATTCCGGGCACGTTGAGAGTACCTGAGCGCATGCCGCGTTCGTGACCGCCACCGTCGATGATGGCGGAAATCTGCACGCGCGGATTCTTGCGCCGAACATACAACGCGCCCACGCCCTTGGGTCCATACATTTTGTGCGCCGAGATCGACATTACGTCGATGTTGTTCTTGTTCACATCGACCGGGATCTTGCCAATCGCCTGGGTGGCGTCGGTGTGAAAGATCACGCCACGTTCGCGACACAGCTTGCCAATTTCCGTAACCGGCTGCAGCACCCCAATCTCATTGTTGGCCCACATGATGGTTACCAGGATGGTCTTGTCATCCATGGCACGCTTCAGATCTTCAAGATCGATGAGCCCGTCTTTTTGAACCGGCAGATACGTCACTCGATAGCCGTACTTTTCCAGACGCTTGCAGGTATCGAGCACAGCCTTGTGCTCGGTCACGGCGGTGATGATGTGGTTGCCCTTTTCTTTGTACATCTCGGCGACACCCTTGATGGCGAGGTTGTCGCTTTCGGTCGCGCCCGAGGTAAAGATGATTTCCTTGGGGGTTGCGCCCACGAGTTTGGCAACACGCTCGCGCGCAGTTTCCACGCCTTCCTCACCCGCCCAGCCGAACGAATGGTTGCGGCTGGCGGCGTTGCCGAACTTCTCCATGAAAAACGGCAGCATTTCTTCCAACACGCGGGGATCCATGGGCGTGGTGGCGTGGTTGTCCATGTAGACGGGCAGTTTGATTCCGTTCGGGGCGATATGTTCTGCCTGCGGGATCGTCTTCACATCTGTGCTCATGATTGCTCTCCTACCTGATCTATGTAATCGTCACCAGCTCAGCCGGTTTCTTGGTTTCCAATTCTTCCTGGGAATGCGTTTCTTCCTTCATCTCTGAGATACTGATGCGCCGCAATACCTGTTCGATGCTCTCGTTGACCCGGCGCAGCGGCTCCTTAATGGTGCAGCGCTCGGTTTGATCGCATTCACCCCGCACCGTAATGCATGAGGTGATAAATAGAGGGCCGTCAATGGCGCGAATTACCTCGAAGGCACTAATCGTTCCAGGATCGCGCGCCAACTTATAGCCGCCGTTCATGCCGTGCTGCGAGTGCAGCAGGCCGGCCTTGACCAGTCGCTGCAGAATCTTTGCCAGCGCTTCCTGCGGAATGCCATAGGCGTCGGCAACATCCTTTGCGCTGCAAGCCCCGTATGGCGCTCGCTCGGCCAGATGCTTCATCGCCATCAAGCCGTAATCCGCTTTCTTGGTAAGCTTCAGCATCCTGGTTCCGATGGTAACTCCGACCTTTTCAGTCGTATATTATGATTGTAGAGGAGACGGGTTGCGATTGCAACTCTTTGCAGGGAACAGCAAAATTCGTTATTCAATGGTAACTATATTGTCCTTAGCGGTTTATAGGATGGCGATCTTTTCGGTCGCATTTTCAAGTGCGCGGATTCGCCCGGTCCAGCCGCGTAGTCATTTTTAGTGCCTCAGTCTGGATGGTCTTGCACGAGGCAGGATCCGAATTCTCGCGAAAAGACTTGACAAGCTAATCAGTCAGTCTAAAATACCGCCAATTTCCGGCAAACTTCACCTCAGCCTGGCTAGGCCGCCGTGATCACCCGGTTTTATGACTTCAATCCCGCCGTCGCAACCCCCCGAGAAGACCGCCATGAATGAGTGCAAGCATCCGCGCGTGCAGATCGTGGCTCGCGAGGAAGGTGCCGAATTCGTCGAATGCCTGGAGTGTGGAGACATCTTCGAGTCCAGCGAGTTTAAAGACATGATGATCGAAGACACCCGGCTGAACAACGAATCCTAGGCGCTTTACTGTTGTTTACGGCGAAAGGTGACGAAGGTAATCCGCGTCTGTGCCTTGCGCCTTGTTTGGATCATTCACAGTTTGTTAGTGTCAGCGTGGGAATAATTACCCACGGAGAGGTCATGCAAGTGGTGGCTTTGGTTGTCGACGACTCTATGCTCATTCGACATACCGTGTGCCGCTTTCTGGAGGAGCGCGACTTTGTCGTTGAGTCAGCCACAAACGGGCACGAGGCGCTCGAAGCGCTGAAGCGCGTGCGTCCAGACATTATTATTACCGATATCCAGATGCCGAAGATGGACGGCACCGAGTTCATAACGGCCGTGAAAAGTAACCAGGCTCTCGCGGGTATTCCCATCGTTATCGTTGCCGGCAAGCAGAGTGGTTTCGAGCACACGGAAAAACGCGCGAATTACACTATCTTCAAAGACATCGATATCGAGGATCAACTGGCGAAGGCCCTTCAGGTACTATTGGGCGGCAAAGCGCAAGTCGCGAAGAGTAGCAGATAATAATTCAGCACTCAGCATTCAGCACTGGGTATTTAGCACTTAGCATTTGGTCCCGCGAAGGTTCTCTGTTGGACAGGCGCTTTGGCTGATGGCTNACTGCTGATTGCTATTTTCACTTCAACACCATTCCTGCTTCCGCTGAGAAATCCATTGACGCGAACACACCCGCGAGAAACTTGGGATAGGCCGCCGCTGCAATCATCGCGGCGTTGTCTGTCGACAGTGGACGCGAAGGGAAGTATACGAAAAGGCCTTCTTTGGCCGCGTCGCTCTCGAACTGTTCACGCAATTCTTGATTTGCCGCTACGCCTCCAGTAATGAACAACGTCGCCACATCATGGGCACGCGCCGCTGCCAGAGTTTTTTGGACCAGGTCTTCGACCAGCGCTCTCTGGAAGGAAGCTACAAGATCGAGCGTCTGCTGGTCGCAGTTCGACAAGTAGTCTTCCAGCTTGGGTTGCGGGATCGTCGAGAGCGCTTGGCGCCGCTCGGCGATCGAAGCTTGCATGTTGTGAGTCTCAACGTAGCGCAACACCGCGGTCTTAATCCCGCTATAAGAGGAATCAAAACGTGGACCATCGTAGTTCCGCCCGGCCTTTTGATCATTGCGATCTCGGTGCTTGAGTTGGGACGGCGGAAACTTCACCGCATCAGGGTTGCCATGAGCGGAAAGCTTGTCGATGATTGGGCCGCCGGGGTATCCCAGCCCGAGCAATTTTGCGACTTTGTCGAACGCTTCCCCGGCTGCATCGTCACGGGTGTGGCCGATATTCTTGTATGCCCAACTGTTGCCCTGCCGCGTTGCCAAATAAAGATGAGTGTGGCCGCCGGAGACGACCAACGCCAGCACCGGAAAACGCAGATCGTGATTTCCCTTGCGACGCTCCTCGAGCAGCACGGCATGAATGTGGCCTTCGAGGTGGTTGACAGCGATGAGCGGCTTTTCGAGACCGAACGCGAGCGCCTTGGCGTAGCTGATGCCGACAAGCAACGCTCCCGCAAGACCCGGACCCTGAGTGACGGCCACCGCATCGATAGATTGATAAGTTTGTCCGGCATCGGCAAGCGCATTGCGGACGACCGGAACGATCGCACGCAAATGCTCCCGCGAGGCCAGTTCGGGCACAACTCCACCGTAAGGTTGATGCATTGCGATTTGCGAAAACACAACGTTGGAAGCGATCTGCTCGCCCGAGCGCACGACGGCCGCCGCAGTCTCGTCGCACGAGCTTTCGATGCCGAGAATGTAGGCGTCGAGCATAAGCAATATATTATCTGCTAGAGCGCATCGCGCCGCTATGCTCAAAGACTTTGCGATCTCGATCGTCGGCACTCTGCGGGAACGCGGCCACAAAGCCTTTCTGGTGGGCGGATGCGTGCGCGATCTGCTGCTTGGCCGCGAGCCTGCCGATTACGATGTCACCACCGACGCTACGCCCAATGAAGTCATGCGCATCTTTCCCGAAACTTATGCCGTCGGTGCGCAGTTCGGAGTCGTCCTCGTGCCGCTGCCGGAAGCGGAGCAACAGCTGGTTCCTCGAATCCGTCCGGACTTCGCCGAGCGATGTCCGGACTACGCTCGGGATGACAGAAGTGTGGGCGTGGTCGAAGTTGCTACCTTTCGCAGCGACATCGGATACAGTGACGGCCGTCATCCCGACGAGGTTCGGTTTACTGGTGATCCGAAAGAAGACGTCGAGCGTCGCGACTTTACGATCAATGGGCTTCTGCTTGATCCAGCGACAAACGAAGTTCTGGATTTCGTCGGCGGCCGCAAAGACCTCGATTCCGGAATCATCCGAACCATCGGCGACCCAGAGCGACGTTTTGCTGAAGACAAACTGAGAATGCTGCGCGGTGTCCGCTTTGCCGCTCGTTTTGGCTATGCCATCGAGCCTGAAACTTTTCAAGCAATTAAAAATCTGGCGCCGCAGACAAATCAAGTATCTCGTGAACGCGTGCGAGATGAGCTTAGCAAGATGCTGATCGAAGGCCATGCGCGCCAGGCGTTCCTGCTTCTGGACAAAACTGGATTGCTGCACGAGGTCTTGCCCGAGATCGAAGCCATGAAAGGAGTGGAGCAGCCACCGCAGTTTCATCCTGAAGGCGATGTGTTTGTGCACACGATGCTTTTGCTCGAGAAATTACCGCATCCGTGCCCGATCACGCTCGCGTGGGGCGCGCTGTTGCACGATGTTGGCAAGCCCGCAACGTTTCGAGTTGCGCCCGACCGCATCCGATTTGATGGGCACGTTGATGTTGGCGTCAAGATCGCAGAAGAGATTTGTCGGCACCTTCGCTTTTCTAATGACGATACCGAACAAATTCTCGCGCTGGTCAAAAACCACATGCGATTCGCGTATGTGCAGCAGATGAATGAGTCGACATTCAAAAGATTTGTACGCATGCCCGGGTTCGACGAACATTTGCAATTGCATCGCCTGGATTCTCTGGCGAGCCACGGAAATCTTGCCTCTTACGATTTCACGCTGGAGAAGATAGCGGCGACTCCGCCGGCGACAATTCACCCCGCGCCGCTGATCAACGGCGACGACTTGATCACACTTGGCTACAAACCCGGGCCGCAATTTAAGAGAATTCTTTCGGCTGTGGAGGATGGACAGTTGGAAGGACGCCTACGCAGCAGAGAGGAAGCGCTGGCGTTCGTGGACACCGAGTTTTCGATCGGACGATAATCGGTCTGAACGCCATGAAGCATTTCCGTCGAAAAAGTTGCAAAAAGTGAATTAAGCCGAAATCTTGTCAAGCCCCAGTTGAGGTTTGAATCTGTTTAAGTCCATGAAAACAATCGCAATATATAGTTAAAAAGTTGGCGGGTTTACCCTGTCCAAACTGCTATTCTGAAAACAAGGGACAATATCGGGCGAATCAAGCTAACGCTCAAAGCCAATGAGCGTAAGAGTGTTTGCCGCGCTGCCGGTCTATATCCGAATGAAAGTTACCGAAAAAGACGTGGCCTACGTCGCTGACTTGGCGAATCTGGAGTTGACCGGGGACGAACGCGCGCGCATGCTTCGCGATTTGAACTCGATTCTCGAATACGTCGATCGATTAAATGAGCTGGATACCAAGGACGTTCCGCCAATGGCGCAGGTGTCGGACAGATACGGAGTTGATGAGTCAAAAACTGGGAGCGCGCGTTTTGCTTACGCCAGCCGCGAAGACATTCTCGAAGGTCTGAGAAAGTCGCTGCCGCATGAGGTCGCTCTGCAGAACGCTCCTGACACAGACGGAACGTTTTTTAAAGTGCCGAAAGTGATCGAGAGGTAGAGCGCGAGTTCTTGCCCCGTTCGGCAAACGAATCACGTGGCCAAATACTTTCCTTATGCAGAATGCTCTCACAATCGATGCTGCGCGTTCCGCTATACAGCAGCGGACGACCACGGCGAAAGCTTTGGCGGAAACGTTCTACGCCGAGATAGAAAAAGACGACCCGCAGATTGGCGCGTATTTGACCCTGAGCAAAGACCGCGCTTTCGCCAAGGCAGCAGAGATCGATGCGCTTGCTGAAAAGGGTGAGCCACTACCACCGCTCGGCGGTGTTCCCGTCGGCATCAAGGATGTGATGGTGACGCGCGGCGTGCGCACGACGGCCGGCTCAAAAATTCTGGGCAACTATATTCCACCGTATGACTGCACGGCGGTGGCTCGGCTGGAAGCCGCAGGCGCGGTTGTCTTGGGCAAACTGAACTGCGACGAATTTGCCATGGGCTCGTCCACCGAGAATTCGGCTTGGCATCCAGTTCACAATCCCCGCGATCTGAGCCGCGTTCCTGGAGGTTCATCGGGAGGATCAGCAGCGGCGGTTGCAGCCGACATGGCCGTGGCCACGCTTGGATCGGACACTGGCGGATCGATCCGTCAGCCCGCGTCTTTTTGCGGCGTGGTCGGGCTGATGCCCACCTACGGTCGAGTGTCGCGCTACGGTCTGATCGCGTTCGCGTCTTCGCTCGATCATATTGGGCCTTTAACCAAAACTGTGAGAGACGCGGCGATCGTGCTTCGCACTGTTGCAGGACGTGATCCCATGGACGCGACTTCCGCTGAAGTGCTAGTTCCCGACTATGTGGCGGAGCTAGAGAAGCCGGTGCGTGGGCTGAAACTTGGCGTGCCCAAGGAATATTTCGGCGCAGGATTGGACCCCGACGTAAAAAACTCGGTGGAAGCAGCCATACAAAAGTTGGCGGAATTGGGCTGCGAGATAGTTCCGGTTTCACTGCCGCACACGAAATATGCGATCCCAACTTATTACATCGTGGCCACGGCGGAAGCGTCGTCGAACCTGGCCCGCTTCGACGGCGTTCGCTACGGTTACCGGGCGAGCGATGCGCGCACGCTTTCCGAAATGTACCGTCGCTCCCGCGATCATGGTTTTGGCGCCGAGGTAAAGCGCCGCATCATGTTGGGCACATATGCCCTGAGCGCCGGATATTATGACGCCTACTATCTGAAGGCGCAGAAGGTGCGGACGCTGCTGGTGCGTGATTTCGAAGAAGCATTCAAGAAGGTAGATGCGATCGTGACTCCAACCAGTCCGACGGCCGCATTCAAACTGGGCGAAAAAGTCGACGATCCTCTGGCCATGTATCTGGCCGACATTTTTACGGTTACCGCGGATCTGGCGGGGATTCCGGGGATTTCCGTCCCTTGCGGAGAGACCAAAGAAAATCTGCCAATCGGACTACAGATTCTAGGCAAGCACTTCGACGAAGCAACAATCCTGCGGGTGGCCCATGCTTACGAACAGTCGGCGTAGGATGCACTCTCGCTAGAGCGGTTCGTAATATCGTTCCCCAGCGCAGGCGCGGCAGAGTAGTTTTCCGTCACGACGGACTTCGCGGCGAAAATTAATTCCTTCGCCGCAGACTTCGCAAACAATTCGTTCTCCTTTATATCCGGGAAATTCTTCCGGCGGCAGCTCGACTTTCACCCACTCCGTCGTGAATAGATCGTCCTCGGACATTTCACGATAAGCCAGCATCTGCTGGCTATTTTTATTTGCGAGCTCAGGGTGCATCTGCCTCGCGAGGGCCTTTGACGATTCCTTGGCCGCAATACGCACCGCTTTGCCGGTATTCACATCGACGAAGGTTGCGGCCATTTTGCCCCAGTCGCGAAACTTCAGCGCGCGTTTACCAAGCCGACAGCCGGTAACCACAGCGACCGCATCGGTCGCGCAACGATCGATTTCCACAAAGGTAACCAGACGTTTGCGATCGCTGCCACGGGGATCGTCAATGCCGAGCTTCGCCAGGGCGAGCATGGCGAGGCGGACACCCAGCACTTGTCCCGCGCACAAGTGGCCATGCGCCACTTCGGCCTCTTGCAGATATTCGTCGAGCGATTTCATTTCAGTTGTTAGGCGCCGGTTGCCGGCCGCATTCGATTGTAGTCCGCGAACCTGCAAAGAGTCGGAAATCACAACCAGTATCAACCAACCTGAGGAGAAATTTCATCATGAAGTCAAGCTTACGCTCAATGTCAAAGTCGAGAACAGCTCTCGCTATTGTTTTGTCCATTTCGCTGATAGCAACTGCCTGCAGCGCGCAATGGATCAGCGTCGCACTCGCAGACCTACCGGCATTAACCCAGATGGCGCTGAACATCGGCACCATCATTACCACGCTGGAATCCGGTCAGCAGATTAACTCGACAGAGGCTGCTGCCATCCAGAACATCTCGGCCCAAGCCAGCAAGGATTTAAACCTGCTGGCAACCCTCTACAACGAATACAAAGCAAATCCGACCGCGAGCTCCCTGCAGAAAATCCAGAGCGCGATCGCGGACATCAACCAGACCCTGCCAGCCCTCTTGCAGGCTGCGCACATCAGCGACCCAATTCTCTCGGCCCGGGTCACAGCGGGAGTCAATTTGATCCTGACCACAGTCGCCAGTTTTGCTGCCCTGATACCACAGACAACAAGCCTATCTGCGGCGCGACCTGCCGCCGAGCAAGCCGCTCAAAAAGTTCCTGGAGTGACCGAGTTGAAGAAACAGTGGAATCAGCAAGTGTGCGGTCCGACAGGCAACTCTGCGTTGGACTTCAGCGCCACGGGCTGCTTAGTCAGATAATTATTCAGCGGCCGACGCTTCGACCTGCTTCATACACAAATGATATGCGGGCAGAAGCGTCGGGCCGCTTACTTTCGTTTCCAGCGAGCGCCGTCTTTCGTGATTTCGACAATGATCCCAAGAGCGGCCAGTTCGGCGCGAATCGTGTCGGACACTTTGAAGTTACGCGATCGACGCGCCGCTTCCATCTCTGCGATTTTGTTTGCAACGTTGCCGTCCGAGATTTGCTGGGTTCCAGCCATTTCGAGCAGTTCTTCACTAACCTCATTCTCGCGGCCTTCTGCTTTTGCCCACTCGATAATGTCGCGAATCTTCGGCCCATCGTCGTCTTTCAGCACTGCGAATAATTCGTCAAACCCCTCAAGCGATGCCAGCAGTGCAGGGACGTCATCTTTCTTGAACTGTCCTGCGTCCATTGCGGCGTTGGCCTTGCGCACCATATCGAAGATCGCGGCTTGTGCCTGGGCGGTGTTAAGGTCATCGTCCATGCCCGCNCGCATGCGCTCGGCGGTTTCCCGCGCCAGTTCGGCCATACTTTCCGTCGCGCCCGGCGGAAACTGTCCGGTGGTTAAACGCGATTGAAAATTCCGCAACCGCTCTACCGAAACCGCTGCCTGCTTGAGTCCATGGAAGGTAAAGTTCAGCTGATTGCGATACGGAACCGACGCCAGCAGATACCGGATCGACGATGGTTTATGCCCCTTGAGCACCAGGTCGCGCAGAGTGTAGAAATTGCCCAGGCTCTTGGACATCTTCTCGCCTTCGACCAAGAGAAACCGCACATGAAACCAGAAGCGGGCAAATGTTTTTCCAGTGAGCGCTTCGGATTGCGCGATTTCGTTCTCATGATGTGGAAAAATCAGATCTTCGCCGCCGGCGTGCAGATCGAAGGTCTCGCCTAATTCCTCCATCGCCATCACCGAGCACTCGATGTGCCAACCCGGCCGCCCGGGGCCGATCACGGTCTCCCACGAAGTCTCGCCCGGTTTCGGCGCTTTCCACAAAGCAAAATCGCGCGCGCTGTCTTTCTCGTACTCGTCCACATCCACGCGCGCTCCATCTTCCATTCCCGCAAAATCTTTCTTTGAAAGCTGTCCGTACGCCGGAAATTTCGCGATCCTGAAATAATAGGATCCGTCCTCGGCGCGGTAGGCGAATCCCTTTTTCTCTAGTTCAGCAATAAATTCCGCCATCTCGGGAATATGTTCAGTCGCCCGCACCAGGATCGGCTGTTCGATATTCAAGGCAGCAATATCTTCGAGAAACGCCTTCTCGTATTTTTTTGTATATTGCTGGACGCTCACGCCATCGCTCGCCGAATTGCGGATGATCTTGTCGTCGACATCAGTAATGTTCATCACATGGCGTACGTTGTACCCGCTCTGGCGCAAGAACCGGCGCAGAATGTCCACCGCAATAAACGTCCGCAGGTTCCCGATGTGTCCATAGTCGTAAACCGTGGGCCCGCAAGCGTACATGCGAACCTCGTTATCGACGAGCGGACGAAACTCTTCCACCTTGCCCGGGAGTGTGTTGTAAAGACGAAGCGCCATAGTAAAGACCGGAACCGAAAGCAGGACCGTTCATTCTAGGGGCCGAAAGAATGAGGGTCAAATCGGATCGGGGGTACTACACTTCGGGAAACATTCGGCTACACCCGCACACCTGGCTTCTTCGATCGCTGGCGCGCCCCGCGTGTTTCCCTCAAGCTTCAAACTTCCGCCTGCTTTGAGCAAACCTGCGTATGGTTGTGGGATTTGCCCACTTTTTCCACAGCCTTCTCTGGCGAACTTTTAAACGAACATTCATCTTCTGGTCATCTGGCTGTAACTGTCCAGATGGCACCCTTGAGCGGTGCCGGGGAATCGAAGATCGAAATTTTCCGACCGGAGAAACCGACTGCTCTTAGGCGCTCCATCACCACGCTGTAACCGTTGCGCATCACCCTTTCGCACCCAGGTCTTGGAACTCTGAGGACGAAACTGAAACTTCCAGGTTCACATCGCGGCCGTCAGCTGACATTGAGGAGCGTCTCCCTCGTCTTCTTGTGCCTGTGCTTTGCCGAACTGCCCTCGGTGCTATTTGCTCAAGGTGCGATCGAGAGTTGCCCGCGTCCCTCGCCCGGTAGCGCTGTCACCGAACCGGAGGACCTGCGCAGCCACAACGGTGTACTGAAAGTTGATCTCATCGAGCACAATACAAAGGAGCAAGACGGATCAGTTCGTTACTGCTTCTTCGATGAGAACGGCAAAGAGTCACCCACGCTTCGCGCGAGTCCTGGCGATCTCGTCATCTTGACCCTGAAAAATGACCTGAAGGATTTCGGTTCCGGCTCCCCGGCGGCTGCTCACACTCACCTGAATGCAGATGCTGGCAAAGAAGCTCATTCATGCGCCGGCGGTGTGATGGCGCGCGATTCTACGAACCTTCATTTTCATGGTTTGAACATCCCTCCCGTCTGCCATCAAGACGATGTCCTCCACACGTCAATTCAGCCCGAGGACCCGCCGTTCGAGTATCGGTTTCGTATACCTCTAGACGAGCCCCCCGGTTTGTATTGGTACCACCCCCATATTCATGGCTTCACGAAAGAGCAGGTGCTCGGCGGGGCGTCGGGCGCAATCATCGTCGAAGGGATTGAGCGCGCGGACAAAGCTGTAGCCGGATTGCCGGAACGGGTCTTAGTGATTCGTGATCAGGATTTGCTGAACCCCAACGCTCCGCCGTCGAAATCGGAGCCGGTTGTTCCCAAGATGTTGTTCGATCGCGACGGGGATGCTGCGAATACTGGGACCGGATTCGGNAAGCCAGCCAAGGATCTCTCAGTCAACTTTGTACCTGTGCCCTATCCCGATTACCCGCCGGCTGTAATCGAGATGAAACCGGACGAGCAGCAGCTTTGGCGGGTGGTGAATGCGTCCGGAATTACCTATCTTAATCTCGCGGTTCTAGTCGGGCACCAGCCGCAGCCGCTGGGCCTTGTCGCCATGGACGGAGTGCCCCTCAACCACACTGCCGGCCTGCCTGCAGATTTCGTAGATTGGCAAACCCATCTCGGCGTGCCCCCGGGTGCGCGCGTGGAATTCATCGTCAAGGGTCCGCCTCAGGGCGTTTCGGCACTTCTCGTCACCAGAACTGTCGATACCGGCCCGGGTGGCGAGAATGATCCCAATCGTNCGCTCGCCATGATTACGGCTTCCAAAGACGCGCCGGCCCAATCTGTGGAACTCTCCGCTTCGCCCAAGCCGCTGGCTCCTCCACAGCTTCCCTGGCTCGGAAGCGTGCCACCGGTGCGGACGCGACTGCTTTACTTCTCCGAGAAACTTCTTGAGCCCAATAATCCCAACAGTGCTACGGAATTCTATCTAACGGTAGACGGCCAGACGCCCCAAAAATTCGATCCAAAATCGGGCGTTCCGAACATCATTGCCAAGCAGGGAACGGTTGAGGATTGGATCATCGAAAACCGGTCGAGCGAACTCCACGCTTTCCATATTCACCAACTGCATTTCATGCTGCTTGATTACGGCGGCAGGCCGGTAGACGAGCCGTTTCTGCGCGATACCGTCAACGTTCCTTACTATAACGGCAGAACTCTTGCCTATCCCAGTGTAAGGCTGCGAATGGATTTTCGCGATCCGAACACTATCGGGGACTTTGTTTTTCACTGCCATCTTCTAGAACACGAAGATGGAGGAATGATGGGGCTGATTCGCGTAGAACCTGACTCCCAAGTGCAGGGTTCAACTGCGAATTTGTTCCGAGACAAAACAGCAATACCAACAAAAGAGAAACAACAGGAGGACAAATGATTCTCAAATCTGTCGTTTCAAAAGGGGTGCATCATTTGCGCTCTGGACTGGCAACTCTTGCTATTTTCCAGCTCGCCATCGGCGCTCCCTTCGCTAACGCTGCTGCACAGCCTAAACCAGTTAAACCGGCCGATGCCGCGACCGTGAGCCCGATCAAACACGTCATCGTGATCATTGGAGAAAATCGCAGCTTCGATCACGTGTTCGCCACCTACGTGCCGAGGAGTGGAGACAAGATAAATAATCTCCTCTCCGAAGGCATCATCGACTTGGATGCCAACAAGAATGCAGTTCCAGGTCCGAATTTCAACCAGGCACAACAATTTTTCGCCACGGATACCGATACCTTCCTGCTCGCCCCGCCGACACAGGAATATACCAACAACATCCTGCCGACCCCGCTGGTCGGAGGCCCCTCCGGCCAGTATGGTTATTTCTCTGGCTCCCCTGCTTGCCCGACGCTGCCGAAACTGACTCCTGCCCAGTGTGCTCAGGTTTCGGAACCCGGATTGCCAGCAGGTCAAGGTGGTGCTTTGGCTAGCGGCGGCACCGGACAAACGTCCCGCACGCCCGATCAGCGCATCGACGATGTCACGACGTTGCCAGCCGGACCGTTCCAGATCACCAACCCCACGACGTTCCCCTACAACGCGTATGCCGCGAGCCCGGTTCACCGCTTCTATCAGATGCAGCAACAGTTGAATTGTGACTTGTCCCATGCGACCCCCAGCAACCCTTCGGGCTGCAACGGCCAACTGTTTTCCTATGTGGAAGTCACGGTTGGAGCGGGCACGAACGGCACCACGCAACCGCCGCTTTGCTCTGAGAATGGCAACAAACCTCCCTGCTTCACCTACAATTACTTGCCCAACGTTCCTACCGCTCAAACCACCGGCGAAGGATCGACCTCGCTCGCCTTTTACAATGTGCAGACCGGCGATGCTCCCTACTTCAAGTTACTCGCCGATCAGTACACCATCAGCGATAACTTCCATCAGTCCTTCCTTGGAGGCACTGGGCCCAATCACATCATGTTCGGTCACGCCGATGCCCTCTGGTTCAGCGATAGTCAGGGCCTTCCCGNCGAACCACCGAACAACGTAGAAGTGTGGAAGGGCACGCAAAACGCNGGCGTGGTTGCTGAAGTCGAAGATCCAAATCCCGCATCCAGCACCAACAACTGGTACAGCGAAGATGGTTACGGAGGCGGCGGATACGGTTCCCCCGTTTACGGCGGGGGATCATACAGCGATTGCTCGGATACCACACAGCCTGGCGTCGGGCCGGTCGTCACCTATCTGAAGTCCATCGGCGTCGACCCACGTTGCGAACCCGGCCACTACTACCTGCTGAACAATTACAACCCTGGGTTTTTCGGTAACGGCAAGAATGCGTACATCGACCACAATGTAAACAACACCCCGTTCACGCTTCCGCCGTCCTCGACGCCCAGCATTGGCACCAACCTCAACGCCAGCGGTATTTCCTGGAAGTACTATGGCGATCACTGGAACAACTACGTCCCCGACCCATACCAGTTAAATTACGGAACCAATGGGCCGAAGGCCGATGAATATTGCAATATCTGCAACCCCTTCCAGTACGATACGGCGATCATGTCGAATCCGGCTCAGGTGAAAGAACACATCCAGGACGTGGTTAACCTGTACTCGGATATTGCCACCGGAACCTTACCTGCAGTTTCGATCACCAAACCCAGCGGCTATAGCGATGGCCATCCCGCTTCCTCGAAGCTCAACGTGTTTGAGTTGTACACGCAGAAGATCGTGGATATGGTCCGCAATTCGCCGTATTGGGACGATACCGCAATCTTCGTCACCTTCGATGAAGGCGGCGGCTACTATGACTCAGGCTACGTGCAGCCGGTGGACTTTTTCGGCGATGGCACGCGAATCCCGCTGCTCGTAATTTCCAAGTATTCCACCGGCGGCCATGTNACCCACGGCTATGCTGACCACGTTTCGATCGACAAATTCATCGAGCGAAACTGGAAAATTGGAACCATCAGTTACCGCAGCCGGGATAATTTCCCCAACCCGGTCACGAAAGCAGACAACCCTTACGTTCCCGTTAATGGGCCAGCCCTTAGCGATCTGTTTGACGCCTTTCATTTCTAGAGTCAAAACAACCACTGGAAAGGCGTTATGCTCAACGGCCAGGAAGAGATTCCTGGCCGTTTTTTTCTGGCGGATAGCTCCCAACAAAATGTCGGGACAACCTCGGCTTTCGAGTCAGCCTACCGCGCAAGCGCAAAGCTAAGACGGAGGCGACAATCGCTATGAAGAGCTCAAGTCAGCTTGCCGATTTCGGCTCTTTTACTCATCGCCACCTCGAATTCCCGCAGCTTCGATCGCCCGGAACGAACAGCGTGGTTTCTTTCGCATTTTGTGAAGATCTGTCCCCGTCGCTTACAGAGATGGATTAGCAAACGTTTTTGTGCGGTTGTTCGTCATTGCCTTGTCATTGCACTGCGCCGAGCAATTCTGTCATCATTTTCGAGAACGCTCGACAGCCGGGAATTTACAGAATCAGAATCGTCGTGGCCGCCGACTCTGCGACTAATCGACAATCGAGATAGATGTTGTTAACAGGGCGATTGCACTCAAACCCCCTGCCCTTCTATATCGCTTTTACTCGCGCGATCTCGATGCAGAGTCACCACCCTTGCCATTTCTGTTCCAGGCGGCGGGGGCCGGCCGACTTTCCTAACCTAAATCACTGAACCGCCGATAGATGTTTACAGGCGAAGCGCGCGTTTTCCCGTAGAGGCAGAACTTCGCTCGCCCACGGGAGGCGCGCTGCAAAGAATCTATAACGGCACCCAGCGACAAATGGTCTGCCAACCATTTGGAATTCGTGCTTAACGCGGAAAGGAATGGCCGACATGAGCGACACTGATATCGTTCAAGATTTTCTGGTCGAAAGTTACGAGAACCTGGACCGGCTGGACCGGGACCTGGTCGGCCTGGAGAAGAATCCGCAGGATCAGGAGGCGCTCGCGGGCGTTTTCCGGACCATTCACACCATCAAAGGCACCTGCGGCTTCCTCGGGTTCAACAAGCTGGAAAAGGTTGCGCACGTCGGCGAAAATCTGCTTACCCGTTTGCGCGACGGTCAGTTGACGCTCAATCCAGAGATCACGACCGCCTTGCTGGGCATGGTGGACGCGGTCCGCCAGATGTTGAAGGAAATCGGATCGACCGGTCAGGACGGGGACGCGGATTATCTCGAACTGCGGGAGACTCTGACTCGGCTGCTAATTCCCGCGGCCGCGAGCGTCGCTCCGGTACCAGCTCCGACCGCTGCGTCCGACCTAAAGCCGCTGCCCAGGGTAGAGGCGGCTGCACCTACGCTTGCGAAAGAGAATCCTCCGGCGCCTTCCGAACCCGCGGCGCCGACGGCCGCCGAGCCTCCGAAAAAGAAAGATGATTCGCCGCGCAAACCTTCGCGCGGAAAGATCGGTGGCCTGCTGGTCGAGCGCGGAGTGGTGCAGGCTGCCGACATCGCGCGGGCGCTCGAAGAGCAGGAACACGGCGACCGCCGCCGGCTGGGCGAAATTCTCGTGGCCTTGGGATTAGCCAAGATGGAAGACGTGTTGGCGGCCCAGCAGACTCTGGACGCCAAACCGCGCGACGCTGCGCCCGAAACCATTCGGGTCGGAGTCAATTTGCTGGACAAGCTGATGACACTGGTTGGAGAACTCGTGTTGGCGCGAAACCAGTTGATGCAGCTCACGAATAACTTGGAGGACACTGGCCTGCAGGCGGTTTCCGAACGCATGAACCTGATTGCCACCGAGTTGCAGGAACAGGTTATGAAGACCCGCATGCAGCCCATCGGAATCATCTGGGGACAGTTTCCGCGAACGGTTCGCGATGTGGCTCTGGGTTGCGGCAAAGAAGTGGCCATCGAGATGGAGGGCAAAGAAACCGAACTGGATAAGACCATCATCGAGGCGATCAAGGATCCGCTCACCCACTTGGTACGTAACTCGGTAGATCACGGCATTGAACTTCCAGAAGAGCGGGTGCGCAAGGGCAAGGATCGAGTGGGGCGCCTGATTTTGCGTGCCTTTCATGAAAGTGGGCAGGTCAACATTGAGATTAGCGACGATGGCGCCGGTTTGAATGTCGAGCGCATCCGCAAGAAAGCCGTTGAACGCGGGTTGATTACGCCGGAACAAGCCGCTCGCATGCCGGAGCGGGAGATTTTCAATCTGATCTTCCTGCCGGGATTTTCCACGGCGGAAAAGGTGACCAACGTTTCCGGCCGCGGCGTCGGAATGGATGTGGTGAAAACGAATGTGGAAAAAATTGGTGGCGCAGTAGACGTTCAGTCTATCCTGGGCCGGGGGACGACGGTGCGGGTAAAGATTCCGCTGACCCTGGCCATCATCCCGGCGCTGGTCGTGACCTGTGGGGGCGAACGCTACGCCATTCCCCAGGTGAGTCTGCTGGAACTGGTGCGGATCGAGGCCGACGAGATTGGCAAAGGCATCGAACTGGTTCATGGCGCGCCTGTCTACCGGTTGCGCGGACGCCTGCTGCCTCTGGTGTACCTCAACCGTGAGCTCAAACTTGCCGCCGAAGCGAGGAGCGCGACGGGGAGCGACGGCGCGGTCAACATCGTCGTATTGCAAGCCGATGAACATCGCTTTGGATTGATCGTCGATCAAATCAACGACACTGAAGAAATCGTGGTCAAGCCGCTGCGCAAGCAGCTCAAGACGGTCAAAACATTTGCCGGCTCCAGCATCATGGGGGACGGCAAAGTTGCGCTCATCCTGGATGTGCTCGGCCTGGCGCAGCGCGCGGGTGTAGTCTCGGAAACCCGCGACCGCAATGCGGCTGAAAAAATCACGGAATCGGCAATCAGCGCGGCCGAAAAACAGACGTTCCTGCTGTTCGCAGGTCCAGGCGATTCCCGCATGGCCATTCCACTCAGCACGCTAGCGCGGCTGGAAGAGTTTCCCGTGGCGCAAGTGGAAATGTCGGGCAGCCAGTGGGTGACGCAATATCGCGGCCAGATCCTGCCCCTGGTCCGGCTCGAGGTGGCGCTCGAAGAACGGCGCAACAAGCTGCGCGCACTGCATGCCCCGCCCGCGGCGGATTCAGGTCCGATTCAGGTGCTGGTGCTGAATCACGATGGGCGCGCCTTCGGTTTGGTGGTGGAGCGAATTCTGGACATCGTTGAAGATCAGGCGGAAGTGCGGTCGGCAGCAACCCGGCCCTCGGTGCTCTATTCCGTCGTGATCGGAGACCGGGTCACAGAGCTGCTGGATATTCCGGCCATCCTGCGCAGCGTGGATGTGGCCGCGACTCGATCCGACTCGGCGCCGAGGATTCAGGCCAAGGGGCAAACTAAACCCTCGCCCGCGTAGTGCTCCACTCTCCCGATTCGATAGGAGAGCCGTCCAGCAGTCAGCCCAAAGGCTTCTTCTTAAAGTCCGGTCATGCGCTGCCGATGAAAAGCTTGACCGCCATTGTTCCGTATCGGAAGGAAGCGAAAGAGAAATGAAATTTACACTGGGAAAAAAACTTGGGCTGGGCTTTGGCGTGATCCTCTGCCTGATGGTCTTCAACTCGGCCATAAGTTACCTGAAATCCTCCACCATCAAAGAGAGTCAGGACATCACCTTTGAGCTGCGCTACCCGACTCTTGAAACCGCGCGGAGATTACAGAGAGATCTGAATCAGACGCAAAACAAAAGCCGCCAAGTCATTCTGGCGGGAGCAGAGCCGGCCAAGAGAGCGGTGGGGCGGAAATCGTGGGAAGGAACGTGGAACGACATTGATAAAGAGGTCGCCCAGTTGGACCAGTTAGCCCCCAAGTGGGTTCTTCAGTCCAACCGCGATTCTCTGGCTGACGTCAAGGGAATTCTTCCCGCGCTCCGCGCAGCCCAAGAAGCTGCCATGACGGATGCCGCCAGCGGCGGGCGAGATGCGGTAGTTAAAGCGGGCGACGAGTCTGCCGAGCAGGCCAGTCCCGCCACCGAAGCGATCAAGAAATCATTGGGCGCCATGGCGGATTCGTTCGTCGCACTGCTGGATAAGAACAAAGAAGACTTGCACGCGGAGAACCGCTCGCTCACCATAACGACGGCCATCACCACTCTCCTGGCGCTGGTGGTCGGAATCGGGATGGCGTTTTTCCTGATCCGCGGCATTACTGCGGGAGCCGATCGAGAAAAGTTAGCCGCCGCGGAAATGGCTCAGGGGGCGGAACGTGAACGGCTAGCGGCGGAAGAACTAACTCGCAAAGTGGATAGCATTCTGACCGTGGTTTCGGCTGCGGGCCAGGGCGACCTTACCCAGCAGATCTCAGTGCACGGCAGCGATGCCATCGGGCAGATGGGGGAAGGACTGGCAAAGTTCTTTACCGATCTGCGGGGAAACATCGGCAGCATCGGAGCCAGCGCCATGAACTTGGCGTCCGCGTCCGAGGAGTTGACCACGGTCAGCCAGCAGATGAGCGCCAACGCGGAAGAAACTTCGGCCCAAACCAAAGTGGTCTCCAACGCGACCGTGCAGGTCAACCAGAACCTGCAGACTGTAGCCACCGGCGCGGAAGAAATGGGCGCGAGCATCAAGGAAATAGCCAAGAACGCGACTGAAGCCGCTAAAGTTG
>JGI12635J15846_10001300_pt1 | contig 21778 bp, 10 predicted proteins | sample BlaSpr_A8_OM2_M2_FD_15846 | JGI IMG/M metagenome (IMG submission 15846) | reverse complement strand
GGCGAGAATGCTCGCAGGCCTCGGTGCGGCTCTCTACGCGGGCGGCTTTTACGATGAAGCGGCTCGTCGGCTCTGCGAGGCCTCTGACTTGAAACCGGCGGATCCCACTCCCTACCTTTTCCTGGCAAAAATGGAACAGGCGGCGTCCGCGCCGCTGTCCTGCGCCGAGCAGAAGCTGGCGCGGTTTGTGCGGGATCAGCCCGGGAATTCCCTTGCCAACTACTATTACGGGATAACTCTGTGGAAGCGCAACCGGGGGTCGGAGAATCAGGCAGGCTTGCAACAGGCCGAATCGCTGCTGGAGAAGGCCGTGACCATCGATCCCAAGCTCGGCGAAGCTCACCTGCAGCTGGGGATCTTGTATTCCGCGCGGGGCAGTTTCGGGCAGGCCATTCGCGCTTACAAAAAAGCGATTGAAGCAAACCCGCAGTTGGGCGAAGCCTATTACCGCCTGAGTTTGGCCTACCGACGAATTGGTGAAGAATCGAAAGCCGCGCAGGAATTTCAAGAGTACGAGAAGGTGGAGAAGACCGAGACCGCCGCAATCGAACGCCAGCGGCGGGAACTCCGGCAATTCCTGATCATTCTAAAGGACCAGCCTAAGGCCTCCTCGCCTCGGTGAATGCCGGGACAGGCTATTTGAGTTTGGGTTTGACGGAATCGACGATCCCGCTGCCTTCGCGGATGGTCAATATCTGATTGGCCTTCACCTGCGTGAACCGTTCCAGCTTCTGCGTGGTCGGCCACTTTACCTCAATGAGATCCGCCGTTTGAGCTTTTCCCAGGCCGAAGTGGAGGCGCAGGTCGCACTGCGACATGACGCTAGAGCCGCTGTGGACCTCGTCCATCTGTACATGCTTGCCCGTCACGACGCGCACGCGAGCTCCGATGGCGGTGCGATTGCACTTTGTTCCGATCAGTTTGATCTTGACCCAATTCTGCTGGTTACCGCCGTCGTTGCGAAGAAGCGAAGGCGGGTCGTTCATATTCAATACCAGCGCGTCGATGTCGCCGTCGTTATCATAGTCCCCGAACGCGGCGCCGCGGCTTGAGAAACGCTCGCTAATGCCGGGTCCCATCTCGGACGAAACGTCTTTGAATCGCCCATCCCCCAGGTTCTTGTACACCAGACGCGGGTTCTTGTAGGTCTGGCCGGTATCGTGCCCCTCAATCTCCGGGTAGACGTGCCCATTGATCTGGAGGATGTCGGGCCAGCCATCATTATCGAAATCAATAAAGCCGCAGCCCCAGGCGACATACTGATTGTTGATTCCGATCCCCGATGAGAACGTCACATCGCTGAATGTCCCATCTCCGTTGTTGTGGTAGAGGTTGCAAGTATCGTCCGCGAAGTTCGTCTTGAAAATGTCAAACGAGCCGTCACAGTCGTAATCGGCCACCGCCACGCCCATCCCTGCTTGCTCGTGGCCATTCTCGCTATAGGCGCAGCCGGCTATCACCGCGACATCGGTGAAAGTTCCGTCGTGGTTGTTGTGGAACAGGATGCTGGGTTGCGAGTCCACGGCCACATAAATATCCGGCCAGCCGTCGTTATCGAAATCATAAGCAACCGCGGTAATGGAATACCGGGGACCGGGCTTCAGGATGCCCGACTTCTCGGAGACGTCAGTAAAAGTTCCATCTCCGTTGTTGTGATAAAGAACGCTCGTGTCGCCCGGTAATCCGCGGGGGCCGCACATTACGGGGATCCCTTTCCACTGGCACTGGGGGGGATCACTCTTGGAAGGAGTTTTTGCCGGATCGAGCTTTATGTAATTGCACACGAAAAGATCCAGGCGCCCATCCCGATCGTAGTCGAGCCACGTGCAGCCGGCCCCCCAGCGGATCTGTTCGTCGTAGACGCCGGCTTTGCGAGTGACATCGGTAAACGTGCCGTCGGCGTTGTTGTGAAACAGAATGTTGTGTCCCCAGAAGCAGCAGAAGAGATCGTCCCAGCCGTCGTTGTCGTAGTCGCCGACGCACACTCCCGTCTGCCAGCCCGTGCGACCCAAGCCGGATTTTTCCGTGACATCGGTGAAGGTCCCGTCGCGGTTGTTTTTGTACAGGTGCGAGGTTGGAGCTTTCCCGGGCGGCCAGTTGGCATCGAAGCGCGTTCCGTTCGTTAAATAAATGTCTAGCCATCCGTCATGGTCATAATCGAAAAAAGCCAGCCCACTGCCCTTCGCTTCAATGATGTATTTCTTGTGATCGGCACCGCCCCACACATTGGGGGCGATTAGGCCAGCCTGGAGGGCGACATCCACGAACACGACTGCAGAGGCCGCCGTTGGATTCGAGATGGACGGATTCGAAACGGGCGCCGCTTCGAGCAGCATCGAACCCCTCCATTTCCAAAGCGGAGTTGTGAGCGCGTCCAAGAGCGTGCTGCCGAGAGCGATGAGGGATGAGCCGAGGAAACGCCGCCGCAGGAGATTCATAGCCTATGATCGCCGAGAACGAAGTTCGCCACGGTGGAGATTTGCAAGTGAACCAATCCGTTTGTCACGCGTGCGGCTCCATTTCTCTTCATCGGCTGGGTACCTTTGGAAAGTTGCGCGGCACAATTCCTGTGCCTTCCTTGACGGCGATAATCCGATCTATTGGCACATTCGTCAGTCGATCCACCTGTCCGCTCGGCCAAGTGATCTCCAGAGACTCGATCTTGGTGCGTTTCCCCAAACCAAAATGAATCCGGGGATCATTCGCGGACATATAGCTCATGCCGCCCTTGGACTGCTCAACGTGCGAGATCCCTTCGGAGGTTAGCTTCAGCGAAGAGCCGATGCCATCGCGGTTTGAGCGTGTACCGATCAACAGGACCTCCAGCCAGCGATTGGCGTTCCCGCCATCGTTGCGCAGAAGCTCCGGATAGTCGCCGCGATTATTGATGGCAATGTCGATGTCGCCGTCATTGTCGAAATCAGCGGTGGCCAGGCCGCGACCGGCTATGGGGCGCAGGAAGTCCGGACCCAAAGAGTCTGACACTCTTTCGAACTGGCCCTTCCCCAAATTGCGGAACATCAGCAAGGGTTCCTTGTAAGACACCTCGCTGTGGTAGAGATGAACGTTGTCCAGCATGGCGCCGTTCAATTGCAGGATGTCGGGCCAGCCGTCATTGTCATAGTCCAGAAACTTCATGGAGACGCCGCTCAGCAGGATGGCCTTGTTCCCGATCCCGGAGCGATACGTGTAGTCATCGAAGGTTCCATCCCGGTTGTTGTGGTAGAGGCGATTCAATTCGAAATCAAGGTGCGTGACGTACACATCCTGCCAGCCGTCTCCATCCACGTCCGCGGCATCGATGCCCATTCCCGCCTCGTAGCGGCCGTCCTCGCTGGCCGCCAAGCCGGAAACGAAGGAGACATCCTGAAATGTGCCGTCATGCTTATTGATGAAAAGAAAATTCGGCCAAGTGTCGTTGGCGATGGCGATGTCCGGCCAGCCGTCGTTGTTGAAATCTGCCAGAACCACACCCATGCCCTTCGATTCGGGCTTGCCGACACCGGACGCATCGCTGACGTCGGTGAAAGTGCCGTCATGATTGTTGTGATAGAGCTTGGTCTTCTGTCCTTTGTAGTTGCCCGGATTGCAATAAGAACGATAGCCCGGCCGGCGTTCGCCGCACCACAAATTCGTCTTCGGAGTCCACTCGATGTAATTGGTGACGAGCAGGTCGAGCCAGCCATCCTTATCGTAGTCAAACCACCCTGCACTGGTTGACCATCCGCCTTCGTCCGCAACACCGGCCTTGGTGGTGACGTCGGTGAACGTTCCATCGCCATTATTGTGATAAAGGATGGCGCGGCCGTAGCCGGTCACGTACATATCGGGGTAGCCGTCATTGTCGAAGTCCGCGATGGCAACGCCTTGGCCGTAGTGCCCTTCCCCGCCCACGCCGGCTCTTTCGGTTACGTCGGTAAACGTCCCGTCACCGTTATTGTGGTAGAGCGCCGAGCGCAAGGGATGCGCTGGTTTGTAAATGTCAGTAGCGGCCGATTGGACAAAGTAGAGATCCATCAGGCCGTCCTGGTCATAATCAATCCAGCCCACGCCGGTGCCCATGGTTTCGAGGTAATACTTTTCATCCGTTTGCGTGGCGTCCTGACGAAAAGTGATTCCGGCCGATTGTCGAACGTCGGTGTAACGGACGGTTATACGGGAATCCTGCGCTTTAGGAGTCTGCCCGGCGAGCGCCTGCTGATGTCGGGCCATGCCAACTGCGGCGCTTATTAACAGGATTGCGGTGCACGCGGTTCCGAGATGGAGTCCTCTACCCGATTTCGATTTTTCCCCCATTAGCCGATTACCGATGCGCGATTGCAGGTAAGAAACTGATGCGGAAACAAGCCCATTGCACTACGGCGACTACCACGAAGGTCGTTACCGCCACCGCGGGAGACAGAGAGGACTTGAGTCGAGTGAATATTGCAATGCCGGTCACCGATGCCGCTCCCACGATGATGGTCATTGCAATTTCGAAAGGTGAGAAATGTCCGCTAATGATGCTAGCGATACCGAGCACGTATAGCCAAATAAACACCATTAAAGTCAACCAGAATAGAAAAAGCGGGAGCCCGATCCAGCCGGCCAGACGGGCACGGCGGATACCAAACGCAATACCTATCCAGAGCGGAAGGGTCTGTACGGTGTAGCACAACACTAGGCCGGCGGCAAAACCCACGCCCGCCACTAGAGAAACAATGATGGCAAAGCAGCAGAGCGCGATTGCCATTGATCCTTTCCCGAGGGGTTGTGCTTCGGAACTCATCGAAAATATTTCAGTCGGCTCGCACATTCTAACGCGGGCAATCAAGCCGCTCAACCAGAAGTTTTCTTATCCGCTCAGAGTGTGCGGTCAGCGAGTGAGAGCGCCAGTTGAAGTAACTGCTGCCTGGCAACCATGGGCATGGGTTCACGAAGCGAAGAGGGCGCTGCCGGGGCTTTGGCCAGGGCTTCTTCAATTCGATTCACGTCCAGGCCGCCGGCTGCGTTGCTGACCTTGAAACGATTCAGCACTTCCCGGGCTTTGGTGATTTCTCCCGTTTGGTAATAAAAAACGCCCAAGGTGGAATAACTACCGGGCCACTCCGGTAAAAGGTCCACGGCGCGCTCGAGGTTCTCAGCGGCTTGCGGAGTCTTACCCTCCAGAACCGAGACGATTCCCAAACCCCACAGGATTTTCCCGGAGCTGGGAATTCGGGCCAGACCTTTCCGCAACGTTTCTTCGGCATCGCTGACACTATTTTCTCGGAGTTGAACGAGGGTGAGCGAAAGATAGTACTGGTCGTTATCAGGATTACGGCGGATCGCCTCCCGGAAAATTTCTTCAGCCCGGGACGTGTCACCGAGATGCGCGTGGATGTCTCCGAGCAGCGCCAGGAAGGCATCATCCTGCCGGCCCGGCGCCGAAACTTGCCGGGAAGCTTCAAGCGCTTGGGCATAAAGGCCTTTGCGGAAGTAAGCATCGGTCAAGTCAAATTTCACGTCGTCGGAATCGGGATTGGCGCGCAACGCCATTTGGAAATGCTGGATGGCGTCGTCGTACAAACGGTACCGAGCAAGCAGTACACCCACGCCGGTCTGGGTGCGGTAGTCACTCGAACTTATCTGGTCAAGCTGCCCGATTGTCTTTCGAGCTTCCTCGGGTTTCCCTAGTTTCAGATAAGTTTCGGCCAACAGGTAGAGGTCTTGCGGCTGGTCCGGGTGTTTCTGGATCTGCTCTGTCAGCTCAGTCAAATCCAGTTGAGTCCGTGCCAGAGGCGAAAGGCCGGAGCGATTGTCAAGGTAATCGAAAAGATGTTGATACGGATAGGGGCCCGGCGAAGAGTCTTTGGAGAGAGTCTGAAATACATTCAAATCCCTTTGTGCGGCCTCCATCTGATGGAGGCTCCTCTCCACCATGGCGAGCTTGTAATACCCTGAAGCAGTTTTGCGGCTAACTTTGACGTATCTTCTGAGCAAATCCGCTGCTTCCTCCAATCTCTTGTTCGCGATTCGCAGATTCGCCAATTCCAAGAGCGCTTCGGAAAAATCGGGGTTCGACCGCAGCGCTTGCTGAAACAGCTCCTCGGCTCGTGCGTGATTTCCCTGGCGCTCCTCGATATAGCCCATGTTGAAAAGGCAGGAAGCGTTGTGAGGATCCTGCTTGAGCCCGTCCTGAAAGTATTTCCTGGCTTGATCGAATCTCCCCAAATGACGGTAAGAGAGCCCCATAAAAGCATACGATCGCGCCGACGGGTCCAGTTGGATTAGGATCTTGAACTCTTCGATGGCTTTCTCCGCCTTGCCCGACATGAAAAAACTCTCGCCCAATGCGGCGTGGAGATCGACGCGTTGCGGCGCGATCTTCAAACCTGATTCCAGGAGAGGGATGGCGTCTTCGAAATAATTCTGGGACATGCTGACCCGGGCCAGGAGAAAAATGATGTCCGCATTCTGAGGGGCCAGCTTGTGAGCACGCACCAGCAAATCCAGGGCGTCTACCGCCCTGGTCTGCTCCGCATTGACCTGAGCCAGCAAGTAGAGGGTCTCCGGTGAGTCAGGTTTCAGTTTCAAGGCTCGATTCAGCGCCTGCTCGGCCTTCGCGTATTCGCCGCCGCGAAGATAGGTCTGTCCAAGATTATAGAGAATCTCGAAAGTTTCCGGCCGTAGTGCGTTGGCCTTTTCCAGTTCAAGTTGGGCTGCACGGTACTGCTTTTCAGAAGCCAGCAACACACCCAGCGTAAAATGCAGTTGGACGTCATCCTTATTCTGAGCGGAAAGCTCCGTTGCCACCTTTAGTCCCTCGGCGATCCTGCGGGCCTGGAAGCAGGCGCGAATGAGGTTGAAGCGAGTTTCGGCGTTCGAAGGGCGCACACGCTGAAAGTGGATGATGGCTTCGGCAGGCCTACCCTTGGCCATTAAGACCAGGCCCAGGTTGTAGTTTCCATCGCGGTTCCCGGGGTCAAGCTGCAAGACCGTCCTAAACTCTTTCTCCGCGAGGTTGGGCTTTTCCTGGGCAACATATACGTTCCCGAGGTTGTTACGAGTTCTGGTTGAGTTTGGTGCAAGCTTCAGCGCATGCTGGAACGCCTCCAGCGCAGTTGCATAGTCCTTTTGGTCGCTGTAGATAATCCCCAATAAATTGTAACCTTCCACGCTTGAGGGATTCCGTTTGAGCTCTTTCTCAATCTTCTCTTTGGCTTGATCGATCAACCCTTGGCGAAGCAGTTCCTCCGCTTCCCGGAATTCCGGCTGGATTTTCGAAGATTGGTGAGCATTTTTCTTGCTGGCGACGGATTGCTGCGTCGCAGATACTCTCGGAAATAGGAGAATCAAGGCCAGCGCAAAGATTCCGAGCAACTTCGGCCTGCTACTTGCGATCCTGGATGGATGCTGAAATGAAGAGCGGATATTCATCCCCCGTCTGCCTCCCCGCGCGCTCTCATTGCAGGTCTCGCAAAGTCACTTTAGCATTTCCAGTTCTTTTTGAGCCATCTCGTGCTGCGGTTGTTGGTGCAGCAGTGCCAGCAATACCTCTTTGGCCTTCTGCTTTTCCTCCAAGATCACGTAGAGGCGGGCCAGATTGAGATAGGCCTGGTCAAAGTTCGGGGCAACGCGGATGCAGGTCTTAAATCTCTCCTCTGCGTCGGAGTTTCGCCGTTCACGGACAAAGAGGACGCCTAGATTGTTCAGCGCGTCGGGATACTCCGGGCGTAAGCTCACGGCTTTTTCCAAATAGTGCGCGGCCCGTTCGAACTTGTCTTGCCGGGCGTAGAGCATTCCGAGGCTGTAGTTGACCTCCGGATCATCCGGTGTAATTTCAAGCGCGCGGCCCAACAGTTTTTCCGCCTCTTCAAAGTCTCCCTGTCGCCGGTAGATGTTTCCGAGATTCGCGAGCGCGATGGCATAGCCCGGCCTTAAGAGCAAAGACTGTTTGAAGTTGCGAACGGCCTCGTCCGTCTGACCTTCCTGGGCAGCCACCATTCCCAGATTGTTCCACGCTTCCGGATAGTTCGGACGGAGCTTCACGGTCTGCTCGAGGTATTGGCGGGCGTCCTGGAAAGCGTTTCTCCGGAGATAGAGCGTTCCCAGATTGTAATACGCTTCGGGATCTTGCGGCTTGGCGGCAATAACCTGCTTGAAGGACGCCGTCGCCTGTTCCAGATAACCGCGCTGAAACATCGCCACCCCGTAAGTGAAGTCGTTCCGTTGGAACGCACCCAGGTGGAGCACTCCTCCGAGAGGAAGCGCTCTCCGTATCTGATCGGCTGGCGTACCCGGGACCGATCCCAGATCTTCCACCAGCCGTTCGGGATGCACCGGCCCCTGGTAAACCTTAACGATCATGCCGTCCTTATCGAGGAGGAGAGAAACAGGAATGGGCAGATCCCGGCGGCGGTCGAACAGGTAACGATAGATGATGTTGTAGATGCCGGCCACCTCCTGGGTGGCGAGAAGGTTGGGGAAGGAGAGCCCTTCTTTGGCAGCGAATGATCGCGCTGTTTGTGCATCGCCAGGGTCATCGACGTTGATGCCAAGGATGCGAAGGCCGCTGGCGGTGAGAGTTGACTGGTATTGCTGGAGAAGTCGCAATTGTTCCCGGCAGGACGGCAAAGCAGTCGCCCAAAAACTGAGAAGCAATGCGCCGCCTCGGAACGATCGCAGATCTCGTATGTTGCCCGCGAGCTCGGGCAAGGAAAACTCCGGCGCGCTCAGAGGCTCGATAAGCCATGTCTCCACGGACGAGGGCAAAAGTTCTGGCTTCAGCGCCTCGCCCGCGCGCGAATAAGAAGGAGGCGAAGACGCAAAGGGCTTGGCCAGAAAATCTTCGGAGCCTTCCTGAAGTTCGATTCGGTGGTTCATAGGTAAGTGCTCGAAGGACTGCGTCAGGCCGCTAGGCCAGCGAACCGAGGCGTGGACCGTTCCTTGGGCTTTTCCAAGGCCAAAGAAAAGCTCCTTGCTGTGCTGCGATAGAAATCCGGAACCAGCTTGCAGATATTTCGTCTGGCGATGCGCCGCCCCTTCGACGGTCACCGCGGCCCCGATCGCATCGCGGTTGCTTTTCCGCCCGCGCAGGCGGAATGCGATCGAATTACCAAGATCCTTCATTGCGTTGCGCAGAATCCGAAGTTGCGGCGCGTTTCGGTTTTTCAGGACAACTTCCAATCGACCGTCCTGGTCCAGGTCGGCGAGTGCAAACGAGCGACCGTCCTCAAGAAAGTCCAATCCGACTGTGCCGGAAACTTCCGCGAACGTGCCGTCGTGATTATTCACGTAGAAAACATTCCTCTCGCGACCGCTCCAGGAGTTGTCCGACCGGATCAGCTCATTGATGGCGTTCCATCCCTGCTCATACTTCAACAACGGAGTTGCATTCTGGGGCGATCTCGCCACCAGTTGTCGCCAAAAGAAGCTCGAAAGGTCGCCCTTCTCGCCCCGTGAGATCTCGGGCCCTGAAATATAGCCGTTCGCAACGTAAAGGTCCGAGTAGCCGTCGTGGTCGAAATCCCAGGCGTCCGAGCACCAGGCCCAACGGCCCATTTCTACCCCCTCCTGGCTGCCAACGTTCTTAAACTTCCCATTCCCCTGATTTCGATACAGTGAATTGCCGCGCGCGTGTTGGCGATAAAACGCGCGGATATTCTCGGGCTCTTTTTCATGAAAGGACTTTTGTTCTGAAACTCGCATACCGGAGGCCGACCACATGTCAGCAACATAGATATCCTGGTTTCCGTCGTTGTCGAAATCGAACCAGCAGGCGCTCATTCCCGCGCCAACCTCCTCGACGCCCGCTTCGGTAGAGACGACGGTAAATTTTCCGTCGCCATTGTTGCGGTAGAGATTATTTCTCCCAAAGTCGTTGGCCACGTAAAGGTCCGGCGAACCGTCAGAGTTGTAGTCGCCCCACGCGCACGCAAAGCTGTAACGGTCGTTATCCACGTTCAGTCCCGCCGCCTCAGTTCGATCCTGGAAGGTTCCTTTCCCTTCGTTGTGAAGCAGAAAGTTCGGGGGGCCATTTCGCGCATCAAAATAAGGAGTGGGATAGTGATATTGATCGAGGCCCACATAATAGCTGTACAGGCAAAAATAAATGTCGAGAAGTCCATCGCCATCGTAGTCAGCGGCGGCGACGTGTGTAAAAGTTCCCTGGGGAGGCCGCACAAAGTTGAAAGCATCGCTTTTGCGCAGAAATTTTCCGTTCCCTTGGTTCAAGAAGAGCAGCGGGCCGCTGCCGCAAACCACCAGAAGGTCCTGGAGCCCCTTATTCTCGAAATCCGCGAACAGAGCGCAAGCCGTGCCGTCCAGCACACCCACTCCGGACTTTTCAGTCACGTCATCGAATGTCCCATCACCGCGATTGCGATAGAGACGGTTGGGAAGTCCCGGAGGTTGGCAGACATACATATCATCCAGTCCATCGTTATCGAAATCTCCAAGCGTCACGCCGTTGTTGCCGTAAATGTCGATCCCGCAGGCCCCGTCGAGAACCGTGCGCCAATAATCGACTCCGTGAAGCAACTGATTCTTGTACGATTCCGTTTGGCCCAAAGCTTGAGAAGTAATGTCGATGAAAACCGGCTCGCGGGCCCGGCTGAGAGTTTCCTCCGTCGCCGCCCATCGGAGGACTCGCCATGCGTTCGATTCATCGGGCTTCCACTGAGTCAGCCAATGTCCGATGCGCTCCTCGCGCCCATGGTCCGCCCGCTGGCCGACAAGGTCATACCGAATGTCGATGTGGACTGTCGGCGGAGAGCCTGCGGTTTCCTCAATCCCCACGATTTCGAATTCAGCCGTTTCCACCCGCGACATTGGGGCCAGGTAGGTTTTGATCCCCTGAAGAAATCGCTCGCGGCCCGTTACCAGATGGGTCGAAAATTGCCTTCGAATGACCTCGATGCCATTCCCCGAACGGACCGTGTTTTCCTGGGTTGGAACCAGCGGAGTGGCTTCGATCGATGGGTCCAGAAATCTCGCCACAACAGCGAGGGCAGGTGGCGCTGCCTTAAGACCCTGGCTCCATTCGTTGAGAAGCCGCATGATTTCAAGAGCGTACTTCTCCGTGACGTATTCATCCGTGCCGGGAGTAACGAGGCGAAGAACATCGTCGAGCGGAGACTTCGCGGGATAGTGGGGTGTTAGACGAAAATCAGCGAAGGAGAACGGGGAGGTCCCATCCCCGGTGATCTCTGGGAGTATCGCCGGAAAGGGCGACGCATGAAAAGGAGCCGGGAGAAAAAGCAGAGGCGCCCACCGCATCCTGCTCAAGAAGGCTCGACGTGAAAAAATGTGGTCCTCGTCTTTGTGATGCGTCATCCTGTAGTGCCCGCGCAGCGATGGCCCATCGTTCGCATGCTAGCACTCACGTGAGGCTGCTCCAAACACTAAGGCATCTGTTCAGAAGGAGCGGGTCCCGAGGAATCTCCCAAAATCAGTTCGGCGGGAATCTGATATTCCCTGCCCTGCGGATTCGGTGAGCAGGAGAGTTCATGAAGGGCGTCGGCGGCCATCTGGCCCAGCATGTCTCGGTGCACGTCCACCGTTGTGATTGAGGGATTGCTGTACTCGGCCAGGCGCGTGTTGTCGAATCCCGTAACGGAAATATCCTGCGGGACACGGCAGCCGGCTTTCAATAAACCCTTGATGACGCCTACGGCAGTGAGATCGTTGACGGCCACCACCGCGGTGGGCCTGGGAGATAGCTTTGCGATGGCCAAGCCGGCCGCCAAGCCACCTTCGAAGCGCAAGTCACCGGGCAGTATCGGTCCCAGCTCGAGTCCCAAATCCAGCATGCACTTCTCGTACGCTTCTAGCCGGGCGTTGTTTGATTTGAGCCGGGGTCTGCCTGCGATGAAGGCGATTCGCCGATGTCCACTCATATAGAGGTATTTGACGATTTGCTCTACTCCAGAGAAATAATCAATTCTCAGGTTGCTCATGTATCCGCGAACGGGCGCGAGGTCGAGGAAAGTCACGGCAATCCTTCTTCGGGCGAGTTCGTGGATCAATCGCAAGCTGATTTCGGAGGTCATCACCGCAACGCCGCGGACGTTGTGCTCCATCATGCGCTCGGCGGCCTCCCGGGTCCTCCGCGGATCATAGTTGGTATCGCTCAGAATGACGTCATAACCGAGCTGCCGGGCGCGGGTTTCGAAACTCTTGATCACTTCCGGGAAGAACGGATTTTCGATGTCGGACACGATGATTCCGAGTGTGCGGCTGTCGCGCGAAGCAAGGTGCCGGGCATGAACGTTCGGGAAGTATCCGAGACGCTTGACGGTTGAGAGCACCAGCAGGTGCGTTCGCTGGCCGACTTTACCCGTCTTGTTTAAGACGTTGGAGACGGTGGCGGTGGAGACGCCTGCAGCCTTCGCGACGTCACGAATAGTTAGACCCATAGTTGGATTACTCAGCCGTTCGCAGGCGGTTCTGGTCTGTCTTCGCACTTCTCGAGCATGCGCGTGACACGCGAAGTATAGATGAAAAAAATCGCTTGACAAGATGCAAGGGGCGGTGTAATACGTCGCACACTAGGTTAAGCGTTTAAGCGGTTTGGGGGCCCGATTCGGATTGCGGTTGCATCCATTCTGGGGCTCAGGGGTTTCAAGAAAAAAACGTTGGTGCCGTGAAGCGCACTGCAATTTTGCTTCGCGCGTTAGGTCAGGCGCTGGCCGCTTTCCGCGAAAACTGTACGCGCAGGGCTTGGCAAGCGAGTTTTTCGTTCCTTTGCAATGGTCGAGGGGTTGGCCTGAATCAGAGACCATGCGCGGCTTGCTCAGTATTGGGGCAGAGCGCCTTAGGAGGATCGGTTATGAATCGAAAGCCTAACTCGACTTGGATCCTGCGGGCATCGTTGGCGATGACTGCCGTAGTGTTGTTTACATTCTTGAGCGCGCGGCCTCTCCATGCCCAAGTTGACGCAGGTACCATCCTGGGGACAGTCGCGGACACCTCGGGGGCGCCGATCAACGGCGCCAAAGTTACGCTGACGAATGAAGGCACGAGCGCGGCCCTCTCGACCATCACGGGGCCGGATGGGAGTTACAAGTTTACGCCCCTCAAAATCGGGAGCTACAAAGTCACGGCATCCTTCCAGGGATTCCAGACCACCACGCAAATCAACATTCCGGTTGACGTGGGTGCGGATGTGGTGATTAATTTCACGCTCAAACCCGGCGAAGTGACACAGATCGTCGAAGTATCTGCGGCCCCTCCTGTGCTCGAGACCCAAAGTGGTTCCGTCGGCCAGGTGGTGGACTCGCGAAGTGTTAATGATCTGCCCCTTAACGGGCGCAATTTTACGTTCCTCGCCCAACTCGCCGCTGGCGTGAACACGCCCCAGGCCGACACGCGCGGCAATGCCGCTACCGGCGCCTTCGCCGCCAATGGCAATAGGCCCGCTCAGAACAATTATTTGCTCGATGGCATTGACAACAATTCGGACACTGTGGACTTCCTCAACGGCACCAACTTTGTGGTGCTGCCTCCTGTAGACGCGATTGAAGAATTCAAGGTCCAAACGACAGGTTTTAGCGCCGAATATGGACGCTCCGGCGCTGCCGTTCTAAACGCCACCATCAAATCCGGCACCAACCAGCTACACGGCGCAGTTTGGGAGTTTTTCCGCAATGACAAGCTCGACGCCGCGGATTTTTTTGAAAATGCAGGCGGCATTCCGAAGGGTGAGTTGCGCCAGAACCAGTTCGGTGTTTCCGCAGGTGGGCCAGTCGTAATTCCGCACCTGTTTGACGGTCGAAACAAAGTCTTCTTCTTCGGCGACTACGAGGGGCTGCGAAGAATTCAAGGAACGATTCTCACCGGCGGTGTTCCCACGGTAGCCGAGCGAAACTCAGGCTTCACAGACCTATCCGACCGCATTAGTTTTCAGAGCGGAACGCAAACAGACGCACTCGGTCGGACGGTCCCGACTGGCACCATCTTCGATCCTACAACCACGCGGCCGGTCACAGCGGGTACGGTTGACCCCGTATCCAATTTGACCGCTGTGTCCAGCGGCTTCGTTCGTGACCCGTTCAGGACCTCCTGCAGCCCGGGCACCTTAGTCTTTACCACGGCTTGCGGCCTGAACCAGATTCCCGCCGGACGGTTAGATCCGAACGCTATTGCCCTCTTGAAACTCTATCCCTTGCCGACAAGCACCGGGATTTCCGGTAATTTCGCCAATTCACCGAAGCTCGATGAACATCGCAACGCGTTTGACTCGCGGATGGACATCAACTTTGGCCAAAAGGACAGTCTCTTTTTCCGCTTCAGTTTTGCGGACGACCCCCAACTCATTCCCGGAATTTTCGGGGGCATCGCCGACGGCGGCGGTTTCCAGCAGGGCACACAGACGGCAAATGCGCAGCAAAGCGCGCTCGGCTATACCCATACTTTTTCTCCCACGTTGATAAACGTTGGCCGCGCTGGCCTGAACTACCTCCACACCTCGCGCTATTCTCCGGAGGCCAATAATTTAACCAACATCCCAGGAACTTATGGCATTCTAGGTGTTCCTCAGCAGTCTCTAAACGGCGGACTTCCCGCTTTCGGAATCAACGGTCTGCAGACTCTGGGCAGCAACGCCTTCTTGCCCTCCGACGAAGTCACCTCTACGATTCAGCTGACCGACGACGTCACCAAAATCTACGGCAAACATACTTTCAAAATGGGCATCGAGTATCAACACGTGAAGTTTTCGACGCTACAGCCTCCCTGGTCACGAGGCGAATTCGATTACAACGGCAACTACACCGACATTCCCGGCAACGCACATAGCAACACCGGCATCGCGAATTTCCTGCTGACCCCGGCTGCCGCTGCCAATGGCGGCACGGTTGGTTTCCTCGGAGGCCCAAACCAGATCTACCTCTCGAACATCTCCCTCACCGACAACGGCAAGAACTACTACGGTGTTTATGGCAACGACGACATCAAGCTCACTCGCAAGCTAACCGTTAACCTCGGTCTGCGCTGGGATTTCTTCGGGCTGGTTTACGAGCACCATTCGAACCAGGCCAATTTCATTCCCTCGGGAGGTCCACTCAGCGGTCCAACGTACTTAATGCCAGGTGGCAAGAACGCCTGCGACGCCTCACATCTCTCGAGCGGCCCGGGAGGTTTCCTCACCCTGCTGGCTCAAGACAAGATCCAGTGCCTCGCTTCGAATGCTTATGGTGGAGGACTCGGCAACTCGCAAAAGGCGAATTTTGCGCCCCGAGTCGGCTTCGCCTATCAAGTTAACCCCAAGTTGGTGGTGCGCGGCGGATTCGGCATGTTCTATAACGGCTTTGAAAACCGCGGGTTTTCGCCCAACATCGGCGAGAACTATCCCTTCCAGTTCAATTTCTCCTACGGAGACAGCAGTAGTGGAACGGCCACAATTCCCTCTCAAATCCCCACCAACTATGTGGGCTGCCCTAGTACTGCCGCCACGGGTGGCACTCCGACCTTTGAGTCCGGCTTTTCATGCAACCCCCTCAGTCCACTTCAGGTTCTCGCATCCGGGTTGTCACTACGTGGAATCCAATTCAACTACCAGACTCCTTACTCTATGAGCGGTAATCTCACCCTGCAGTATCAACTGACTCACTCGATGTCCGTTCAAGCAGCTTACGTGACATCGCTCGCGCGGCATTTGGAAGCATTTCCAGGCTCCAACAACGTCAACCAAATCTTGCCTGCCAGCTTGCCAGCCGGCGAGAAGACGTCACAATTCCTGCCGTTTCCGGATTTTAGCCGAGGGGCAAGCTACGCGGCAACCGAGGGCAGCAGTGCCTACCACGCGCTTCAAACAAAGGTCGAAAAGCAATTTGCTGGTGGCTTGAACTTCCTGGCCACCTACACATACTCCAAGACACGAACGGACGCCGGCGATTTGCTAAACGGCGGAAGCCTGCGGGGCTACCGCGCACCGGACGTTCCGGGTTTCGGGATCCAGGGCGATTACGGCTTGGCCTCTTTCGATATCCGCCACGTCTTCCACTTCAGTGGCGGGTATCAACTCCCGTTCGGCAAAGGCAAGAAATTCATGTCTAGCGCTACGGGTGCTGCGGACAAGCTCGTCGGTGGTTGGAGCGTTCAATGGATCACCACCCTGCAAGGTGGGCAGCCGATCACACTTGGTTGCCCCAACGGCACCACCACGGCGACAGGCTGCTACGATCTCCTTGTGAGCGGGCAGCCCTTGGATCTCGGACTACACACGGACGCAAAGGGAAAACTCAGCTGGTTTGGAAACCCCAAAGCTTTCACTCAGCCACCGAAATGTACACAGGCGTCGGTAGGAGCCCCGCTCGTAAATTGTGGGATTTCTGCGCTGGGGGGACCACCGGCTCAAGTTCCCGGGCCGGGCTTCCATCGCCTGGACTTCTCTGTCTTCAAAGACATTCCCGTCAACGAGCGCGTGCGCTTCCAGTTCAGAACGGAGATTTTTAATGTCACCAACCACCCCAACTTTAACGCTCCCGGCTTCGGCGGCAACGGTGTTGTCGCCATTTCCGGATCCACCGATTTCGGCAATTCCAATTTCGGCGAAATCGGCTCGACCCGCGACGCACCCTATGACTCGCGGCAGATCCAGTTCGCTTTGAAGTTTTACTACTAGGCCCAAGTGACACGCCGCAAAGGGCGCCCCGACAGTGTCGGGGCGCCCTTTGTTTTCACTCTGGCTTTCTCTGAATCCCCTACTCCCGCCCTCCACGGCACGGTGGTAATCTGCAAGACGGTGATCATGAGAAACCAGTTGATCTCTTCTGTTCTCCTGGCGCTGCTGGCGTACATTTCGGCAGCGGGTTCCGACCCCGGGCAAAGCCAGGATTTGGATCGCGACTTCCAGGCAGCCGTCACTCAATATGACTCGGGCCGGTACACCGAAGCTGCGGCAAAACTGGAGAATTTGGTGCGCGAAGCTCCCGAAAGCTTTGAAGTCCGTGAACTCCTGGGATTGGTCTATTCCGCGCAATCGCAGGACGCCAGAGCTACCCAACACCTCCAGAAGGCGGTCCTGCTCAAGCCGAACTCGGCACCCGCCAGAACGAACTTGGCCGCTAACCTCGCGCGCCTGGGGAAGCTTGACCTCGCTGCCGAGCAATTCAAGAAAGCCGTCGAGCTCGACCCGAAGAACTTTGACACCAACCACAACCTGGGTGAGTCCTACGTTCGCTCTGGAAAAATTTCCCAAGCTGCTCCTTTTCTTGAAAAAGCTCAGCAAATCGATCCCTCCTCCTATGATAACGGCTACGATCTGTCCCTGGCTTACATCCAAATCGGTCGTCTCGCGGATGCCCGGCAGTTGCTCCAGGACCTCCTGAAAAGGAAAAACTCCGCCGAATTGCACAATCTTCTCGGCGAATTGGAAGAAAAAGACGGCAAATTCGTGCCTGCGGCAAATGAGTACGAAATCGCAGCACACATGGATCCGAGCGAGAGCAACCTGTTTGACTGGGGGAGTGAACTCCTGCTCCACCGCACCCTCGGACCAGCCGTCGAAGTCTTCCAGCAAGCCTCCGAGCGCTATCCGGCTTCGCAGCGGCTGGTGATCGGTCTCGGCATGGCTCTCTACGCCCGCGGCAACTATGACGACGCGGTCAAGTCCTTGTTGAAGGCCGCCGATCTGAATCCCGCAGACCCTGGCTGCTATATTTTTCTGTCCAAGGCCTACGATAGTTCCCCGAGTCAGGCAGACGAAGTCATCCAGCGATTCCGCCGTTTCGCGGAACTTCAGCCGGACGACGCGCGCGCCCTCTACTACTACGCGATCAGTTTATGGAAGGGCAAGCGTGCTCAGGATCCCGGTCTCGATCTCCATCAAATCGAATCGCTGTTGAAGAAGTCCTTGGCGCTCGATCCCAAGCTCGCAGAAGCGCACCTGCAATTAGGCAATCTCTTCTCCGATCAGAACAAATATTCGGATGCTATCCCGGAGTATTTGCGCGCGCTCGAACTCGATTCCGATCTTGCCGACGCTCATTACCGGTTGGGCCAGGCGTACGTTCGAACCAGCGAAAAAGTCCGCGCCCAGGAGCAGTTCCAGGTCTACCAAAAAATCCGCGAACAGCACTTGGCCGATCTCGACAAGCAAAGAGCGGAAATTCGCCAGTTTGTTTATTCGGCGAAAGATTCCCCTTCCGCAAAACCCTGATTCACCAAGGTTCTTGCGGCGCGGACGTAGTGGAGTAAGATTCAGCGGCACGTGATGGATGTCTTGACACCGGTTCTGCTGCGTCGTAGTTTTTAAGGAAAGCGTTCAATTTGTAATGAGTTCCCACTGTTCACCGCAGACCGCCAGGGACCGGGCTCGCCGGGCCGCCGCGGGAGCGTCCGCTCCCCAAGAACTCGCATGGCAACTCGCCTGGAGCCGCCGCGAATTTTTGCGTCGCGCCGCGGGAGTGGCGCTGGGCAGTTCCCTGCTGCCCTCCAGCCTGATCGCTCGAACGGGCATCCCCACCAATAAGCGGAAGGTAGTGGTCATTACCTTCGGCGGCGGCGCCCGGGACCAGGAAACGTTCGCCCCCGAAGGGCAGGAAAACATCCCGCATCTGATGCGCGAACTCATCCCGCAGTCAACCTTCTTCACACAAGTCGTGAATCGAGGAATTTTGGGCCACTACGTGGCGACCGCAAGCCTGGCAACCGGCGTCTATGAAACGATCAACAACTTTGCTTCCCTTCCCCCGGAACACCCCACGGTGTTCGAGTACTTCCGCAAGGACTTGAAGCGCCCCGCCTCCGATGCCTGGGTCGTCGCTCCCAGCAACGGGTTCAATCGCATCGGAGAAAGCAGCCACCGCTCCTACGGTCCGGGCTTGGGAGCAAGGGTGATTCTGCCGAAGCATCTGCTGACGGCGGCGACCTCCGGCGGCGGCACGGACTACGAACATTTGCTGCGCGACAACTATGAAACGCCGTTCTACACCCCGGAACTCGGCGGCAGCGAATTTGCATTGCAGCAATTGGGAATGATGCTGAAACTTTCGGTCGATGACTTCAAGGCCCACGCGCGGACGTTGTCGAGCCCCGACGAGCTCTCGGTGTATATCGTGCGCCAGTTGATGCGCCAGCAGGCGCCCAGCCTCCTGTGGATCACCATGCACGATATCGATATCGCCCACGCCGGAGCCTACTCCCTATACATTGACGGTATCCGGCGCACGGACCGCCTCTGTGCTGACCTCTGGAAGACCATCCAGAGCGAGCCGGAATACGCCGGCAAGACGACTCTCTTTATTCTGCCGGACTTTGGCCGTGACTCGGACGACGATTCCGGTGGCAACGGATTCCAGCATCATCGCACCGGCGATGCGCTCTCCCGCACCACCTGGATGATGGCGCTGGGCGCCGGCGTGCGCGAGGGAGTGGTTTTCGACCGCCCGATGGAGTCGACCGATCTCGTGCCAACCCTCGGCTCGATGCTGGGATTTTCTGCCGCGCTCGCACAGGGCAAGCCGATACCGGAACTCTTGTAGATTCTATGCTTCCATCCGACCTCAAACTGGAACAGTTCAGCGGCTATCCACCAGAAGCACGAAAACTGGTCGCCGGCTACGTCGCCTCGCTGCAGCGGCTGCCCCTGAGCTTCTTGCCAAGTCTGTTGCGAGAGGTTATTGAATACGATTTCAAATTCTCCGCTGAGCGCCGCGCGCTGGAGAAGGAACTCGCGAATCTGAGCTCTCTTTCTGCAGAACAGATAAAGGACTGGTTCCAAGGATTCGCGCAAATCCGTCTCTCCTCCCAGCTCGAACATTCCGATTGGGTCAATGCGCCCGGCCAGTTCGTGGAACAACTGTCGTCATATCTGTGGACTACCCACCAGCTGGATGCCTTTCGAATCGCGGCGCTCGCCTACGCCGATCGTTTGCGCGCGGTTGCCCCGCCGGAACCGCCTCCGGTGCCGCGTCTCGGAATCACCGTCATCGGTCAGGGAGTCGCCGCACATGACGAGCCTCTCTTTCGCAAACTCCGTGCGCATGGCGCCTATTTCAGCCGCGTCAAGCCGGAGAACGGTCTGGAACTGCTGCTGAATGCAGTTGCCGCCAGAGCCAAGGCGCATCCCGTTCCCTACGGCCACTGGTACATCGATGGCGGGCAAGCAGCCCCTAACGACCCTGTGCTTACGTGCGTCTCCTACCACGCCCTGGAACCAGTGCGCGCGGCTTTGTCAGTCAAAATTCGCGCGGAAATCGAACGGCCCGGGATGGGACCGGAGGCGCTGCGCACGCTTCTCGCGCAGATGCGTCCCGCGGATCTCGGTCTGGTCAAGGCCCTCGACGCAGTGCTGGATCGCTTTCAGGTCAAGCTGCTGACCGAGGGCTCCGGTACGCAGGTTTTCAGCACCACCTTCGCCCAATGGGCGGCGCGCGAAGCCTTGCGACGAGCCCAGCCGCTCACCCTGTTGGTCCGCTTCGCCCCGCGCCAAAGGCAGAAGCCGATGAACGAGATGCTCTCCGTGAGCCACGACGTTGCTGAACTCGATCCCCGCGGCTCCCTGATCGATGCGGACATGGGAGCATATTACAACTGGCTGAACCTGCAACGGCTCCCGGGAGCCGAGCAATCTTCGTTCCTCGTCTGGTTCGAAGGTCACAACGAAGCGATTGCCATTGGACCTTCCTTGCCGCACGGCACCGAATCCAATGCTGCCACCGGATTGGACCAGTTATTAACCTGGGCGAGCTAGCGGCAGTACACATTTTTATTCCATCGAAAGGAAAACTATGGACAGGCGCGACTTCCTGAAGACGACGAGCACGGTGATTGCGGGTGTAACACTTGCACCCGGCACGCTTGCCGCCAATCCGCCTCTCACCGGTGATTCCAAGGCCGAGGGGCGCATGGTTCTTCCGATCAACCGGAATTGGAGATACAACAAATCTTTTGTCGAAGGCGCGCACGGGCGCGAGTTCGACGACTCCGGATTCAAACGCGTCGTCATCCCTCACACGAACGTCCGCCTGCCCTGGCACAGCTTCGACGACAGGACCTATGAATTTGTCTCCATTTATCGGCGACGCTTCAAGCTGCCTCCCGAGGCGGCTGGCCGCCACGTTTTCGTTGACTTCGAAGGCGTTATGACCGCCTCCACGGTCTGGATCAATGGCGCCCGCCTTGGCGAATACAAGGGCGGCTACACTCCCTTCTCTTTCGATCTCACACCGCACATCAACTTTGGCGGAGAAAACGTGCTCGCCGTGGATGTGGACTCCTCCGAGCGGCCGGATATCCCGCCGTTTGGCCATCAAATCGACTATCTCACTTTCGGAGGCATCTACCGCGAAGTTTCGCTGCGCGTCGTTCCCGGCACGTTTATTGAGAATATTTTTGCAAAGCTCAAGGACGTGCTGACCGGGCATCCAACCTTGGATGTGGATTGCTTCCTTCAGCCTCTCGAGGTGTCGCACGAACCCCTCACGCTCGAGGTGGAACTCCGCGATGGCGAGCGTGTGATCAGCAAAGGCACGCAGAAACTTCCGCCGTCAGAGGCAGCGGCCGAACCCGTGGTCCACACGGTGCATCTGGACAGCCTCGGCGCAATCAAACTGTGGGACCTCGCGCATCCGAATCTCTATTNCGTCCATGTCCGCCTGCTGCGCGGAACACAGTTGGTGGATCAGGACAAACGCACGGTTGGCTTTCGCGAAGCCCAATTTACCGACCACGGCTTCGAGCTGAATGGCAAAGTCATCAAGCTGCGCGGACTCGACCGCCATCAAACCTTTCCGTTCGTCGGGCAGGCGATGCCGGGCCGCGCCCAGCGCAGCGATGCGCGCATCCTGCGCCACAACCTCAAGTGCAACATCGT
>JGI12635J15846_10001296_pt1 | contig 21811 bp, 16 predicted proteins | sample BlaSpr_A8_OM2_M2_FD_15846 | JGI IMG/M metagenome (IMG submission 15846) | reverse complement strand
ACACGCAACCCCCCGCCGCTCCGGCGGTCTTCCATTTCCTGCTCGCACTCCAGCTTGGCGGGTAAAGTTTCAGGAAAAAATAGAGAAACGGCGGAATCAGCAGGCGTTCCGGCAAAGAGTTCACCTGTGACAGCACCATCAACGAGACCAGATCCAACTTTTCTTTCTCCGCGCGCTGCACCACCCGGCGTAGTGTGTCCGGCGCATGCTCGATATCCGCATCCGTGAACCAGAAATAGTCCGCCTCGCGCGCAACGCCACTCTCCACGCCTTGCTGCATCGCCAGAAGTTTTCCCGTCCACCCGCTTTCGAGCGCCCCCCCTTGCAAAATCAACACGCGCTCGGAAGCTCCCACTCGCCCCGACGCTTCCCGCGCCAGTGCCCCGGTTCCATCCTCGCTGTGGTCGTCCACAACCACCACCCGCAGTTCGCCCAAGTACACTTGCTTCACCAGCGATTCCACCGTCCGCGTGATGGTCTCCGCCTCGTTGCGCGCCGGAACAATGGCGGCCACTCGCGGCCACTGCGCCAACGATTCCTGCTTCGCAAAGTCGTCGTCAAACGCGAGAACCTGCCAGAACGCCCCGCGAAAAAAGGCGAGCACAACCCAAATCAGCAGGGACACGGCAGCGAGTATGAGGGCCAGTAAATTCACGCCCCATTCTGTCCCAAATCCCAACCTGTTGCCACACTTTGGAGTGCGGAAGCTCAGCTTCCGCTTTTACGACCTAAACCCAATCACCCAACGCCCCAACCTACGCCAAATCCTCCGCCCGAATCGGCAACCGCCGCACCGGCTTCCCCGTCGCCGCAAAAATCGCATTGCACACCGCCGGCGCAATCGGTGGCGTCCCCGGCTCTCCAATCCCGCCCGGCCCGTCGTGGCTCTCCACGATGTGCACTTCCACCTGCGGCGTTTCGTTCATCCGCACTACGTCGTAATCATTGAAGTTCGCTTGCTCCACGCGCCCGTTCGCAATCGTGATCTCGCCCTTCAGCGCCGCCGTCAGTCCATAAATGATCCCGCCCTCAATCTGCGCCCGAATCGTCTCCGGATTCACGTGCCTTCCGCAATCCACCGCCGCCACCACGCGATGCACCTGCACCGTATGCGCCTTGCGGTCAATGCTGATCTCCGCCACTTCCGCCACGTAGCTTCCAAACGATTCCACCACCGCAATTCCCCGGTAACGTCCTGCAGCCAACGGCTTGCTCCATCCCGCCTTTTCCGCCGCCAGTTCCAGCACCCCGCGTTGCCGCGCATCCTTGCTCAGCAACCCGCGCCGGAATTCATACGGATCTTTCCCCGCCGCCTTGGCCAGTTCGTCCACGAAACATTCCGCGATATACCCGTTGTGCGAGTTTCCCACCGACCGCCAGAATCCCACCGGCACGCCGGGTTCCGTCAGCAGGTACTCCACCAGAAAATTCGGCACGTCATATTTCAGCGTCGCGATGCCTTCCGTCGCCGTATCATCCAGCCCGTTCTTCACCGACCCCGGGAAAAACCGTGACATGATCGACGGCCCCACAATCCGCGATTTCCACGCCACCAGCGCGCCCTTGTCGTCCAGCCCAGCCCACAATTTCACCATCACTGCTGGCCGGTAGTAATCGTGCTGCATGTCGTCTTCGCGCGACCACGTCACCTGCACCGGCGCGCCCGCCGCCTTCGAAAGTTCCACCGCCTCCACGATAAAGTCCAGCTCGGCGCGCCGCCCGAATCCTCCGCCCAGATACGTCGTGTGAATCCTCACCTGCTCCGGCTTCAATCCCGTGATTTTCGCGCCGGTCATCTGCGCGAACGTCTGAAACTGTGTCGGCGCATAGATATCGCAGCCATCCGCGCGCACGTCCGCCGTGCAGTTCATGGGCTCCATCGTTGCGTGCGCCAGGAACGGCACTTCGTATACGGCCTCCACTTTCTTCGCCGTGCCGGGCATCGCCCCGTCCGCGTCGCCGTCCTTGCGCGCGATCACCCCCGTCTGCTCCATGCGTCCCTGATACAGCTTGCGGATCGCGTCGCTCGAATTTTTCGCGTTCGCTCCCTCGTCCCAGGTAATCTGCAGCGCGTTTCGCCCCTCCATCGCCGACCAGGTGTTGTCGGCCACCACTGCCACGCCGGTCGAAATCTGCAAGACGCTCTTCACTCCGCTCACAGCCTTCGCCTTCGTTCCATCAAAACTTTTCACCGTGCCGCCGAACACCGGGCATCGCGCCACCGCCGCATGCAGCATCTTCGGCCGCCGCACATCGATCCCAAACTCCGCCGTGCCGTCCACTTTTATCCTGGAATCGATCCGCTTCGTCGCCTTTCCGACGTACTTGTACTCCTTCGCGTCTTTCCGCTTCGGACTCGCCGGCACCGGCATTTTCGCCGCTTCTTCCACCAGCGCTCCATACCCGATCCGCTTCCCCGAAGCCGTGTTCACCACGGCGCTGTTTTCCGTGTGGCACGCGCTCGGCTCCACATTCCACCGCTTCGCCGCCGTTGCGATCAGCATCTCCCGCGCCGCCGCTCCCGCCTTCGCCAGCGGCTCCCACGAACCGCGAATGCTCGTGCTTCCGCCCGTGCCCTGCAATCCAAAAACCGGATTGAAATATACTGGTGCCGCGGGTGCAAATTCCGTCTTGATCTTTTTCCAATCAAGGTCCAGCTCGTCCGCCAGAATCATTGTCAGCGCCGTATTGATTCCCTGGCCCATCTCAGACTTGTCGATCAGCAGCGTCGTCGTATCGTCCGGCGCAATCTGCACCCACGCGTTGATCGCCGCCGGATCCTTTGGCGGCGCTCCCGCCAGCGCCTCATATTTCCCGGGCAGGTAGACACCAATCACCAGCCCGGCTCCTCCTGCGACACTCTTCCTGAGAAACTCACGGCGATCCAAAGAAGATGCAGTTGCCATGGCGACCTCGTTCCGCCGCGCGGGGATTCCGCGCGGCTTTTGAATTTTTCAGATTTACTTACCAGCTTGCAGGGAGGCAGCGTGGTGGATTGCTTTGCGGATGCGCTGGTAGGTGCCGCAGCGGCAGATGTTTCCGCTCATGGCATCGTCAATATCCGCGTCGGTTGGATTGGGTTTCTTCGCCAGCAGCGCCGCCGCGGCCATGATCTGCCCGGACTGGCAGTATCCGCATTGCGGCACGTCTTCTTCGATCCAGGCCTTCTGCACCGGATGCGACGCATCCGCCGAGAGCCCTTCAATTGTCGTGATTTTCTTTCCGGCCACGCTCGAAACCGGCGTGATGCAAGACCGCGTCACCTCGCCGTTGATGTGCACCGTGCACGCACCACACAGCGCCATCCCGCAGCCAAACTTCGTGCCCGTCATGTTCAGCGTGTCCCGCAGCACCCAGAGGAGCGGCATTTGCGGATCAACATCAACGGTCGTGGATTTTCCATTCAACGTAAAAGTTGTGCCCATGATCTTCTCCCCCCAACTCGCCATTTATCCTACAACACCCCGCCACCGTATGGAAATCGCCTAAAATCCGTCCATTGGAGCAGTCTCTGGCTTGCGTACGAGTCAGGCATCTGGAGCAATTCCAATTGCGCCGTGATCTCCCGCAATTGGAGCCAAGCTCTAATTTGCCCCAATGTAGCCGCCGCTTGCTTGATCCCCGATTATGATCGGGGGAGATCCATTAGCACCACATCGGAGCGCTCTTGCACTCGCTCGAGGACAACTTCACGTCCATCTGGTGAGACGTCGAAATCACGAATGTTGAACTCGGGAGTGAGGTTGGTCAATTGCCGTTCAGCTCCCGTCTCCAGGTTGATAAGCCAAAGATTCTTATGTTGAATTTCTCCTCGCAAGAGCACGAGCGACTGTCCTCCAGGCAAAAACGCTAGGTGTCGAGCTCCCCGAGTCAGGGTCAGGGTTGGAAGAGGATGCGGCGTGGAGTCGGGCGTGACGGCTTTCACCGAAAACGTGGTGCCGATGTCGGGCCCCGAGTAAACAACGAACCGGCCGTCGGGCGCCCACGTTGGATCAATCGAGTATTCCTGGACCATGGCAGTGGGTGAGCGACCGTCGATCGGTACCCGGAAAAGGTGGGAGACGCCGTGATCGTTCGCCGCGGTGGTGATCGATTGGCCGTCCGGTGCCCACGCTGGGCCGCCCTGCAGGTCGAGCGAATCGGTCACGATCCGGGCGTTCGTGCCGTTGGCCCGCATCACGTACAAGAGCGTTCGCGCGTGTTGCTGTACCGAGAATGCAATATACCGGCCGTCGGGGGAGATTGCCGGCCCGTCAGAGATGCGCGCTTCCTGACCACTCCACAGTTCCGTCTCCGTTCCACCCGCGAGCTTCCAGATACTTTCGCTCTTGCCGGTCGCAGAAACATACAGAAGATAATTTGGTCCGAGTCGAGGGGAGAACCCCGTGCTGGTTGTCAGCGAGATTCGAGCAGCCGCCGGCAACTCGGCGGGTGAATCACCGATCCGCAACCGCCAGAGAGTTCTCTTCGTACTTGCGAGCGTGGCAACCAGACGGCGACCATCCGCGCTGGCCGCCAGTGACGTGTACCGGTCAAGGCCAGAGGACAGCCGGTGGGGAATCCGGTGGTTGACGTCCACACTATAGAGCCACGGCCCCGAACCATCGGGATCGCTGGCGAGGTACATCAGCGTCCGCTGATCCAGCAGGACTGGATGAGTCACTCGCCCATTGTGCCACGTGATCCGCTCAGGGATCCCGCCGGCTGGAACGATCCGCCAGATGTCCAATTTGTCCGGGAGGGAACCCTGCACAAAGTAGATGTGTCTCATGTCGGAGGCCCACAAGGGAAAGTGAGAATGAAGCCCGGCAGGAGCAGTGAAGATAGGCTGACCCTCCGATCGCCGGCTGCCGTTCGAGACGAACAGTGGGTCCCCGGCTCCGGGAGTGTGGTAGGTGAGTCGGGAGCCATCACGTGACCAGTCAAACTCAGCCACGCCCTCAAGGTACGGCTTCGCCTGTCCGCCCAGCGTTGGCACCGCCCAGATGCTAATGTCGCCGCTCTTCGAGCCGTCGTTCTTGCGAATCCAAAAGGTCACCAGGGACCCATCCGGCGCGAACCCCAGGGTGCGGACCGATGGATTGACGAGTTCCGGTGCATTCCCGCGGGTCAAATTGTGGAACTGCCCCGAACCGACCTGCGTAACCCAGACGTCCATCTGTCCGTCCCGGTCCGACAGAAACGCCACGAAATGCCCGTCGCGCGACACCGCTGCGGCCTCTTCCACTCCTTCGAAATCCGTGACTGTCTGGAATCGCGCGTCAGCGATGGGATTTCTCCAGAAGTACTCCGTCCTCTGAAACCAGAGGACCACGCCAATCGCTAGCACGACTCCCGCCACTGCCAGCGGCAAAACAAACGTCCATCTGGTTAGAGAGTTTGCTATCGTCGAGCGCGGCGCCGGTGCAGCCGGATTGGCCGAGGGGACATTGCCCCCATTCTCTTGCGCTGCCAGAAGCTTCCGGCTGCGCCCCCATGCGTCCAACTCCGCCCGAGATGCGTACACCGACCCCATCTTGTCGTGCAGGTGCCGGTGAACCGGCATCCCCTCCCGCTTCTCCCACCGTTGCACCGTCGTAACGTCGCGGTTCAAGTACGCCGCGATCTCCTTCCACGAGTCCAACCGGTCCTCGGGCGGCTTCGCGGATGGCGCTGTGTCGGGGAAAGTCTCGCCCATCAACCTCTCCTGTTTAATTAGCCCGGATTGTAACTCCAATGGCTAGGTAACGGCATACTACAGCATTCGACGGCAACCCGGCCCAAGTCCAGCAATCCCGCCTCTTACCGTTTGACCGCACCCGCCTGTCTGCCCGATTGTGGCCGCACCACCCTCGGGGTGCACGAATATTCGGAAAGGACCACCATCATGAGATTCAACAAATTATTGAAGCCCGCAGCCGCCGCCACAGCCTTCGCCGCCATCCTCCTCGCGGCCATATTGAACACTTCCCCACGCGTCAAAGCTACCGACGATGACGATGACAACAGCAACGACTCCAGGATTCAACGGGGATTCGATATCGCACCTGTCCATCTCAACCTCGAGGGCAAAAACCGCGCTCTCGTCGGACTAGGCAGCTATATCGTCAACGCAACCGTCCCCTGCAATGAGTGCCATGGCGCTGGCCCTGCGATCAATCAATTCTTGCCAGGGGATAATCCATACTTTGGCCAGACGGCGGTAATCAATCCGGCGACGTACTTGGGTGGCGGCAGAGATTTTGGTGCACCGGTGCCAGGTTCGGCGCACATCATCTCCCGCAACCTGACACCCGATAAAACCGGCCTGCCCGAAGGAGGCCGCACGTTTGGGGAGTTTGTTCAGATCATGAGGACGGGCGTGGACTTAGATCACCTACATCCTACCTGTGCAACAGGAGTTGTTAACGCGGGCTGCATTCCCGCTCCATTCAATGGAGACCTTCTCCAGACAATGCCTTGGCCTGGTCTTAGAAACCTGACGAACCATGACCTGCGGGCCATCTACGAATATCTCAGCGCCATCCCGTGCGTCGCAGGACCGCCGGCGCCTAGTCCGCTGCACAACGAATGCCAATAAAGCTGACCCCGAGAGTTGCCGCTTCTAACCAGGACACATTGCTCGGCGAACGGGTCGCACCACGCCTTTCCGCCACTCCATGATTCCAGGCATGGACTTCAATCCGTCCTTCCTGTAGCCTTGCCCGCATGAAAAAGACCACCTCTGGCAGTCGCAATTCGACAGCTAAGCCCAGCGCCACTCCGAAAAACATCGACGAGTATCTCGCCAGCGTCCCTGAGCCCGCCAGCCAACCAGCTACAACGTCGCCGGCTCCATCGCCGGCGGCTCTTTCTCCACGCCCTTCCATCCCACCGGCCGTCCGCTCACCGCTTCCTTCACCGACCGGAACAGCACGATGTACATCAATTGCCGGTAATAAAATCTCTGCAGCAGCACCGGAATCAGCAGCGTCCAATCCTCGTGCCTCTCCAGCGCGAATGCGATCACGCACGTCAGCACGTCAATCAGCAGGAATCCCAGGAAAAACACCACGGAATGCTGCACGTCCGCTGTCGTCCACAACTGCGGAATCTGCGTGATGTGCAGTCCCGCCAGTCCCCAAAGCACCAGGCTCCCCAGGAACAACAGGTCCAGCACCGGCGAAACCAGCGGCAGCAATATCTGAAATACAAATATGTTCGGCAGTGCCACGAAGCCCAGTGTCCCGTATTTCGGCCGGAACAACGTATCGCTGTGTTTCCAGAACGACTGCAGCGTTCCGAACGTCCACCGGAACCTCTGCCGGATCAATTGTCCGGGAGTCTCCGGCGCTTCCGTCCACGCAATCGCCTCTTCATCGTAGGTAACTCGCCACCCCAGCCGCCGGATCGCGATCGTCAGGTCCGCGTCTTCCGCCACCGTGTCCGCCGTGATTCCTCCAACCGCCTCAATCGCTTCTCTTCGCCATGCACCCAGCGCTCCAGGCACCACGGTGATGCAGTTCAGCAGGTCAAACGCGCGTTTCTCCATGTTCTGGCTGGTGATGTATTCCAGCGCCTGCCAGCGCGTCAGCCATCGCGAACGGTTGCCCACCTTTACGTTCCCCGCCACCGCGCCCACTTTCGGATCCGAAAAATGCCGCAGCAGTTTGCGGATCGCATCCGCCTCAATTTCCGTATCCGCGTCAATGGTCACCACGAACGCCGTGTTCGCGTGCGAGAGCGCGTTGTTCAGTGCCGCCGCCTTCCCCCGGTTCACCTGGTGAACAATCTGCACGCTGTCATTCTTGCCAAAATTGCTCTCCAGGAGTTCCAGTGTCCGGTCCGACGATCCATCGTCCACCACAATCACGCGGATATCGCTTAAATCCGAGTGCAGCACCGATTGCACCGTCTGCACGATCACGCTCTGTTCGTTGTACGCCGGGATCAGCACCGTCACTTCCGGCGGGGGCTCCGCCAGTTTCGCGTTGTCCGGCCGCAGTTTTTCGATAATCGCCAGGATGCCGATGATCAGCGCCCGCCCGCTCACCAGCACGATGCCCAGTATGAATACCGTCGCGATGGCAAACCGCGACCATTGAAATATGCTGAAGATAAATCCGTCCGCCTGCGCCGCCAGCCGTTCGCGGAACGTCAGCGGCAGCATCAGGTCCGCTCGCGTTTTTCCCAACAGATCCGCCACCGACACAAACTGATAACCCTTTGCTCTCAACTTGTCGATGATCAGTGGCAGCGCGGCAACCGTTTGCGCGCGTTCCCCTCCTCCGTCGTGCAGCAGCACAATATTTCCGTTCTTGGCCTGCCGCAGGACCTCGTCCGCAATTTCTTGCGCCGGGCGTTGATGCTTGTCTTCCGTCATTCGCCAGTCGTCAGGATCGATCCTCTGCCCCACGATGATGTAGCCCAATTCCTGAGGGTACGGAAGTTGCGCCACTTCTTCGGCGTATTCGGGCTGGTGATCGATGCCGTATGGCGGGCGGAAAAAGAGGGATTTTACCCCCAGCGTGCTCTCGATCAGCCGCTGCGTCAGGTTCAGTTCCCACTTCAGTTGCGTCCGCGAAATTTCGTCGAACTGCGGGTGCGTCCACGTGTGGTTCCCGATTTCGTGCCCTTCGTTGTATTCCCGCTTCAGCAGGTCCGGCGCGCGGTTCGCCTGGTCCCCAATAACAAAAAATATTCCGGGTACTTTCTTTTCTTTCAAAATGTCCAGAATCTTCGGCGTCCATCTGCCGTCCGGGCCGTCATCAAACGACAACACAATCTTTTTCTTCGCCCCGCCGATCTGGTCAATGTCATACGAAAGCGGATATGCCTCATACTTTTCGCTGGTAATCAGCGCCGTAGCCGGATCGTACGTAATGCTGCGGCGCCCCTGCTTCGGAACGTCGGCAATGTGCCAGATGTCCCCGTCCCCCTCCAGAATCAGGTCCGGCCCCGGCGGCAGGTCCGCCAACTTCGCGCGAACCGCATCATCCGGATGCGTCGCATCCCACACCGGCCACAGCGAAGAGTCCGATGATCCCAGCCTCCACAGCGCCGTGCCCTGCACGCCCAGCCGTTCGCTCGCACGCAATTCGTTGTACGCGGTCACCGCATCTAGCATCCACACCTGGTGTGTGTGATTCTGCTCGTCCGAATACGAATAATGCGGATTCAGCGAAGCCGGATCGAATTCCACTTCGCTTTCCGATTCATACGCATGCAGCAGCGCTTCCTGGATGCTGAACTCCTCCGCGTGCGGCTTTTCTTTCTTCGACGTTTCCGTCCAGTCATACGAATAGTTCGCGATGCCCACTACGATCTTCTGCGCCGGCACCACTTCCATCACCTGCCGCAGGTTCTCCACGAACCAGTCGTGCGCCGCGATCGGCCCCGGCGGAGAAGTCAGCCAGTGCTGGTCATAGTTCATCAGGATGATCGCGTCGGTCTCCTTGCCGAAAAATTCGTAGTCGTACGAGTCATCCCGCGCCGGCAGGGCGATCATCAGCTTCAGTCCCACGGCATGCAACGCGGACGCAAACTGCCCGATGAGCTTCTGGAAATTATCCTGGCTCTCGTCGGGCACTTCCTCGAAGTCCACCACAATGCCGGCCTGCTTCGCCGCCACCGCGTATTGCGTCGCATCCGAAATCAGCCGGCTGCGCGCCGTGGGATTCGCCAACAGCTCCGCCATTTCCTTTACCCGCCACACCGCTCCGTCGTAATTGTTCAGCAGGCCCATCATCGGAAGTTCCACTGGTGGGTTCAAGGAACGCATCCACTGGTGCAGCTTGTCCTGCTGCAGCCGCGAAATCGCCTCCGCCGGCGATGCCTGCACTGTCTGATTCCGCTCGTAGTCCACCACCGTGATCGCCCCGTCCGGCGTCACTGCATGGAGCTGCTCCGGCATCAGCAAGTCGATGTCTTTGTAGTGTTTCTTCAGCGATGCCAGGCTGTTGGGGTCCCAGCTTACAAAAAACGCCGCGCGCAACGGGTCATACTTCGCGGGAACCTGCCCGATGTTCGCCACCCGCTTGTGGCGTCCTTCGCGCAGCACCACTGGCTTCAACAGCTTCTTTTTCACCGCATGATAGATGGGCCGCGTGTCGGGCAGCAGCGCCGCCGGCAACTCCACGCTCCCCGCGATGGTCAGGAAGAAATAAACGAGCAACAGCGTCAGCAGCGCCCCGCTGACTTCCAGGATGCGGCGCGTGCGCCGCCAGCGGACTTTCTCCGAGTCGTAAAAAATCGGTTTTCGTTCTTTCATGAACCGTGGCTGCCCTCGGGCGCGGGTGGGATGCCCTTCAGGACAGAGTCACTCCGTTGAGTGGAACAAAATCTAGCTTATTGTAAGATGCAAAGCACGAATGAAGCGAATTTTCTCGAGCCCCATTTTGCCTCTCGTCACCGGCGCCGGCCTGCGCCTCTTCTTTGTTTTGAAGTTTCCCGCCGGCGCCGGCGACACCGTCATTTACGACCAGCTCGCCACCAACTGGCTGAAGCACGCTCAATACGCCATGGACGTCGCCGGGCAGCGCGTGTCCGTGGACATTCGCATGCCCGGATATCCGGCATTTCTCGCAATCGTCTACGCCTTGACCGGACACACCGGCGAAGCTGCCCGCCGCGCCGTTCTTCTGGCGCAGGCTTTCGTGGATTTATCCACCTGCGTGCTGATCGGCGCTCTCGCCGCGCTCCTCGCTCTTCTCTGCACCGAAAAAGCCAACACTCGCCGCGCATTTCTCATCGGCCTCTGGCTTGCCGCCCTTTGTCCCTTCACCGCCAACTACGCCGCCGTTCCCTTGACCGAAGTCTGGGCCATTTTTCTTACCGCGCTCGCCACGCTGTTTCTCGTCGCCGTCATCGCTCAGGCCGCCGGTGTTTCCTCCTTGGGGCAGTGGCCATTAACCGGCAGCAATTATTGGCTGGCCGCCGCGCTCGCCGGTTTTGTCGTCGGCCTCGGCACTCTCTTCCGCCCCGAGGCGCCTCTCCTTCTTGTAACCGCATTCCTCATCCTGGCCGTTGTTCTGCTGCGTCGCGGAGAATTCAAACGCCTTTTCCTCACCGTCGCCTTGATGGGCTTCGCCGCCGCTCTGCCCCTCGTCCCATGGACCATTCGCAACGCCGTAACCCTCCATGAATTTCAGCCCCTCACCCCCAAGGACGCCACCCTCCCCGGCGAACTCGATCCCAAAGGCTTCATGGCCTGGGAACGCACCTGGCTTTACCGCGTCCGCGATTGCTACCAGGTTTCCTGGAAATTGAACGACGAGGAAATCCATCTCAGCGACATTCCCGATGCGGCCTTCGACACTCCCGAAGAGCGCGATCGTGTCTCCGCCGTTCTCGACATCTACAACGAGGCACTCACCCTCACCCCGGAAGAAGACGCCGTCTTCGCACAACTCGCCCGCGAACGCACCGCCCGCCATCCTCTGCGCACGTATCTCTTCCTTCCTTTGCGCCGCGCTGTTCGCATCTGGTTTACCCCCCGCATCGAACTTGTCCCGGTTTCCGGCAACGTCTTCCCCCTCCGTTACATGCATCAGGAGGACCCCGTGGACCAGCGCGTCACCATCCTGTTTTTCCTTCTCAACATTTTTTATGTAGCCACAGCTCTGTGGGGCGCGTTTCGCTTGCGCCACTCTCCCCCTGCCCTTGCTGTCGTCTCCCTCTTACTTCTCTATATCCTCGTTCGCACCGCCTTCCTCACTACCCTCGAAACCCCCGAGCCTCGCTACGTCCTGGTCTGTTTTCCCGCCCTCATCGCCCTCGCCGCCCACCTCTTTCTCCCGCGCACCCCCGCTGGTTCCTAACCATCAACAGGTACCCTGTTGCTCCGGCACGTTCCTGTGCGAAGATGGGGTCACAAGCGCCCAGCCCCCGGCGCCTGCTACCCTCGGTTGTTTCCGACGTAGCCCAGACACAGACGCTTTGGTGCTTTTCCGTTACAGCGAGCGGGAGTTAAACTCCCTGCCTGGCTTTGCGGTTAGCCGAATCACTTCGCGTGGGGTGCGTTATGACCGAACAATGGAAAAAGTGGGAAGGCCAGACCATCGAAGGAAAATTCGTGCTGGGGCCATGCCTCTCCAGCACGGAGTTCAACGCCATTTATCTGACGGAACTCTCGGATCCCCCGGGCCAAAAAGCGGTGCTCAAGCTGGTTGCCGCCGGGTCACCCGCTGCCGAATTGCAGCTCGGCCTCTGGAAGCGCGCCCCTCATCTCACTCATCCCAATCTGCTTACCATTTTTGATGCCGGCCGCTGCCGTTTGGAAGACCTGCAATTCATTTATGTGGTCATGGAATTTGCCGAAGAGAACCTCGGCGAGATCTTGCCGCAGCGCGCTCTCACCGCGGAAGAAGTGCGCGACGTCCTCGACCCTGCTCTGGATGTGCTCGTCTATCTTCACGGCAAAGGCCTTGCCCATGGTCATCTCAAGCCGTCGAACATTCTCGCCACGCGCGACCGCCTGAAGCTTTCGAGCGACTCGATCTTTCCCATCGGCGACAAGCGCCAGCTTCTCCGCGGCCGCGACGTCTACGACGCCCCCGAAATGCAATCCTCGCTGGTTTCTGCAAAGGAAGACGTCTGGTCATTGGGAATCACGCTCGTCGAAACCTTGACGCAACATCCCCCAGTATTTTCCTCGGAGCAATCGGGAGATCCAACGATTCCCGGCGAGCTCCCCGACCTCTTTCTCGTAATCGCCCGCCACTCGGTTCGCCGCGAACCGAACCTCCGGTGGAGCGTTGCCGAAATTGCCGCGCGCCTTAACCCCGCTCCCCTGGCTGCCGCCGTTGGCGTGGTTTCCTCCTCGCCCGTCACAGCAATGGCTCCGATAGCGCCGCTAGCGAATGTCTCTCCGTTGAACGTCCCGCTCTCGAGCGAACCCGCCGTGCCGCTGGCGAAAATGCCCGCCGCTGCGCAAACTCCGGTGCGCCGCGTTCCGCAGCCTTTGAAGCGTGGCAATGCCTCGATGTTTGACTACCTTATTCCTGTGCTCCTCGGCGCCGCCGTGTTCGCCGGGCTCATCTTCGCCATTCCGAGGCTATTCAACTTTCGCAGTCAGCCCTCCTCCACTTCCGCCTCGGTAACCAGCGAACAGCCCGCCGTCGCAAAGCCTGTTGAATCTCGCGAACTCCAGCCGGACGCCTCCCCCGCGGCAAAGGCGCCCGAAAAAATCGCCAGCAGTGCACCGCCGAATAAAATGAAACGGCCTGCCGAAATCTCTTCACCCACCCCGGCCCCCGCGGTTTTGCGAGCAGATCCGGCCCCCGCTCCGCGCGCAAAAACGGCTGGCGAGGTTGTCGGCCGCGGCGAGGTCTTGAACGAAGTGCTGCCGAAAGCGCCGCAAAAGGCGCTCTCCACCATTCACGGTACCTTCCACGTTATCGTGAAAGCGCAGGTGGACGCGGCGGGGAATGTAATCAATTCCAAACTCGACTCGCCGGGTCCCAGCAGATATTTTGCTGGCCTCGCCGAAAAGGCCGCGCGTCAGTGGCAGTTCTCGGGCGCCGAAGCCGATGGCCACGGAATTCCCAGCGCATGGCTCATCCGTTTCGAATTTTCATCCGCTGGCGTCCACGCCACGGCGCAACAATCCGCCCCCTGAGCGCACATTAAGTTTCGCCGGGTCGCTCTAACTTTTGAGTGCGGGAGCAAAGCTCCCGTTTTTACGGTTTCAACTTCACCACCCAACTCATATTCAGCCCAAATATCGACACGGGGGATTCCGCATCCCGCGTTCACAACAAATACTTCGTCTGATCAACGAATCGCGCAACGCTTCCATGTAGCCCCACCGCCCAACCCGCGCTGCCGGGAAAGAGAAACGCATACGCATTGAAGTTCACTTTGCCAATCGAATTCCAGTGCAAGCCGTCCACACTCGTCTCCGTCCCCGAGGGTCCTACCGCGACATACCCGCCATTGTATTTTCCTACCGCCGAGCGATACCCGCCGGGCGGTTGCGCAGCAAGCTCCCAGGTTTTTCCTCCATCCTTGGATACCGCCGCATTCTTGTACGCTCGCCCCGGATCCTGATAATCCCCGCCAACCGCGACGATCGTCCTCTCATCGCAGAAAAGCGAAAAAATTCCCGAGGACGCATTGCCGCTGACGATGGGTGTCTCCACCACCTTCCAAGTCTGGCCAAAATCATGTGACGTAAAAACGCGCGCAGCAGGACCGCCTGTCCCAAAGTGGATGTCCTTCCCCTCCAGGCAAAGCGAGGAATTGCTGGCGGCGAATGCTCCTTCCTTCGGCAAGGCCGCAGGCATATCCTCGCGCGGGAGTCCCCTCCAATGCTCGCCGTCCGTATTCACCAGGATCACAAACTTCCCATCCACCGGATCGCTCAGCGCCGCGCAATGCTTCTCGTCGTTGCAGATCAGCGCATCCAGGAAAAATTCCTTTTGCCTGCCCTGGTATTGAAGCTTCCAACTCTCGCCGCCATCCGTCGTTTTGTAGATCCGCGATTGCGCGCCATCCCCGCTGGACATCACATACGCCGTGTTCGCGTTGAACGCTTGCACGCCGCGGAAATCCAGCGACTCCACTTCGGGAATCCGCAGCCTCCTCCAGCTCTTGCCGGAATCCGTCGAGCGCACCACCGCGCCCTGTGAGCCGCTCGCCCAAATGGTCAATCTTTCTTCCGCGGTCGATTCGGCCACCACGCAAACGCCACGCAGATTCGAATCCACGCCGCTTTCCTGAACCGCCCACCAGGGCCCGGCTGGAATAAGTACAGCCAACAAAAGTAGAAAATTACGCATGCGGGGATTCTAGCAGTTCACAGGAAAATCGAGAGAGGGGTGTGGTATTACGACGGCGGTGGCCGTGATCCGATGCTGGTTCCGTTGTCGGGGGACAACTTCTACTTCTTCCCTTGCGTGATTGGATTCGTGGACAGCATGGTCCGCGCTTCGGGATGCTTGGGCGTCCAGTCTTCCGGAGGAAACGCCACCCGCCAGAAACTTGGCCGCGCATCGGAAAATTCCAGCCCCACCTCCGATTTGCCGGAACGCACCGGTCCCAGGAACGCCACGTGGCACTCCTGCTCTTCCTTGGTGAGATTGTGTTGCAATTGAACCTTGCCGCCGCTGATGACACGCGCCTGCATCGGCACCAGCGCGCCATGCGCATTGATCGCTAGCGTGGCCGTTTCTTCTTCGAATTTCTTGCCTTGTGCGTCGGTCCCGCAAAGTCGTACGGGGACTTGCATCAAAACACGTTGGCTGCGGCGGCGGGGCCCGGGATGTGCTGGAGTGTTCGGCGACTGACCCATAGATCCTCTTCTATTCGACTATACCTCGCAGGCCCGGAAAGTCGAGAGGCAGGCCTCCCCCGCGTATGCAAAAAGACTACTCGGCAGAAGGGAAGTATGAATTTGAGAACTTTGTTGAGAGGGAACCAGACTCAAACCTGTTCCACGCGCAGGCTTCGTAGCTCGATTCTTCGGGCCGTGGAACACGGCCCACGAGTCACGTTTACAAACGCTGCTCGATCGGCGCGTAACTCCGCGTGTCGTAACCCAGGTAGATCTGCCGCGGCCGCGCGATTTTCTGCTCCGGGTCCAGCAGTAGCTCTTCCCATTGTGAAATCCACCCGGACATCCGCGGAATCGCGAACAGCACCGGGAACATCGTCATGGGGAATCCCATCGACTGGTAAATCAGACCCGTGTAAAAGTCCACGTTGGGGTACAGCTTCCGCTTCACGAAATATTCGTCTTCCAGAGCGATGCGCTCGCACTCGAGGGCAATCTCCAGCAGCGGGTTCTTCCCCATCAGGTCAAACACTTCATACGCCACGCGCTTGATGATGCGCGCGCGCGGGTCGTAATTCTTGTAAACGCGATGCCCAAAGCCCATCAGCTTCGTCTCGCCGGCCTTCACCCGCTTGATGAATTCCGGCACCTTCTGCACCGAGCCGATTTCGTGCAGCATACGTACCACTTCCTCGTTGGCTCCGCCATGCAGCGGCCCGTAGAGCGCCGCGATCGCCGCCGCCGTCGCGGAATACGGGTCAACGTGCGAGCTTCCAACGCCACGCACCGTGTTTGTCGAGCAGTTCTGCTCGTGGTCGGCGTGCAGGATAAACAGAATGTCCAGCGCGCGCTCCAGCGTCGGGTTCGGCCGGTAGCGCGTCTCGCTGGTGCGGAACAGCATGTTCAGGAAATTCCCGGGATAACTCAGGTCGTTGTCCGGATAAACGTACGGCATGCCCAGCGTGTGCCGGTAAGAGAACGCCGCGATCGTGGGCATCTTCCCTACCAGCCGGTACGTCTGCTTCCTGCGCGAATCCTCGTTGAAAATATCTTTCGCATCGTTATAAAAAGTGGAAAGCGCCGCAATCGTCGAAATCACCATGCCCATCGGGTGCGCGTCATAGTGAAAGCCATCGAGGAATTTCTTGATGCTTTCGTGAATGAACGTGTGATGCGTTACGTTGTACTGCCAGTCCTTCAATTGCGCCGCTGTCGGCAACTCGCCGCGCAGAAGCAAATATGCGGTTTCGAGATATGTGGATTTTTCGGCCAGCTCTTCGATCGGATATCCCCGGTAGCGGAGGATCCCTTTGTCTCCGTCGATAAAAGTGATCCGGCTGACGCACGAAGCCGTGTTGTTGAAAGCCGGGTCGTAGCTCATCATCCCGAAATCTTCGGGATGCACCTTGATCTGCCGAAGGTCCATCGCCCGGATGGTTTCGTGCATGATGGGCAGTTCGTAGGATTTGCCGGTGCGGTTGTCGGTGATGGTTACCGTCTCGCGGCGGGATGCGCCGGTATCGGAGGATTTGGGTTGCGTCGTCGGAAGAGCCGAGTCCATACGGATAACCTCACCGGAAGCGGCGAGCCATCCGCCGCATTGACTATCACTTTACACCAAAGCAGGAAGCCGGGGAAATGGAGTGCTGCGGAGCGGACCGTGAGGCAGGAACATGGATGCGCTCCGGGAAGAAGCCGCAACGGGTTGATGGGAAAGGGAATAGGAGGCGGCAGGTGGGTCAAGGACTAGCCTCTTGACAATAGTCGTTATAACGAGTATTATCATCCCGCAAATCAAGGAGGCACGCCATGATTCAGATTCGCAAAAGCGACACTCGCGGGCACGCCAACCACGGCTGGTTGGATTCCCGCTTCACCTTTTCCTTCGCCGAATATTTCGACCCGGAACACGTCGAGTTCCGCACCCTGCGCGTGATGAACGACGACCGCATCGCCGGCGGCGGCGGCTTTCCCACCCACCCGCACCGCGACATGGAAATCGTCACCTATGTGCTCGATGGCGAACTGGCGCATAAAGACAGCATGGGCAACGGTTCGGTGATCAAGCCGGGCGACGTGCAGTATATGAGCGCCGGCACGGGCGTTGCGCATAGCGAGTTCAACGCGTCCGACAAAGTTCCCGTGCACATGTACCAGATCTGGATGTTCCCCGACAGGACGGGCCAAACTCCGACCTATGACCAGAAGTTTTTCAGCGCCGCGGAAAAGCGCGGGAAGCTGCGGCTGGTGGTTTCACCGGACGGCCGCGATGGTTCCGTGAAGATTCGCCAGGGCAATGAGCTTTACGCCACCATGCTCGCTCCCGGCGAAACCGTGAAGCACGCATTGCAGCCAGAGCGCCACGCCTACGTGCAACTGGCGCGCGGCAGCGTGACGCTCAACGGCAGCAAGCTCGCCACCGGCGACGGCGCCGCCATCTCGCAAGAGAAGGCCCTCGAACTCACCGGCGTGGAGGATGCGGAAGTCCTGCTGTTCGACCTGATATGAGCGAGCGAAGTATTCAGTGATCTGTGATCGGTAATCAGAAAGAGCAAGTCAAAAAGGGCGGGAGAAATCCCGCCCTCTTTTTTTGTAGTAGCCGAAAATTTCGCGAAGCAATCTTTCCTTTAGGAGGCCGGGGCTTCAGCCCCGGCGCAAGGCGAATTAAGTAGATGGGCTTTAGCCCCTGAAGAAAGCTTTGATGCTTCTTCGCAGCCCACGAATCCGTCAGGACGACTTCTGCTTGGAAAAAGTCGGTGCGGAGGCGAGGAGGCCGAGGACGATGGCGGCTACCAGGACGAGCAGCGAAGAAAGAAAAGTGTCCGGCTTGGCGGTCATAAGATACACGATGCCCAGCGCGAGCATCGCCCGCACGCGGATTAGCGTGGGAAGCCCCGGTGCGCGCAGAAGCGCCGTGGCATTTGCCGGCAGCGCGGCGCTGCCTTCGGGCAGTGCGCCGCGAATTGCCTTCACTCGGGGCAGGATGAACATGAACCCAATTCCCAGCGCGACCACGATCGCGATCAGCGAAGCGGACATCCACCCGTTTTTCATGGCGCCGGTTACCTGCGCAAGGTAGCCGCCGCTCAGAATCAGGACCAGCAGGCCGGGGCCGGAAACCGGAAGCGACGTGCGATAGACGCGCAGCCAGGCGCGGACCTGATCCGTTGTGGTAGCGCCGCGCAGGAATGCGGAGACGATCCACTCCAGGCCATAGCCGACGAAGAGCGCGATCAGCCCGACGAAATGGAAAAAGAGCGCGAGCGAATAAGTGGTCATCCTCAGCCTCGGGCGCGGTGGAATTCGCGCATGAAATGGGTGAGCGCTTCGACGGCGTCGAGGCCAACCGCGTTGTAAAGCGAAATGCGCATGCCGCCGACGGAGCGATGCCCGGGCGTGCCAACAAGATTCGCGGCCGCGGCCTGCTTGGCAAATTCTTTTTCCAGCGCTTCGTCACCGGGAGCGGCAGCGCTTCCACCCACGCGAAACACCACGTTCATCAGCGAACGCGAGGATTTCTCCACCGGGCAGGTGTAAAAGCCGCCGCTCGCTTCGATCGTGTCGTAGAGCAGCTTGGCCTTCGCCTCATTCCGCTTCTGAATTCCCGGAACGCCGCCTTCGCTGGCGATCCATTCGGTGACCAGGCCGAGAGTGTAAACGGCGAACGTCGGCGGCGTGTGGTACAGCGACTTCTCCTTGATGTGCGTGCGGTATTGCAGCAGCGTGGGCAGATTCTTGTCCGCGCGCTCGGCCAGATCCTTGCGCACGATCACCAGCGTGACGCCGCTGGGCCCCAGATTTTTCTGCGCGCCGGCGAAAATCAGGCCGAATTTCCCAACGTCCACCGGGCGCGAAGCGATGTCCGAAGACATGTCCGCCACCAGCGGCGCGGCGGAGCCGGGCAGCGCGTGATACTGCGTGCCTTCGATGGTGTTGTTGGTGCAGAAATAAGTGTAGGAAGCGTCTGCGGAAAGTTTGATCTCGTCGGTGTGTGGCACACGCGTGAATTTCGCGGCTTCGGTGGACGCGGCGATGTTGTGCAGTGTGCCTTTCTTTAGTTCGGAGATCGCCTTCGCCGTCCACGCGCCGGTGTGCAGCACGTCCACCGGCTTTCCCGCCAGCGCCAGGTTCATCGGCACCATGGTGAACTGCATGCTCCCGCCGCCCTGCACGAAAATCACCGCGTAGTCGTCGGGGATCGCCAGCAGCTTGCGCAGGTTCTGCTCGGCGGCGTTGTTGATGGCCTCAAACTCCGGCGAGCGGTGCGAAAGCTCCATCACGGACATGCCGGTGCCGCGGTAATCCAGCAACTCTTCGCGGATGCGCTCCAGAACGGGCAGCGGCAGGGCGGCAGGTCCGGCATTGAAATTGAAAGCGCGCTTGGCGGCGCGGGAAGGTGCAGAGGTGGTGCTCACAGTGGGAAAGGCCTCCGGTCCATAGAATAGCAGATGAGGGGAGTGGTGACCCTTCGGCGGACTCAGGGCAGGCCCTTCGCCCACGCCCGGGGCAAGAAAAGTGCGAAAAATCTGGGGAAAAATCAAAAATGTCGGCGCGCCGACACTCCACACAACCGGCGTGCAGGCATTTCAAGTAGGACTTGAAGGTCGGACCGGGAAATACCCCCCACCCCCGGGGTATCGCGTATGTGCGGGAATAATTAGATTTAGCGGAATAGTGCGCGGGTTGGATCGAAATTGCTCTATGCTGGCCAACCGGAATGGAAGAGTAAGAGAAGAGCCCTTCGGCGGGCTCAGCGTGGACATCCTTTGTCGGGTGTCCAGAATAATTGGACTTGGCCGCGAGGCTTTTTGGGACAGGAAGATGCGCGGTGTGTACCAGGCGGTAACTCCCCCTCCCCCCTGTTTTTCGTAAGTGACCGAAATGCTGGAGTTGAAGTCCTTTGATTTCTATCAGTTTTGAACTGACGGAAACACTGGACTTAGCTGCGAGGCTTTTTGGGACGGGAAGATGCGCCCTTCGGCCCCGGTGAAGCACACGGGACGCAAAAACCGCGCTCCGCTCAGGGCAGGCGGCGTGTAGATAGACAACTCCCCGCGCGAACCCTTCGCACAAACCGCTCAGGGCAAGCATGGCCCATTGTCTCGCGTCAGTAACAACTAGGCAATAGTATTCTGTAGTACTGGGACGATTTTTCGGTGTATGAGTAACTGCCGGGGATCGGAAGTTGAGAGTCAAAGTTAAAGGTTGAATGCCCAGAAAGAAAATGAAGAGGCGAAGCGACCCCAAGACCCGGGTATCAAAACGAACCCGGGGCACCCGGCCACCCAATTATCTGAACAAGCTAGGATTTATGTTTAAAGGCCAGAGAGAAGCATTAGTTCCCGAAGGTTTGCTCGGAGGTGCGTGTGGTAATTTTGGTTCTTTATCAGCAAATGCTGAATTTCTTGATCGTAGATGCGCTTAAATCCTTCTGCAAGAGTAACTGTGGCCAGCTGAATTGGACCTCCTACGGTCGATTCAGCGGCTGAAGTTTCGGTCAGGCAAAAAACGGCCAATCTCTTCAGCTGTGCGACTGAAATTTCAGGGTAGTACAGCAGTTTGATGAGAAACCCCGAAATGTGCCATTGTGCCGCTAAGACGTCATTTCGCTCTTCGCGTTGAAATACAGGGCTAGTCCAATGCAAAACTCGGAATTGACTCGTCTCGAAGCTATCGTACCCGCCCAAAATGAAGCCGACCGCCTGGGATTGCACACTTCCCCGCTCTTCGTCAGTGAGCTCACCGATCCACTTTTGAAATTCATCGCGAAAGATATTCTCAGCCAACTGAGAAATCTCACTGAAGTAGGCTAGCCGTCTCTGCGTCGCCGAATTAGCTTCATTTACGAGGCGAGTCATGCCTCGATAGCCGGGAACAGCCAAACCGTATGTCATAACGCCAAGATCTCGGTTCACCTGGAGGAATTTTTGAGAGACATCGGCTGACCTCTGTGCGCCACCCGTCACCCGGCTATCCGTAGCTAGCACGAGTCCATCAGCGCCTCTCAGTGCAAGGGCTAGGGTCATGGCTGCTCCTTAGCTAGAAACTCCTGGCAGCGTAGCCGCAACTCCTCACTCTTCTTCTGGACCAAATCCAAACGTTCCCGAATATAGGCTTCCGATATCAGCTCTAGTCCCACTGAAGACCTAAGCCAACCGATCTCAGCGAACTCATCTATTGGATACGGTAGCAATGTCCTGCTTTGGACGAGAGCATAAAGCGCGAGCCGTGAGGTTAGTTCTTCTGACAGATCGAAGGAATACAGCTTTGCAATGAGGTATTGCGCGATCGGATTGCCGACACCCTGCATGAAGGTGCCCATAGAGAAATCCTGAGTCGTAAAAGTGTTTCCATTCCAATACCATCCGAGGAGCCTCTGCTTTCGGTCAGCATCAAACCCGGCGAATATCACGCCAACAGGCTGATTCACTGCATGCTGTGCGCAGTGCTGGCTTAACTGATCCGAAGCTCGGACGAATATAGTGTCGATTGGCTCGGTTGCACCATGATTGGAAATGACCGCCTGTCCTACTTCGTGTGCCGTCGGAAGTAAACCATGGCTGATAGCGGCTGCTTCGG
>JGI12635J15846_10001293_pt1 | contig 21830 bp, 17 predicted proteins | sample BlaSpr_A8_OM2_M2_FD_15846 | JGI IMG/M metagenome (IMG submission 15846) | reverse complement strand
CTCATCTTCCTGCTGCTCCATGTCCACCACATCCAGCGCTCCTCGCGAAAAGTCTGCTCGCCGCTACGTGCTCGCCGCTACCATTCTCGGCTCGAGCATGGCGTTCATCGATGGCACCGTCGTGAACGTCGCTCTGCCCGCGCTTCAAGCCGCATTCCACGCCACTGCCGTCGACGTGCAATGGGTCATCGAATCGTATGCGCTCTTCCTCGCCGCTCTGTTGCTAGTGGGAGGTTCCCTCGGCGACCATTTCGGCCGCCGCCTGATCTACAGCACCGGCGTGGTGCTGTTCACGCTTGCTTCGGTTTGGTGTGGCCTCGCTCCCAACGTTACGCACTTGATCGCCGCGCGCGCGGTGCAGGGAATTGGCGGAGCGTTGCTCGTGCCGGGCAGCCTCGCGATCATCACGACTTCGTTTCCGCAGGAAGAGCGCGGCCAGGCGATCGGTACCTGGTCCGCGTTCACTGCGATCACTGCCGCAGTCGGTCCAGTCATGGGCGGCTGGCTCATCGAGCATATTTCCTGGCGCGCCGTTTTCTTCATCAATGCGCCTATCGCGATTGCTGTTCTTGTGCTCACGTTCCGGTTTGTTCCCGAAAGTCGCGACGTCAAATCCGCGAGCGAACTCGATTGGCTCGGTGCTTCGCTTGCGACCGGCAGTCTTGGCGCGCTCGTCTACGGCCTGATCGAATCCTCGTCGCATGGCTTCGGGAACAGAATGGTTTTGGGCGCGCTTGCAGCCGGCATCGTTGCCTCGGCTCTCTTCATCCTTGTCGAAGCGCGAAGCAAATCTCCGATGCTGCCGCTCTCGCTGTTTCGCTCGATGGATTTTTCCGGTGCGAACCTGCTCACCCTTCTTCTTTACGCCGCGCTGTCCGGGATGTTTTATTTTCTGCCGCTCGATCTCATTCAAGTGCAGCGCTATTCCGCCACAGCCGCTGGGGCGGCGCTTCTGCCGTTCATCCTCTCGGTGTTCATTTTGTCGCGGTGGGCCGGTGGGCTTGTCGCGCGGTATGGAAGTCGGGGTCCACTGATCGTCGGTCCGATGGTGGCCGCAGTGGGCTTCGCGTTATTTATAAGGCCGGGTACGCACGCGAGTTATTGGACGACATTTTTCCCCGCGATTGTCGTGCTGGGTTTCGGCATGGCCATCAGTATCGCGCCGCTCACGACGACCGTAATGAACGCTGTCGATGAACAGTTGGCCGGCACTGCGTCGGGTGTGAACAACGCTGTTTCTCGCACCGCTGGACTACTTTCAATCGCGGTGTTCGGCATCGTAATGCTGGAAGTTTTTGCGAGCCGCTTCGAATTGGCGCTTCACGAAATCGCACTGCCGGCTGCGGCCAGCGCCGCTCTCATCGCTCAGCGATTCAATCTCGGCGGCGTGACAATTCCCGCCGACCTCGATCCCGCTCTTCGCGACGCCGTCCGTCACGCCGTCGACGCGTCGTTCGTCACCGGCTTCCGCGAACTCATGCTGATCAGCGCCTCATTGGCAGTCCTCAGTGCCGTCGCCGCTGCCCTGATGATCCGCGGCGCCCATCCATCGCAGAACCAATCGCATGTGAATTAACTCCACTACCGGCAATCAACGTTTCCGGTCGCGAACCCGGCGAACGCCTTCTCCGGCAACGCAGGAGTGAATTGCGAATACACGATCCCATGCACTCCGCTGTCCTGTCCCTGCGGGGCAGGCATCCCTGTTAGCGCCACCGCCGCCGTCCCATCGGGTTTGTAAAACACGATACTCGTCGAATTGTGCCAGCCTTCCACCTTCTTAAATCCGGGCAATTTCGATTCGTACCATGCCGCCGTGGCGTTCATCTTGAGCCCGTTCGGCGTATAAAAATCCGACTTCATCGTGCTCTTGCACATTTGGGATGGGTCCATGACCATCGGTTCGTTCCCGAGATTGAATTTATCCTCGCTCGGCGGTATTGGCAGTCCTGTCAACGGGTCGTTCGTCAACGTCTTTCCAGCCGACACGGCGGATAAAGCTCCCGCAGCAGCCGCAATCACCATCAACCACACCACCGCAAATCGCCTGATCGACATGTATCCTCCGTCAAAACCGACGCACCTGCTCGAACCCGCGTGCAATTGGAATCCGTCTTTGGTCGGTAGTAAACTATGGGTGAGACGATACTTCGTAGTTCTTGAAAGAAATAGTGAAAACCATGCCCAACCCTTTCCGCACCTCCAATCCCGCGCTCAGCGAAAGAGCCTTTCAAGGCCAAGGCGCCATCGGCGTCGGCGAAGCAATGACCGTCCAGGGCACGGTCAATAAGACCGGCGTGCTGCTCCTTTGCGTCGTCGCAACCGCTGCCTGGACCTGGGGCATGTCGCACTCGCCGCAGCCCGAAAGCGCCATGCCCTGGATGCTCGGCGGCATTTTCGGCGGCCTCATCGCTGCAATGGCCACAATATTCAAGCCCAATTGGGCGCCGATCACCGCGCCGATCTACGCGCTGCTCGAAGGGCTCTTCCTCGGCGGCATCTCCGCCGTTCTCGACAAGTCGTACCCCGGCACCGCCTTCAACGCCGTCGGCCTGACGTTCGGTGTGCTTGCCGTGATGCTTGTCGCTTACAAAACGGGAACGATCCGCGTCACGCAAAATTTCAAGCTCGGCGTCATCGCGGCCACCGGCGGAATCGCGCTCTTCTATCTCGCTGAAATCGTTCTGGGCTTTTTCCACATTGCAGTTCCCGCGATCAACGGCAGCGGGATCATCGGAATCGGCTTCAGCCTCTTCGTCGTCGTCATCGCCGCGCTCAACCTTGTCCTCGACTTCGACATGATTGAGACCGGCGCGCGTATGGGCGCTCCGCGTTACATGGAGTGGTACGGCGCGTTCGGCCTGATGGTCACCCTCATCTGGCTCTATCTCGAAATGCTGCGCCTGCTTTCGAAGCTCCAGCGCCGCAACTGACAATCGCATTCGAAATCAAAAGCCCGCAGCCGCCAACCCGGCCGCNGGCTTTTTCATTTCGCGCGAGACGCTTCGCAATGTCACAACCTGCAAACTCCGCACCAAACTGTAACTCTGCCTCAACACTCCATTCACGCCTCGCAAACGAACATCTCCCCGCATGTCATTCGCATCTAAGTACACGTCTGATATCATCCGTAACTTCTACTCCGTCTTCCGCCGAACTCTTCTGGCAACTCTGCCAATTCTGCCGGATGATGTCTTCAGCAGTTCGCAGTCCCCCGACCCCGGTTCTGCAGAGAGGTTACCGCTCACAGTCCATGCTCATCTCCGATGAACAAGCGAATCACCGTTTGCGCGAGGCCGCGCCCCATGCGCAGCCCACCGCGCTCATCGCCGGGTCCGGCCTGGCCCTTGGTTCCCGCATCGTCCCGTCCGAAGAAGTCGATCGCGCCTTCGGCATGCCCGTAGGCAAACTCCGTACTCGCGCCGGGATTGAATCGCTGGCGTACGCTACCGAAGACGAAACCGAAGTCTCCCTCGGCGCGCAAGCCATCAACGAAGCTCTTCAGTCCGCCGCCTGCCCGGCTCACGAAGTTGACTCGATCATCGCCACCAGCGAGACGCATCATCTCTATCCGTCGCTCGCCGCTCAACTTCATTCGCGCATTGGCGCGCGTGAAACCTGCGGCGCGTTCGACGTCGGCGGCGCCTGCCTCGGCCTCATCAACGCGCTCTCGATCGCGCAAGCCCAAATCGCGTCCGGCCAGGCGCGCACTGTCGCCGTGGTCACCGCAGATCTACACACCCGCACGCTCGTCCCCGGCCGCGTCGCCGGAGAATTCGGCGGTCTGTTTGGCGATGGCGCCAGTGCTTTCCTCGTCCGCTCCTCAAATGCAAATGCCGAATCGCCGAGCGACAACGTCGGTTCAACCATCGCAGCCAGCTCCGCAAAATCCTCCGGCTTCGCCTACCGCATCCGCGATTTCCTTTTTGGCTGCGCCGATCAATATGCCGACGCCGTCAAAGTCGAAGGCAAGCCCGACGGCAGCCTCGCCGTCGTCTTCGAAGGTGAAGCGCTCTCCCGCGCCGCCATCTCGCGCCTCGAAAAAGTCATCGCCGCCCTCGAAAAGCTCAGCGCCATCCCGCGCGCTGCCGTCGGAGCTTTCGCGACGCACCAACCCAACCCGCGCCTGCTCACTCTTCTCGCCAAGGTAGCCGGCGTCCCCATGGACACCTTTCCGCTCATCGCCACTACTTCCGGCAATCTCGGCTCCTCCACTTGCGGCGCCGCGCTCCACGCCGCGCTACAAACGTTGCGCGCCTGCCCTCAGCCCGCCCGCAAACCCATCTTCCTCGCAAGTCTGGGCCCCGGCCTGGTCTTCGGCGGCGCCTGGCTCTCCCTGTCAGAAAGCTAAGTCGCACCCCGCCAAACAACTACCACTCGATTCGGCGGATTCCACGGACAGCGTCGAAATGATGGTCCTTGCTGAGAAGAGGCAGTTTGTACTGCCGGCACAATGCAGCAATCCAGATGTCGTTGGCGGGGATTGGTCGTCCCGCTTCTCGAAGTTCATTCTGCAGGCTGGCGTAAAACTTCGTCGTCGGCTCCGTAATTTCGATGACTCGGCATTCCGCCAGCAAACCGGTCAGCCACGCTTCGTACTCTTCCCCGACGCTTACGGTCGCACCCAGTTTCTGCCACCATCCGCAACACGCCCAGCGAACCATTTTCGTAGCGGCGGCGTCTGGTAGCTGTAACGGGAGGGCGAGCGCGTTCGGCTCGCACACAAGTCGAATGCAGGAGCTGGTTCTGACCCGCCCAGGCACCGCGGCGCAAACCGAATGGACTCGCGAACCGGATTCCGAGCCGGTGGCCGCGCTCGATTTGCGTCGCGAGTTCGAGGAACGCCTGGCCGAGTGCGGCCCACTCGCCTTTCGCGTAGCGCGAGGCGTCTTGCGCAACAGCGCCGACGCCGAAGACGTCGCGCAGGAAGCCGTCCTTCGCGCCTATCGCCGCTTTCCGCGTCTGCGCGATCGCACGCGGTTTCGCGCATGGCTCGTCCGCATTACGTTTCGTCTCGCGCTCGATCGCGCGCGTTCGTCCAGTCGGCGCGAGCAGCGCGAAACGCAATGGGCTCGCCAGCGCCCGCAAGATACGACCGAGGATCTCGCCGCCTCCAGCGAATTTCAGGCGCATCTCGATCGCGCCGTCGCGGAGTTGTCGCCCAAGCGCCGTCTCGTCCTGTTACTCGCAGCGATGGAAGAGCATCCGCTCGACGACGTCGCCCAAATGCTCGGTCTGCCGATCGGCACCGTGAAGTCGCGCCTCTTTGCAGCAAAAAAGCAGTTAGCGGAGAAATTGCAATGCTATGTGAAAAATACAAACTCGCGCTGATCGAAGCCGCCGTCACCGGCGCCGTACCCTCGCCTGCGATCCGCAAGCACGTCGAATCTTGCGCGCTCTGCGCCGCCGAATTCGCTCGACAACGGTCTCTCATCGCCGCGATCGACACAAATCTCCATCGTCAGATGAACGCCCCTGTGCCGGCATCGATGCTCCACCGCCTCGAAGCCCACCTGGCCCAGCAACCGCAACCAAAGCGCACCCCACGCTTCGCCCAAATCTTCGCCGGCGCGCTCGCAACACTCGCGGTTGCAGCAACAGTCGTTCTAATGCTTCCCCGACAAGGCGCCAAAACAATCGACGTGAAGCAAATCGCTCCACCCACGCATAATTTCGTCGCGGACCAATCTCGCGTCGATACAGATCCGCCGCTGGAAATCGAAAAAATCGCGCCCGCGCATAGACCGCGCCTGCGCAACGTCGCTAGATCGACTGAGCCCGAAGTCCTTGTTCCACCCGACGAACGACTCGGGCTCGAGCAATTCATCGCAAACTTGAACGGCCGAGCCGATTTGCCCGCCGTGATCGTGAAGCCGCTCCAACAACAGCCGGAGCAAGGTGTAGCGGGTCTCAAAACCCCCGACATCGAAACCGCAGCTCTTGTCGTGCAACCACTTCAGGAATCAAGCACCGAGTAGTTGAAACGAGTCTTGGATCGCAATCAGCATTCTGAATAAAACGGAGGAACGAAAAGATGCGAAAGTTGGCTTTACTGCTGTTGATTCTGGGTTTGGCGATTCCAGTTCCGAGAGCAGCTGCGCAAGATAAGTCGAACGACGGAGCTGCCGGTGCTACGCCGCTGAAGATTCAAATTGTCTTCACCGAAGCGGATGGCGACAAAAAGGTGAAGAGCATGCCGTACACGATGGTTTTCGCGAACGCCACCGTACGCGGTCCTGACGTTGCCAAGCTCCGCGTCGGGAGCCGCGTCCCTCTCTACACCGGCAAAGATAGCGGTTTGCAGTACATCGACGTCGGAACGAATCTCGACTGCCGCGCCGAGAAACTGGACGAAGGGCGCTACAGCCTTCGTCTCTCGCTCGAACGTTCTTGGGTACAAGCCGACGTTCAGATTCCCGTCGAGCAATCGGCTCCGGTAGGCGGCTCGCCCGGTCAATTCAAAGAGCCGGTTATCGGACAGTACAAGATCGACGCCGTCATGATCGCCCGCGTAGGCCAGCCCGTCGATACCACAACCGCCACCGACCCCATCACCGGTCGCACTCTGAAAATCGACGTAACGCTGACCGTCCTCAAGTAGCAAGACGCCTCTTGGGTGCCGCACCCTCAGTTTTCAGAGGGTGCGGTTTCTCCCCTCACCGCCAATAATCCATCCGTCTTTTTCAATTCAACGCAGCCGCGGTCAATATGGAGTGAGGCGCCCCTGCGTCGCTTTTGAAGTCGATCCGTTCCCGAAAACTTAACCGTCAACCTCTCCAGCAAACCTCACCACAGCGCCACCTTCTCTCTCCGCCTCTGCGAACTCAGCTTTCTCTGTGATGAATCCCTCTTCCCCTCACAAAATGCTAGCCAGCGCATCCCCCAAACTCTCATGCTGAAACCCAAACCCCATCTCCTTCAATCGCCCCGGTAAAACCCGCTCGCTCGCCAGCAACATCGAGTCCGCCATCTCTTCCCCCATCGCCATCCGCAACGCAAACGCCGGCGCCGTAAATACACCCGGACGGTGCATCGCCCGCGCCAGCTCCCGCGTGAACTCCTCATTCCTCACCGGCTTCGGAGACACCACATTCACCACGCCACTCACTCCGTCATTCTCCAACGCCCACCGAATCGCTCCGATGACATCCTCCAGCGTCACCCACGACATCCACTGCCGTCCCGACCCCAATTTCCCACCCACGAAAAATTGGAACGGCTTCATCATCTGTGGCAACGCACCGCCTTGCCTCGCTAAGATAATTCCAAATCGCGTCAGCACCACGCGCATTCCCAGCGCTTCCGCTTTCCGCGCCTCCGCTTCCCAATCCAGTGAGACCTTCGGCAAAAATCCTTCGCCCGGCTTGCTCTCTTCGGTCAGCGTTTCGTCCCCGCGATCGCCATAAAAACCCACCGCCGAAGCCGACACCATCACTTTCGGCCGCGCTTTCANTTTCGCCAGCGCATTCACCAGCGCCATCGTTGTCTTCACGCGGCTCGCTCTCAGCACCATTTTTCTTTGCTGTGTCCATTTCCCGCCCGCGACCGAAGCCCCTGCCAGATTCACCACCGCCTCGGCCCCCGCGATCGTCCCCTGCGAATCCGCCAGCGACAATCCGTCCGAAGCCTCCGGATCCCAAGGCACATCCACAACGCGCGAATCTGTCGACGGCGCCGAGTCATCTTTCTTGCGCGAGCCCTTCTTCGGCGCCACGCTCTCCCGCCGCACCAATCGGCATACCGAATGCCCGTCGCGCACCAGCGACTTGATCAGTGCCGTTCCCACCAGTCCCGTAGCACCCGTAATTAGAACTTTCATGCACTCTCCTGAAGCCGCATTGGGCGGCTTCACCCCGGGACTTCGCCCGAAGGGCCCCTCGCACACCCACCTGCCAACTCCGATGCCTAGAACTGTAAGTACGTCAACCGCCCCAATCTAGTTCCGCGTCTGGTAGCGCCGGCTTGTCCTGAGTTGCGAAGGGCATCCTGCCGGCGGTTTTTCGATCCGTCAGCGCCGGTTCGCCCGTAATCCGCAACTAACCGCCTTCTCGACGTGTTCCACCCTCAGGCCCCACCATGCTCGAACCCCACGAACCCGCTCCGCTGGCCGCAATCCCGCCCCGGCGCTACAATCCCCATGTGCCGGCCACAGACACCAATCCCATCCGCCTCAACGTGCTCTTTTTTGGACGATTGAAGGACGCCATTGGTCACGGTCAGGAGTCCATCGAAATTTCACCCGACTCCCGCATCGAGGACCTCTTCGCCCAGTGCGTCGCGCGCTACCCCGAATTGGCCGAACATCGGAGCGCGATCGCCGTCTCCCGCAATCGCGAATTTGCCGCCTGGTCAACCCCGCTCCACCCCGGGGACGAAATAGCCTTCCTCCCGCCCGTCAGCGGCGGCTAAGGCCCGCAATGCCAACCACTCCCACCAACGACCTCATCCAACTCGGCCGCGACCCGATCGATCCGACCGCGCTCGTCCACCACGTCCGCACCGACTGCGACGGCGCCATCGTCACCTTCGACGGCTGCGTTCGCGATAATTCCCACGGCCGCCGTACGCTCTATCTCGACTACGAATCTTACGAATCGATGGCATTGAAAAAGCTCAAAGAAATTGCCGGCGAGATTCACGAAAAGTTCGCCATCGACCGCGTCGCAATCGCTCACCGCCTAGGCCGTCTCGAAATCGGCGAGACCAGCGTCTTCATCGCCGTCAGCGCACCCCACCGCGCCGCCGCCTTCGACGCCTGCCGCTTCGGCATCGACACGCTCAAGCGCACCGTCCCCATCTGGAAGAAAGAATATTTCGCCGACGGCGCCATCTGGGCCGACGGCGAGTTGCCCCCGCCGCCGCTCAATCCCGCCGCTTCTGGGGCCTCGGCCGCAGCCACGCTGAATGCGAAAACCGCATCCTAATATCCCAATGCCGCCAACCCCACGCTGCACAAACCCCTCCCGCCTGGCGCCGGCACTTCGTTTCCTGGGTTTGTGGAGGGGCGCGCTTCAGCGCGACCCGTTTTTTGCATTTTTCTTCGTCTTCATCTGCTGCGCTGCCGCATTCCCAACACACGGCGTAAGAGCGCAAGATCAACCCGCCGGGCCGACTCCACCTCCCCCGCCGCAACAAACGGATCGACCGCCCTGGGCGCGCAAGAACAACAACAACTCGAACAACTCCAATAACTCGAGTAGCAGCACTTCCTCGTCGAAAAATTCGAGCGCGAGCCCAGCCGCTTCCACCAACCCGCCGCCCATCGTTCAGCCAATCCCCGCCGACGATCCTCCCGCCTCACAACAGCAACGCGGCCGCATCAAGGTCAACGTCCAGCTCGTCAGCGTTCTCGCCAGCGTCCTCGACGAAAACAATCGCCCCGCCATCGACATTCCGCGCGAGAAGTTTCACGTCTTCGAGGAAGGCGTCGAACAAAAACTCGAAGTCTTCGAATCCGAAACGCAGCAACCCCTGGATCTCGTGCTCATGATCGACGCGAGCCTCAGTGCACACAAAGAAATTGCCTTCGAACAGGAAGCTTCCGCACGTTTCATCCGACAGATTTTGCATCCCGAGGATCGCCTCGCCGTGTACAGCGTCGGCGAAGACGTCGTGTCACTCGCCGGATTTACCGACAACATTGCGCAGCTTGAGTCCGCCGTACACAAAATGCCCGCGGGGGCAGGCACATCGCTCTACGATGCGATTTATCTCGGCGCGCACCAACTCGAACGCCGCGGCGAAGACCGGCGCCGCGTCATCATTCTTGTCACCGACGCAGGTGAAACCACGAGCTACAAAGATTTCGATGACGCGCGCAAGGCCGCCGTAAAATCCGGCGCGTTGCTCTACACCATCGTCGTGCGCCCTGTGAAAAATGAAAGCGGCCGCAACACCGCTGGCGAACACGCGCTTGACACCATTACCGACACGATGGGTGGCGCCATGTTCTATCCTGATCAGCTCCAGGAACTCGACGGCATCTTCGATCGCATCAATCGCGAGCTCCGCACCCAATACCGCCTCGGCTACTACCCCGAACCGCGCGGCCCCGCCAACACCTACCGCAACATCCAAGTCAAAGTCGACGGCACCTACCAGGTCCGCCACCGCAAAACCTACCTCACCGGGCCTCAGTAACCCACACTCCAATAGCCTTCAGATATACTTGTATAGTTAATATTTATAGTAAATAATCTCCGTGTGTCACAACCACTCCAGGACATTAATGCGGAGTCTCTAAGAGAAATTGGAGTTCTACTAGTCGTTTTCGGTCCGCCAGAAGGTCTGCTGAAAAGCGCTAGCCCCCATGCTGTCGATTTCATCATCGCGCTGTCCATTGTTATGATCGGAGGAGTATTCTTAGCTGTAGGCACTCACATGGGTAAGGAGTGAGTGAGAAATGAACCCTCTAGTCGCGTTGCCGTTCTGTATGCTGGTAATCGTGGTCGCTGTCCTCGTTTGGACCGGCTATCGGGACAAGCGCTCTTCTGAGTTGAAAACTGAAGGTCAGCTGAAGAGTGCGTGACAGTTACTGGTTGAAATTATGAAGGTTGAAGAGAAGCGAGAAACCGAAGCTACCGTCAAGAAGTAAAAATAGAAGATCCAAGTAGCTCACCTACCTGCCGTATACTCCGTCCAACTGTGCATCTTTATGGGGTGAAGAATGAAACGCACGATTGTGCTTGTTGCCGTCCTCGCAGTTTTCTGCGCGTCCACGCTCTCTCAGGAAAAGGAAGAGAAACCCGTGACACTTCGGAGCATCCTTCTCGAACAGCTTCAAACCAACCACAACAAACAGGACTGGTTCGTGCCGGCGAGCCTCGCCGTCGCCGGACTCACCCCGGAACAAGCCTCCTGGAAAGGCAACAGCGGGGATCATTCGATCGGCCAGCTCACCTATCATCTGGTCTTTTGGAACAAGGAATCGCTGGCCAGAGTAAAAGGCGAGAAGCCTGAAAATTCCGACGACAACGAAAAAACCTTCAACAGTTTCGACGCGAAATCGTGGGCTGAAACCGTCGCGCAGCTCGATCAGGTTATGACCGACCTCGAAAAGTTCATCGAGACTGCCGACGAAGCGACGCTCGAAAAAAATGCGTCGCGCATCGCGCATGTCTGCGCTCACAACGCGTATCACACCGGCCAGATCCTCTACATCCGCAAAGAAAAAGGCTGGTGGGATCCCGCTAAAGGCGTGAAGTAGCGCGCTAGTTTCTGTGGCACAGGCACTCCAGCCTGTGCTCCGGCGACCTCCAACGTATGCAACGCAAAACGCTCGATCGTGTCGACGGCTTCGGTAGCGCCGGCATCTTGCCGGCGTTTTTTCCTTGTTTGAGCAACCAACGCATCCGTGGCGAATCTCTCCGCAACACGGTGTACAATCGCATCCGTTCGTGAACTTCACGAAGGGAATTGAGATTGTTTTCACGCGGCATCATCCACGTCAATGAACAAGCGTACATTCCTGAAACTTGGTTCGGCGGTTGCAGCGACTCCGATTTTGTCTCCGCTCTTGAGTTGGGCCGCGGGTGAAAAACTGAAGAACTGGGCCGGTAATTTCGAGTTCAGCACCGAGAACGTCACGCCGGCGAAATCGCTCGAGCAGGTGCAGCAGTACGTTAAATCGCAGGAAAAAATGAAGGCGCTCGGCACGCGCCACTGCTTCAATCAGATCGCGAACAGCACGCACGCGCTGCTCGAAATGAAGCCGCTCGATCACGCGATCTCGATCGACCAAAACGAGCGAACCGTCACGGTCGAACCGGGAATGAGCTACGGCCAGCTCGCGCCGTATCTCGATTCCAAAGGCTGGGCGCTCCACAATCTCGCGTCGCTGCCGCACATTTCGGTTGCCGGTTCCTGCGCCACGGCCACGCACGGTTCCGGAGACAACAACGGCAATCTTTCTTCGGCAGTCGCCGCGCTCGAAATGGTGACGGCATCCGGCGATGTCCTGAAACTTTCGCGCAAGTATGACGGCGAGAAGTTTCTCGGCGCCGTCGTTCATTTGGGCGCGCTGGGTGTGGTCACGAAAATCACGCTCAACATTCAGCCGACATATCAGGTGCGGCAAGTGCTCTACGAAAATCTGCCGATGTCCGCGCTGAAGGATCACTTCGAGCAGATCATGGGCGCGGCGTACAGCGTCAGCCTTTTTACCGACTGGCAAGACAAGAAATTCACCGAGGTGTGGCTGAAGAGCCGCGTCACCGTGAAAGAAAAATTCACGGCTGATCCGCAGTTCTTTGGCTCGACGCTGGCGAAGAAAAACATGCATCCGATCGCGGCGCTCTCTGCGGAGAATTGCACCGAGCAGATGGGCGTGCCCGGTCCGTGGTACGACCGCTTGCCGCACTTCAAGATGGGTTTTACTCCAAGCGCCGGCAAGGAATTGCAGTCGGAATATTTCATCCCTCGCCACAGCGCCGTCGAAGCGATCATGGCCGTCGAAAAATTGCACGAACAGATCACACCGCATTTGCTCATCACGGAAATTCGCAGCATCTCGGGCGACGATTTGTGGATGAGTCCGTGCCGCCACCAGGACTGCGTGACGATTCATTTCACGTGGAAGCCTGAGTGGCCCGAGGTTCGCGCGCTGCTGCCGCAGATCGAAAAGGAAATTCTTCCGTTCCGCGCACGGCCGCACTGGGGAAAGCTTTTCACGATGACACCGCAGCAATTGCGAGCGAGTTACGGGAAGATGGACGAGTTCATCGAAATGGCAAAGTCGCTCGATCCAACGGGAAAATTTCGCAACGAATTTCTGGATACGAACGTCTTCGCATCCTGAGCTTCCTCAACTATTAACCTGCATCACCGCCGAAAAAGAAAGGCAACATCATGCGTGCTGACATCGTTCCCGGCGCCAAGTTTCCGGACTACGAACTTTCGGATCACACCTCCAAGCGGCGCAAACTTTCCGATCTGCAAGGGGCCGATCCGCTCATTCTCGTCTTGGCTCGCGGCGGATATTGCCCGAGAGACCGGCGCCAGTGCGAAAATCTGCTGGAACTGCACCGCGAAATGGAGATCGGCTTTTGCCGGCTCGTCACGATCAGCACGGACAATCTGCTTGTTACGAACGAATTTCGCAGCGGCGTCGGTGCGCACTGGACGTTTCTGTCGGACGCGGGCCGCGTCGTCCAAAAAGATTTGGACATCGCCGAATACACTGACCCGGCTCACAATCCGATGATTCCGTACACGATCGTGCTGGAGCCCGGCCTCGTCATGTTCAAGATTTACAACGGCTACTGGTTTTTCGGCCGCCCGACGAATGAAGAGCTTCGCCAGGATTTGCGCGCCGTCCTGAAAAAATGCCGCGCCGATTGGGACATCTCAACTNCTGAATTGAAAGCCGCCTGGGAGCGCGGAGAGAAGAATCGCTTTTATCCCTACGGCAAAACCTACGCTCAGGTNTTCAGCGAGCAAGAATAGATTCTATCTCGCCCATTCGTTTGAATCAGCTCAGCTCCTTTATCTTGGCCCGTTCGAGATAGGCGCAGAATGCGTTGGCAAGCTGCATCTGGCGCGGGCTCTTGCATTCCGGCTCGAAGAGTCGGGGATTGCCGATGACGATCACCGCAGTCTGCGCGCGTGAAGTTGCCACGTTGAATCGATTGAGGCTGTAGAGAAATTCCATTCCGCGCGGTGCATCTTCCGGCGTCGAAGTCGTCAGCGAATAAATCAGAACTGGCGCTTGCTGCCCTTGAAATTTATCGACAGTTCCGACCCTTGCGCCTTTCGGAAGGGCTGTCAGCAAATCGGAAACCTGCGTGTTGTACGGCGCGACGATGAGCACCTGATCGAGTGACATAGGCTTTTTGTTTGTTGTCGCCCAGAACCATTCGACGCCGGGGGCCGTGAGGCTCGCGACGATCTTCTTGATGACTTCGACTTCCTGTGGGGACGAGTTACGGCAACCCGTGTGATCTATAGGTACGAACCATAGGCCGGCACCATTCATCCATGGATGCCCCGCGATCACTTGTTGATCGAGAGTTGGACGCGGATGCAGGCGGGCTTCGTAGAACATCTCGGAGGTGAACTCGCAGATGTTCGGATGCATGCGCCATGTTTCAGGGAGTAGCATTCCTTTGTCCGCCGGAATTGTCTTGTGCTCGCCGATCAGGTGTTCGAGCGCGGATTTTTCGGCGCCGACCGGATGGCTGCCTTTGAGCGGTCGTTCGAGTTGCTGCGGATCGCCGATGAGGATGAGATTGTGGGCGGCCTGCCCCGCGGCGATGACGTCGGCCAACGCCATTTGTCCAGCTTCGTCGATGAAGAGCGCGTCGACCGACTCGAAGTATTCCTCACGGGGCCACATCCACGATGTTGCGCCGACAACATTGGCGGTTCCCTGCAGAAGCGCAGCGAGCGGAGCATCGTTGTCGCGGACGACGGCGATTTCCGGGATCATTTCCAGGTCGTCGCCTTCGCTGAGCTTTTGCATGCAGCGAACCTGCGGAACGTCCTCTTCAACGGCTGCCTTCAGCACCTCTTCAAGCAATTTGCGAATGACTTTATGGCTGAGCGCGGTGACGCCGACTTTTTTGCCTTGTTTGACGAGTTGGCAGATCATGCGCGCGCCCGTGAATGTCTTGCCCGCGCCCGGGGGGCCTTGAATGGCGAACACCGAACGGTCGAGCGCACTCACGATTCGGCAAGCGGTCGCTTTCGGACCTTCACCCGGGAGCGGCGCCAATGTTTCGCCGCGTTTGAGGCGCGGCGGTTTGCGCAAGAGCAAGTCGCGCACGGCGCGAAGTTTGCCGGGGGCATCGATCGCTGACGCAAGAACCCAATCTCCCGTTCGCAAAAGGGAGTCCGCGATCTTGTCCGCGTTGATCGGCGCGTCCCAGACGTAAACCGCGGACGGATGGAACTCCGCATTCTTTTTCATTTTCTTGATGTCGATTGTGAGCGCAGCCAGATCGACATCGACGACGCAACCAAAGCGCTCGCCCTGCCGATAGACATCTTTGTCGCAGCGCACTTCGGTGTCTTGCTTCACGAAGATGTAGCGATCGGTTGGGATATTTCGATCGACCTTTAGTTGCTCCTTAAATGTGAGCCCGGCGAGACCCGCACGTTCATCGAGAAGTTCGTCGTCGTCGAGATCTTCGAGGCGAAAACCTTCCCACCATGTGGCTTTATTTTCGCGGCGATGGAAATCGAGCAGTTGAGCAAGCAGCCAAGTCGCGGATTGTTTTTCGTCGCGCTCGGCCGGGTCGACGGGAATGCCCGCAGTCAGTTTCTCGACTAAGGCTTTAACGCGTTGCTGCCGGGCGTTGAGTTCTTCGGTTGGTGCGCCATTTTCGATCGGAGGGCGGTCGATTTTGCGGCCGGCGGCGATTTGTTTTGAGCGTTCGGACTCGAGCCAGTCGCGGAGGGCGGAGGTGGCGAAGCAGTCGTCGCGGTTGTAGCTCTCCATGGCGGAGATGATTTTGTCGGGGATTTCTTCAGACCAGCCGAGTTCGAGGCTGTGCGTGATGTAGCGCATGGCGGCGCGGGAGTCGTCTTTGTGAATGCTGCGTTTGAAACCGGCGAAGTGCTCGAGTGTTTTAAGGGAGTATTCTTCGACGCCGGCGCGGAGCGCTTGTTTGAAGACGGCGTGGAGATCGACGAAGAGGCCGGCGCGGAGCATGCTGTCGATTTCTTCTTCGCGCGTGGCGTAGAGACCCATGAGGCGTTTGAATGCGCCGGGCTCGTAGCCGCCGAAGTGGTAGACATGCATGGTGGGAAATTCTTTGCGGCGCGCCATGACAAGATCGACGAACCACTCGAAGGCGGATTTTTCTTCGGCAGGACCATTTGCCCACCGTTTTTGGTATTGCAGGTGATCGACGGAGCAGGGAGCCGGCGAGGGCGCGCTTCCGTTCGCTTCGCGCCCATCAGTGTGAACCGGCGCTACCGGTTTGGTACCAAGTTCAATTGGCTTCAGGGTGGCGATGCCGAAGAGATATTGCAGGCCGGCTTCGCCGACGAAGGGATCACCTTCGAGATCGACGAAGACGTCGCCGGGGGAAGGCTCGGGAAGTTTGCAGAAGCCGGTTTTTTCGACGACGGGAAGAATCGGTTCGTGGCGCGGGATTTCTAAGTCTTTGCTTTCGACTTGAATGCGCGCTTGCTCGCGGACGCGGTCATAGCTTTCGCGTGAACCGTGCAGAGGCTTTTTTTCACGCGGAAGCGGATGTTGCATTGTGGCGAGTTTTGCGACCTTGTCGATTTCCCAGACTAAGAGTTGATCGCGGTGCTGGCGGCGGATTCCAGCGACGAGCGAAAGATGGTCGTCGTCGCGACGGCGCCTGTCGCATTCGCGAAACCAGCGACAGACGTCGCAGTGTTGGCAAGGCTCGGGATAGGTCTCGCTGGCGTGGCCGTTGTTGGTGGATTTTTCGAGGCGGTCTTTGACGTGGCGATAGTAAGCGGAATATTCGGCGACGCGATATTGCTCTGGCGAATTTTCTTTGCCGGGAGGAACGACCCACATGAATTCGGGGAGATAGTTGGCGGCGGAGATTTGTGATGCGTCGAAGTCGAAGGCACTTTGGGATTTGTTGGATTTCGATTTTGACTTTGGATCGGGCGCTGGAGCTGGCGGCGCGGCGTTTGGCGGACGTTGAATTTCGCCGAGGAGTTCGGAATAAAAAGAGAGCTGGAGGATCGTGGTGGCTTTCGTCTCTTTGGAGAGCTTGCAGTCGTAGGCCTCGTAGGACCAGTCGCCGAAGCGGCTGGGTTTTCCGTGAACTTTGCGAAGGACGTCGGGGCGGCCGAAAAAGCGGCCGTGGAGTAGTGCGCCTTGGGCGATCGCTTCGGCTCCAGATTCCATGGCGCGAAGCGTTTCGTTGAGGATGCGCTTCTCGTCCATGCCGCTAAGGTTGACGAGCTGGCCGACTTCTTTTTCGAGGATTTTTAAATATTTGGTTTCGTGACGGAGGCCGAGCTCCTGAATGACGACCATGTCGGGCGATTCCCATTTTGGGACGTCGCGCTCACCGCGAGCGGCGGAGACCTCGAGCTCGGTGAGGTGGCGGCATGCGAGATGATTGCTCACGTCGGTTGCGGCCAGGCGAATTTCGCCGTTCACGATGCGCATAAGGGGAGCCTACCTGATTGGTGGCGCTCGAGCGAGGAGGGGCGAAAGAGGGTATACCCCCCGGGTGTTTTCGCAAGAGTGGGGAAGTTGTTTAAAAGAAAAGCGTTAAGTGGGTTCTGATTTTCAAATATGGCAAAGAGTGGGGAAGTGATTGGAAAGGAAGGAGTTGCGGGGGCGATTGTTTCGCTTTGGATTCGCCAGTTTCGCGGGTGGGAAGGGATTTGCGGCGTCACAAGACATAATAGCAGGATAGTTACTATATGTCAAACATTATTTTGATGTTCGAATGGTTAATGAGGCTTGCAGGGTCGCTTCCTTGGGCGGTTGTTGGCGGTTGAGATCCTTCGGCCTCCTGCGGACGCCTCAGGATGACAAATTTGGTTTGAGTGTGGGCAAAGAGGGCGGGCAAGGGCCGCCTTATTCTTCGCGGAGGGTTTGGGTGGGCTCTACCTTGGTGGCGCGGTAGGCGGGCAACGTGTTCGCGGCGATGCCGACGATCACGAGTACGAGAGTCACGGCGGTGAAGGTCATCGGGTCGGTCGGGGGGACGCCGAAGAGCAGGGAAGCGACCAGGCGGCTTAAGGCGACGGAGGCGATTACGCCTAGGGCTACGCCGGTAAGGATGGGCTTCATGCCGTCGGTAACGACGAGGCGGAGGATGTCGGATTGGGAGGCGCCCAGGGCCATTCGGATGCCGATTTCGCGGACGCGGCGGCGGACGGTGTAGCAGAGAACGCCGTAAATACCGACTGCGGCTAGCAGAAGCGCCAAACCGGCGAACGCGGCCAAGAGCATCACGTTGAAACGCTGCGGAGACATCGATTGGGCGATAAGGTCGTCCATGCTGAGCACTTTGCTAACGGGGATGTCGGGTCCGAATTCATGGATTGCACCGGCCACTGCATTGGCGGCAGCGTGCGGATCGGATTTCGTTCGGACCGCGAGGCTCAGGCCAAAGGAATCCCACGTCTCGCCGGTCGATGGGCCAAGTTGATTCGCGGCCATGTAGATGGTGTCCACGGGGCGCGTTTCGCTGAGCTGGTCGGTTTTTACGTTGCCGACGATCCCGACAATTTCGCGCGGCGCGACGGCGAAGAACGTCAGCGTCAGGTGCTTGCCGATGGGATCTTCATTGGGAAAGAAGCGGTGCGCGAGCGCATCGCTGATCAGAACCACGCCGGGTCGGCCTGCCGCATCGGATTCTTCGAAGTCGCGGCCGCGAATGACGGGCACGTGCATGGTGCGGAGATAGCCGGTGCTGATGAGGCGCACGTCCACCTCGGGCTGATCGGCCATCGGCAACACAGGGCGACCCTCGATCGAAAATGGCTGGTGCGAGCCGCCGCCATCGAGCGGAAGGGAATCGATCGCTCCGGCCTCTTCTATACCGGGCAAAGTTTTTACGCGTTGCAAAACATCGTGGAAGAAATTTATTTCTCCGCTGGGAGTAGCGAATCGGCCATGAGGAATGGCGACGCTCATTGTGAGCACATTGCTCGAGTCAAAGCCGGGACGGACATCGCGAAGTTGCCAGAGCGTGCGAATCATCAGGCCAGCGCCGACCAACAGCACCAGTGATAGCGCGACTTCGCAGACGACGAGGAGATTGCGCGTTTTGCCGCCGGCGTCGGATCCGTCGCGCGTGCCTCGCTTGAGGGCTTCGTTGACGTCAACGCGCGAAAAGCGAAGGGACGGGAATAGTCCAGCGAGGACGCCTGCGGCGACAGAGAGGAGCAGCGTGTAGGCGAGAACCTGCGCGTCGAGCGTTACCTCCATGAAGGCGGGCAAGCGGTCGGCCAGCAGTTTTACCGAGAGCGCGATGACGCCGCGCGCGAGGAGCAGCCCGAACAGGCCGCCGATCACGGAGAGCAAAAGCGTTTCGACGAGGATGTGCCGCAGCAGAACCATGCGGCCGGCGCCGAGCGCGCTTCGAATGGCCATCTCTTTGCCGCGGGCCAGCGTCTTGGCGAGAACGAGATTCGCGACGTTGGCGCAGGCGATGAGCAGCACGAACGCAACGGCGCCGAGGAGAACGAGCAGGGCCGTGCGGACGTCGCCGATCAATTGTTCATGCAGCGGAATCACGGTGGCGCCCCAGCCTTTGTCGTCTTCGGGATATTGCTGTTCGAGGCGCGTGGAGATGGCGGCGAGATCGGATTTGGCCTGGTCGATTGTGATTTGCGGCCTCAGGCGGGCGATGACGTTGTAGTTGTGGTTTCCGCGGACGTTGCGATCAGCGTCCGTCCAGCCGAGGGGAACCCAGGCTTTGGCGAAGTCGGGCATGCGGAATTTTTCGGGCATAACGCCGACGACGCTGAAGCTCTGCGAATCGACGGTGATGTCGCGGCCGACGATGCCAGGGTCGGAGGCGAAACGATCGCGCCAGAGGTTGTAGCTGAGGAGAATCGATCTTGGGTTCGGGTGGTCATCGTCGCGGCTGAAGGTGCGCCCGAGGAGCGGTTGGGCACAGAGGACAGTGAAGAAATCGGGCGGGACCATCGAGGCTTGGATGAGTTCGGGATGGTCGTTGCCGCCGAAGGTGAGGCCGCGGAAGCCGTAAATCGACATGGAGTCGAAGGAAGTGTTTTGCGCTTTCCAGTCGAGATAGTTGGCGGGGGAGACCGAGAAGAAATCGATGCCGGGGAAGCTTCTGGCGGGGGGAACGTGCCAGAGCTGGACAAGGCGGTCCGGATCGTCAAACGGGAGTGGACGGAGCATGGCGGCGTTGACGATGGAGAAGATGGCGGTGTTGGCTCCGATACCGAGTGCTAGGACGAGAATGGCGCCGATGGCGAAGGCAGGGTTGCGGCGGAGCGTGCGGAGGGATTGGCGGAGGTCTTGGACGAGATTGCGCATGGGTACACCTCTGGGAGTAGAGACGATGGAGGGTGGGGTGACGTTTTATCGCGTGACTGGTGAACTTGTGATTGGTGACTGGAAAAACCTACGGCAGGGCTAGTTGGGTAAAGGCTCCTTTGGGGCCGGCGGTCAGGACGCGTTTTTGGTCGAGAGTGAGAAGGGTGTTGGCGTTCTCTTGGTTTAGCGAGGTCCAAAGGACTCCAGCGTCGGTGGAGATGTCGGTGCCGTTGGTGCCTGCGGCGATCCAAGTTTTTGCGTTGACGGAGGTTACGGCGGAGCGGTAGCCGGCGGGTGGATGGTCGGCGAGGTGCCACGTGGCGCCCAGGTCGTTCGAATAGGCGGCTACTGACTTTGTGGCGGTGGGGTTGCGGTAGTCGCCGCCTACGGCGACGACGTTGCGGCCTTCGCAGGCGAGGGAGAAGATTCCGGCAGAGGGGTTGCCGCTGAGGACTGGCGTCGTGACGACGGACCACGTTTTGGCGTTGTCGGCGGAGTGGAAGACGCGGGCGGCGGGGCCGCCGGTCGCGAAGAGGATGTCGGTTTTGCCGGGGCCGCAGAGGACGAGCGAAGTGTTGCTGGCGGCGAAGAGGCCCTCGGTCGGGAGCGCGGAGGGCTCGGAGACTTGCGGGAGTTCGGTCCAGTGTTCGCCGTCTTCGGTGTGGAGGATGGGGAATTTACCGTCGATGGGATCGCTGATGGCGAAGCAAATTCTTTCCGAGCGGCAGACGAGGCCATCGAGGAAGAAGGCGGGGCGCGGGTCGGAATATTGGGTGCGCCAAGTCTTGCCGGCGTCGGATGTTTTGTAGACGTGGGATTTGTTGTCGTTGCCGACGGAGAAGACGTAGGCGATGTCGGCGCCGAAACTCTGGACGCCGCGGAAGTCTTGCGTGTCGGCATTATCGATATGGAGGCGGGTCCAGGATTTGCCGGCGTCGGAGGAGCGAAGGATTACGCCGTTGCTGCCGGTGGCGTAGAGGATCTTCGTGTTGTTGGCGGCGGAGGAGGAGAGGCCGCGGAGACTAGTGTCGATGCCGGAGGTTAGCGTTTGTGACGCGGTAGGCTGCGGCGTTTGTGGAATTGGGAATGCGAAGAGGAGTGCGAGAGTCAGGAAGGTGACGCGCATCGGTGGATTCTAACAGTGTTGCGCCGCAGAAATGATGAGCGGTGCGGCGGATGGTAAAGTGTTGGCATGACTGCGAACTATTTGGAAGCGGCTACTGAGATCGCGCTGGAGGCGGGGAAGATTTTGCGGGAGGAGTATGACCGGCCGCCGCACATTGTTTACAAAGGCGACGCCGATCTGGTGACGCAGGCGGACAAACGATCGGAGAAGTGCATCGTCGAGCGGCTGACGAAATATTTTCCGGATCACGCGATTGTGGCGGAAGAAGGGAGCGGGCACGAGGCGGCTTCGGAGTTTCGATGGTATGTCGATCCGCTGGATGGGACGACCAATTTTGCGCACAGCTACCCGTGCTTTTGCGTGTCGATTGCGCTGGCGCAACGGGATCGCGTGATTGCGGGCGCGATTTATAACCCGATCTACAACGAGCTGTTTACGGCGGCGCGCGGGGAAGGCGCGACGTTGAATGGGAAGCCGATTCATGTGTCGAAGGTGCCGACGCTGTCGACGAGTTTGTTGTGCACGGGATTTCCGGCGCATAAGAGGAAGGCGAGTCCGAACATTCATTACTACTGGGAATTTACGTTGAGGTCGCACGGTGTGCGGCGGGATGGTTCGGCGGCGCTGGATTTGGCGAGCGTGGCGGCGGGAAGATTTGAGGCGTTCTGGGAATTTGGGCTGAACCGGTGGGACACGGCGGCGGGCGTGGTGCTGGTCGAAGAGGCCGGCGGGCGGATTACCGGGTTG
>JGI12635J15846_10001291_pt1 | contig 21840 bp, 21 predicted proteins | sample BlaSpr_A8_OM2_M2_FD_15846 | JGI IMG/M metagenome (IMG submission 15846) | reverse complement strand
TGGCGAGCAGACGCTCGACGATCTAAAACGCGCTGTTGAACAGGCGCTGATGGAAGGGGACGCGTTCGACGAAGAAATGCGCCAGCGTCTCCAGGAAATGGCGATGGAGGGCCAACTCGATGAACTGATCGAACAATTAATCGAGCGCATGCAGCAGGAAGATTATATTTCGATCGACGAACCGCATGACCCGACCCGGCCTTCGACCAGCGGCGGCCAAATCGGCGAAAACGCGCCGCAAGCCAAATTTGAAATCACCGATAAGAGTCTCGACTTCCTCGGCTTCAAATCCCTTCGCAACCTGCTCGGATCGCTCGGCAAATCGAGTTTTGGGCGCCACGACACCCGTGACCTGGCCACTGGCATCGAAGCCAGCGGTAGTTCAAAAACCTATGAGTTCGGCGACACGCTCAATCTCGACATCACCGCCACCCTTTCGAGCGCCATTCAACGTGAGGGCCTCGCCCTGCCACTCAACATCGAGTACCGCGATCTGCAAGTCCACCAGTGTGAGTACCAGTCTTCCTGCGCGACCGTCCTGATGCTCGACTGTTCGCACTCCATGATCCTGTATGGCGAAGACCGATTCACTCCAGCCAAGAAAGTCGCCATGGCTCTCTCGCATTTGATCCGCACGCAATATCCCGGCGACTCGCTCTCGCTCGTACTGTTCCACGATTCCGCAGAGGAGATCCCACTCTCGCAACTGGCTCGCGTCAAAGTTGGCCCCTACTATACGAACACCCGCGAAGGGCTGCGCCTGGCGCAACGGATCTTGCAACGCCAACGCAAAGACATGAAGCAGATCGTCATGATCACCGACGGCAAACCCTCCGCGCTCACGCTTGAAGACGGCCGCATCTACAAAAATGCTTTTGGCCTCGACCCCCTGGTGGTTAGCCAGACGCTGGAAGAAGTCTCGAAATGCAAGCGCGCCGGGGTTTTAATCAATACCTTCATGCTCGCGTCGGATTATGGCCTGGTGCAGTTCGTGCAAAAAGTGAGCGAAATGTGCCGCGGCAAAGCCTACTTCACCACCCCCTACACGCTCGGGCAGTATTTGTTGATGGATTACATGTCGAGGAAGACTAAAACGATTCACTGAAACATTCCACGAGGCCGAAGCCAAAAATCGCGCCGAATGTGAAATTTCCCCGCAATACCTCTCCTGCCACTTGCGCCCCCGACTAAACTGTCCCCTGGGGCATCCCCCACTAAGGAGCATTACCATGAAAAAAGTTTTCGCAGTTACTGTATTTCTGTTGACATTAGTATCACTCGCCATGGCCGACGGCAGTGGAATGGCACCCCCGCCCGCAGCCAAGACACGCAGGCCAGAGACTGTTGTGCTGGCCGATGGCCCTGGTATGCCTCCGCCTCCAGCGCTTTTGTTCGCCGATGGCCCTGGCATGCCTCCGCCTCCGGCGCTTTTGCTCGCCGATGGCCCTGGCATGCCTCCGCCTCCGGCGCTTTTGCTCGCCGATGGCCCTGGCATGCCTCCGCCTCCAGCGCTTTTGCTCGCCGATGGCCCTGGCATGCCTCCGCCTCCAGCGCTTTTGCTCGCCGATGGCCCTGGCATGCCTCCACCTCCAGCGCTTTTGCTCGCCGATGGCCCTGGCATGCCTCCGCCTCCGGGGGCTTCAACGAACCTGACAACCGCGACCATACGTTGACGCTCGATTGCCCTCGAAACCCGGGAGCAGATGGGGTAAGCTGCTCCCGGCTTGATTTTTCTAACTTACATCCCGCTTTTGTTGCTGACGTTACTTCTCTGGGTGCTGGTCCGCAGACACGCGTATCACACATACCCGTGTTTTTTTTCCTATGCCGTGTTCGCCGTGCTTGCAGGTGTGGCACGCTTCGTGGTTCGCGACTATCCACATCCCTACTACATAACGTATTACGCCACCGAAGCCGGCTACGACGTCCTGGGCGTTCTTGTGATGTACGAAGTACTTCGCGCTGTTCTGGGAAATCTGATCCACGGGCGGTGGGGCAGATGCATTTTCCCCGCTATCCTCCTCGCGAGCATCCTGTTAAGCGTGGCCCGCTCCCATGCGGCCCCCACCCAGTTCACCCGACGCGTAGCCTTCTACATCCTAGTGGGCGAAATAGCGGTCCGTTTTGCCCAAGTCTTCATCTTCGCCGGGCTGGTGACTTTAGTTCCTCTTCTCGGCCTCCGCTGGCGACAGTACCCATTTGGCGTAGCCACAGGGTTTGGACTTTACGCCACCGTTTCCCTACTCACCACCACAGCTTTTTCGGATTTCGGAACAAGATTCACTTTCTTGTGGGGAGTGACCTCACTTGTGGCATACTCTCTCACCGTGATCATCTGGATTTGGTTTTTCAGCGCGCCACAAAAATCTGGAATTCCCACTCCTGAGGTATCGGCCCTTTCCCCCGGCGATCTGAAAAAGTACAAGGACGCTTTACGGAGGATGCGCTAGCTTTATGTTTTCCATCGTATTTACCTGGCTGATGGTTGCGTGGGGCGCCCTTTCCTGCATCTACATGCTGCGCTGCGCGTGGCGCCGCTTCCCTCATCGCGACGTCGACGACGTTATCCCCTTCCTCTACCCGGTGGATATTTCCCTGGCCGAATCGCTTCTCGATCCCGCGGCCGAATTTGAATTCCGCTGGAAGCTAGGCCCGCAACAGTTTCGTCAGGCGCAGCGCAAACGCATGCGCCTTTACCTCGAACTCACCCGCCGTATGTCCCACAATTCCAAAGTACTGGTGGAGTATGCCGTCGCGGCAAAAGGCAGTTCCGATCCTGACCGGGTTACACTCGCTTCCACCCTGCAGGAAAAAGCCATTGAAGTCCGCCTTTATTCCCTACTCACCGGAATCAAACTCCGTCTCTGGTTGCTGCTTCGCACCGACCTCTTTCACATGGCGCCCGTCCTCGCCCACTTGCGCACGACCGGCGAAATCGACGGCCTCCAAACCTACACAGCTCTAAAGAGCGCAGCCACCGCGGTCTTTGTCCAATTCCCACCGGACATCCTGGATTCCCTCACGCGCAATCTATAACCTTTGCACCGATTTACTGTGACGATACGAAAAACAAGGCTTCGGGCTTCGCTCGAAGGACAGCTGATGGCGGCGGTCCCTACATAACCCACTAAGGATTTTTCATCCCCCGCACTCAACTGATACTCTTAACTCTTCATGGCAAATTGCATTCGATGTGGACGCCAGATGCCTGGCTTTACCTTCGGCAAAAAAGTCTGCCAATGGTGCAAGCAGCACGAGGCCTATCAACGCGGCGAAGTTCTGCCCAACGAGAACGCTCGCCAGGCAGTCATGCCTACGCCGTGGGCCCGCGGCAATCAGTCTGCCATCAATCTCACGCAAATCATCTTCGGCATCAATGCCGCCGTCTTTCTCGGCATGGCCCTTGCCGGTCAAACCGTTTTGGATTTCCCCGTGGGAGAAACTATTCGCTGGGGCGCCAACTTCGGGCCGCTGACTCTCACGGGCGAATGGTGGCGTCTGCTGACCTGCGTATTTGTTCACGGAGGGCTCATCCACGTCGCCTTCAACATGTGGTGCCTGTGGAACCTCGGCCAGCTCACCGAATCGCTCTACGGACGCTGGACCTACGCCGCGGTCTATCTCCTCTGCGGCATCGGCTCCAGCCTCGCCAGCCTCGCGTGGCATCCCGGTACGCCCAGCGTTGGAGCCTCGGGAGCCATCTTCGGCCTGGCCGGCGCCATGCTCGCCGCCTTTAAGCTGGGAGAATTTTCCGTTCCTCGGGCCGCTCTGCAAGGCACGCTGCGCAGCCTCGGCGCATTCGTCGTATACAACCTGATCTTCGGAGCGGCCATGTCCGGCGTCGACAACGCGGCCCACATCGGAGGCTTGCTCACCGGGCTCATCCTCGGAGCTGTGATTGCTCTCATCGCACCGCAGCAGGAACACGCGCCCCGCAGGCTCGCGATTTTCCTGGCTACTAGCGTGGCCCTAGCCGCCGGTGCTATGGCCTTGGCCCGGTATCACGAGGTGCCCCTTCGCTTCGGGCGATCGCCGTTCGATCATCCTGTAAGCCAAACCTACAAAACAGCAGCGCCGGCTCGCAGTAGCTAAGCGAAAACGCAAAAGAACAAAAGTTGAAGGCTAGCGGACAAAAGTGCGCGCTCGACACGAGTACCGAGAGTGGCAGGTGCGTAGGTCCTTCAGCCCGCGAAGGGCGCGGGCTTCCGGATGACAACAAAGATCAATATCCAAGAGCAAAGCGGGAACGTGATAAATTGAGCTTCACACTTAAGGAAAACAAAATCATTTGGAGAAACGCTTGATGCGAACGTCCGGGTTCGGGTTCCGCGCGCAGAGGTTTATCTCGCTAGCCATCGCGATGCTTGTGTTTCCGCTCACAATAGCTTTTTCGCAGGCAAAACAAGAAACGCCAGTGGCTAAGCCCGAACCTGCCAAGACTGAGCCGCAAAACCCTGAGCAATTCAAAGCCGAGCAGCAGGCCAGCAAAGGTTCGGTCACCATCGGCGGCAATGTTGTGAACTACGACGCGTTCGCGGGCACGCTGGTAGTGCATCCGAAAGGCTGGGACGACGTTCCGCAAAACGCCGACAAAGATGACAAGAATAAGCCCGCCGAAGCCAGCATGTTCTATGTGGCATATTTCAAATCGGACAATAAAGGCGGGCCGCGTCCGCTCACCTTCGTCTACAACGGAGGGCCCGGGTCATCTTCAGTGTGGCTCCACATGGGAGCATTCGGGCCGAAGCGCGTCGTAACCGCAGACGATACGCACACACCCGCCGCACCCTATCCCGTAGTGAACAACGAATACAGCCTGCTCGACGTGAGCGATCTGGTCTTTGTGGACGCACCGGGGACGGGCTTCAGCCGCCTCGCCGGGAAGGATAAGGAGAAAGCGTTCTACGGCGTGGACCAGGATGCGTGGGCCTTTGGCGATTTCATTTCACAATTTCTTTCGAAGTATGGACGTTGGAATTCGCCTAAATATCTGTTCGGCGAAAGTTACGGTACGACGCGGTCCGCGGTTCTCAGCAACATTCTGGAAACCGAACGCGATGTCGACTTTAACGGCGTGATCCTTCTGTCGCAAATCCTGAATTTTTCGCTCGATTCGGATGCGCCTGAATTCAACCCTGGCGTCGATGTGGCGTATCAACTCAATTTGCCTACCTACGCCGCCAGCGCCTGGTATCACCACAAATTGCCTAGCCCTCATCCGGATCTCGGGTCGCTGCTGACCGAGGTCGAGCACTTCGCGATGAACGATTACGCTCTGGCGCTGGGAGCGGGCTCTTCGCTTCCAACAGACCAACGCCACGCCATCGCCGCCAAGCTTCATGAATACACCGGCCTGCCAGTCGCATACATCGAGAAGGCCGACCTGCGCATCAATGGAGGAGAATTCGAGAAGAACCTGCAGGACGAAAGCAATCTCACCACCGGCCGCCTGGACACCCGATTTTCCGGGCCGACATTTGATCCGCTCAGTAAGGAGGCCGAGTACGATCCGCAGGGAGCGGCAATTTCCTCGGCGTACGTTTCCGCCTTCAACGACTACGTCCGAAAAGATCTGAAGTATGGCGAGAACAAGGAATACAAGCCGGAAATCGAGGTCTTCAAATGGTGGAGTTTCGCGCACCAGATTCCCGGCACCCAGTCCCCGTTTCCGGGAGCAACCAATGTGATGCCGGACCTCGCCATCGCGATGAAATACAACCCGCAACTAAAAATACTTTTGAATGCGGGGTATTTCGATCTTGCGACCCCGTTCTACGAAGGCGTTTATGAAATGCAGCACCTGCCGATTCCACCAGAGCTGCAAAAAAATATCGAATTCAAGTTTTACGAATCCGGACACATGGTCTACGCGCATGAACCCTCGCTGAAAGCGATCCATGACAATGTTGCGGAGTTCATTCGTAGCAGCGATGGTTCGAAGATGAAGTAGAAACTCGAACTAGCTTTTCAGTTCGCCCACCGCGCGCCACGCCTGGTCGATGGCCACATTCGTAAATGCGTGCGCACCAGCGTCACTATTGGCGATCGTGATGCGGCCAAAAGGTTTGCGCGCCCGCTCACACGGGGTTTCGCCACCTTCCAGCACGAATGAATCAAACAGCGAGTTGTAATCGTAGGCATAGCCATGCGGCCAGCGGTTTACAGTGATGGCGGCGATGTCGCGAGCGGGATCGAATCCGCCGGGGCCAAGAATGCGGGCCAGTTGTTCGCGAATATTGTGTTCCATGGTTTCAAACGTTGTGGTGAAGAGTTCGTATCGCCCCATGCGATGCTGCTCGCGCGGCGGCAGGCCCGCCTGACACGGCGACTTGCTCATATGAACAATCATGGGATCGTCTGGGGTTTGCGGGCAGCGATAGTCCCCAATGCTCACTGGCAAATCCATGTCGACCAGAGTGTGATAGCCGTTGGGCGCATAGATGGCATTCGCGCCTAGCTTCTGAAACGCCTTTCCATTGCGCAGGAGCACGTTGGTGTATAGCAGCGGAACTTTTGTGGCATAGGCGAGCGCCTCGCGCTGCTCGAGCGGGAGTTCGTTGCAGAAATAAGGGATCATCATGTTCCAGCAGGCGAGCACGCAATTTTTAGCGCGCGTGGTGAAGACTTTGCCGTCGCGCGCGTAAGTGATTTCGACCTCGCGGGCGTGAGCAGGATCGCCAACGTGCTTCACTCGCACCACCGTGCTGTTCAAGCGAAGGCGTACAGGTGAGTCTTTCCCATCCAGTTTGGAATAGTCGGCTCGTGTGGTAACTATGCCCATCGGAAAGCTTCCGGGCATGGCTTGGGGAATCAAGTTGCGAACGAGCAAGCGAGCAATGCTCGCGTTGCCATCCGGGAAGTGAAAAAAATGAGCCCGCTCGTTATGCAGACCCTCGGGTTCGTCCAGCATTCCGGCAAAGCCGGGATAACCCGCATCCCAGGCATCGAGCGCGGGGATGGATTCGATTCCATAACCAAAGAGCGGCTGGGGCAGGGTCTGATAAAGACGAAGCACATCGGGATGCATGCCCATGACTTCGCTCAGATAACGGCTGTAGCTGATGCGGGCCAGGCGATCCTGCTTCTGTTTGAGATCAAGAGCAGGAAGATAATCTTTCTTTTCCGTGCAGAGACGGCGTACGTCCTGGCGGGCTTGCTCGGCGATGGGCGCGTCTTTCATGAAACGCGTCCAGGCATCGGCGGCGGGGACGGCGAGATCGTAGGTTTCACCGCCGGGAAAAGGCCAGGGATCGTCAAGCAAGCGGTCGACGCCGAAATTTTCCTTATCAAAAAAGATCTTCGGAGAACGTCCAAAGGCGTGGTAACTATCCCGGTCCAGGTACTTGGGAAAAGATGAGACTTCAATGCCTAATTCCTCGATCAGAGCTTGCGCGACGGGGCTGTAGGGCTCGGGGCTTTCGATGGAATATGTTCCGCCGTAACCGAGGAGGGTGCGGTTGCCGATTTTGAATTCGTTGCGCTTGGCATGTCCGCCGAAGTCGTCGTGATTCTCGAGGATGAGGATACGGGCATTTGGACCAGCTTTTTTGCGATAGAAGTGTGCGGCTGAGAGGCCGCTGATGCCTCCACCTACGATGATAAGGTCGTAGGTTTCGCCGGTATCTTGCGCGGTGGGAAAGGTTTCGAAAAAGGTGTTGTCGCGCAGGCAGTGAGCGGCGTCAGACGCACCGGGATGGCTGCCACGCAGGCCTGTAAGGGCGGGAGGATAATACGGGGAAAACTTTTCGGCTTCAATGGGAGTGAGGACGCATTGATCGGCGGCGAGGAGTTGGTGAGGCAGCATGGACGCGGCCGCGGTGACCGCAACACCGTTGAGGAAGTCGCGGCGAGTGATGTTGCGGTGCATTCCGAGGTCGCGGTCGGATGGGTCGCTCATTTTTCAGTTCTCGGGTTTCTAATACAGATTACGGCTCGATGCAGGTCAGGCTTGGCCGTCAGCTTTTTTAACGGCAAGTTCGGCACCCTGGAAGCCAATGCGGCTGTGGGCGCCNTCACAGAAAGGCTTGTTGACCGAACCGCCGCAGCGGCACAGGGAGAATGCGGGTTTACCGGTGAGGTCATACGGAGTTCCGTTGGCATCGACGAGTTCGACGGAACCTTCGGGAGCTTCCACGCGGAATGGGCCATTGGGGCGGACGGTGATTTTCACTTGAGCCATGAGTATTATTTTCTCCAAACCTTACGGGTTTATAGCAAGGATAAAAAGATAACACTTAGCAGGGATTCGTGTCGCGGGAAGATCCAATCGAGTGCAAGACCAGCGGGCGGGGGCGCCCGCTCCACACGACTATCCGATTTCAGAGGGTAATGGGGCGCCGAGGACTTGAACCAGACTGCGCGGACCGCAGCAAGCGCGGTCGAGACGTTGGAGGTCACGCTGAAGTTCTTTGTCCTGCCGGAGAGCGTCGCAGACGGTTTTCAGGATGGACGCAGCGTGGGGGTCGGAGGGAACGACGAGGCGGTAGTGCATCCACTTGCCCTCGCGCCGGGCGGCAACGACTCCAGCTTTTCGCAAATAAGCGAGATGCCGCGAAATTTTTGGCTGCGGAGCGCCGATGACTTCGGTGAAGTAGCAGACGCATATCTCCTGCTCTGCCATCAAGTTGATGAGCCGCAGGCGAGTGGGATCGGCTAGCGCTCGAAACAGACTATCCAGTGGGGGAGTTCGGCTCACGAAATAAGCCTATCACATCATATTCGTATTGACGCATGTGTTATCGCAGTGCTAGCTTTGAATATATTCGCTATTGCGAATATGAGGAGAACCATTATGTCGGTCCCGATCACTGCTCTGAAAGCACACCTCGCCATCAACGTCAGAAACGTCGAGAACAGCATCGAGTTTTATCGCAAGATGTTTGGAATTGAACCAGCCAAGGTCAGAAAGGGTTATGCCAAGTTCGATGTGCAGAACCCGCCGCTTAATTTCACGCTGAATGAGGTGCCATTCAAGGATGCGGGAGCGCTGTCGCACATGGGCATCCAGGTCGGTTCGACGGGGGATGTTCTGAGCATCCGGCAAGCATGGGCGGATGTGGGTCTGATCACGCGGGACGAAATGCAGACCGACTGCTGCTATGCCACGCAGGATAAGAGCTGGGTGCACGATCCCGATGGCAACGAGTGGGAAGTTTTCGTGGTTCTCAAGGACAATCTTCCGGAGAAGCAGACGGGCCGAGCGAATGGGGCTTGCTGTGCTCCGGGCTGTTGCACGCCGGGACAAGCGAATGTCTAAGCCGAGGGTGCTTTTTCTTTGCACCGGCAACTCGGCGCGTAGCCAAATGGCGGAGGGCTACCTTCGCCATGTTGCCGGCGACAGGTTTGAGGTTTTGAGCGCGGGCATAGAGCCGAAAGGACTGAACCCTTTTGCCGTCGAGGCGATGCGCGAACTAGGAATCGATATTTCTCAGCAAAACTCAAAGGACGTGCAAAGTTTTCTGGGGCAGACAATTTCTTATGTCTTGACAGTTTGCAATAACGCTAAACAGCGCTGCCCTATATTCCCTCACACCTACAAATGCCTGCATTGGGATATCGAGGATCCAGCAGAGGCGACTGGATCGCATGAGGCAAGGCTTGCCGTCTTCCGGCAAACGAGGGACGAAATCAAGCAAAGAATTGAACAGGAATTCTTGAAGCTGGCTGGGCCGAAATGACTCAGTCTTCCTCGTTTTCCTTGTTCAAGCGCAGCGCGTGCGAAGGGCTGGCGACCGCGATGTTGGTGGCGGCGGTGGTTGGTTCCGGCATCCTGGGTGAGCGCCTGAGTGGAGGCAACACGGCCATTGCGCTGCTGGCGAATACGATCGCAACGGGTGCGGCGCTGGCTGCTTTGATCCTGGCTTTCGGGCAATTTTCCGGCGCTCATCTGAATCCAGCTGTAAGTGTCGCGCTTGCGTTACGTGGGCTGATGCCGTGGGGGGAAGTTCCTTTTTATGTGGCCGCTCAGTTTGCGGGAGGGTTAGTGGGGACGATCGCGGCGCATTTGATGTTTGGGAGGGGGTGGTATTCGATCTCAGTGCGGCAGAGGTCGGGGCTGCCCCAGTCGCTCAGTGAGTTTGTCGCGACCTTCGGGTTGCTTTGCGTGGTCTGGGGATGTGTGAGGGTACGATCGGCTGTAGCCCCAGCCGTCGCAGTCGCGAGTTATATAGTGGCGGCGTACTGGTTTACGGCGTCGACTTCGTTCGCCAATCCTGCGGTCACTTTGGCTCGTTCGATTACCGACAATTTTTCGGGCATTCGTCCAGAGGACGTGCCAGGGTTTATTGTCGCGCAGTTGGCTGGGGCTTTGAGCGCCACCTGGCTCTTCAGATGGCTGGATGGGGCGGAGGCAGCAGGCTCCGCGAGTGAGGGTGAAGCGGGCGGCTATCCCTACATTGATTCGGCGTAGCGAAATGGGCGTGTCGCCGCGCTACGCCAGAAGTAGGCGAGGATGATGACGCTGGCGACGGCGGCGTAGGCGCACCAAAGCGATGTGAAAGCGTAGCGGCGGACGGCCATGACGAAGAGAAGGATGGCGAGGTTAGCGGCGCCGAAGACGACCATGGCGCGAACTTTGGAGAAGAAGAGCGATCCGCACGTGGCGATGATGTAGAAAATGGCGACGGTAGTGTTGTTCGTCGCTTGATTCATATAGACGATGCTGTTGCCACGAATGTAAACCTCCGTGGGAAATGCGGTGAGGGCCCAGAGGATGTAGAGGGTGGTGGCTGTCCCGATGCCGAGAAATGGGAGCATGCGGCGGCGGCTGGCCACGTCCGGCTCGAAGAGGAGAACGCTGAGCGGGAGCAGGAATGGGAGCAAGCCCTGGGCATAAAGCATGAAGGCTGCGCCCATGTCGTGAGCGACGGCGGGCGAGAGGATGCCATCAAGGCCGAGCCACACGAATCCTTCAATGAATTGGTGAATGGCGAACAGGACGGGTAGGGCGGCGAACAGGAGTTCGCGGCGGTGCTTGACCTTAGTGAGGGTGAGGACGCCCATGGTGGTAAGGGCGGCGCTACCGACAAAGTTTGCTGTGGCAGAAAAGCACATGGGGGATCTTTCTTCTTTCGGTGGTGAGGATGACATTTATTGGTGCGAAACGCAAAAGATTTTTGTTATCGCGAGAATGAAAAAAGCAGGTCTCTCGACTTCGCACACCCGTCGTGCGGACGATTATGTTCCGCTCGGGATGGCAGAGGCAAGTTCGTGGATTCTGCAATCCTTCTGATCTCTGAGCGCAAACCACGGGCTTCGCGTTGCAGGTCTCGAGCGAGGAGCCAGTAATTATCCTGTTGAGATTTATCGGAGGATTCGGAGGCTAGTTTGGTCAGGCGAAGGATTTCGTCGTCGAGAGCTCTCAAGCGGTCTTGCAAGGCTTCAATGAACATGCGTGCGGCCCCAGGGGAATTATAGTTCGACTGGGAAAGTGTTTGTCATTAAAAGAAGCAGTGACAATAGGGACGAAAGCAGATTCCTCGCGCGATAATACCGCGATTCGGAATGACAAACTTTTCAAGTTGCACGTCGAAGCGCAAAAGTGAAGTGTCATTCAAACCGCACTACTACCCAAATATCAGAAACTTGGGCGGCCGGCTAGTCTCCAGGACCACATGAGGAATGACGTGGAAGTCAGGTCGATGGCGGGTTCGGTGGTGCTGTAGGACTGCGCGTTGTCTTTGTAGACGGCGGTTTGTGAGGCGTTGAAGGAGCCGTCGTTGCCATTGAATATTTTGAAGGTATCAACTCCGTCAGCGGGGCAGCGTTTCATACCACCGACCAAGCCGGAGGTGGCATAGCCGGCTGGACCTTCGGTCGCCGCGCCCCAGAGAACGGGAGTGCCGCCGGAAGTGCCATCGAGTGCGCCAGCGAGGTTTGCCACCTGGTGCTGGATGCAGTTGGGAAATGTGCTGCCATCGCCAACGATGAAAGACGAGCCCCAGGCGTTGGCACCGAGGATATTGCCCAGCCATCTCTGCGAGAAGGTGTTGTAGGTTGCGAGGTGAGTCAGGTAGTAAGCTTCGCTGGCCATGACGGAGAGACCGCCGCCGTGCGAAGTGGTGTCGCCGTAATTCCAGTGGGTGCCGAAGCCCCAGGAATCGGTGGCTGCTTGCTCGATGGCATCGTTTACCTGGCGAAGAAGTTGTTGGCGGATCTCGGATTGAGAGACGGCGAGGGCAGACGGGTTTCCGGCCAATGCCAGGGCACGGTAAAGTTCAAAATGCGCCAGGCCGCTCACATCGTAAAGATTGAGAGTGTCGCCGTAACCGGGGTTGTAAACTTTCGAGACATAATTTTTGGCGAACTGTGCCGCCTGGCGCAGGTAGTAATTGGGATCGCTATGCGGCAGACCGGCGGGAAGGTTGGCCTCGTCGCCGAATTGGTGCAGGGCGAAATAGAGTTCAGTGGCGCCGAATTCCATGTCGTCATCCCAAACGGTTTCTGGATAGCCGTCGAAGGGCACGGCGGTGAGCAGGCATCTGGCGCACGAGCCTGAACCTACGCCGGGAGCGGGGTCGGCATAGGAAAGATTGGCGAGGGCGAAGATGTCCTCGGCGTTTTTCAGGCAGCGATTCGCGAGGGCTGGGTTTGAGTCACGGTTGAGTTGGGAGCACAGGGCGAAGTCGGCGGAGAAGCGGCCGGCGAGATTGGGGCTGATGGGCGAACCTGCGGGGCCGGCGAGGTAGACGGGGCGATCACAGATATAAAACGTGGTGTAGGGATCGCAAGGCTCGGGATCGCCGGGTTGGTTGAAGTTGTCGGCGGCTTGGGGGAGGGTCCAGATATCGTATTCGGTGATGAGGCAGTAGGGAGTGACGTAGGTTCCACCGCACTCGCCGGTGGCGGAACTGGGGTCGCCTTCGCCGTAGTAATCCCAATCCTGGCTGTTATCGACCTGATAGTAAAGAGTTTTCGTCTTGTCGTCCCACATTTTCATAAGCCAGGCCAGGCCGAAGTTGGCTTCGCCGGTGAAGTCCGAGGAAGCGGGCGCGCCGGGGCCGCTTGCGCCTGCATAAGAAATCGAGGCGGGCGGTGCGGGAGGGTTGAGGGGAGCGCCGGGGCCCATCTGGCGCGGGAAGTCGCGGATGCCGATTTCCATCAGAGCCGTGGTGTAGCTGACGGTTTCGACGTATTTCATGTAATCGCCAGCGTCCCACCAGCCGCCAGTGGCATCGATGCTGGGCAGCTTGGCTGAGACTTGCGGCGGGGTGGGCGGGATGTTGTCGATGTAGTCGTTCGAGTCGAGCGCAGGAGGTTGGTAGACGTGCGCGTTGGCATCTTTCAGGTGCCCGGGGGCGGTGCGAAGGGCGTTGGGGATGAAGTCAGGGCCGTCGCGATCGGTTTCGTAGAAAAAGAGAGTGTTCAGAAGCAGGCCGGGGTAAAGGACGTCGGGAGAATCCACTGCGAAGGTTGGCGAGGACGCTGGGGCTGCGCCGGAGACTGAGATCGTGTAGAGGTCGCCGCCGGGGACAAAGAAATCCAGGGCGTAGATGTAGTAGGTCAGGGTTTTGCTGTTGCCCCATGTACCGAGCAATGCACCCTGTTGGCCGGAGTAGGCGGTAGCACCGCTTGCGTTAATCACTTTGAACTGGGCATTGCTGAGGGGGGTCGTGGACATTAGATAGGCGCGATACTGCGTGGCGGAAGTTTCGTAGCCAATTTGATTGACTCGCACATAGGCGGATTGTGCGCGCGCGGGGGAAGCGAGCACGAAGGAGAAAATGATGGCGGCTGCGAAACAAAGCATGACGCGAACAGAAGCGCAAGAACTGGAATGCAACATGGGTGCGTCCTAGCGGGGGTGATACCGGAGCTTATTAAATGCGTTTAATACCCGAAGATAATGCGCTTGTTCCCACGGTGCTGTCAAGGGTGAAGAGCGCACGGGACGGGCAGTTTGGCCAATTTAATATCGTTCGACCGGGGCTAAAGCCCAGTTTCCTTGGAGATTTTACGTAGCGCTAAAGCGCCGCTCTTCTACGTGGCTAGGATGCCGCCATATGGAGGTCGGAAGTTCGGATGGTAATCAGGGTTAACAGAAGAGACCCGGTGCTACGGCGGCATCTATTCCCACTTTTCGCAAAACACGCGAAAAATGGGGCACCCCACGACACCGGACGCGCACACAAAAATCGAGTGTAGATTCCCACTTTTCTCTAGTTGCCGGCTAAAAGCTAGATCGGAAGCTCCTGGACCGTGGGGAAGCGGTGTTGTTCGCGGCCGACTTTACCATCGTATTTGGTGGTCATTTTGAAGAGTTCATAGCGGCCGTCGCTGGCCAGGAAACGGCATTGGTCGCGGAGAGATTGCATTTCATTGGCGGCTAGCGGTTGGAAGTTGATGGCGACTTTCAGATTTTGATCGAGCACCTCCATGGTGTCGACGCCGCTGATGGTGGTGGCGACAGGCAGGCTCATGGCATAGCGGAGGCCTTGTTCGGGAGTGACGACGCCGTGCCGGATGAGTTCTCCGCTGCCTCCGAGGCTTTTCATGCCTAGGGCGGCGATGCCTTTTCGCGTGGCTTCGGGCAGGACTTGGGTTTCAAAGCTGCGGAAGGTTGCGTCGCAACAGTTGAGCGGCATTTGAACCGTGTCGAAGGGAAAATTGTGCGCCAGCATCCTCAGGTGGATTTCAGGATTTTTGTGTCCGGTGAATCCGATGAAACGGACCTTACCTTGTTGCTTGGCGGCGGTGAGAGCTTCGGCGACGCCGTTGGGAGCGAAAATTAAATCGGGATCGTTTTCGTAGACGACTTCGTGAACCTGCCACAGATCGAGATGATCGGTCTGCAGACGGCGTAGGGATTCTTCGAGCATGCGCATGGCGACTTGCTTATCGCGGCCGTGGGTGCAGACTTTGGTCATGACGAATGTGCCGTCGCGCTTCCCTTTTAGCGCCTTGCCGATGCGCTCTTCGCTCAGGCCGTCGTGATATTCCCAGGCGTTGTCGAAGAAGCGGACGCCATGGTCGTAGGCTTTGGCGACGATGTCTATGGCGGCCTGATCGGTTTCAGCGGAACCGATGTGATATCCGCCAAGACCCATGGCGGAAACTTGAACTCCGGTGCGGCCAAGCGGCTTGGTGGGTACTTGCCCCTCAGGAACTTGTTGGGATTGGTCGGGCTGTTGCTGTGCCATGCTGCCTCCGGGAATGAGCGGGATCGCGCCTAGGACGGCGGCTCCTCTGATGAAGTTTCGGCGATTGATTTCGAGCTTCGAAGCCAAGCGGTCTCTCCTAGAACTGTCTTTCTGGCCAGGGATGTCCGGTATTTTCCGCGGTTCCCATCATGTCTCTTACTTCGGATTGTTGGGTATCGAGCGGGAAGCCGTGAGCGAGGCGGGCTTCCGGGTTATCGAACTGGAGTGACAGCTTGTAGAGTTCATAGCGGCCGTCGGCGGCGCTGGGCCTTACGCGCTCGCGCAGGGCGCTCATCTCCTGCTCGGACATGGGGGTGAAGTTCTGCGCGATTTGCAGATTTTGTTGCAGCACTTCGAGGCTATCCATGCCGGTGATGGTGGTGGTAACTCCGGGCAGGCTCATGGCATAGCGCAGGGACTCTTCGGCGGTGATAACACCGTTCTTGATGGCGGCGCCCTTGCCGCTGAGCGGCTTCATGCCGAGAGCTGCAATGCCACGCTTGGTGAGTTCGGGAAGAACCTCGCGTTCGAAGCTGCGAGTGAAGGTTGCATCGAAAGGGTTGAGCGGCATCTGGACGGAGTCGAAAGGAAAACCGGTATTGAGCATGCCGAGATGAACATGGGGATATTGATGTCCGGTGAATCCGACGAAGCGGACTTTACCGTCCTGCTTGGCTTTGGCAAGGGCTTCGGCCGCGCCGCCTTTGCGGATGAATAGATCGGGATCGTTGTCGAAGACCATACCATGGACCTGCCAAAGATCGAGATGATCGGTTTGCAGACGACGCAGGGATTCTTCAAGCATGAGCAGGGCGAGGCTGCCGTCGCGCCCGTGGGGGCAGGCTTTGGTCATGAGAAAAACTTTGTCGCGGCGGCCTTTCAGGCCTGCTCCCATCCAGACTTCGGTTTTGCCGCGGCGATATTCCCAACAGTTGTCGAAAAAAGTGATTCCGCCGTCGACGGCTTGGTGAACGATCTCAACGGCAGTTTTCGCGTCGGGAGCTTCTCCGAGGTGATGACCGCCGAAGCCGAGAATAGAAATTTTGGCGTCGGAGCGGCCGAATTGGCGGAGAGGGATGGTTCCGGCTGAAGTTTGTGGCATGGATACCTCTTCGAGGTCCGATCTAGCAAAAAATATGTGAGCTGATCTAGATGCGGCGCGGAAGGCGTCGGTTTACAAGAAAAATTGGCAGTGGTGCAGTTTGCCGCCAAAGTCGAGCTTCGCTCGACGGATAGGCCGAGGGCGGCTGTCCCTACATAAATATTCTGGCAAATACAGAGTTAGGCCGCCAGGGAGTTGGCGGAAAGCAGGCTGCGGTAGAGGTCGATATATTGCTTAATCATGCGGTTGGTGGTGAAGCGTTCGCGGGCGCGGGCGAAGGCGCGATTGGCGTAGGCCTGGCGCAGCGGGCGATCGGAATCGAGTTGGCGGAGGATGGTAGCGAGGCTGTTTGCGTCATTGGTACGGAAGTAAAGGGCGGCGTCGCCCCAGACTTCACGGAAGCTGGGGATATCGTTGGCAACGATGGCACAGCGCGAGAATGCGGCATCAAGCGCGGCCATGCCAAGAGGCTCGTAGCGCGGGGTGGCGGCGTAGACCGCGGCGCGGCTATAGAGGGCGCGAAGTTGAGCGTCGGTTTGCGGGCCACGGATGGCGACGGTGGATTGCAGGGTGGCAACTTTAACGTCGGCACGAATGGGGATGCGCGGAACTGGTACGGTTTGTTCCGCGCCCACGATGCAGACGGGAAAGGGATGGGCATGCTGGGTGAGCAGGAAGACTTGTTTGCCGGCATCGATTAGGCGACCGACGGAGAGCACGGAATCGTCTTTGCCGATGTAGGGATTGAAAAAGATGGGGTTGCGTCCAGGATAAATAACAGCTTCGCGCCGGGCGCCGGTGTATGTAGAGCGCAGGGCATCGAGCATCCAGGACGAAGGAGCTAATATGGCATCGGCGGCGGAAATACCGCGGATGACGGTATCCCGATACCATTGCAGCCAGCGCGTAGGACGCGGAGTACAGCCCTGCACGGATTGTGACCAGGTGATGAGATCGCCGTGGGCCATGATGACCCGGGGAACGGCGACCGGAAGATCGCCATGGCAAAACTGGTGAAGCTGGAGCAGGTCGGGATCAACTTCACGCACCAAGTTGGCGAGAAATCGCGAAGATTCGGGAAGATCGTGCGGGGCGTCGTCCATCCATTCCAGGCGAAAGGCGGTGGGATGGTATGCCAGGCCATGGAGATGATCCATCCAAGAAGTCTGATCGGGGAGGGGAATCTCGCCGAAGGTGACCAGGGTGACGCGGACGCCGCTGGTGACCAGGCCGGTCACCAGTTCGCGCGAGTAGGTCCAGGCTCCGGACATGGTATCGGCTGTGACCAGAACGTGCAAAGAACCTCCCAGGAAGCCTGGATACCGTGTTGGATGCGGAATCCGCGAAGGGTGCAAGGACCATTCTAGTGCGAAGAGAGGTGTAGCGTCGAAGAATTTTGGGGTTGCCAGTCTGCGGAAAAAACTTCATTTTATCGGGCGAGCAATTCCTAGGCGGCTGGAGCCGCTGTTGGAAACAGAGGATTTATCGCAGTGAACCGCTGCGCCACCCAAAACATCGATACCTAGATCGAGTTTTATCGCAACCTCTAAAAAGCTGTGCCCTGATACGAAACTTTTTCCGGAAACTGTTACCCCCGGTTGATCGCGGTTCCAAGGGGGTTTCTGCCTTCTCGCCAGTCGCGGCGGAGCAGGCGATTCATCGGCTCGGAGTAGATTCGGGCAACCAGATCCCCCAGAAAACCTGAGGTAAGGATGGTCACGATGAACAGCGCCGGGATGGCATGGAGAGGTTTGCCAGCGGAAATAAACAAATCGAAAAGAAGAAAAACCACAAACATATGGGTTAGGTAGACTTCATAGCTATGCTGGCCCAATTCGGTAATGAGCCACAGGAAGCGGGGACTTGCCCAACTGGTCTGTGCCGCGGAAGCTACGAGCATGCAGGTGCCAACCGCGAGGATTGTCATATCAAGGCCGGTCTTTTCTAAGCCCCAGTCGGCGGCCTTTATCGATAAACCCAAGCTGAAAAAGAGAATTGCTGCGCCGGCAAACGTGAGAATCCGCAACACCATGCGGGACAAGCGCACTCGCGAGGACAGTAGAGCTGTCAGGCATCCGAGGGCAATAGCGTCCATCCCTCCAAGATAGGAGTATTCTCGCCAGATTTCGTTGTTATGGGCAAGGGCGGTGCGTGCGATTGGCCCGAGAACGACGAAGGCTAGCAGAAGGACGACGAGAAGCTTTCCTCGGCCAAGAAGGCGACAGACCGGCGGGAAGAAAAAGTAGAACATCTCTTCCACAGAAAGTGACCACAGGATGTCCCAATTCGCCGGAAGGTAGCCACGGTGAGCTTCAAGGAGGTTCACGTGAAATGTGAGCGCGGCAAGAAGTGCGCGGCCAAGGCCACCGGTATCGGATGAGACGACAAAGTGTTTTACGTGCGTGATGTCGAGCACGGACAGCACCGCAAGCAACAAGAGGAACAAAGGCGCGATGCGGGCAAAGCGCAGCAGATAGAAATCGCGAACATTCACGCGAGAGAGCGAACCCCAGCGACGGAGAGAAGTGGAAGTAATGAGGAAACCGGAAATCACGAAGAATATCTGAACTCCGCGCTGGCCGTTCCAGAACAATGAAGCTACAAGTTGCTGGGGGAGTGCGTGGGCGTAATCGAGTTTGGATTGCAGCAATCGTATGTTGACGTGGTTCATCAACACGAAGAAGATGGCCAGTCCGCGAAGCAGATCGACACCATCGAGACGAGTCCAGCTACGGAGCGGCGGGGTAGGGCCGGACGTCACGCCCCCATTATGCGGTAAGAGGAAGTTAATCTGGCGCTCAGTCTTCGCTTTTTAGTTGCTCGAATGGATGCGGGCTTCAGTTCGCGCCCAGCCTGGTGCGCATTTCGCGCGCCAGAAGATCGACGGCGAGGATTTTTTCCGCAGCCGCGCCGGGAATGTTGGGAACAGTCATGGCCAATTCGCAGGAAAGGAGCATGGCGGTAATGCTTTCGCCCATTTCGCTGCGAAATTGTTGCTCGACGGCAAGGCGGGCCTGAGCTTCCTCACGCTTGCGGCGGTGCAGCGCCGAGCGCACTTCGCGGACGAGCCGTTCCATGCCGCTGACGGCAAAGTTCAGGTAAACGGGAAAAGCAGTATCGATGTGCTCAAGCAGTTGGTCGCTCTCGGCGGGTTCGGTCTCAAGCAGGAATTGATCAATGACCACAGCCGAATAGGTTTGCTCCCGTAAGTGAGCTACGGCCAGTTGGAGATTTTCAGCCCAATGGGTTTCGTTCCCCGTGGAATCTTTGAGCGTGGCGGCGCACTCTGGACCACGTGCCGAAGGGGTGATGAGTAGAATCATGCATTTTCTTTTGCACGCGGGTTTCCAATGAGCCTCTTATTGAAAAGGCGCAGGTTAGGCTGGTGCGAGGGACTCGGGCTTCCCAATCCGGATCGAATCTGCTTCGAGACAATTTCATATTGAACTACGGCGCTGAAGGATAGTGAGCCCCGTCATCATCCGTTCAACAAGAGCTCCAAACACGATAAGTTCTTCACACCTGCTAGAGTAAGGGGTGCCTGATAGCGCAAATATGACTGCCGATACCGCGACCGAATCAAGCCTGCCCGTTTTCACCGCCGCCGTGGTCACGATTAGCGACTCGCGCGCTCGCGGGGAGCGCACTGATGTTTCCGGTCCAGCAGTCTCGGAGCTTCTCGAGAAATCCGGCTTTCGCGTGGTTCGGAAACAATCCGTGCAAGACGACTCGATGCAAATTCAGAATGCTCTGGTTCATCTGGCGCTGGAGGTTCGCTTGATCGTGACCACCGGCGGCACCGGGGTAGCGGAGCGCGATGTCACTCCGGAAGCGACGGAGGCAATTTGTGAGCGGGTGATTCCGGGCGTTGCCGAGCGCATGCGCGCCGAGAGCTATAAGAAAACTCACTTCGCCCCGCTCAGCCGCGGAGTTTGCGGCGTGCGCGGAAAGACCTTGATCCTGAATCTTCCCGGCAGCCCCAGCGGGGCTACGGAATCGCTCGAAACTGTGCTGGAGTTGGTTCCTCACGCGCTGAACTTGCTGGATGGAAAAACCGAGCATCCGTAGAGCTGAGCATTCGTAGATATTTCGGCTTCTGACGAGTGAGCCCTGGTCCTCGGAGCGTTCCCATCCAGTTCTGACCTCAGGCCTAACCTGAAGTCACCTTTCTTTAATGGCAACCGGCCAATCGCGGCCGGCAACTGAACCGCTGTCCGTCCGGCGCTGGCAATTTCACGTACACTAAAATTTGTTTGAAAACGATCGGCCACATTCTCTCCCGCTACACCGCATGGATCTGGATGCTGCTGCACCATCTCGGAGCCTGGGGCGTGTTCGTGATTGCCTTCGCGGATTCCGCGCTGTTGGGCATGCCGGTGGACGCCGTGGTGGCGACGTATGTTTATAAAGACCACAAGCGGCTCATTTTTTATGTGCTGATGGCCTCGCTGGGTTCGGCGCTGGGCAGCATTCCGCTTTACCTCATCGGATATTTTGGCGGAGAGCAGGTCCTGCGCAAGCGGATTTCAGAAGAACGATTCCAGCGCATACATGCCTCGTTTGAGCGGCATCAATTCTGGGCATTGATGTTTCCGGGGATGCTGCCGCCGCCCACGCCGTTCAAACTCTTCATCCTGGGCGCGGCGGTGGCGGAGATGAACTGGATCCATTTTCTACTGGCAATTTTCGCCGGACGATTCGTGCGCTTCCTTACACTATCTTTGCTGGCTTTGTATTTTGGTCCGGAGATTGTGGGATTATTCGGATCGCTATTTAGCAGGCATCTCTATTTGGTGTCGGCGACGTTCATTGGGGCGGTATTACTAGGGTTTTACTATTGGGGGCTTCGGGGACGACGCCGTGTAGCGCGAAGATCATTAGCTCAACAAGACCAGTAGCTCAACAATATCGTTAGCTCAATAGGATTAGCGCAGTAACACGCTCACCCACTCGCCGGGCTTGATGTGCTCTCGATCCGCGGGGATTACCAAATAGCAATTCGATCGCGAGCGGGCTGCAATGTCGCCCGATCCTTGCCAGGGAACAGATTCCACCTGCGTGTCTTCATATTTTCCGGAAAGCGTGGCGGGAAGAAATCGCCTTAACCCCGGCTTGACGCGAAGTTCAGATTTCATCCGCGCATACAGGAAGAGGAGCGGTTGGGGCGCCATACCAGCCAGGGCATCGAGCATGGGCCCCGCGAATAGTTCGAAAGTGACCATGGCAGAAACTGGATTGCCGGGAAGTCCGAAGAAATATTTGTAGGCGGGCTGATCTGAGCTCCGGCCGGCGAGAAATCCGGCGCCACAGGGCACGCGTCCGAAGACTACGGGGCGTCCTGGCTGGATTTTCGCTCCGGTGAAGAAAAATTCCGCACTCATTTCAGCTAGAAGCTGTTCGACGAGATCGTAACGACCCATGGAGACGCCGCCGGTCATGAGGAGCAGGTCCGATTGCAATCCTTGTTCGATCAATTCGCGCAGCCGTCGAGGTTCATCGGGAGCGATTGGCAGCAGCACAGGTTCGCCACCCGCGCGCTGGATCTGCGCTGCAAGCGAAAAGCTGTTGGAATTGCGAATCTGTGCGGGCCCGACCTTCGCT
>JGI12635J15846_10001289_pt1 | contig 21853 bp, 17 predicted proteins | sample BlaSpr_A8_OM2_M2_FD_15846 | JGI IMG/M metagenome (IMG submission 15846) | reverse complement strand
AGATGAAACGTCTGCTGCCGAGTACGAAGGGTTTGCTCTAATGATTGCAATCGTAGATTACCGCGCCGGAAATCTTACCTCGGTCAAGAAAGCTCTCGATCAGGTTGGAGCCGATTCGCTTATCACGGCGGACCCTGAGATCGTTTCGCAAGCGGAAAAGATTGTGTTGCCCGGTGTAGGACACTTTTCCGCGACCTCCCATCTGACGGATTCAGGTTTGCGCGATGCCATCGTCAATGCCATCCAACGCGGCGTGCCATTCCTTGGAATCTGCGTGGGTTTGCAATGGATGCTCGAATCGAGTGAAGAAGCTCCGGAAGTTCCGGGCCTCGGGATATGGCGAGGCGAGTGTGTGCGATTCCCCGCTGAAGTGAAGTCGCCTCATGTCGGATGGAATCAGTTGGAATTCCGCGAGAAACCCTCGCGGTTATTGCACGGGATTCCGTCCGGCTCATACGTCTACTTCACGCATTCCTACCGCGTGCCTTTACTCACCCATACAGTCGCTGAATGTGAATATGGGGGAAGGTTTTCAGCCATTGTAGAAAAAGACCATTTGTTCGGGGTGCAGTTCCATCCGGAAAAATCGGGAGCGATAGGATTGAAGTTGCTGAATAATTTTTGTTCTCTGAGCATCTCAGGGGATTGTGACCCAGTAGTCTTAACGGAACAGAATGCTGACTAAGCGCATCATCGCGTGCCTCGACGTAGATGCGGGGCGAGTGGTAAAAGGTATCCGCTTCCTGAATCTCAAGGACGCAGGGGATCCAGCTGAATTGGCGGCTGCTCACAGCGAAGCGGGTGCGGACGAAGTTGTGCTGCTGGATATCACCGCGACCCATCAAAAGCGAAACACGTTGCTCGAAACCGTGCGCCGGACGGCGCGTCAATTGTTTATTCCTTTTACCGTTGGTGGAGGAGTTCGAACTCTGGAAGATGCGGGAGCGATCTTCGACGCAGGTGCGGACAAGATAAGCATCAACTCCGCAGCCATAGCAAATCCAAATCTAATTACGGAAATCGCGAACAGGTTCGGCTCTCAGGCCGCGATTGTGGCGATCGATGCCAAGCGCAATGACATTAGCAATGGGAAGACCGGTGGATTCGAGGCCTGGGTGCAGGGCGGACGCAAACAGACAGGCCATGACGCGGTGACTTGGGCGAGACAAGCTGAAGATCGTGGGGCCGGAGAAATATTGCTTACCTCGATGGATAGGGACGGTACTGGCCTCGGATTCGACTGTGATCTGACAAAGGCGGTTGCCGACGCGGTGAGAATTCCGGTCATCGCCTCCGGCGGCGCTGGAAGCGCACAACATTTCACCGAGGTTTTTCAGGGTGGCCATGCGGATGCCGCCCTGGCTGCATCGATCTTTCACTTCGGTTTGAGGTCAATTTCCGAACTCAAGCAGCAACTCCAGAATGCAGGAATCCCGATGAGGTGCGCGTGCTGATTCCATCAATTGATTTAATGGGCGGCAAGATCGTTCAATTGGTGCAAGGCCGAAAGAAAGCATTAGAATTCGACAACTTTGAGGAGTGGATCGAGCGCTTCTCGAAGTTTTCTCTCGTGCAATTGATCGATCTCGATGCGGCAATTGGAACTGGAACCAATCGCGCTCTGCTGCAACAGTTTTTAGATCGCCTGCCATGCCAGGTAGGCGGCGGAATTCGCTCCATCGACACCGCCCGGCAAATCCTCGGTATGGGAGCACGCAGGGTGATTTTGGGGTCAACCTTGATCCGGGATGGGAAAATAGACGTGTCATTCGCCGAAAATATTTCGGTTTCAGTAGCGAGCGGCCAATTGGTATTTGCCATCGACTCCAAGAGTGGAAAAGTTGCGATTAAGGGGTGGCGCGAGCTGACTTCCATTTTGCCGTTGGATATGATCACGGCCCTCGATTCATATTGCGATGCTTTTCTATACACTCACATCGAAACCGAAGGGATGATGCAAGGTATCCCGCTCGACGCGGTGCGACCGCTGCGGGCTGCCACATCCAAACAACTGATCGTCGCTGGGGGAATCTCAACGGTTGACGAAGTAGACCGGCTGCAAGCAATGGGCGTGGACGCCGTAGTTGGAATGGCGGTATACACGGGCAAGATGAGCTTGGCAGTCCAGTAAGATAAGCGACCTGAGTGTAAGCCAATCAATGGTAACAATTTGATGCGTATCCTTATTTCATACGTGATTTCATACGTGCGAATCACATACCACGATTCGCGGTCGACCACGAAGACGAGAATCGAACAACTTAATTCCGAACTCTTATGAGCAACCCTGAACGATTCGCTCCAGGCTGGCCTGGCATTCCGCCACGCTGGACTTCCAGCGCCAAGACTGGCGTTGGAACTGCGCTCAACCAGCACAGCCGAGTATGGTTCACCCTCAGTCACGGAATCCTCAATGAGATTTATTTCCCGCGCGTCGATATGGCTTGCACGCGCGATCTTGGACTGATCGTAACTGATGGCAAAGATTTTTTTTCGGAGGAGAAGCGACACTGTACTTTTCTGAGTTCGGCTGCCGTGCCTGGAACGCCGCTCTACAAGCTTACCAACACCGATATGCGGGGCAGGTATCGGATCGAAAAGGAAGTACTCACTGATCCGTATCGCAACGTTGTCTTGCAGAAGGTTCGCTTCGTTCCTTTGCAGGGGACCATTGCGGACTATCACTTGTACGCTTTGCTCTCCCCCCACCTTGGCAACTGCGGCTATGGCAATACGGGATGGATTGGCGACTACAAAGGCATCCCCATGTTTTTCGCGGAACATGACGGAACCGCGCTGGCTTTTGCATGTTCGTCGCCATGGCGAAAAATGTCTGTGGGCTTCGTAGGTTACTCGGACGGATGGCAGGACCTTTCGCAGAACTATCAAATGACATGGGATTACACACGAGCTGAGAATGGAAACATCGCAGTTACCGGCGAGGTTGATTTGCAGGCCGGTGGCGGCGAATTCGTCATGGCCGTCGGCTTTGGGGGAATCTGGGCGGAAGCTGGACAGCAGGCGCGTGCGACATTACTGGACGCATATGACGAGCTTCGCGGGCACTACCAGCGGCACTGGATGGCTTGGCAGGACAGCCTGTTGAAGCTTGACGAACCCCAGCGCGAACGTGACTTATATCGGGCCAGCGCGGCGGTGTTACGGACGCACGAGTCAAAAGACTTTTTGGGCGGCATAATCGCTAGTCTCTCCATTCCCTGGGGATTCAATAAGGGCGACGAAGACCTCGGTGGTTATCATCTGGTGTGGCCGCGCGATTTAGTCGAATCTGCATCTGGCTTAGTAGCGGCTGGCGCGGACACAGATGCGGTTCGCGTGCTTCGCTACCTTGAGTCCACTCAAGAGGCCGATGGTCATTGGGCTCAGAACATGTGGCTTGATGGACGCCCCTATTGGAGCGGTTTGCAGATGGATGAGACTGCATTTCCTATTCTGCTGATCGACTTGTTGCGCCGCGAAGCGCCCCAGGCTTTGGGAGATTTGAAGCGCTGGTGGGCCGTGGTTCGCCCCGCCGCATCCTTTCTTGTCCGAAACGGTCCTGTTACTCAGCAAGATCGTTGGGAAGAGGATGCGGGATACTCTCCATTTACTCTGGCTGTCGAGATATCCGCCCTGCTGGCTGCGGCTGATGTGGCGGAGGCAGTCGGCCATAAGACCATCGCAACCTACTTGCGCGAAACCGCTGACTCATGGAATGACAACGTAGAACGATGGGTCTATATCACGAACACCGAACTGGCAAAAAGAATTGGCGTGGAGGGATATTACGTCCGCATCGCCCCGCCCGAAAGCGATGGTGCGGCATCCCCCCTCGAGGGATTCGTACCTATCAAGAACAGGCCGCCTGGTTATAGTTCCGAATCAGCCGAGGAACTCATCAGTCCCGACGCACTGGCGCTAGTGCGATTCGGATTGCGTGCGCCGGACGACCCGCGCATTCTCAATACCATCAAAGTCATCGATGCCCTGTTGAAAGTAAAGCTGCTCCAAGGCCCATGTTGGTATCGTTACAACGGAGATGGGTATGGCGAGCATGAAGACGGATCTCCCTTCGACGGCACCGGAATCGGAAGACCATGGCCGTTGCTGGCTGGCGAACGCGCGCATTACGAACTAGCAGCCGGAAATCGGCAAACGGCCGAGGACTTATTGAAGGTAATGGAGTATTCAAACAAGGATACTCGCTTGATTCCAGAGCAGGTTTGGGATGCGCCTGATATCCCGGAGCGGGAACTGTTTTTCGGCCAGCCTACCGGTTCGGCGTGCCCCTTAGTGTGGGCGCATTCCGAATACATCAAACTGCGGCGGTCTTTGCAAGATGGGAAGATTTTTGATCAACCTCCACAACCCGCGCGGCGATATGTGGTTCAGAATACAAAATCCACCTATTTCGGATGGCGATACAACAATAAGCCCCGAAGCATGCCTCCGGGAAAACAGTTACGGTTGGTTTTGTTGTCTCCTGCACTGGTACATTGGAGTTTTGACAACTGGTGGACAGTTCAGGATACAGACACACGAGACACCGGACTGGGGATACATGCGGCTGATCTGCCCAGCAACAAGTTGACCGCAGGCTCGGTAATCGTCTTTACTTTTTTCTGGACTGAAGTGCAGCAGTGGGAAGGAACAGATTTTTCCGTAGTCGTTGAAAACGGTTGATTGGATGCGACCACTGCTTCCTTACTCTCCCGTATAGATGAGTTCAACAACGGTACAGTCGTCATTTAGCGGTGTGCCGCCGCAAAAATCCGCGACTGCGGCAAAAATGTCGTCCAAGCTTCCCTTCTTGGCTGCAATTTCGAGCCGCTCGTTATCGAAAAAGTCTCCGCGGGCATTTTCCGCTTCAGTTACGCCGTCAGTGACCATAACCAACCGGTCGCCCGGATGCAAATTACAGCGGTCGCTTTCGTACGCCGCATCCGCTAACAGTCCAACCGGCAAGTTGCCGTGCCCGGGGCGAATGATTTCGTGATTACAAACCAACAGCGGAGGCACGTGGCCGCAATTCACATATTCCAATTCTCCGTCGCGCCGTATGCGGGCGATGATCAGTGTGGCATATTTCTCTCCAATATGCTTGTGGGTAAAAAACCGATTAACCCCAGCCACGATTTCCGTCAACGGCATGCGCGCAATAAGCTGCGAATAAATCATGCCTTGCAAAGTGGACGCCAAAAGTGCCGCGGAGACTCCCTTTCCACTCACGTCTGCCAGGACAACGGTTAACCCATCCTCGGTATTCACCGCGTCAAAAAAATCGCCTCCGATTTCCTTACAAGAGAGATTCCTGCCGTCGAGACGCGCGAACGGAACTTCGGGAATCGTCACGGCCATCAGGCCCTGTTGAATGGATGCCGCAATCGAAAGCTCCTGTTGATAACGGCGTGAGGTCTCCTCCGCCTGCACCAGCCGGGCGTTTTCGATCAACGAAGCAGCTTCCGTAGCGATCGCATGAAGAATGTTATTGCTCACCGTGGAAATGTCGCGAGACGCAAAGCGGGAATCAACATACAGCGCGCCCATCACTTCAGCGGACAACGAGGGCGCCGCCTCGGCCGTTTCGCGACTCGTCTGGACTTGCGGCTTGCGCAGCGGCACGCAGATTACAGTTCGAAGATCGTAAGCGACAATGCTTTGACGTCCTGAGAGATCGAGTGAGCGGCTTGTGTCCGTAAGCACAAACTCGGAATTCGATTTCAACGCGTCATCAAGAATCGAATGAGAAATTGTTTTGTCGTCGAGCAGCGGTTCGCCTTTGGCATTGCGCCCTGCAGCCAACCGGAGATTCCCATCTGCACCCTTCATGAACACGTAAGCGCGCTCGCCGCGAGTCAGTTTCAAGGTCACATCGAGCAATGACATGAGGATTTCATCCAGCACGCCGATGGTATTCAGCTTCCGCGCGGCTTCCAGGAAGAGGGTCAGCTTTTCGAGATCGGTGGTCTCATCTGAGATGTGGATGCCAGAAATCTGGCTTAGAAAATCTCGTGCGGTGTTAGAGGTTTCATGCTGGGGATTGAAGACCACATAAACGGTCTCGCGAACTCCAAATTCCAGGCGGTCGTTTCTCTCCAGCGTCTTGCGTTCGATGCGTTCTCCGTTGACGAATGTCCCATGCTTGCTGCCCTGGTCAACCACGCAGAACTGGCCGTTTTCCGAAACGATAAGCGCATGTTCCCGAGAGACCCGCGGGTCGGCGATGACCAAATCCTTGTCGACCTTGCGGCCCACTGTGAAAGGACTGTGATCAAGATTTATGGTGCGTTGCTCATTGCCCTGCACAAAGACCAGCGTCGGGAACACCCCGGAGCCTGGCTTCGATCCCGGATTGGCAATGGCTGAATAGCTCATAGAGGCTTGAAACGTTCCTAAGGTTAACAGAAAAAGCGACGATAAATGCAGGCGGAACCTTGTCTGACCTCACACCTCCGGCACTTATTGACTGAATTCAACGCAGCTCAGAGGGGACTGGGGATGAGCGCTTGGAAGGTAAGATTTGAAAAGCATATTGAATCAAAAGACCAAGCACAGCAAACGGGATCGCAATGCTCGTATAGAAGGGCAGTGCCCACGCTTGCTGTACGCTAGCCGCCGGCAAAACAAACAAGGCGATCGTCAAGCCCAAAGCTGCAGCCCAAGGCCAGAGAATGCTGGTCGCGGCGAGAATCCACACAATGCGCGTCAGACGGGTCCGGCTCCATAAATGACGAGCATGACGTATGAGGATAAGTACAGCCGGCAGTAGTAATACATGGTTATAAGTCGAAACCGTTGGAATTACCAACAGGGTGACGGCAAGAACCAATGCAAAAACCAAAACAAAACGAGGAGACTGGCCTGATTCGTGGCGCAGGCGCCAGCAGACCGCTGCAGTCATCAACACAAACACTGCTGCTAACACCGGTCCCCATTTGGCGTTCGTGAGACCGTCGAGCAAGGAAGCGGCATGGGTATATTGTCGGTAGGCAACCACTGCACGCAAGAACTCTTTGGGCCAGCCAGGCAAAACCCATTCTCCCGCCGCAAACAGGATTCCAACCGTTGTTAAGAAACCCCAAACAAAGGCCTTCCGGTGGCGCCAGTCGCTAACCGACCACAATGTCAGCCACGCCACCAGAGGCATAACGAGCTGAGGCTTAATAGTGGCGAAACCGAGCACAACCCCAGCAACCCCGAACTTTTCGTTCACAAGAAGCAGAGTACACGCTGCAACTAATGCCGCGATCAACAAGGTAAATTGTTCAAGCTTGACGCCTTGTATGAATTGAAAGCTGCTCAGGCTGAGAAGCAATAGAATCGCAACAGTGGATTTACGCGCCTTCCATCGCAAAGCGCGAAGCCACAGCAGCACATTGGAAGCGGAGACTATCCAGAGGAACCAGAAAAATCCCTTTGAGACCTCGCTAAACGGAAGATTCACAACCGGCGCAAGCAGAAAAATAATGTATATCGGGTAGGCGAACGCTTGTTGATCCTGCGGATCGCCGGCACGCGAAGGATCGATGGCACGGCCGTAGTAGCCGCGCTGGATCTCGCTCGTGATGTCGGGGCAATATGGATCTCGGCCATGCAACAGAAGCTCCCTAGCGCCAAGCCACCGCGGATACAGATCGGAAAGGTTTCCGCGGGGATGATCGTGGGCAGCGGCATCAACGATTTGATGTGGGATGAGGATTCGCTGGACATAGAACCACATGCTGCAGGCCAAAAGCAGGGCGGGCATCACATTGAATGTGGAGTTTCGAAGCAATGGAGACGTCATGTTACAACTTATGCGGACAAAATTAAGGTGCGATCACGGATTCTGATATCTGGCGCGATTGGATTGACAAGTGGGACTTTCTGTTGGCTTTTGATGACTCACTTGCACCTCGGCGCGGCCGATTTCAGCTGGGCAATCCAGGCAGCACGGGCTTTGCTGGTTCATCAAAACCCGTATGCGAACCCACAGCAGCTGTATCCGCTGACTGCCGCTGTTTTTGGACTGCCGTTTGTATTTTTTCGTCCCGAACTCGCCGCCGGAACGTTCTACGGCGTCAGCTCCGCCCTCCTCGCTTTCGGTCTCACAAAGAACGGCTACCAGCGGTTACTGATCTTCCTCGCTTATCCGTACTGGGCGGGTATCTTGACGGCTCAGTGGCCCCCTCTCATCATGGCGGGTGCCTTCCTGCCATTTCTTCTGCCAGCGGCCCTCGTAAAACCCCAGCTGGGGTTGCCCGTAGCGCTCACCAGCTTGAACAAATTTGGTGCTTTGGCTTGCTTGGGTCTGTTACTCGTAAGTTTGGCAATTATGCCGCAGTGGCTAGTCTTTTGGATCTCAAACGTTAGCCATTACGACCGATTCATTCCGATATTGGTTTTCCCAGGGCCACTGCTCGCACTAGCCTTGTTGCGATATCGCGACCGTGACGCTCACCTGTTTCTGCTGATGGCGATTATGCCCCAACGATGGTTTTACGACACCTTCATTTTGTGGCTCATCCCGAAAACGCGGCGGCAAATCATTTGGACAGTATTCTTCAGTTGGTTCGTTGGGATCTGGCGTTGGTATCACGTGCCTCATAGCTTTACTCAAGTAGGCCGATGGACGGTGCTGTTCCTCTATTTTCCCGTACTATGGACAATTATCTCGCGACCTAAAGATGCAGTCCAACCGGGCAGCAAGGGTCATGAAGGGTGAGGATAACCCGATGAACCATCGGCTTCTTATTTGCGAGGATTCTTAAATTGACGATTTCGAAATTGGCGATTGATTCAAGCCTCAAGAAGTGCAGCTCAATCCACTATTGGGTTACCGCGCTCTTAATTCTCGGCCTCGTGCCATTGCTCAAGCGGTTTAACCTGCCAGTCAACTTCAATTGGGCGGTGCTGGGCGCCTTTTACTTGCTGCTGTCTATGCAGGCAATCTTCCTCGCAGTACTCTTATGCCTTCTGGGGTTCGAGCCGAAAAAAACATTTGGGCCTACGCTGCACCGATTCAAGGACGAGAAACTGCGAATCCTGCCAGTAATAACCTTCTTATTGGTTCTTTGCATGGTGCTACCTTGGCGGATAGCGTTGGTATTGACTGTAGACACGGTTGCTCTCCTGGAATTTTTTCACAGGATTCCTTCCGGAACCGGAAAGATTGCCATACGCTCGGTGACGCTGCCGGCCCTGTATTTACTGATAGGTTGGGTGCTGGTATTCGCGTACAACGACATCATCGTCTCGGCCCGTTTCTTCGCCGCCAAAGATGCCTCCTTCAACTCCATTGACATGTGGCTGCTCCGCGGAGTTTCTGTTTCCCAGATCTGTCACTGGGCCGTTAGAACTTTTCCCATTTCCTTATTCCGCTTTTTGGAAATTATTTACTTGGGGATGTTCCCGCTCCTCGGAGCCGGCCTGATCTTAGTGTCAATTTGTGATGGAACGAGGCAAGGATTGAAGTTCGTCGGTACGGTAATTCTCCCAAGCTATGTGGCCTTGGTTCTATTTTGCCTCTGGACAAGCCAAGGACCCTATTACCTCTGCCCAATTCACTTTACAGATTTTCCCCGCAGTCTAAAAACTTATGCACTGCAGCGAGGGTCCATTGATCATGCGCGGGCGCGATGGGACCATGTTCCTCTCGATCGACTCTCTACGGATTACTTCATCGCCTTTCCCTGCGTGCACATCTCGGCGCCGCTCATAGTGACCTGGTTTTTGAGGCGCTGGAAGCGAATATTAGCTCTCTTGCTCACATACGACGCGCTGTTGATTGTTTCTATAATACTGCTGGAATGGCACTACGTCGTGGATGTGCTCGCAGGGATACTAATAACGGCACTTGCGATCTTAATGATCAACTATTGCGACCGGTTGACCACGGCGGGGCCTGCCGTCGCTTGAATAACTTAGAGCATCGACGTGAGAACTCTTCACGTGCATGTAACTTCCCCGGTTCCGGATAGCTAAGAAATCGCCGGGTTTTGACTGGCTTGCTCGCCCAAGGGTTTTCCACGGGGACTCTGAATTACAACAGTTCCCAGCAATATGAGGAAAACTATCGCGAGAAGATCCAAACGATGAATGCGCATGAGGATCAAATAGAGCGGACTCCAAAGAAGTGCCACGCAAGCCCAAGTCAATGTTTTGACCCACTCTTCGCTATGCAACCCACCCGCGGCATTTTCCGCTACCAACAATAGCGCCAAGAATAGAACGCTCAGGTCATGCACTAAAATGTGATAGCTGAGCAGCACCGATATCAACAAATTGCCTGCGAAAGCCCGATATAGAGACCTGTAGCTAGAACTTGACCCAGTGCGCCAGGCGAACGCACCTGCAGCCACGAGTATTCCCGAGAAAATCGCGAGCAGGGCGTCACACAACCGTGGAAAGCTGGAAAGAGGCGCGCTCAGAATTAGGCCGTGTATGTTTGGTGTCCTAAAGGGCACAAGCCAACCAAAAGTCGGATCGTGATCGAGTTTCCATACGTAATTCGGGTACTGTAATAGGCCAGCGAAACCAACCGTCGCCACTGAGATGATCACTAGCAACGTCCCCACAAAAGAAAACCCTGCAATGATTCGCCAGCGTCTTCGCAGCAGGAGAGGAACAATAAAAGGAAGCGATACCTGAAATTTGAAGAGTCCCGCGGCAATCCAGCCTCCGGCAGAGAATTCGGCTTCACGGCGAAGCGCGATAAACGCCATACAATAGAAAAACAACAAAACTATCGAATCTTGTCCCTGGATAAGCGTGATAGCTATCGGCGGAAAAGCAAGGCACCCTCCGGCCCACAAGTAGAATGGAGCCTGCCCAACAAGCGGCAAATACTTACGCAACACCCAGATGACCGCGAATAGGAATCCAATATTGATCGAAAACCATATCCAGAAGGCTGTGTGCAACGAGAAAACTGTCAGCGGCAAGAACACAATGGCTTCAAAGGCCGGGTGATTGAAAGGCAGAATCCCACCTCTTTCCTTAACCGCCTCCGGCATAACAGAACGCTGAGCTTTTTCTTGCAAATTGAGGTCGTATAACTGATGGCCTCGACCATCATGTAGTATTTCAGCCGCCGTGTAGAAGCTGGCGAAATCTGAAAGCCCTATCGCAATTCCGTGTGCGGAACGCCAGAACACGAAACAATTTATAAAGATCAGTGCGCTAAAATAAATTGCTAGTTTTCGCTGGATTTGTTTTTTTAGCATAGAACCCGGGGAGAGCGGCATTATAAGCCACCGTCAGAGCCGTGCTGGACACCTGAGAATGCCAACGGCAATCAATCAACCGGATAGCCTCCGTCGCCCCCGCGTTACCGGATGACGTCACTCCTCGATACCCGCCGTGTTTTCGTGATGATCCTTGCCATCGGCCTGTTTGCTATGGCCGCACGTAATGTAACTGATCCTGACGTTTGGTGGCACCTTCGCACTGGACAGCTCATCCTCCAGAATCACGCGGTGTTTCACACTGATCCTTACTCATTTACCAAGTTTGGCCAGCCCTGGGTGAACCATGAGTGGCTGTCTGACCTCGTAATTTTTATCGTTTACCGGACCGCAGGTTGGGCCGGACTGATTCTTGTTTTTGCTGCCATCGTCTCGACGGCTTTTATGTGTGTCTTTTGGCGCTGCTCGGGCCCTCCCTACTTGGCAGCGGCAGTTACCGTTTTGGGCGCGATTGCATCGGCTCCATCGTGGGGTGTTCGTCCCCAAACATTTTCCTTGCTTTTTGCAAGCCTGTTTCTTCTGATTCTTGAACGATCGTCCGCCCATGAAAATCTGCTGTGGTACACGTTGCCAATCACACTAATGTGGGTGAACCTCCACGGCGGATACGCAATCGGAATTGCTTTCATGTTTCTGTTTATCGTTGGCGATTTAGTAGACGTGGCGCTCGGATTTCAAAAATGGTCAGAATCACGGGCGAGACTTCAAAAATTGGTCCTGGCCCTTGCGGCGTGCCTGGCGATCATTCCATTGAATCCCTACGGTTTCCGAATGTACGGGTATCCGGTTGAGACCGTATCTTCCAGTTCGATCCAAAGTTATATCAGCGAATGGCTTTCACCAAACTTTCACGATGGAATGTTCCTTCCACTGTTGTTGATGTTGCTGGCAATATTTGTCGCCGCGGCAGTTTCGCCACTCCGGCTGCGGCCCAGGGAGTTACTCCTATTAGCCGCCACAACGTGGGCCGCTCTGCACTCTGCGCGTCACATTGCGATCTTTGTGCTAGTGGCTGCCCCGTTGTTGAGCCGCCTGATTTATGCTTGGCTGTCTCAGAATCGAGGCGCAGCATTCCCAGCTAAACCAGCCTCGGCCATCCCGATTCTCAGATTGTGCAATGGAATTGTCCTTGCGGCATTTTTGGCCTTCACTCAGATAAGAGTTCGTCAGGTCGTCAACGGGCAGAGTGGGGCCGAGGCACGGACTCTTCCTTCTGCGGCGGTCTCCTTTTTCTCTAACAACCAACTCCCAGGACCCCTCCTAAACTACTACAACTGGGGGGGATATCTAATATGGAAGTTGTATCCCGCCTATCGGGTCTATATTGATGGGCGGTCTGACTTGTATGGCGATGCTTTCATGGATCAAGCCGGCGCCACTTACAACATTTCAAATGAATCGTGGCGGGAGCCACTAGAGAAGTGGCAAATCCGCAGTGTCATACTGCCTCCGAATGCGCCATTGGTCTCTGCCTTGCGTTGTCAAATTGGTTGGAAAGAAGTCTATGGCGATCCCCAGGCTGTGATCTTCGAGAAAGATCAATAAGAGTCTAATCAACGATTTAGGCGCTGATCGAAACCGGATCTGGACGTGACGAAAGAGTCAAGGTGCGGCCCTATTTCGGCAAGAAATTGTCACTCTGTTTCGCTTATGTCGGGTATTATTGGGATACTCTCCGAGAAGGAATCGGCCCTTCCCGTAAGTTATTGATTTGGAAGTAAAGAGATTTTTCTTCCACGAGACAACATGTAGCAAGCTAGGTAAGAGGAGGCAGTGAGAGCTTGTTTTGGGCGGTTTTTGCCGGGGGGTGGAAATGAAAGACGTTCTTGTGAGGCTTTGGCGGGAAGACGAAGGCCAGGATATCGCCGAGTACGCAGTAATGCTGGCCGTGATCCTTGTGATTGTCGTTGGGACTATCAGGCTCATTGGAACCAACGCCAACACGATATTTTCTTCTGTGGCCAGTTCGATCCAGTAGGCAGCAGCAGAAGATTCGGCGCACTTCACCGAGGCCCGTGATATCACGATGAGTAATCGCGGAGGGTAGTAGTCTCTCGAGGCCGCTGTCGCTCGCCTCGGGTATTTTATGTCGGTTGTCATGAAGCAAGGCGTCTAGCCCTGCTCGACAGGTTCGCAACCGCGTAGTTTCAAGGATATCTCATGAATCGCAATCGTCTTTTGTTGATCGGAATGGTCGCATTGATGCTCGGCGCATTTGCCAGCTTCGTGGTTTACAGAAGCTTAGCGACGCGTGCGGGTGGAAACCAGGTTCCCGGAGAGGACGTAGTCATTGCGGCCAACGACATTCCGGTGGGATCGCGAATTGAGGACAAGGACGTAAAGGTAGTGCGCTTTCCGAGCGGTGACTTGCCCCAGGGTAGCTTTCATCTGAAGTCAAAGATTGTGGGACGCGGTGCGGTATTACCCATCTCCAAAGGAGAATTCGTCCTGCCATACAAGTTGGCTGGCGAGAATGCGGGCTTTGGCATGCCCACGCTCATTCCGCGCGGCATGCGCGCCGTCTCGGTCAGGGTGAATGACATCGTCGCTGTGGCTGGCTTTGTGATTCCAGGAACGCATGTGGACGTGCTGCTCACTGGCAATCCGGGTGGCTCGGGCGAACAACAGACAACGACTGTCTTGGAGGATGTCGCGGTGATCGCAGTAGGACAGAAGCTGGAGCGTAACTCCGCCGGAGAGCCACAGACTGCCCCAGTAATCACGTTGCTGGTCACACTGGATGACGCGGAGAAGCTCACCCTAGCCACTACGGAAGGCCACATTCAACTGGCGCTTCGAAATCCTCTCGACACCCGACAGGAAACCGTCAGCCCCGTGAGTTCCGGATCGCTATACAGGAATGGAGCGCCGGTTGCTGCGGCTCCAGCGCCCAAGACAAGACGTGTAGCGAAGAGAGTGATAGTGCAGCCTGCACTGCCAAGCGTTTATTCCGTCGAGGTTATTAAGGGAGACAAGAAGGACGTCACGAATTTCTAAGGAACTCTAAGTTAGAGGTCAAATAAAAATGGCGATCTGCTCCCGCATTTGGGAGAAAGAAAAAACGGCTCTTGGCGAAACAGTTTTGGTTGCAGTTATGCTGTTATCGCTGCCCGCGTTTGGGTTAGCCGGTGCGCAGGAGCAATCACCTTCACAAGTAGTACCGGGTTCGGCGTCCTCTCCACAGTCACCGGCCCAGGCTCCTGTGCCGGCCGCGCCCGGATCGGAAACCGAACTGCAAGCTGCGGCGCCGCTGCGGGTCTTGGTTGGCAAGTCTCTGCTGATTAATACCACGGAGCGGCTGAAGCGAATTTCGGTCACCGATCCCGCCATTGCCGACGCGCTGGTGGTAACGCCCACGCAGATTTTGGTGCATGGGCGAGCCGCAGGTGAGGTTTCATTGTTGATTTGGGATGAACTCGAGCGGTCCCGAAGCTTTGACTTGCGAGTAGACGTTGACGTGACAGCAGCGGCCGAGGAGGAGAGGCAAGTTTTCCCTGAGGAACAGATCACGGTCACGCCCTCCCGATCAGCCCTTGTTCTTTCGGGACACGTTTCTACCGAGGACGTGGCCAAGCGGGCGGAGTTAATAGCCGGCGCTTATTCCAAGAGTGTGGTCAACGTGTTGACGTTCGGACCAGTGGGCGCTCAGGAAGTATTGTTAGAGGTAAAGTTCGCCGAGGTGGACCGCAGCGCGGTGACACAACTGGGAGTGAACTATTTTACTCCCGGAACTGGCAATACTGTGGGAACCCTTACAACGGGGCAATTCGGGGGATTCGGGATCTCAACGAGTTCCGCCAGCACTACAACCGCCGGTGGCACGACCACGACGGCCACTAGCCCCACGGCGCCAACGATTAACGTGAGCAACGCCTTGAACATGTTTCTGTTTCGGACCGACCTCAACCTCGGGGTGGTAATTCAGGCGCTTCAAGATAAAAACTTATTGCAGATTTTGGCCGAGCCGAACCTTATCGCAGTAAATGGGAAGGAAGCCAGTTTCCTGGCCGGAGGGGAATTTCCATTCCCGATCGTGCAACCGGGACAGGGTTTCACTGCGGTCACAATCTCGTTTAAAGAGTTCGGTGTCCAATTGAAATTTACTCCGCTGATAATGCCGAACGGAAACATTCATCTGAGAGTGGCGCCCTCGGTCAGCCAGCTTGATTTCACCAATGCGCTTACTATTTCAGGATTTACGGTGCCTGCTTTGAGCACGCGCAAAGCTGATACTGAATTCGAGTTGAAAGACGGCCAGAGCTTTGTGATCGCGGGTTTGCTCGATAACCGGGTTACTGATATCTACAATAAAATCCCCGGGTTGGGTGACATTCCAATTCTGGGCAATTTTTTTCGAAGCAAGAACCAGCAAAAAAGCAATACCGAACTGATGGTGCTTTGCACTGTGCATCGTGTGTCGGCGAGTACGCAAGACCAGACTTTACCAGCGAACCCCAAGACGTTTCTGGATAAGAACAAGTTCGACGGAAAGACTCCACCCCCCCACAAATGAGGCCGGTTCAGAGAACCAATTCGGCGGTGGATAATTTTTAAGCAACAGGGATTCATAGTGTCATGCCTGAACTTTCAGTAGTGGTGGTTGCGGCGGATAGCGAACAGCGCTCCATGATGCAGGTCATGGTGGATGGCACCGGTGTTGCTCGAACCATCCAGACCTTCGGGACTTATCCTATCGCCACTACGGATCCGACTTTGCGCAGAATTCAAGGAATAAACTCCGACGTCATCCTCGTAGATATTCCGGTCGATTCCGTTGCCGCATTACGCGCGATTGAAGTCATCCACCAGGAGATACCCGGCACCGCAGTGTTTGCTCTGGGCAGCATGTCCCAGCCACAGATTATTGTCGGTGCCATGCGCTCGGGAGCCAGCGAATTCATTGAGCGGCCCACAACGACCTCGGATCTGTTGGAGGCTTTCGTCCGGCTTAGCGCGGCCCAGAGAAAAGTGCAGCGCGAGATTGCTCGCGGCAAAATGTTTACGGTTGTGAATGCGAAGGGCGGAAGCGGAGCCACTACGATCGCGGTGAACCTTGCTCTGGCGTTGCACAGCACGCACGGCAACGTTGTTCTCGTTGACATCGCGTCCCTTGGCCACGTTGCCCTGCACATGAATCTTAAGCCAGTATTTACGGTCGCCGACGCTATTCAGAATCTGCATCGTCTTGATAGCTCGCTTTTGGAGAGTTTTACAACCCGCCACGGTAGCGGCCTGCAATTGTTGGCGGGGACTACCATTCCGTTGGCTGTTGAGCCTTCAACCGCGGAGTTCGCGCGTTTGTTTGACATGCTAGGCAGCCATTTTCGGTACGTGGTTGTGGATGCTTCTTCGCGGATGGACCCGGTTACGCGCCTGATAGGCAGTTTGTCTCAAGCCGTTTTGGTTGTTGCTCATGCCGACGTCGCGTCATTGTGGAGCGCCTCCAGAATTCAACAGTACCTCGGGGAAACCGGGGGACGGGAGAGGCTGCAACTCGTTCTCAATCGTTTCCGTAAGACCGCTGGGTTTACCGATGGTGACGCGGCGAATGCAGCCGGGATAAAGCTGCTTTGGAAGATTCCCAATCAATATTTTGCCGCTTCGACTGCCATTGACCGAGGCGTTCCTCTGATGCAACAAAACAACACTGACATTGCCCGCTCATTTGCGGCGCTCGCCAGCCGCTTGACGGAGGGCGATGCGGATGTAAAACGCGCCGCGTGGTCGCTGTTCAAGATTAGTTAATGCTTTCCATGGCCAATCTTCAAACCTTCGAGAGATCCGAATATCAACAGGTAAAAGCGGATCTTCATCGCAAAATTCTTGACCGGCTTGATCTGGAAAAGCTTGGTCGGACTCCCAGCGATGCCGCGCGCGATGAAGTGCTGCTTCTCATCCGCAACACCGTCAATACTGAAGCCGTGCCGCTCAGTTTCGCCGAGCGGGAACGCCTGGCGCGGGAAATCCTGGATGAGATTTTTGGACTGGGACCGCTGGAGCCTCTTCTCAAGGACCCGACAGTCTCCGACATTCTGGTAAACCGCTACAACCGCGTTTACGTCGAGCGCGCCGGTAAGCTGGAACCTACCGGTTTGAGTTTCAAGGATGATCAACACTTGATGCAGATCATCGACCGAATCGTGTCGCGTGTAGGCCGACGCGTCGATGAGTCTTCTCCTATGGTAGATGCCCGCCTTGCGGACGGGTCACGCGTGAATGCGATTATTCCGCCGCTAGCGATTGACGGACCGTGCTTGTCCATTCGGCGTTTTGGCAGAGACCCCATCACGGCGAGAAACATGCTGGAGAACAAGACTCTCACCGAGGCCATGCTCGAGCTGCTTTCGGCCATGGTGAAGGGCCGACTCAATATTCTAATTTCCGGCGGCACCGGCGCGGGAAAAACGACGCTACTGAATGTGCTTTCCGGTTACATCCCGAATTCGGAGCGGATCGTGACCATTGAAGATGCCGCCGAGCTTCTACTGAAACAGGAGCATGTAGTGCGACTGGAAACGCGCGCTCCAAATATTGAAGGCAAGGGCGCGGTTCGGCAGAGGCAGCTGGTTATCAACAGTCTTCGAATGCGCCCCGATCGTATTGTTCTCGGTGAGGTCCGCGGCGAGGAGACTTTTGACATGCTACAAGCCATGAACACGGGCCACGAGGGTTCGCTCACGACAGTCCACGCGAACTCGCAGAGGGATGCTTTGTCCCGGCTGGAGAGCATGTTTTCGATGGCCAATCTAAATATCCCGGAGCGAGCGATGCGACAGCAGATCTCGTCAGGCATCCACGCAGTTGTGCAAATCGCACGCATGGTCGACGGGACTCGGAAGGTAATTACCATCTCGGAAGTAACCGGCATGGAAGGCGACGTAATTGGCATGCAGGATATTTTCGTATTCGAGCGCCGAGGCATTGATGAAAACGGCAAGGTGAAGGGTATTTTTCGAGGAACCGGAATAAAACCCAAGTTTACTGAGCGGTTGGCCACCGGAGGTTTCCGGCTGCGGCCAGCATTGTTCGATTCGACTGTGGAAGTTTAGAGCAAACTGCGATCATTGAGTTTTTATGTTGCTTGTATTAACACTAACGATCTTCGTGGCGGTGGCTATGGGCGCGTTTGCAGTGGGTTATCTGTTCGATCAGCGCAGCGCCCGGGCACGTCTGATTCGGGAGCGGCTTTCGACGGTCGATAAAGTTGGAGGCCGCCAACCGGGCGAAGAACTGGCTTTGCTGCGGGACGAGATGTTGAGCCACATCCCCGCCTTTGACAACTTGTTGCGCCGGTCCGTGAGAGTGTCGGATTTGCAAAACATGTTGGAACAAGCGGGTCTTGGAATTCGCGCCGGCAACATTCTAATCCTTTGCCTCGTGAGTGCTACGTTACTCGGCGGAATGGCCTTTTTTCTCACTGTTTCAATGCCATCCCGTCAATCGGCTCTGTTCACCTTCGTGGGGATCGTGTTGGGAGGCCTTCTGCCCTACTCATACGCTTCCTACATGCGGGGGAGGCGGTTCCGTAAATTTGAAGAGCTCTTTCCTGAAGCGATCGACACTCTGACGCGAGCCGTTCGTGCCGGCCACGCATTCACAACCGCACTAGAACTGATCGCGAACGAACTTTCGGAGCCCATAGCCTCGGAATTTCGCAAGCTGTTTGAGGAGCAAAAATTCGGCTTGCCGGTGCGGGATGCTTTAATAAACCTTACGGAACGCGTTCCTCTGGTGGACGTAAAGTTTTTTGTGACAGCTGTGATGTTGCAGCGCGAGACGGGCGGTAATTTGGCGGAGATTCTCGATAACCTCTCTTACCTGATCCGCGAGCGCTTCAAAATTATGCGGCAAGTGCGCGTATACACGGCGCAAGGGCGTCTCACGATGATGCTTCTCATGGGCATGCCGCCGATTATCGTAATGATGATGCTAACGATGAATCCCGATTTCATCCGGCCTCTGTTTTCGGACCCGCTTGGCCACATTTTGCTGGTAGCCGGCATAACCTTGCAGACGATAGGCTACTTTGTGATTCGGAAGATCATTCGGATTCAGGTTTAATCGAGATTAGGTTGGATCATGGCAATGGTGTTGGCAATCTTGTTGTTCTTTACCGTGACGCTGGTGGTGTTTTCATTTGGCGCCGCGGTCTATTCGCCATCATCCGTTCTCGGTTCAAGACTTCGCTCACTTGGAGGGCAACGCGCCCAGCGCCAAAAACCTGCGTTCAAGGAACGCTTAGAACAAGCCCTAGATCCGCTTAGCAAGGCAATTCCGCTTTCGCCATCCGAGGTTTCGCGTGCGAGACAATGGCTCATTCAGGCTGGTTATCGGGATCGGCGGCATCTTACAATTTATGTCGGAAGCCGGGTGCTTCTCGCATTCGTCGGACTCATCACGGTGATCGCGATCAGCGGCACAAACTCTATCCCGCTAATGATCAGCGTGGCGGCTTTTGGATTCTTTCTACCCCGGTTTGCCTTGAAGCGGCTGATTAGGAAACGTCAGAACCAGATCACGCTGGGATTGCCGGATGCTCTCGACCTGACAGTAATCTGCGTCGAAGCTGGATTGGCGCTAGATCAGGCGCTGATGCGGGTTGGCGAGGACCTTCGCCATGCTCATCCTGAACTCAGCGATGAGTTCCACATGGTCAATCTGGAGATGCGGGCTGGCAAGCCCCGTGCAGAAGCTCTGCGCAACCTTAATGCGCGTACAGGCGTGGACGATATCCGCGCGCTGGTTGCCACGTTGGTGCAGACCGATCGCTTTGGAACAAGTGTCGCGCAGGCGTTGCGAGTCCACTCCGATTCATTACGAACCGAACGCAGGCAACGCGCCGAAGAACAAGCCGCTAAGACTACCATCAAAATGGTTGTGCCACTCGTGCTCTTTGTTTTGCCATCCATTATCTTCGTGACTCTCGGTCCAGCCATCATTCAGCTGGTTCGGACATTGGCGCCAGAGGCGGGCCATTGAGAGCACCACTTCAAACCCTCCCCCGAAGTTTTTGACTTAGGAGTTAGCCGATCAGGAGTTGGGATGCAGGGCCCCACGGGATATGCTTTCAATCGCACGCGTCGCATTTGTTTGGCGTCGCACTTGGTGGTGGCCGACACCTATTGGTCAAGGTTAGCCGGGTTGATGGCGATTGATCCGGCCAAGTTCCCGGCTGGACGCGGTCTGTGGATCGTTCCCTCCCATGGCGTGCACACGTTTGCGATGCGCTTTCCCATCGACGTCGCCTACTTGGACGACAAAAAAACCATAATTTACCTGGCCCATAATTTGAACCCTTGGCGCGTAGCCCCGGTTAGTATGAAAGCAGCGTCGGTGATTGAGCTTCCGGAAAATACTTTGAAATCTACTGGAACGACAGTCGGAGACGAGATTGAGATCACGTTGGGACAACCTGCGCCGACCGCCGCATGAATGATGAGCTAAAACTTCTCGTCGAATGGTCTTCTCCATGGGAAGAATTTGTCACGGCCATTCGCCCCGCGCTGAGCCGTTCAGCAGAGCCTCTGGATGGAGAAGCTCGCAGCGGTCTGTTTCCCTATCGCGGCATGCTTGCTGCGCTGGCGGTGGAAATACTGTTGTTGATCGCCGCGATTTTATTACCTGCGAAACTCGCCAGCATGCGGGCGTTCCAACCGGCAGCGGCACCCAAGTATGACGTGATTTATTTTTCCGGGGATGAATTGCCCCAGATGGAAGACGCGGGGGGCGCCAAGGCGGGAACCTCCGGCCGCTCAGGAGGGAGAGAAGGACATCATGCAACGCAGGTCATTCGGGTGGCGCGAGGACCTTCCCTAAAAGAACAAGTTGTGGACGCTCCAAAACTCAACCTCCCTCATTCGGATTCCGCAGTGGCCAACCTGCTCGCGTATAAGAGTGTTCCTGGGCCTCCACCCGCCAAAGGATTGGAATCTACCTCGAGACACGCGGAGATGCCAATGTCGGCGATACCACCGCCAGCCGACGTCCAACATGATAATGCGCAAGCCGTGCCGAGTTTAGAGGCCAGTGTTATTGCACCATCTCCCAGTGCGTTGCAGAAGGAACCGCCGCAGCGCCCAGCTCCGGGAGCGCGAGTAGATGTAACTCCGCCTCCAGTCTCGGTTCCCAAAGAAATTACAAACTTGCATCCGCTACTTACGCTTCCGCCTTCTGCCGTCATTCCCCCAGCTCCGGACCACTTCGAACATCAAATCGGATCTGTTAACACAAGAGCTGGCGTGCAAGAGCTGCAAAAGCAGATAGTGCCTCCGCCGGAGCAAGCGGGAAGCGCAGTTGGGGACCGGCGAGCCGTCAACGGTTTGGGTAATTCTGCGGTAGTCGCGCCTCCTGCTCAACTTGCCAATGCTTCCGGGGCGCGGCGGCAGACAGGAAGTTTGGGGGATGCGAGAATCGTCCCTCCGCCCGCGCAGGTGAGTGGCATGACCCAAAAGGCGTCTGCGGGCTTGGGCGACGCAAGCGTCGTCCCTCCACCAGCGCAATTGAATGGCTCCACGGGGCGCCAGCTGGCAAACGGATTGTCTGCTGGAAACGCCGTGGTGCCGCCTCCACCCTCCGCTTCTTCGGGTAATTCCGCATCCGGCGCCGGAAGGGGGAAACGCGGACCTGCG
>JGI12635J15846_10001288_pt1 | contig 21857 bp, 18 predicted proteins | sample BlaSpr_A8_OM2_M2_FD_15846 | JGI IMG/M metagenome (IMG submission 15846) | reverse complement strand
TATGCCGACTGTCATCTCGCTATTGAATGGTTATGCTGGTTTGTCGGCGGCGGCCATGGGCTTCGTTTTGCAAAACAAGTTGCTCATCATCGCCGGCGCGCTGGACGGATCCTCTGGATTGATCCTTTCCGTGATCATGTCGAAGGCGATGAATCGCTCGTTTACCAATGTGTTGTTCGGCGCATTCGGCCAAGTACAAGCGGCGGCTGCTGGCGGAGAAGAAGCCCGTCCGGTACACAGCGCCACGCCGGAAGAGGCCGCCGCGATTCTGACCGCCGCTAATAAAGTTGTAATTGTTCCCGGTTATGGCATGGCCGTCGCACAAGCGCAGCACAAAGTTCGCGAACTCTATGACCTTCTCAGCAAGAAGGGAGTGGATGTCCGCTTCGCAATCCATCCCGTCGCGGGACGCATGCCCGGCCACATGAACGTTCTGCTTGCGGAAGCCGATATCCCCTATGATCGCCTGATTGAAATGGATGAGATCAACGGCGACTTCCCGCAGACAGATGTGGCCCTGGTCATCGGCGCGAACGATGTCACCAATCCAGCGGCGCGCAACGACGCTTCCAGTCCCATCTACGGCATGCCCATTCTCGATGTGGATAAAGCTCATACGGTCATGGTGATCAAGCGCGGTATGAGCCCCGGCTTCGCCGGGATCGACAACCCACTTTACTACCTGCCCAATACCCTCATGCTCTTCGGCGACGCCAAACAGTTCGTCGGGGCCATCGCGCGGGAGTTGACTGGCGGACACTGAAGTTGCTTGCCGGGGGCCGCACTTCCTGCTTCCTTTCACCAAAAACCTGTTTTTTCTTTTTGTTTAAGGAGCCGCCGCCCGTTACGGATGTAACCTAAAGTTACAGTTATCCGCACTCGCACACGCGATTCCTCCCCAATAATGAGTACTTCGTAATAAATAAGGCCGGTACCAGGATGATGCTACTCAGCCTGTCCAATTACGCGCGAAGGAAGCTATAGCAGAAGCTCTATGTCCACGGGACCGCAAAAAGCGGAAGAGACCACTCGCAAGCTGCCAGAGGCTTTGGCGCAGCTGGACGAGCAGATTCTGTCCATGGTGATAGCGCATGCCGCACTTCCTGACGTTCTGGAGACGCTATGCAGAAGCATCGAGAGGCATTACAGCGGACTATTGTGCTCCGTTCTCCTGCTTGATTCCGATGGTAGGACCCTGCGCCACGGCGCCGCACCCTCGCTCCCCAAAGAATACAGTCGCACAATTGACGGAGTGCAGGTTGGTCCCAGCACGGGTTCTTGCGGCACGGCCGCTTATCGACGGCAGCAAGTTATCGTGGCAGATATCGCTACCGATCCGCTCTGGGCGGATTTTCGTCACCTGGCGCTGCCTCACGGTTTAAGGGCCTGTTGGTCGACGCCAATCGCGTCGCAAAGTGGCAGCATCTTGGGAACCTATGCCATTTACTATCGCCAGCCGCGCACGCCCGAAGCCGAACATCTGCAACTTATCGCGCATGCTACTCGCCTCGCTGCCATCGCTATCGAGTGGGATCGCGATAAAGCTGAACTCGTCGCGACGGAAAACCGCTATCGCACGCTCGTGGAACGCCTGCCGGCAATTACTTACGTCGCTGAGTTAGGAGCGCGTGGGCCCTGGCGCTATGTGAGTCCGCAAATCGAATCGATGCTAGGGTTTTCGCCTGGAGAGTGGCTTTCCGATCCTGCGAATTGGATCAACCATGTCCACGACGAAGACCGCGAAAGTGTTCTGACGGTCGAGGAACATTTTCAGAACAATCGTGATCTCTTTCAAGCCGAATATCGCATGCTCGCCCGCGACGGCAGAATCCTCTGGTTTCGCGACGAGGCCGTCATGCTGCCTACCGCCGAAGACCATCCCTGCCTGATGCAAGGCGTCATGTATGACATTACGGAGCACAAGCGCCTCGAAGATCAACTCCGTCATTCGCAGAAGATGGAAGCTGTGGGACTGCTGGCGGGAGGCGTCGCTCACGACTTTAACAACCTACTCATGCTCATTCAGGCCCACAATGAACGGCTGCGCGACGGACTTGCTCCCGGCGCGCCCGCGCAAAAAGAATCCCTCGGAATCGAACACGCGGTGACGCGGGCCGCGAGCCTTACCGGCCGCTTGCTGGCTTTCAGCCGCAAGCAGGTGCTGCAACCCAGGGTCTTGGACCTCAGCGAGGTCCTGAGTGAAGTGGCCAAAATGCTGGACCGCCTGATCGAAAAAAAAATCGCTTTGCGAATTACTGCCGCGCCAAAGCTTTGGCATATCAAAGCAGATTCAGGACAGGTGGAGCAACTCATCCTGAATCTTGCGGTCAACGCGCGCGATGCCATGCCCCAGGGAGGGCAGNTACTCATCGAGACCCGGAATGCGGAGATCGGCGGATCGCATCCCAGGCTTCGTGACGGTATGCGCCCAGGCCAATACGTGCTCCTGATTGTTTCCGACAACGGTGTCGGAATGGATCAGGAAACACAAGCTCACATGTTTGAGCCCTTCTACACCACCAAAGCTCCTGGGAAGGGCACCGGGCTTGGATTGGCCATTGTCTACGGAGTAGTCAAGCAGATCGGCGGATGGACCCACGTCGATAGCAAACCCGGACGGGGCACGACATTTGAAATCTATCTTCCCCGCGGCGAGGAAGGCAAAACTACCGTAGCGCCTGAGAAGGTTCTCGATCTCGCCACCGTGCCCACCGGCACGGAGACCATTCTTCTCGTGGAGGATGAAATCGGAATTCGCGACTTGGCATCCACTTTTCTTCAGGGCCGGGGTTACAAAGTACTTACTGCCGCCGATGGCAACGACGCCCTGCGAATTGCCGAAGGCCACGAAGATCTGATTCACCTTCTCGTAACCGATATCGTGATGCCGAACGTGGGAGGAAGTGAACTGGCCAAACGTCTAAGGCAGGTGCGCCCGCAGATCAAGGTCTTGTTCATGTCTGGTTATCCGGACCACCCGACTTTGCCGGACAAGAGTATTGGCACCCAGGCCACAGTGATGCAAAAACCTTTTTCTTTGGATACGCTCGCCTGCAAGGTGCGCAGCCTGCTCGATCTGCAATAATCCTGATCTCGAATAAGTTCTGCGCGTAACAAGTTCGATTGCAGACCGCGCCGCGCTTCCCGCGCAGTTTTGACCTAAGCTCTACGGCATACCGTCGCCGCGGGCGTGATATTCTATTGACTCCAGCTGCGTACCGTTTTGGCGGAATTCTCCCGCAGTTCCAGACGAAGCTAGAAGAAAGCTTCCTGAGAAGCTTCCCTGTAGAAGCCCAGAAGACGAGTCAAAAATCATGCTTTCCGTCAGTAATGTTTCCATGCGCTACGGCGCCAAGATTTTGTTCGATGAAGTGTCGGTTGCTTTCACGCCGGGGAAGCGCTACGGCCTGACCGGCCCGAATGGCGCCGGTAAATCGACGTTCATGAAATTGTTGAGCGGCGAGCTTGATCCGCAAAAGGGAACCGTGGTTCGTCCGCGGAAGCTGGGGGTTTTGAGCCAGGACCAGTTCGCCTTCGACGCGTTTTCGGCCATCGATACCGTCATCATGGGCAACAAGCGGCTCTGGGCGGCGATGCAGGAGCGCGACGCGATTTACGAGAAGGCCGACATGACCGACGAAGATGGCATGAAGCTCGGTGAACTGGAAGGCATCGTCGGCGAAGAAGATGGCTACACGGCTGAGAGCGACGCCGCCATTTTGCTCGACGGTTTGGATATTCCTGAAGAACTTCACAGCCGCAAGATGAGCGAATTCAGGGTGGGCAGAAAGTTCGGGTGCTGCTGGCGCAGGCATTATTCGGGCACCCGCAGGCCTTGCTGCTGGACGAACCTACCAACAACCTCGATTTGGATTCGATCCACTGGTTGCAGGGATTTCTGAATGAGTACGATGGCGTGGTCATCGCCATCTCTCACGACCGCCATTTTCTGAATAGCATCTGCACCCACATCGCGGATATCGATTACGAAACCATCATCATCTATACCGGATCGTACGATGAAATGGTGTTGGCCAAGACCCAGGTGCGATCGCAGATTGAATCGCAGAACGCGCAGCGCGAAAAGAAGATTTCGCAGTTGAACGAGTTCATCGCTCGCTTCGCCGCTGGAACCCGTTCCAGTCAGGTGCAATCGCGGCGCAAGGAAGTGGAGCGGCTACAAGTAACGGAACTAGCGAAATCCAATATCCAGCGGCCTTACATCAAGTTCGAGCAGAAGCGGCCTTCGGGAAAGCACATTCTCGAAATCGAGGGTTTGGCCAAGGCTTATGGCGATAAGCAGGTGATCCGCGATTTTACCGCCAGCATCACGCGCGGTGAGCGAATCGCCTTGATGGGCCGGAACGGCGCTGGAAAGACCACGCTGGTGAATGCACTGCTGGCGAACTCGCCTACCACGCCCGAAGCCGAGTTGCGCAAGACCAGCGGCTACGATGGTCCGTTCGTCGATGCAGGCAAAGTGACCTGGGGGCATGAAGCCTCGGTCGGATACTTCGCGCAGGATCATCGCAGCTTGATTGAAGGCGGCATGACGGCCCTGGAGTGGTTGCATCAATGGAACCCGGCGGCAGTCAGTGAGGAAATCCGCGGATTGCTGGGGCAGATGTTGTTTGCCCGTGAAGAGGCGACCAAGTCCACCAGCGTTCTCTCCGGTGGTGAAGCCGCGCGGCTTCTCTTCTGCAAACTGATGCTGCAAAAGCCAAACGTTCTCGTGCTCGACGAACCGACGAACCACCTCGACCTGGAGGCGATCAATGCACTAAATATTTCTTTGCAGCGTTACCAGGGCACGGTGTTTCTGGTGACCCACGATCACGATTTGATCGACGAAGTTGCAACCCGCATCTGGCACTTTGAAAGCGACCATAAAATCACTGATTTTAAGGGCACGTATGAAGAATATCAGTCCGCAGTTGCGGTGTAGTTGGTGCAATACGCCCCTGCGCAATTGCAATGCACCATTTTCGAGGCATGTAAATCAACCAGGTTCTCCACAGCTTTCCACAGCATTTGCAGTTGCTTTCGGGGCCTTGGGTTGCGCATAATGGCGGCAATATATTCTTGCGTGAGATAACGGGCGCGAGAGGTCGTGAAGTCTTGTACAGTCGAGCCGATCTACTCAGAATTCTGCATCTAACCCCGCGCCAGTTGGCGAACTGGGAGCGGGCGGAACTGATTGCTGCTTCTCCTGCTTATTCGTTCGCCGATCTTCTGAAGATCAAAAAAGTCCGCGATCTCTGTGCCATGAAGGTTCGTCCGGCAGTGATCCGCGAGTCGCTCGAAGCCATGCGAAAGCAGGCTTCGGGGATGGGAAATCCGTTGCTCGAGGCGGGCGCATCTTCCACGGCAAAGCATCGCGTAGCTTTTCGGCATGAGGGGCGATTGCTGGAGCCGATTGCGGGGCAATTTTTGATGGATTTTTCGGCTCGCGAACACGTGGTCACCACCACGCCGGTTCCGCAAAAAGAAGCAACTCCTTGCGAGGACAGTGCAGCCGTTTGGTTCGCGCGCGGAGTCGCTCTCGAGGAAGATCCCGCCACACAGAATGAAGCTTTGGCTGCTTACCACAAGGCTTTGGAGTTCCAACCCGCTCATGCCGCGGCCCACATCAATCTAGGCACTCTCTACTACAATCGCCAGGATTTTGCGCTGGCGGAAAAGCATTATCGTGCCGCACTGCAGGCGGATCCCCGCTATGCCCTTGCCTATTTCGATTTGGGCAACGTTCTCGATGAAACCGGGCGCGTCCAGGAAGGCATCAAGACTTATAAAATGGCGGTTCAACTCGCGCCCACCTACGCCGACGCCCATTACAATCTCGCGCTGGCTTACGAAAAAGTTCGTGAGCCGCGCAAAGCGCTGAAGCACTGGCAAGCCTATGTCAAGCTCGATTCCACCGGGCCTTGGTCGGTTCACGCTCGCAATCAGATCCAGCGAATCCTTCAAGCTGATACCTTAAAGCTGGTGCATTCGCGTCGCAGCTAGCGCACTTACCCGGCTCCTTTCCGCAGTGCTAAAATTATGGGTTTGCTACTCCTCGTCTGAAGGTGTCTCATGCCCGACACAACCCTGCAATCCGCCGTTCCTACCCCGCTAACCACGCTCACCGAAGATGAGATTCTTTTCCGCGATAACATTCGTCAATTTGCCGACGACAAGATTCGTCCGCTCGTGAAGGAGATGGATGAGAAGGGAGTCTTCGATAAGAATCTCATTCATGAATTCTTCCAGCTTGGGCTAATGGGGATCGAAATCCCCGAGCAATACGGCGGCGGCGGAGCGAAGTTCTTCGAAGCCATTCTCGCCGTCGAGGAATTATCACGCGTCGATGCATCCGCGGGAGTAGTTGTGGATGTCCAGAACACCTTGGTCAACAACGCGCTCCTGCGATATAGCAATGCCGACCAGAAAAAGCGCTATCTCCCCAGGATGGCCTCTGAAACCGTCGGTGCCTACGCGCTCAGCGAAGCCGGTTCCGGGTCCGATGCCTTTGCCATGCAAACCCGCGCTCAGATCAAAGGCACTGACTACGTTATCAACGGCCGCAAACTCTGGATCACCAATGCGAAAGAATCCGGCCTCTTTATTCTCTTCGCCACCATCGATCCCTCCGCCGGATACAAAGGCATCACTGCGTTTTTAATAGAAAAAGATTTCCCCGGATTTACCGTCGGAAAAAAAGAAGACAAACTCGGTATCCGCGCTTCCTCCACTTGTGAACTCATCCTCGAAGATTGCAAAGTTCCCAAAGAAAATGTTCTGGGCGAACCGGGCAAGGGATACAAGATCGCCATTGAGACTCTGAATGAAGGCCGTATCGGCATCGGCGCTCAGATGATTGGAGTTGCACGCGGTGCCTGGGAGTTCGCGGCGAAATACGCACAGGAACGCAAGCAGTTCGGCAAGCCGCTCGCCGATTTTCAGGGCATTCAATTTCAGATTGCGCAAATGGCTACGGAGATTGAAGCTGCTCGCTTGATGGTTTATAACGCAGCCCGCATGAAAGATGCAGGGGTGAACTTTGTGAAAGAAGCTGCCATGACCAAGCTTTTTGCCTCGCAAGTGGCCGAGCGAGTCACCTCGCTCGCCATCGAAATTTATGGCGGGTACGGATTTACCAAGGACTATCCCGTCGAAAAATACTGGCGCGACGCCAAGATCGGCAAAATCTACGAAGGCACCTCCAATATGCAGTTGGCGACCATCGCCAAGCTCCTGCTGGGGGGCAAATAAGCCAGGGTGCCCAAAGCCGCGCCGAACAAGGGTTCCCGCAGCCTGGACGCCTATGGCAACAAACCTCGTTGCTCATAATGTGCATTCTGTTGCATTCCTTGAGTGGTGGCGTCCCTCTTGAAACCCGTTTAACTTGAGCCGCTTCAATATCTTCCCAGCGCAGCTGCCATTGGCTCACAATCTGCATCTCTCTATGCGCCTGCGAATGGGCCAAGGAGTGGGACTTGTCAGATTTGGGAAGCAAGGTTTGGATTCCGGTGCAAGCTGCCAGGAAAAAAACAGCCTTACGCCGCTGCTTGTCGTTGTGTTCCTCGCTTCCTACGGTTTGATGACATGGCTGATTGTTAACCAGGGAGAAACTATCCAGTCGCAGAAAAATTTGATTGAGGTCCTGCTTGGCGACAGCAGGGAATTGTGGGCCCTGAAGGGCAAAGCCCAGGTAGAGAAGTTCGCTCAATCGGGAGCCGAGGCGCAAAGCCGCAGCCAGTCTCCCACGAAATCACTGCCGTCTCCTCAGGGGCAAGTTCCATCCAGTCAATTACCATCAACGCAGATTCCGTCGACTCAGGCTCCATCGTCGAAAGCATCACCCAGCCGTATCCCGTCGACCCAGGTTCCACAGCATCAATTACAGAATCGGGCTGGCAAGACAGTAAAACCAGAGGACCGGGCGCCGCAGACCCAGGTTCCACCCATGCCCGCTTCGGATTTAAGCGACCAACGGCGTGTCTTGAAAACGTTGTAGGTCGCAGAAGGTAGAAACAAAAATGAAGGCCCTGACCCTAGCCTTGGTATTAAGCACGATTTTATTGAGCACTATGACGTTCGGCATGTCCGTTCTGAATGGCGCCCCGCCGGCTCGAAGACCCTCTGGCCTGGTGGAGAAACACACTGCCGGAGGACGCTGGTACTTTGCCGCCAGCGGCCACGCTGTGTATTGCTACGGCCCGGTCATGACCGTCCCTCAAGCGAACGGCGATCTACAGAAGGTTGCGACCTTCTGCAGGGATGGCAGCGCCGTCGTGCCGCTCAAAGACTAGCGAATCGAAGACCTAGCGAATAAAAGACCAGCTCAGCACAATGCGACTTGTTTGGGCAGCTTCTTTTCGCCTACTCCATCATGCCTTGTAAACTGAAGGCATGCCCGAACTCCCCGAAGTCGAAACCATTGCCCGCGGCCTGAACTCGCGCGTAGCAGGCGACGTGATCGAATCCGTCTGGCTGGGGGCGAAGCCCGAACCCTTAAAATCCTCCCCACAGGAAATCGCCGCCGCGCTGGAGAATAGCCGAATTCTCAAGGTTCGACGCGTCGGCAAGCACATAGTTTTCGACCTCCATCGCGCAGGCACGAAGCTCGCGTCTACACATAAGAACGATAAGAAGCGCAAAACAGAAATTACCGCGCAGTGGATCGTTCATCTCGGCATGAGCGGCCGCCTGCAAGTTTGCGAGCCGCAATCAGAAATCGTGAAGCATACTCATGCCATCGCGAAGCTCGCGTCCGGCAAGGAACTTCGCTTTATCGACCCCCGGCGTTTCGGCCGTTTAAGTGTCGCCTCAACCGGAGGCTTCGATGCGGGTGGTATCGAGCCTTTGGAAGTCAATCTCGATCGCTTCGTCTCCCTCTTTCGCGGGCGCAAGACTCCCATCAAGAGCGCTCTGCTGAACCAGAAGTTACTGCGAGGCGTAGGAAACATTTACGCCGATGAATCTCTCTTTCGTGCTGGAATTCGCCCGAAGCGCCGCGCTTTCACGATCACCCACGACCAGTTCGCCAAGTTGCACTCCGCCGTGAAAGAAGTGCTTCGTGAGGCTATCGCACTTGGTGGATCTTCAATTTCGGATTATGTCGACTCCGACGGCGAAGAAGGCTTCTTTCAATTGCAGCATCGCGTGTACGGACGCGAAAGCGAGCCCTGCCTGGTCTGCGGGACGCCAATCAAACGCATCGTTATAGGCGGACGCAGCAGCCACTACTGCCCCAAATGCCAGAAGTAAGAAATGGATGATTGTCGATTACTGATTGTTGATTGAGGATGGCAGGCCTGGCCCGATTAGTTTTTTAATCAGCAATCGACAANCATCAATCAACAATACGGTCTANTCTGCTANTCTCTTTCAGCCATGCCAGATTTTTCCATTGGAGTCGATCTCGGCGGTACCAACCTCCGTATCGCAGCCATCACCNCTGACGGAGAGTTGCTCGAGAAGATCGCTGTACCTGCAAAAGTCTCNCTTGGCCCCGATCACGTCATCAGCGAAATGTGCGCTGCCATCCTGCGGCTTTCGGAAAAGCACAAGAACGCGGGAAAGTTTCTCGGCGCCGGCGTCGGAGTTCCCGGCGTAATCGACATGCAAACCGGCACCATGCGAATAGCGGCCAACCTGCCCGGCTTCGAAAACTTTCCGGTACGCGCCGAAATCGAGCGGCGCTCGGGCGTTCCTGTCGTTCTCGAAAATGACGCGAGAGTGGCGACGCTGGGTGAACAATGGCTCGGCGCGGCCCGCGGAATCGCCAACGTTGCCATGATCACTCTGGGCACGGGAATTGGCGGCGGACTGGTGCTCGAAGGCCAAATCCGGCACGGGGTGAATGGCTTGGCGGGTGAGTTTGGCCATGTTTCCATCGAACCCGATGGCTATCCCTGTGGCTGCGGAAACCGCGGTTGCGCCGAGAAGTACGCTTCGGCCAGTGCTATTCTGCGCATGGCACGAGAGGCGATGGAATCCGACGACGCTCCTTCGCTTGCCCCAGCCGTCTCATCTCAGCCAGAGCTCGCCGCGAAGGCGATTTACGAATTAGCTTTACAGGGCGACGAACCGGCGCGCCGCATTTTTGTTACATTCGGCCGTTATCTCGGGATACTCCTCGTCAACCTGACGAACGTCATGGATCCAGAAATGTTTGTGATTGGCGGCGGTGTCGCGAGCGCCTGGGACGCCTTTGCGCCCAAAATGTTTGCAGAGATGCGTACCCGTTCTCTGGCGTACGCGCTGGCCCAACCGGGGACTGCACCAAACAATGCTTCAGGAAAAGACGGCGCATTTGCTTATGGTGCAGGCAGCACGGTAGGAAAGACGATCATTACGCGCGCCGTGCTGGGCAGCGACGCAGGGCTGTACGGAGCTGCGCGGGCGGCACTAATGAAAAGTATCTAATTCTTATAATGCCAATGAAGCCTTGCGTGGCTCCGCTGGCTTGCCGCAAGCCGTACGCAGGCGGTCGACTTCCTGCAAAGTGAGTGAGCGGAATTGTCCGGTCGGAACATCCAGCGCAAGCGGGCCGTAACGGACCCGTTTGATCTTCTCGACATGATGTCCAACTTTTTCAAACATGCGCCGGATTTCGCGGTTGCGGCCCTCAATCAAAGTCACTTCGTACCAGGGATTGTTCCCTTCCTTAATCAACCGAATCCCAGCTGGTGCTGTCTTCACGCGGCGCCCATCTTCAGTCTGTATCGAAACTCCGCCTCGCAGTTTTTCCAGCGACTGAGCACTCGGCGTGCCGGCCACTTTTACTACGTAAGTCTTGGAGACCTGAGACGCCGCTTTCATCAACTTGTTTGCGAGCGCGCCATCATTGGTTAAGAGCAAAAGGCCCTCACTCGCATAGTCGAGGCGGCCTATCGGATAAACTCGCTTCTTCACGCCGCGAATCAGTTGCATCACCGTAGGCCGGTTTTCCGGATCGCTCACCGTAGTGACATAACCTTTCGGTTTGTTCAGCAACAGGTAAACGTGCAATTGCGCACCCTGCAAGAGTTTTCCGTCGACGCGAATATGATCCACGTCGGGATCCGCCTTGGTCCCGAGTTCGGTCACCACCGTGCCATTCACCTTTACATGGCCGGCACTAATCAGTTCCTCGGCCCTGCGCCGGGAAGCAATTCCGGCAGCAGCGATAATTTTTTGCAGGCGTTCAGCGGGCATGTGCGAAGCTACTCTTTCTGCGCGGCGGATTCTGTGACAGATTCCCGGGAGGATACGATATCGGCGGCCTCGTCAGGCGAGCGCTCGCCTGCATGAGAACTATCCTGCAAAGTCTCTTCGGTCGGAGTCAGTTCTGACTGGAACGATTCCGCCACCAGTTTCTCAAATTCTTCCATGCTGGGCAGTTCATTGACGTCCTTCAATCCAAACCGCATGAGGAATTCTTTGGTCGTCTTGTAGAGAATGGGTCGTCCAATCACTTGTTTGCGCCCGGCGGTCGTAATCAACTTACGGTCTAGCAGCGTGGCGATTACGCCGCCCGAATCCACGCCTCGAATCTCGTTGATTTCCGGTACCGTGGCCGGCTGCTTGTATGCAATCACCGCGAGTGTTTCCAGGGCTGGTAAAGACAGGCGAATCGGCGGCTTCAGGCTCTTGGCAAAACTGCGAACCATCTCGTGCTGTTCGGGCTTGGTCGACATGCGGTAGCCACCCGCAACCTGGCGGATCTCGATTCCATGGTCCGCCGCGCCATAATCTGCAACCAGCTCTTCCAGCGATGCCCGGACTCGCGATTTTACTTCCGCATCATCCGCGGCGCCTTCAGCAATCACCGATTCGCGGACAAGATGAATCATCTGCTCCGCTGAGATCGGCGTCTCCGTCGCATAAATAATTGCCTCGAGTTGAGCTTTCAGACTCATAGTAAAAAGAAGTGGCTAGTGGCCGGTGGTCAGAAAAGACCAGGCCCTTACCGGATCACTAACCACTGAGCACCGGCCACTGCCTTTCATCTCCAATCATCGCGCACGGCCGCTTGTTCCGCCATCACAGACTCAAACGCGGTGTGCTTGCGCACCGCGATCTCACCAAACAACTCGTCCTGCCGAACCTGAATCGCCTGCAATCGCACCATCTCCAGCAGCGCCAGGAACATGCATACTAGCGCTTGCCGCGAGGGCACCCGCATCAAAAGTTGTTTCAGCCGGATCGGCCGCGATTCGATTTCCAATCTTTTCCGCAGATAATCGATCATCTGTCCCACCGTGACCGTTTCCTCGTTCACGTTGAGGACTGGCCGCGTGCGTACGCGTTCCAAAATTTGCTGGAACGTTTTTACCAGATCGATCACATCCGCCGCCATCTCCGGCTCAGTGCCCTCGGCATCCATAAATTCTTTCAGCGCCGGATTGCTCAGCACCGCCTCTTCAATCTGTTGCTTCTGCAAAAGCATTTGTGCCGCTGACTTGAACTTTTCATGCTCGAGAAGGCGGTTCACCAGTTCGGTTCGCGGATCTTCCAACTCTTCCGCTTTTGCCGATGGATCGCGCGGCAGCAGCATCTTCGACTTGATATGGATCAGCACCGCGGCCATGTATATGAAGTCCGCGGCCACATTCACATCCAGTTCGCGAATCTTCTCCACATACACCAGATACTGCGCCGTGATCCGCGCGATCGGAATATCGTAGATGTCGATATCCTGCTTGCGAATCAAGTCGAGCAGCAGATCGAGCGGCCCTTCATATACATCGGTTACCGAAACCGCAAATGGCGAATCGCTCTCTTCCTTCTTCCGCGCCCCATCTTTAGACGATTTCACGTCCGCACTGCCCGCAATCACAGCAGGCACCGGAGTATCGATGCTCTCGATTTTCATTTCTTCATTCATCACAAGTTTGTCCGGGGGTGCCCCACTTCTCGCTTCCTTCGCGAGAAGTGGACTTGGCAGTCTGGCTAATTCAATTTCGGCGTCTCATACTCGAGCGACATTCCCATTGCACCGCGCACATCGTCCATAGTTGCTCCCGCCGCCTTACGCGCCCGCTCCGTGCCAGCCTCCAGAATATCCCAAGCCAGCCGCGGATTCTCTTCGAATTTCTTCCGGCGCTCCTGCATCGGATTGAGCAATTGCACCAGCGCATCGGCAGCCCAGCTCTTGCACTCGATGCACCCAATCCCGGCCGAGCGGCAACCGATACTCACTTTCTCTATGGTTTCTTTGCTGCTGAAAATTTTATGGAGATCGCCCACCGGGCACACATCCGGATTCCCCGGATCGGACCGCCGCACGCGCGCCGGATCGGTCACCATCGTCTTCAGCTTCTGCCGCACCACCGGCTCTGGATCGGTGAGCATGATGGTGTTGCCATAGGACTTCGACATCTTCCGGCCGTCGGTTCCGGGCAGCTTGGGCGCTGGCGTCAGCAGAGATTTCGGCTCCGGAAAAACTTCACCGTAAAATCCATTAAACCGCCGCGCAATCTCGCGTGTCAGTTCGACGTGCGCCACTTGATCTTCTCCCACCGGCACTACATCCGCCTTATAAACCAAAATATCCGCGGATTGCAGCACGGGATAACCCAGAAATCCATAGGTTCCCAGATCCTTATCTTTAATATTCTCCCGCTGTTCCTTGTAAGTCGGAACCCGCTCCAGCCAGCCCAGCGGCGTGATCATGGAAAACAAAAGATGCAACTCAGCATGAGCCGGAACATGCGACTGGATGAAGATCACGCACTTCTCAGGATCAAGCCCCGCAGCCAGCCAATCCAGCGCGACCTCCAGCGTATTTTGCTTCACTCGCGACGTGTCGGCATAATCCGTGGTCAGCGCATGCCAGTCGGCGACCATAAAAAAACATTCGTACTCATCCTGCATCCTGACCCAGTTGTCGAGCGCGCCCACATAATTTCCCAGGTGCAGTTTCCCGGTCGAGCGCATGCCACTGAGCACGCGCTTACGCAATGTGGCGGAAGATATCATGGCTGTTCAACGAGTCTAATCACAAGGGCGCCCGAACGATTGCGCGCCAATTCGCAGGTTTGCAGCATCATGCAGAGTATTGACGATACTACCATGCAGGCTGCGGATTTCGAGCCGAAAGCCCATGCGCATTTCAGCTCGACCTCGTCCCATGCTTTATAATTCGCCCTCCATATCCTGCCCCTTGAGGTCGCTCGCATGCCCATGCCGCATCTCGCCCGCAGACTCGGCCTAACCGATTACTTCACGCTCGCGTGGGGCACCATGGTCGGGGTCGGCTGGCTGGTGGTCATGGATGACTGGCTGCTCCGCGGTGGCGCCCTCGGCGCTCTGCTCGGGTTTGCGGTTGGCGGTGCGCTGCTCCTGCCCATCGGCTGGGTCTATGGCAGGCTCGTAGCAGCCATGCCCGATGCCGGCGGCGAAATCGCTTACACCGCCGCTGCATTTTCCCGGCGCGTCAGCTTTTCCACCGGATGGATGATGACGCTCGCCTATTTCATCGTCTGCCCGTGGGAGGCTGTGGCCGTGAGCCGCATCGCCGCCTACATCGTCCCGTCGCTCGANTCCCTCGAACTCTATCGTGTAGGCGGACGTCCCGTTTACCTTCCGCATCTACTTATCGGCTTCGCTCTGACCGCTCTGCTCACCACGCTCAACTACCGCGGCGTTCGCCTCAGCGCCACTTTTCAGAACTGGACCGCCTTCGGCACTCTGGCACTATTTATCGTATTTATCGCGCTCGGAGTCAGCAAAGGATCGCCGCACAATTTCTCGCCGCTCTTCACTCACGCCCCGCTGGTTTCGTTCCTGCTCATGTTCCAGATAGTTCCGTATTTCATGACCGGATTCGAGTCCGTGGGGAAAGCCGCCGAAGAATCCACTCCTGAGTTCCGCAGCCAAAGCTTTCTCAAGGCGATCTGGATGGCCATCCTGGTCGGCATTCTCTTCTACTCGACAATTATCGCCGCCGTCGCCTTTGTCGCTCCGTGGCACAGTCTGACCGGAGAAAAGTTCATGACCGCGGTTGCTTTTCAGCGTGCATTCGGTTCCCGCTGGATCGTCAATATCATCCTTGCGGCCGCGCTGCTCTCACTCTTCAAATGTTTCAACGGGAATTTCGTCGCTGCGAGCCGACTACTCTTTGCTCTGGGACGCCGCGGCCTCGTCGATAGCCGAGCCGGCCGCATTCATTCCGAACATCAGACGCCCTCCGTCGCGGTCCTTTGTGTCGGCGTGGCGACGGCCTTATGCATGCTCCTGGGAGACGCGATTCTGGTTCCCGTCACCGAGGTCGGCTCAGTTGCCTGCGCAATCGGCTGGGCCGCTAGTTGCGCCGCCTATCTTTCGCTGGGACGCTCCGGAAAATTGCCCGCACAAATAAAACTCTCCGTGATCGAATGGCTGGTTGCCGCGGTGGGCTTGTTGGTAGCAGGCGTGATGTTGCTGATGAAAGTCATNCCGTGGATTCCCGGCCATTTCACATTCTTCGAATGGATCGCTCTCGGAATATGGGTTGCCCTGGGGGCTCTCGCAAAGCGTCGGGCGTCCCTGGTTTAGTATCCAGTCTGAATATTTGGTGACGGTGCGGCTAATAAGGAAACAATGAAGAATCCCAAACTGCTCCACTTGCTCTCCTTTATTTTGCTTCTCGGGGCTACTCTCTCGTCGCTAGCGCAATCGTCGCTTCCCTTCGATCTGGTCATCACCAATGGCCACATTATCGATGGCACTGGCTCCCCTTGGTATTCCGGCGATCTCGGCATTCGGGACGGTAAAGTCGAGGCCATTGGCAACCTTTCAGCCTCTCCACGCAAGCGCACCATCGATGCTGCCGGCAAAGTGGTCGCGCCCGGATTCATCGACATGCTCGGCCAGTCGGAGTACAGCATCCTCGTCGATCCGCGCTTGCCCTCGAAGATCTATCAGGGGATTACGACCGAAATCACCGGGGAGGGCGAATCGATTGCGCCGCTGAGTAACGCCGTTCTCCAAACCGATCACGGCCTATTCGATCATTACCACATCACCCCCGACTGGCGAAGCTTCCGCCAGTACTTCGCGCGCCTGGAAAAACAGGGCATGGGTATCAACCTTGCCAGCTACGTAGGCGCCACGCGAGTTCGCCGCATCGTTCTTGGCGACGACGACAAACAACCCACCGCGGAGCAGCTCGAACAAATGAAATCTCTGGTGCGCGACGCCATGAAGGACGGCGCAGTCGGCGTGTCCACCGCCCTCCAATACGCTCCCGCACCTTATGCCAAAACTGAAGAACTGATCGCGCTTGCCGCCGAGGGCGGAAAGTTCGGCGGCATCTATTCCACTCACATGCGCGACGAAGGGGACTCCGTTCTCGAAGCCATCGACGAAGCCCTGCGCATCGGACGCGAAGCCCGCGTGCCGGTTGAGATTTGGCACATCAAAGTCGCGGGAAAGAAAAATTGGGGACGCATGCCTGAAGTGGTCGCGAGAATCGATGCGGCCCGCGCCGCTGGAGCCGATGTCACCGCTGACACTTACGCCTACACCGCATGGTTCAACGATTTCTCCGCCTTCATCCCGCCCTGGGCCCATGATGGCGGAACGGAGAAACTCGTCGCGCGACTCAAAGATCCTGCAACCCGCGACCGCATCCGCAAAGACATGCTTAATCCGGCCAGTTCCTGGGATAACGAATGGCAGGAAATCCCCGGCCCTGAGGCCGTCATGATCGGTGTAGTACAAAACCCGAAAATGTTGCCCCTGCAAGGCAAGCGTCTTTCCGAGATCGCGAAGATGTGGAATAAAGATCCAATCGATGCCCTCTTCGACTTCCTCATCGAAGATCCCAGCGCCGGCGTCGCCGTTTTCGGCATGTCGCAGCCTGATGTCACGCTCGCGCTCCAGCAGCCTTGGGTTTCCATCGATAATGATTCCTCGGGCACATCCCCGGACGGTCTTCTTGGCCAGGAGCATCCTCATCCCCGCGCCTACGGAACTTTCCCGCGAATCCTGAGCAAATATGTTCGTGAGGATAAAGCGCTCTCGCTGCCCGATGCCATACGCAAGATGACTGCCCTGCCTGCCCAACGCCTGCGTCTTACCGATCGCGGTGTGCTCAAAGCCGGCCTGTGGGCGGACGTCGTAATCTTCGACCCTGCTACGATTCGCGACCTTGCAACCTTCGACAATCCCAACCAGCTTTCCGAAGGCATGGAATATGTATTGGTGAACGGGGTTCCGGTGATCGATCACGCCAAAATGACCGGAGCATTGCCGGGAAAGGTATTGCGTGGCGAGGGATATGTTCCGTAAGGAGCACGCGTGAGCTCAGCCGCATGTGAAGCGGCGTATTCCAATGAGCGTTGCGAAGTTGTGACTTACACAGTTAGGAAAAGGAATTAACAGATCCGCGATGCAAGAAGTCTTTTTTCTTCCGCGCGTACCAAATAAAAATCAGGATCTGTGCCGCGATCCCCGCGCAACTATCGAGCGCCACATCCTGCCAGCGTCCGGTGCGGGAAGGAATGAAGCTTTGGTGCCACTCATCCAGGCTGGCCACTATCGCAGTTCCAAGCACTGCAATCATTGACCACCGCGCCGTCCACCTGGCACTCGACATCGCCGGCAAGGTCGCGCGCCATGCGCGAAAAAGCAAAATGCTTAACGTGGCGTAGCCAATCACGTGCCCGGTTTTGCGAATGTAAAAGTGCCAAATCTCAAACCGGTCCCGCTCCAGCCTGAGGAGGAAATGCAACAAAGGATAGAGGAACCGGCCAGTGTTGTTGGCTGAAAGGTAGGCGGTGGATTCGATGGCAATGACGATCAGCCACAAGATCGCGGCGATCCATGCCATCAAAGCATTGTGTTGGTCGGAGTTCAAAAGGAGGAGCTACTCGATCGCATAATTGGGAGCCTCGCGGGTAATCATCACGTCGTGAACATGGCTCTCGCGCAGTCCGGCTCCACTGATTCGAACAAAGCGCGTCTTCTGCAACAGATCCGCGATGGTGGCGCATCCGCAGTAACCCATGCCGGACTTCAATCCACCCACCATCTGGTGAACGATCATGGCCACCGAACCACGATAAGGCACGCGCCCCTCAATTCCCTCTGGAACCAGCTTCCCCAGCCGATTCGAATCGCCGTCATTGGAGGAAACCGCCGCGGAGGAATCGCCTTCCGTGCTCTGGAAGTAGCGTTCGCTCGAACCCTGCGCCATCGCCCCAATCGATCCCATGCCGCGGTAGGATTTGAAAGACCGCCCTTGATAAAGGATCAACTCGCCGGGGCTTTCATCGGTTCCGGCAAAAAGCGAGCCAATCATCACAGCGCTCGCGCCCGCAGCCAGTGCCTTCGTAACGTCTCCGGAATATTTGATGCCGCCATCGGCAATGATTGGAACCCCGGCATCTTTGGTGGCGCGGGAAGCTTCCGCAATAGCCGTGATCTGCGGTACTCCAGCACCCGTTACCACCCGCGTGGTGCAGATCGAACCGGGACCGATGCCAACTTTGATGCCATCCGCCCCTGCTCGCGTCAACTCGCAAGCCCCGTCGAATGTGGCAACGTTGCCGGCTAACAACTCCATCTCGGGCAACTTCGACTTGATCAGCTTGACTGCGTCGAGGACCTTCGTCGAATGCCCGTGAGCGCTGTCAATTGCCAGCACATCCACTTTATTTTTCGCCAATTCTTGCGCCCGCTCCAGAAAATCTCCGGTCGCACCGATTGCTGCTCCTACCCGCAACCGCCCCTGGGAATCCTTCGCCGCATTCGGGTACTTCAGCTTCTTCTGAATATCTTTAACCGTGATCAAACCCTTCAGGTTGTACTTGTCGTCAACCACCAGGAGTTTTTCGACGCGATGCTCGTGAAGAATCTCCTCCGCATCTTCGAGAGTGGTTCCAACGGGAACGGTGATGAGATTTTTCTTGGTCATTACACGGTCGATTGGGATATCGAATCGGCTTTCAAAGCGCAGATCGCGGTTGGTAAGAATGCCCACCAGCCGACCATTCTCGGTAATGGGGACGCCGGAAATCTTGTACTTCCGCATCACCTCGAGCGCGTCGCTCACCCTGTCGGTGGGCGACATCGTCACCGGATCGACGATCATCCCGCTCTCCGATCGCTTTACCTTGTCGACTTCATTTGCCTGCTGCTCGATCGTGAGGTTGCGATGAATAATTCCCAGCCCGCCCTGTTGTGCCAATGCAATCGCCATGTGCGATTCCGTAACTGTATCCATGGCCGCGCTGACGATCGGAATATTAAGACGGATGTTGCGCGTAAGCTGAGTTTGCGTGTTGGCGGTAGCAGGAATTACATCGGAGCGTGCGGGCAGGAGAAGAACGTCGTCAAAAGTAAGCGCTTCGGGAACTGGAAAATGAATCATGATTTCTGGAATTGCCGGTCTGCTGGTGAACTTCCATTCTAGAGAGAGTGCGGGCTTTCAGGCAAATGGAAGCGAAGCTCTTTGTTTGCTGCGAATCCGTGCTCTCCGTTAATTCACGGTGAGTGGCGCGGTTACGCTGCCAACTTTGCCCGTGAGATTATCCCGAATTACAACTCGAACTGCGTATTGGCCGGGGCTGAGTTCCAACGAGTTGGTGAAGCCACCCCCTTTTGCGCGAAGCGTCTCCATCTGTGCATCGGATAGAGGAGCGGTAATAGTTTTCCCCGTAGTAAGCGCAGGTTTGCCGTCCTTGCTATTGTTCGCATAAGCGGCCGCAGCAAAATCGAAGTTCAGATGGTTCTGCCCTCCCGTGCCTTCAATGGAAACGCTATTCGGCGGGATCCGGACCAGAAATTGTGCTATTTTTTTCGCTCCATCGCCAGAGCTGCCCAGCCATGTCACCGTCAAAGGGATACCAGTGCCTTCGATGGGCGAGGTCAGCGCATAGTTCAAGTCTGAATTACGCGTCATCTCGGCATGAATCGTCGCATTGGTAACGAAAAAACCTTTGCGGGCGCGCACTTCAGTGTCCTTTTTATCTATCTCTACTTTCAGCTTGCGCCAGCCCGCGTGATCATTGTGAGTGTCAAGGTAGTATCCCGCCAGATAATAAGAAGAAGCATCGTCGGCCGCACGTTTGAAGCTCGAGGCTAAATCGTTAGTGTTATAAAACGCTTTTCCGCCAGTCATTTCGGCAAACTCATTCAGAGTGTCAATCTTGTTTTGCTGGAGCCATGAGCGGTTGCTGATCTGGCGGCCCAACGCCGCTCCGGTGTTGGCGTGCGATTGGCGTGCGTCGCCTAGAGGAGAAGTACTTACCAATCCACGAACGTCCACCGGATACACGGAAATCTGCGCAGCAGTCAGCGCCTCCATGGTTCGCTCATAAAGCGTAGAGAGATATCCGCCTGGAACCGCGGCGGGACTGGAAATGGTGAAGGGAAATCCCCCGGTCGCCCAGATTAGCGATTTACGCCCCGGAACCCCGGACAGAGACCAGGCAATTCCCAGAAACGCATTCATGGTGGTCTCGATGGCATTTTGTTGCTGAAACTGAGAGTAGATCGCGTCGCCATGCTCAATGAATGCATCCATTGCGGCCGCCGGATCGGACCCAAACGACGACATCGAGATGGGGCTCATGTCTCCTGCATTGGCCTCGGCTTGCGCGTCGATGCCGATGTTTTGCATCGCGGGAGTCTCCCCGCTGACCTTCTTCAGCACTTCGAGAAGCTTCGTGGAATCGCCGGTCAGGCCTTGCACGATCTTCAGGCCATGACTCGTAATAATCATGAGCGCCAACACCTGCCCGGAGTCCAGACTCTCGGCCAGGTACTTCACCAATTCCCGGCGGCCAGTGTACTGATCGAGGAACGGAGTATTGACCGTGTCGAGCGCAATCACCGTTACTGTTCGGGGTTGCTGCTCTGAAAGAGTTAAATTGGAAAATTCGCCCGGCTTGGCGGCCGCTACAGGAAATTGTGCGTTGGTAGAGACGATCTCTTCGAAGGTCGAAACTTTTTGTTCTTTGCCGTTTTCGAAAATGCGAAAATCTTCCCGCTTCAGCCCGCGCATGTGGCTACCGTATTTATCCGTGACCACCACGGGAACTTGCACAAGAATCGTCTGGGTACGAAACTCGATCTTGCCTTCTTTATCGGCACTATCCATAGGCACCCCTTCAGGGATGTTGCTGCGGGAATTGCCATTCGCCGATGAAGATCCGCCGTAGTTGCCGGACGGAGAGGTTGTGCCCGTGCCACGCCCGCCGCCATGGCCTTGTGCGGCGGCCTGAACCGAAAACAGAAGTAAAGTGAAAAGTGGGAGCGAAAGATGGCGATTGAACATACTCCTCCAGCGCGGCGTCAGGAATTGTAATACGTAGCCGAAAATTGCATCTGAAAATGTTGAAGCTGCCACGCCTGCAGCCTTGTCCGCGTGAAGGAAAGGGAAATAGGGAGTTGCGTAGTCCCGGCGATAGCGTGCAATCTAGTGACGGATGCCGGAACTGCCAGATATCGCCGCCTACATCGGTGCGCTAGAGGCCCGCATTGGGGGCCAGCCCCTGGAGCGCATCCGCCTCCACAGCTCCTTCCTGCTTCGAACTGTGCAGCCGCCACTGGAGAGCGTTGAAGGCCGTGTCGTTCGCGAACTACGGCGCATCGGCAAGCGAATCGTATTTGGTCTAGACGACGACCTTTGGCTGGTCCTTCATTTGATGATCGCCGGCCGCCTCCACTGGCGCCCGCCACAAGCCAAACTCGCGGGACGTCAAACCCTTGCCGCTTTCGATTTTCCCAACGGTTCTCTGGTTCTTACCGAAGCCGGCTCCAAGCGCCGCGCGTCATTGCACATCCTGCTCGGTGAGCAGAGCCTGCATGCCTTTGACGCCGGAGGCATCGATGTCTTCTCCAGCGATCTCGACACATTCCGCGCGATGCTCGCCGGCGAAAACCACACGCTCAAGCGC
>JGI12635J15846_10001287_pt1 | contig 21875 bp, 18 predicted proteins | sample BlaSpr_A8_OM2_M2_FD_15846 | JGI IMG/M metagenome (IMG submission 15846) | reverse complement strand
CTTGGCTTTGGCGGCCTCGGCCGCAACCGCCTGATTGATCTCCAGAAAGGTCATCTTCAGCTTGCCCAGGAGGTCCAGGAGCAGGTTGTCTTCTTCCGGCGCGAGATTCCCTTTGGTCTTCTCGTGCAAAGCGTCAAGCATGTCGATCAGCTCGCGCGCGGCCTCGGGATCGATCACTGGCTGGCCGGTGCGCGGATCAGCGTACGCACCGAGCACCATGGCAGCGTTGCTGCCGAGCATGCGGACGAGATTTTCGAACGCGGGGGCGCGCTTCGGTGTTTCGGCCGGAGGTGGAGGAGCGACTGCTTTTGCTGCCTCCGGGGGTGCGGCTGGAATCTTTGCCGCCTCCCGCTTGGCCTCCCGCTCAGCTTCCTCGACGACTTCCTTGCGCAATTCCCCTTCGGCCGTAAAAGGGCGCCGGTCGATAACGCGAAACGCTTCTTCCTGCTTGTGGTCGGACAAGGTACTTTCCTCAGCGATTTATCCGCTTGCAGTTTATCACGGGTTGCAAGCTCGCGTCGCTGCGGCGCGCTCTTTGAATCTGCGAGGCTTGTCAAAGCCACCGTGGCACCGTAAAGTGGGACCCTTGATTCAGAATGGAAATAGCTGAAAAGGCGATGCCTACACGCCAGAAGGATACGAAGAAAACAAGCAAACCGCGCGGAAATCGCAAGCCGGTGAAACAGAAACAATTATCGCCGGGCCAGTGGTTTGAAAAGCTCGTTGGCGTCCAAGCCAGATTGCGGGCCCCGAAGGGCTGTCCCTGGGACCGCGAGCAAACGCATCAATCGCTGCGAACCTACCTCATCGAAGAAGCCTACGAGGTTCTGGAAGCCCTCGAAAGCGGGAACGACGACAAGTTTGTGGAAGAGATGGGCGACTTGCTGCTGCAAATTGTTTTTCATTCGCAGATCGCTGGCGAAGAAGGCCGCTTCACGGTGACCGAGGTGATTCGCGAAATCCATGACAAGATGATCCGGCGGCATCCGCATGTTTTCGCGAAGACGCGCGCGAAGGATTCCGCCGAGGTGTTGAGAAACTGGGAACAGATCAAGGCCGAAGAGCGCCGCGCAAGCGGCAGAAAGAGTGATTCGAATGGCGGTGGAAAAACACCAAAAGAAACTTCTTTGCTCGATGGCGTCTCTCACGCACTGCCCGCAACGCTGGAAGGCTTTCAGCTCACTCGCAAAGCGTCCCGAATTGGTTTTGACTGGGACGACGTAGAGGGGATTTTCGAAAAAATGCAGGAAGAATCGGAAGAGCTGAAGAGAGCCTTGGGGGAGCAAGACCAGCCGAAAATAGAAGAAGAGCTGGGAGACTTGCTCTTCGCCGCCGTAAACCTCTCACGATTCTTGAAGATGGACCCGGAAATCGCCCTTAAGAAGGCCAACGCGAAATTCTCTCGCCGATTCCGCGCCATGGAGGGGCTGGCCCGCAAAAAAGGCCGGGAGTTCAAAGACCTCCCGCGCGAGGAGATGGAGGCATTTTGGGCCGCCGCGAAGAAGTCGGAAGGGAAGCCGCGCTTGCCGGAAATGAGCTGAGCGGCAACGAAGCAATGAGCCAGGAGATCGTCGTTCGGAAGTGCCAGAGTCTCGATGACTTCCATCGTTGTGTGGATCTCCAGCGCGAGGTTTGGGGAGAAGCCGACCTGGAAGTCGAGCCGGCTACCATGTTTGTGGTCGCCGCGCATACCGGCGGTGAAGTACTGGGCGCTTTCGACGGCGACCGCCTGGTGGGCTACACGCTGGCGGTGGTTGGCCTGCGGGACCGCCTGCCTTACCTCCATTCCCACATGACCGGTGTGCACAGCGAATACCGCGACCGTGGCGTTGGCCGCCAGCTGAAACTTTTTCAGCGCACGGAAGCCCTGGGCCGCGGAATCCGGCTCATTCAATGGACGTTCGATCCCCTGGAACTTCGCAATGCGCATTTCAATTTGAACCGGCTTGGCGCCATTTGCCGGAAATATCATCCAAATTTGTACGGCGTCACGACCAGCCCGCTTCATCGTGGCCTGGCGACCGACCGGCTGCTGGTCGAATGGCATCTCGATTCCGCGCGCGTCGTGGCGGCCATCGAAAATCTCGTCAAAGATCCCGTCGACGCGCCGGCCATCATCGAAATGCCCGCGGAGCTCGATCGTTGGCAGCGCGAAGGTTCATCGCAGGTCGGCATCGTCCAGGCGCGCGTGCGCGAAGGTTTCGCAAGGTGGTTTGCCAAAGGCTACGCGGCGGTCGCCTTACGCACTGCGCCGGGGAACCGGGCGTATCTCCTCACTCCTTGGAGCGATTATTAGGAAAGGCAGATCGGCCGAAGGGTCATGCGAATACGCGAGATGACGCTGCAGGAAGTGCGGATGAAGCTGGTGGCCCCGTTTGAAACCAGCATGGACCGCACGGACGTGCGCCGCATTCTTCTGGTGCAGGCGGACGTGGACGGCGTCATCGGCTGGGCCGAATGCGTCGCTGGCGAGACCCCTTTCTACAGTCCGGAAACGGGCGATACCGCGTGGCTCATCCTTCGCGATTTTCTTTGGCCGTTGATCAAGGGAAAGGATTTCGCCTGCGCCGGCGAAGTGTGGGATTTGCTCGCGCGTGTCCGCGGGCACAACATGGCCAAGGGTTCTCTGGAAGCTGCCGTCTGGGATGCCGAAGCCAAGCAAAAGGGCGTGCCGCTTTCGAAACTCATTGGAGGCGTTCGCGAGGAGATCGCTTGCGGCGTCTCGATCGGCATTAAAGAGTCGCTGGACGAACTGGCCGCGGCGGTGCAAAAAGAACTCGCTGCCGGATATCAGCGCATCAAGATAAAAATCAAGCCGGGGAAGGACTTGGAGCCAGTGCGCCGCCTGCGCCAGGATTTTCCGCGCATCAAGCTGATGGTTGACGCCAACTCCGCCTACACTCTGAATGACTGGCCGCTACTCAAGCAACTCGAAGGCTTCTACCTGATGATGATCGAACAGCCGCTCGGCTGGGACGATCTCTACAGTCACGTCGAACTGCAGAAAAAGCTGGACACGCCGATCTGCCTGGACGAGTGCATTCACACGGAAGAACAGGCGCGCGCCGCTATCGAGCAAGGCGCCTGCAAAATCATCAACATCAAGCTCGGCCGCGTCGGCGGCCACACTGTGGCGCGGCGCATCCATGACCTCTGCCAGCTCCACGGCGTTCCCGTCTGGTGCGGCGGGATGCTCGAATCCGGCATCGGACGCGCGCATAATATCGCGCTTTCGACGCTTCCCAATTTCACGCTCGCCGGCGATGTGGCCGCCAGCAAACGCTATTGGGAGGAAGACATCATCCTTCCCGAAGTCACCGTGTCTCCACAAGGCACGATTCGCGTGCCCACCGCTCCCGGCATCGGATTCGAACCGCGGTTGGACCGCATCGACAGACTTACCGTGCGAAAAGAACGCCTGGCCTGAGCGGTGAGAGTCGAGACCTCCAGGGGACGAGCGCCTGGCCGCACCGTCCTTGCCGTATCTATCGGCCTCGTCATCATCATTTGGGCGATCAACTTCATCGCCGCGAAAATCGGCCTGCGGTCCCTGCCGGCCATGACCCTGGCATCGTTCCGCGTGGTGCTCGCAGGCGCGGTGATGCTCCCATTTTATCTGTTTTGTTCGCGGCTCCCCGCCTTTGCAGGAGCGGCAAAGAATCGGAGGCGCGAGTTTACCCTTCGCGATGTCTGGATTTTCCTATACATGGGCTTCTTCGGCGTAACGATAAATCAGGTCTGCTTCACGGTCGGATTGCGATATACGTCGGTCAGCCATGCAGCCTTGATCGTAGGGATGGGGCCGATCTATACGCTGATCTTTGCGGTGCTTTTCAAATTGGAAAGTGCTACCTGGCGAAAAGCGCTAGGCATGGCCATGGCGTTCGCGGGCATCGCCGTGATGGCATCGGAAAACGGAATTTCCGCGTACTCATCATCTGTGCTGGGCGACGCCATCACCATGACCGGTTCCATCGGATTCGCGTTATATGTTGTGCTTGGCAAACGCCTGGCGGGGCGTTACGACCCCTTGACGATGACGGCATTCAGCCACTGTGCGGGAGCGCTAATCGTCCTGCCTTTCGCCATCTATCGGGCCGTCACGCTCGGCTCCGCGGAGCATTGGCGCGCCATCGCCTGGACCTGCTGGCCGCGATGTTATACATGGCGATCTTCAGCTCCGCGGTTGCCTACGTCTTTTACTTCTGGTTGCTGCGCTATCTCGAAGCTTCGCAATTGAGCGCCTTCACTTATCTTCTGCCTGTCGTCGCAACCAGCCTGGGAATTTTGTGGCTTGGAGAAGAGGGCTCCTGGAGCCAGGTGTTCGGCGGGGCTCTCGCGCTCGGAGGGGTCTACTGGATTGAATCGGGCCGGGCATCGTCTTGAAAGGCATTGCCGCCGCGTACGCTGCTTTTGGGACCTGGTAATGGTGGCGCGCAACACGGCTTTGGTGGAAGAATAGCGGGTCGACTGCTTCGCAGCCGGCTAAACTCAGTCGTTACCATCCACGCAGTTTTCGGACCGCGCGAAGCACCGCTGTCGAGGAGGCGAGAATTTGCCCGGCATTCCTTTGAGAAATGGCGGCCCCGCGGCCCGAATCGCCCTGATACCCGGCGACGGCATCGGAGTGGAGGTAACGCCGCAAGCCGTCAAAGTACTGAAAGCCGTGACTGGACCCGCCGGGCGGCGCCTGGAATTTGTTGAATTCGACTGGAGTGCGGACAAGTATCTTCAGGAAGGCGTTTCACTGCCGCCGGGTGCGGTCGAGATGCTGCGCGATGAGTTTGACGCCATCCTCTTTGGCGCACTGGGCGATCCCCGCGTGCCCTCGAACCAACATGCAGCCGACATCTTGCTGGGGCTGCGCTTCAAGCTCGATCTCTACGTCAATGCCAGACCCGTCGAACTCCTCCACGACCGCCTCACGCCGCTGCGCGACCGCACCGAAAAAGACATTCACCTGATGGTCTTCCGTGAGAACACCGAGGGACTCTATGTGGGCGTTGGCGGGTTCTTCAAAAAAGGCACGCCGGATGAAATTGCCGTCCAGGAAGACGTGAATTCCCGCAAAGGCGTCGAGCGCATCATCCGCTACGCCTTCGAATACGCCCGCCAGAACGGTCTGAAGCGCGTCTGCATGAGCGACAAATCCAACGCCATGACCTTTGCGCACGACCTCTGGCAAAGGGTTTTCCAGGAAGTCCGCCAAGAATATGTGAGCATCGACTCCCGCCATCTTTATATCGATACCCTGGCGATGGAAATCGTCCGCGACCCTAGACAATTCGACGTCATCGTCACTTGCAATCTTTTCGGCGACATCATCAGCGACCTGGGCGCGCAGCTCGCGGGCGGCCTGGGCCTGGCGCCGTCCGCAAACATTCACCCGGGCAAGACTTCACTGTTCGAGCCCGTCCACGGCTCCGCCCCCCATATCGCCGGGAAGGGTATCGCCAACCCGTTGGGTTCCGTGCTGACCGCGGGCATGATGCTGGAATTTCTCGGCTGGAAGCCAGAGGCCGCTGCGCTTCGAACCGCCGTGCGGGCGGCTCTGCGCGAGAACTGCGTGACGCCTGACGTCGGCGGCGAGAAACGTACCGTCGAGGTCGGCGACTGGCTCGCCATTAAATCCGTCGAAGCCCTCGCCCATCGATACTGATTGGCTGGGCCACCTCTAGGAGTACGGCAGCCCGGTTGCCGCCTATGCAATGCCCGTTGCAATTCCTGCTTTCAATCTAAAGTAATACTTTAATGCCAGGAAATCTCGATTTGCCCGCTATCTTCGCCGCGCCATCCCGGTCAACAGCATCCCTAAAAGAAATCCTCCGATGTGCGCCCACCAGGCCACTCCTCCAGAAGCGCCGCCTCCGAGGGCGTTGATCCCAGAAAGAAACTGCATGACGTACCACAAGCCAAGAAAAAGCACGGCAGGCACGGGCAAAGGGAAGATAAAAACCAGTGTAAGAACTTGCGCCCGGGGATAGAGCAGGATGTAAGACCCCATCACCCCCGATATGGCTCCGCTCGCGCCCAAGGCCGGCACGTTGGAGTGCAGATTGAAAAACACATGCAACAGCCCCGCTCCGACCCCACACGCGAGATAGAAGAAGAGATACGTGACGTGTCCGAAAAAGTCTTCCACATTGTCACCGAAGATCCAGAGAAAGAGCATGTTCCCGGCGAGGTGCAGGAATCCGGAATGGAGAAACATGCTGGTTACCAGGGGCGCGAAGGATCCTTCAAAGCTGGCGTGTCCCATCAGGAAAGCAGGGAAACGAGCGGGAACCGTGGAGTAGGAGAGGAGCAGGGCTTCATAGGCCCGCTGCGGGAGCGTAGCCTCGAGGCCGAGCTCGTAAATAAACACAGCGATGTTGGCAAGGATCAGCGTGATGTTGACGAAGGGATAGGTTCGCGACGGGTTGAGGTCCTTGAGTGGAATGAACATGGGAAGAGGCCCGCAGCAGAGTAGCGAAACCCGCGAGAAATGAAAAGGGCGGGGAAACGGTTTCCGTGTCCGATAATGTAGACATGGAACGCTCGCTGGTTAACAGAATGTATTCATCCCCGTAATAGCCTTGATCCACTGCCTTTGTCTCGTTCCACCCGGAAAAAGCCTTCGGAGTTCATAGCCACGATTTTCAATTTCGCCCCGGCTCCCGGCTGGATTTTCCGAGAAATTTTCCACGGGAACGTTGCGCGATGGCTGCGCGTGTGGTAATTACAATAGTTCTGCGTGTGCGCGCGATTCGGACGGAGTATCTCAGTTTGTCCGGCGCAGCGTCGGCGCGCCGACTGCTCATGCCTGCGCGGGAAACGGAAGCCATCATTCTTAAGACATTTCCCCTGGGCGAAGCGGACCGCCTGGTGAGTTTTCTTGGGCGTTCCTCGGGGCGAGTACGGGGCGTCGCCCCTGGCGCGCGCCGCCTAAAGAACCGTTACGGCTCGACGCTTGAGATCTTGTCGCACGCCCAGATTTGGTACGTCGAGAGTGAAACCCGCGATCTCGTGCGCATCCAGCAAGCCGAATTGCTTGAGTCCTTTCACAAGGCGCAGAGCGATTACGGTCTGAGCACCGGGCTCGCGGTGATCAGCGAGATCTCGGAGCTAATTCTGCCGGAGCACGAAGTCTCCGAGCCCATGTTCCGGCTGATCCTGCTGGCCGCGCGGGAAGTCGAGCGCACCGGCGATTGGCACTTGCCGCTGAGTTACTTCGCTTTTTGGACGGTGAGGCTGGGCGGCTGGCTGCCGCGCTTCGATCGCTGCGTTTCTTGCGGCACGGCGTTTGGTTCGAAGCCGGCTTTTTACGATGCCCATCAGCCCGGTCTCTTTTGCGAGAAGTGTCGGCGCTCCGGAATGAAACCGCTGCAGCCTGCGGCGAGGAGCCTCGCCGAGCGCTTCGCCGGCGAGCGGCTAGATCGCATCGAGTACGAGAAGTCTCTGCCACCCGGCGCCAGGGAACTGCGCGAGGCAGGGCTGTCCTGGATCGAGCATCACCTCGAGCGGCGGCTCAGAACTCGCGAACTTTTGGAGAGCACTTGAAAGCTAAAGTAAAACTTGAGAAAAAACCGAAGGGCCCCAATTTCCAGGACCTGATTTTGCAACTCTCGCGGTTCTGGGTGAAGCAGGGTTGCGTGCTGCAGCAGCCCTATGACGTGGAAGTCGGAGCAGGGACGATGCACCCGGAAACTTTCCTGCGCGTGCTTGGCCCGCACGCCTATCGAGTAGGATACGTTCAGCCCAGTCGTCGGCCCGCCGACGGCCGCTACGGCGAGAACCCCAATCGCCTTTACAAGCATTCCCAATTTCAAGTGATCCTCAAGCCCTCTCCGGCCGACGTTCAAGACATCTACCTGAAAAGTCTCGGCGCCATCGGCATCAAGCTCAAGGAGCACGACATTCGTTTTGAAGAGGACAACTGGGAATCCCCGACCCTCGGCGCATGGGGCATCGGCTGGCAAGTTCTGCTCGACGGCCTCGAGATCACCCAGTTCACTTACTTCCAGCAGAGCGGCGGCATCGACCTCGATCCTATCTCCGTCGAACTCACCTACGGCCTCGAGCGCATTTGCGCGTTTCTTCAGGGCGTGGAGAGCGTCTACGACCTGCGCTGGTCCGCGGACAAGACTTACGGCGACATCCGCTTGATGGAGGAACAGCAGTTTTCCGAATACAGTTTTGATCGCAGCGACGCGCCCTCGATTCGCTCCGAATTCGAATTGCACGAAAAACAGGCCAAGGAACTCCTCGATGGCTTTAAAGGAGCGGAAGGCAAGAACCGCGCGCGTTATCCGTTGCTTGCTGCCTACGACCATTGCCTCAAGTGTTCGCACCTCTTCAACCTGATGGACGCACGCGGCGTAATCTCCACCACCGAACGCGCCGCGCTCATGGCTCGCGTGCGTACCCTTGCGTGCCGCACCGCCGCATCCTACCTGTCACAGATCGGCGGCGCCGCACCGCAGCGCGAGATGCGGTCATGAAGAACGCCACAAAGGAAAAACGCGTCGAGCTCCTCTTCGAAGTCGGCTGTGAGGAGATACCCGCCGGGATGCTTCCGAAGGCCGAAGAGGAACTCCGCACCAACATCGAGAAACTTCTCACCGCGGAAAATTTTTTTGATGGCGTATCGGCGGAGAGTTTCAGCGCGCCTCGCCGCCTGACCGCCTGGGTCCGCGGACTGCTAGCCAAGCAGGCGGACGTCGAGATCGAAGTGACCGGCCCGCCCAAGTCCGTGGCTTACGATTCCGTCGGCGCGCCGACACGCGCGGCACAGAGCTTCGCCGAGAAGCAGCACGTCCACGTCAACGATCTCTATCTGGTTCAGACCCCCAAGGGCGAATACCTTGCCGCCAAACAGCTCAAGCTCGGACGGACCACGGAACAAATTCTCATCAGTGTTCTCCCCCGCGCCGTGCACGATCTCACCTGGCCACGCTCGATGACTTGGACCGGCCTCGATGGTGCGCGCTTCATTCGTCCGATCCGCTGGATCGTCGCCGTGCTCGACGGCAAACCTCTGAAACTCTCCGTCGCCGGTATCGCTGCCGGCCCCACCACTCGCGGCCACCGCTTCCTCGGTTCGAACGCCATTCACGTCAGCAACTTTCTGGACTATGAGAAGCGGCTCCAGCGCAACGGCGTCATCGTCCGCCCCGGCTACCGCGAGGAGAAAATCGCGACGGAACTCGAAGCCCATGCCAAGCGGGGAAACTATCGCATCCACGAAGACGCCTCGCTTCGAAAGCTGGTGGCCTATCTGAACGAATACCCGAGCGTCATCCAGGGCGATTTCGATCCGGCCTTTCTGAGCCTCCCGGACGAAATCCTCGTCACCGTCATGCGCGACCACCAGAAGTATTTCGCCGTGGAAAAGAAAAACGGTGAACTGGCTCCGCACTTCCTGGCGGTGATCAATGTCGACAAGGACTCCAAGGGGCTCATCCGCGCCGGCCACGAACGTGTCCTGCGCGCGCGCTTCGCCGACGCACAATTTTTCTGGCAGTCAGATCAGAAATGTCGGCTCGCCGACTATTTGCCGAAGCTCGAACGCGTCACCTACGAATCGCGTCTCGGCAGTTATCGCGACAAGGTCGAACGCATTCGCGCCATCGCCCGCTGGTTGACCGAGCAATGGTTCAACCTGGGCATGCTCCACGCCCACGTTGCCGAGGCCGACCGCGCCGCCGAACTCGCCAAGTGCGACCTGGCCACCGAAATGGTTCGCGAGTTCACCGAGCTTCAGGGGATCGTCGGAGGTCTCTACGCACGCGCCCAGGGCGAGTCCGACGAAATCGCCGACGCGGTCTACGATCACTACCGTCCCGTCGGCCTCGAAGATCCCGTCCCGCGCAATTTGACCGGCTGCGCCGTCGCGCTTGCAGACAAACTCGATTCCATCGTTGGCTGTTTTGCCGTCGGAGTTGTGCCCACCGGCTCGAGCGATCCCTATGCTTTGCGGCGCGCCGCGCTGGGAATCGTCAAGATCATTCTGGAGAAGAAGCTGCCCGTCTCGCTCTCGCTAGCCATCGGCGCCGCGGCAAAGGCACTCCTCACTCACAAGCCCAAACGCGGGGTAACGCCGGACCAGGAAACTCAAATCTTGGATTTCATTCTCGACCGCGCCAAATTTGTCTTCCGCGAACGGGAAGGCTTCGGATACGACGAGGTCAGCGCTGTTTTTCGTGCGGGTGCCGACGATCTGGTGGACTCCCAGAAGCGTCTGGTGGCACTGAAGGCCATCCGCAAGTCAAAAAACTTCGAGCCGCTCGCTGTTTCCTTCAAGCGCATTCGCAAGATCCTTGAAAAAGCCCATGTGGCTCCCGGCGATGCTCGGCACACGAATCCGGAGTTGTTCGAAAGCGCCGCCGAAGGCGAACTCTACTCCGCGGTTCGCGAGGCTGCCTCAAGAGTGCAAGCCCAGAAGCGCGCGGGGAAGTATCAGGAAGCCCTAGAAACCATTGCCGGCCTTCGAAAAGTCGTCGATCAGTTCTTCGACGGCGTCATGGTGATGGCGGAAAACGAAGCTGTACGCAACAATCGTCTGGCTTTGCTCGCGGAATTGCTCCGCGAGTTTACGACCGTGGCCGACTTTTCTGAAATTGGCGGTGAAGAGCGGAGCTGAGCGATCTCAAGTTTTACTTGAAGTCTTTAGAGTCGGCGTGCCGACAATTTTTCGGGCTGCCGTTCGAGAACGGTGGCAGCAAGAGTTTCACAATTTCAAATGCGATAAGCGAGGCGTACAGTGAAAAAATGGGTGTATTTCTTCGGTGCTGGCAAAGCGGAAGGCGACGGAACCTGGCGCGATCTTCTCGGCGGCAAAGGCGCGGGTCTCGCCGAGATGACCAAGATCGGCCTGCCGGTGCCCGCCGGTTTCACCATCTCCACGGAAGCTTGCGATTACTTTTACAAGAACGACAAGCAGCATCCTCCGGAGCTGAAGAAGCAAGTCGCCGATAACGTCGCTAAGCTCGAACGCGTCACGAAAAAGAAGCTCGGAGATCCGAAAAATCCTCTCCTCGTCAGCGTGCGCTCCGGTTCCGCCCGCTCCATGCCTGGAATGATGGAGACCATTCTCAATCTCGGCCTCAACGACCGCTCCGTCGAAAGTCTCGCCAGCGCTACCAGGAACGAACGATTCGCTTACGACGCCTATCGCCGCTTCGTGCAGATGTATTCGACCGTCGTCATGGGCATGTCGAAGGAGGATCTCGAACATCGCCTTGGCGCCATGAAAGACCGGCTCGGCGTCAAGGAAGATACCGCTGTGCCCGCCAGCGGCTGGAAAGAATTGGTGGCGGAGTACAAATCGTACTTCCGCCGGCAATCCGGGAAGGACTTTCCGGACGACCCCATCGAGCAGCTTTGGGGCGCCATCGGCGCGGTGTTCGGTTCCTGGATGGCGGAAAAGGCAGTCACCTATCGCCGCGTCGAAAAAATCACCGGCCTCCTCGGCACCGCCGTCAACGTCGTCCAGATGGTCTTTGGTAACACCGGCGACACTTCCGGCACCGGCGTCTGCTTCACTCGAGATCCGAGTTCTGGCGAAAAAATATTCTACGGTGATTTCCTTGTGAACGCCCAGGGTGAGGACGTTGTGGCCGGCATTCGAACCCCCATGCCTTTAGGCGAAATGCAAAAGATCATGCCCAGGGTTTACGCGCAGCTCGAGAAAGTTCGAGTAAAACTTGAGAAGCACTACCGCGACATGCAGGACATGGAGTTCACCGTCGAGGACGGCAAGCTCTACATGCTCCAGACGCGCACCGGCAAACGTGCCCCCGCGGCCGCCTTTCGAATCGCTGTCGACATGGCCAACGAAAAACTCATCGCCAGAGATGAAGCCATTCTCCGCGTCAAACCCGAAGACATCGAACGGCTCTTCTATCCCGTGATCGATGCCAAGGTCGACAAGAGATCCCTGTCCTCGAAAATACTGACTACCGGCATCAATGCCGTTCCCGGCGCGGCCGTCGGCAAAGTCGTCTTCTCCGCTCAGAGAGCCGAAGAGTGGGCCGAACGCGGCGAGAAAGTGATCCTGGTGCGTCGCGAAACTAGTCCCGAAGATGTCGGCGGAATGGCCGTCGCGCAGGGCATTCTGACCGCCACGGGCGGCAAGACCAGTCACGCGGCCGTCGTCGCCCGCGGTTGGGGCAAGTGTTGCGTGGTAGGTGCCGAAAAACTGGACATCGATTACAAATCACTATCGATGTCCGCCAACGGGAAGGTCGTGAAGGAAGGGGATTGGATCACCCTCGATGGCGGCGAAGGCGTGGTCTACACCGAAGCGATGCCTCTGGTCGTTCCGCAGCTTCCCAAGTCCTACGAAACGCTCATGAAATGGGCCGATGAGAAGCGTCGCCTCAGGATCCGCACGAACGTCGACACTCCGCAAGACGCTCGCAAGGCCATCGAGTTCGGGGCGGAGGGCATTGGCCTCTGTCGCACGGAACACATGTTCTTCACCGATTTCGAGCAGCCGGAAAGAAGCCACGAGCGTCAGCGCGCCATCCAGGAAATGATCCTCGCCGACAACCGGGAGGCTCGCATCAAGGCACTGGACAAACTTCTCCCGTTCCAGCGACGTGATTTCGTCGGCATCTTCAAGGCCATGGACGGCCTCCCGGTCACCATCCGATTGATTGACCCGCCGCTGCACGAGTTCGTCCCGCACGAGCGTGCCAAGCAGGAAGAGCTGGCGCGCGATCTGAAGATCGATGTCCAGACCGTGGTGCGACGCGTCGAGCAGTTGCACGAAGCTAACCCCATGCTAGGCCATCGCGGCTGCCGCCTCGCCATCACTTATCCCGAGATTCTCGAGATGCAAGTGCGGGCCATCATCGAAGCGGCCATCGAATGCCAAAGAGGCAGAGTTAAAGTATTACCTGAGATCATGCACCCCCTCGTTTTGGACCGGAAGGAGCTCTTGATTCTCGAACAGGCGACGCGCCGCGTCGCCGATGATCTAATCGAGAAGTCCGGAATCAAGCTCGACTATCTCGTTGGAACCATGATCGAGTTGCCGCGCGCTGCCTTGCTGGCGGGAGAAATCGCGGAAGTAGCGGAATTCTTCTCTTTCGGAACCAACGATCTCACCCAAACTACCATGGGTCTTTCCCGCGACGACGCCGGCCGCTTCCTTCCCGATTACGTGGACGAGAAAAAAGCCGCTGTATTCAGCGCGGATCCTTTCCAGTCGCTCGATACCAGGGGCGTAGGAATGTTGATGCGCTGGGGCATCGAAAAGGGGCGCAAGACACGCCCCAAACTCAAGATCGGCATCTGCGGCGAACATGGCGGCGATGCCGACAGCGTGAAGTTTTGCCACCAGGTAGGCATGGACTACGTCAGTGCTTCTCCGTTCCGCGTTCCCATTTCCCGCTTGGCGGCAGCTCAAGTAGTAGTTGAAGAAAAGCAAGCGAAGAAAAAGAAGGGTAAGTGGCCAAAGAAATCGATTCGAATCGACCTAAAGTAATACTTTAAGTCGTCGGCGCGCAGACATATCCTTAATCTCTGCCTGCTCGGCGCCTGCATTATTCCTAAGTCGGCATTTTGAAGAAAAAATACATGCCGAGGAAAAAGAAAATGATGTCCGGCGACCAGCCTGCCAGAAACGGCGGAAGCTGGCCAACTCCGCCCATGGCTTCCAGGAGTTTGGCCACCGACCAATACACGATTCCGAATCCAACTCCGAGCGCCACGCCGCCCACCGCGCCGCGCGTGCCCACCAGAAACGCGAAGGGGATCGCCAGAAGCATGCTTACCGGCGCGAGCAGCGGGAAAGCAATCTTTTCGTGCCATTGCACCGTAAGGGTTGAGACGTCAAAGCCCGCACGATGCAATCCTTCGATATAACTCCGCAATTCGCGCCAGCTCATCTGGAACGCCTGCCGAACCTCCCGGTTGAAATAACTGGGGGGCTCGGTGAGCTCTGGCAGCGAAGTGATCGGCGGAAGCCGCTCGTAGCGAACGATCGTGCCCTCTGCAAAATCGCGTACCCAGCTCCCCTCGAGTACCCACACCTTTTGCGTCTCCGACCACCGCGCGCGCGATGCAAAGATACGGCGCCGGACCTGAAACGTCGCCGGATCGATTTCCAGCACGGTGAGCCCGCCAAAAAGATTCTGCGTGGGGTCGAAGAGNTCGTAATTGTAGATTTTTGAGTTTTCACCGAAGATCCATCGCTGCGGGTGGGTGTACGTTTGAGGGGGCTTGCCCTTGATCTGGTTGCGCAGAGCATCCTGTCGCTGACTCGCATAAGGGAGATACGTGTCGTCGAGCACGATCATGGTTACGGCCAGGGCCAGCCCAGCAAGAAGCAGCGGCACCGCCAGACGGTACATACTGATTCCGCTGGCCTTGATGGCCACGATTTCATTGTTCTTGCTCATGATCCCCAGCGTCACCAGTACGGCGACTAGCGCCCCCAGTGGCGCCAGTTGGTACAGCAGGTAGGGAGCAAGGTAGCGGAAATAATCGACCACGATCAGAAAGGGAACGCGGTGGCGCGCAATGTCGTCTAGTAGCTCGAAGAACGTGAAGGTCTCAAAAAGAAAGACAAACGCGCCCATCAGTAGCGCAAAAAAATAAAAGAAACGCCGCAATACATACATGTCGATCAATTGCGGGAAACTTCCGCTGGACCTCGCCAGGATTTCCTGTGATACGCGCTCGCCATTCACCCCGTTTGCCGTAGCGGCTCTAGCGCGAGCTTGCGTTCTCCGGCGACGCAACAGACGTTTTCTCGATTCCAAATAGATCATCGGCCGGAGCCACAGGGTTTCGCCGCGGAATTGCTCCATCCGCGGCATGAGCGTGAGCCCTAGCGCGAGAAGAACAGCATTGGCGATCCAGATTCCCGCTGCGGGCGTCAGCGCGCCTTGCCGTGCAAGTCCCGCCCCCAGGACGGACAACAAATAATAAGAGGAGATGAGAATCACCGCGAGCAACGCCCCCGCCGCCCGGCCGCCGCGCCGAGGCTGCGCGCCCAGCGGAACGGCCACCAGCGCAAAAGCAAAGCAGGCAATCGGAAACGCAAAGCGGCGGTGCAGTTCGACGCGAGCTTCGCGCCAACCGGGGCCCTTGTCGGCGAGCAGTTCGCGAATGGATCGCTCGGGATTGTTGAGCTGGCGCGGCTGGGCAACTGCCAGGCCGCTGAACTCGATGGGCCAGTCGCTCTGGCCGAAGGCCGTGACGGAATAGTGATCTGCATCTTCGCGAGAGAATTCGTGCGTCGTGCCGCCCTGTAGATGGAGCTCCACCTTCCCCTGTTTCGGTTCGGCGATGACAATCGCGTTCTCCGCCAGCGTCACTCGCGAACCGCCCTCTCCACCCATCTCCGCCAGAAATACACCGTGCCATTGCGTGCCGCTGGCCGTTACATCGTTGACGTAGAGAACCAGGCGCGGGAAGCGCTCGTCGAAAACGCGCGGTTGTAACTGAAAGGAAACCTGCGAGGTGATCAAATCGGCCTGCAGGGAACGAAACGTCCGCAGGGCCAGCGGTCCAAGCCAGGCCGTCATTGCCAGTGTTACTACCGCGCCGGTGAGCGCCAGGACGCCCACGGGAAGCAGAATCCGGCGGCGGCCGATACCCAGCGCCGTGAGCGCAATGATCTCGCTGTCAGCGGACATTCGCCCCAGCCCCAGCAGCACACCGATCAACGTAGCCATCGGCACGGTAAATACAAATACGGCGGGGAATATGCAGAGAAAAAGCTTTAGAACCTGCGCGCCGGAACCGCTGTGACGAACAAAAAGTTCCATCAAGCGCACGAGCTGGGGCACGAAGAAGACAAAGGTGAAGACGACAAGTCCGAGAAATGCGTGGCGGAAAACTTCGCGGATGATATACCGGTCCAGGATGCGCATGACGCGAACGGTGAGTGTAACACGGACGCGACAACGTTCGCCCTGTGGCGTCCCTCCGCCATTCTTCGGGAAGCCTGCGATCGCTACCTTTAAGCTCCCGAACCTAGCCGTGCGCGGCGGTAAGGACTCTCCAGGTAAGCCCAGCGCTCGACGATCTGCCGGTTGGCGATCCTCCAAATTACAATTCCGGACAATTCCAGCCGGTGCTTCGACGCCGCATCGGTGCCTGTCCCATGGTTGCGCACCACTATTTTGTCGTTCTCGGCGATTAGGTCTTCGATGCTCAACCGCAGGGCGGGAACTTTTTTTAGAGCGGCGCCGACGTACTGTATGGCGCCTGCCGGTCCCGGAGGCAGTCCCGGCGGGACCTCGGCTCCGTGATCCACAAACCCGGCGGCAAAATTCACCTCACCGATGCGCAAGTCTTTGCGGTTCTCTAATTCCTCAAAATGATTGCGGATGAATTCCTTCATCTCCGCGTGAGTCATGTCTGTTTTGGAATTCTTGTCTTCCGACGGTCCAGCGGCTGCGTTCATCCTGGCTCTCCTGCTTCAGGCGGACGCGGCCTGATCTCGAAATTCCCGCGCATTGGCCGTCAGATATTGATCGAGCGTCACGGGAGCGCGTTCGATCAAGGTCTTTAGTAGGCCATCCGTATTCGCGCCGCCACCCTGCTTGTAATACTGCTGAAGTTCCTGGAGCGCCGTCACCTGCCATTCCGGCATGCCCAGGCCGAGCATCGCCTCGCGCTGCGCCGATTCCGGAATGTCCACGTAATTCACCGTGCGCCCTGCGGCCTTGGAAATTCGCTTCGCCAGCTCCTGGTTCGATATCGCTTCCGGCCCATTCAATTCGTAGGTCTTCCCGGCGTGCGCACCTCCCTGAAGCGCTTTGACGGCGACCACGGCGATGTCTCCAACGTCCAGATAGCTGACCTTTGCATCGCCCATGGCAACGTAAAACGCGCCCTGCGCCCGAATGCTGGGAGCATTGTACGCAACGATGTTCTGCAGAAACCCATTGGGCCTCAGGATCGTGTAGCTCATTCCGGTCGCCTTGAGCTTGTCTTCCACTTTGCGGTGCCAGCTCGGAAACGATTTCCCGTAATCTCCCGCTCCCAGCGCTGAATTCAGCACCACATGCCTTACCCCGAATTCCTTGCACGCGTCCAGCATATTGCTCTCCAGTTCCACGAGTTGCGGAATCGGAGAACACACCACATACACGGAAGTCACCCCGTTCAGAGCGTTGCGCAGACTCTGCTTGTCCGAATAATCCGCAAGAGCGGCCTCGCATCCAGAGGGCACTTTCGCGGCCTCCTCCTTTGACCTGTACATGGCGCGGACTTTGGACTCCTTCCGGTTCGCTTCCTGCAAAACCACTTTGCCAACACTTCCGCTGGCACCCGTTATGAGGATCATTTTTTGCTCCCACTTTCTGCGGCCCGCAACGGCCGGCCGAATTTAGGACGGTTCGTGCGGGCCGAGTGCTTCCAAGCCATGGTATAACGGCGCCGTACCGCGGTGAAGTACGCACAAATTTGTAAGCCCGGAGTCCCCAATGAAGGTTCACAACGGCTGTCCGGTTCAGGCGACTATCAATGTCCAGGGCGGCAAGTGGAAAGTGCAGGCAGTCTGGCGACTTTCATTTGGCCCGCTGCGCTTCGCCGAACTCCACAATCTTTTCCTAGGCCTCAGCGAATAAGTTCTCATCGCGCAGATTCGTGAATTGGAAAAGGATGGCGTCGCCAACAGAAGAGCAGCGAGATCCGCGCCGCCGCAAGTCACCTACTCGCTCAGCCCCTCCGGCCAGACCTTGATTCCGCTCCTCGAAGGCCTCTGCGACTGGGGCTCCAAGCAGTTTGGCATCACCCCAAATTTGTCCCGCAATCCGTGTGGGGTGTAGATGAATTGAATTTACCAGGAGATGAGCAGACGCCTGCGGCTCTCGCAATCCCGCGCCGGGGAGCGACTCGTTCACCGACAACCCTCTCAACCGCATCGCCCTTCATTCAGCAAACATGCCTCGCGCCTGGCAAGCTTGGATGTGCTAGTTTCCTGTCCGCTGATCGCCAACTAAGCTCAGATGAGTAACCACGAAATCGATAAGTCGAAACTCAGTTTTCGCGTTAGCCGGCGAATTCACTGGATTGGCGCAATGGTGTGCAATTTTGAACAGACAAATATTTCTGAGCCTTTTAGCATTGCCGTTCTCTGTAGTGAAAGCGGGAGTTTTTGTTGCCAAGAGTTCATGCGCTTCATCGTGTCCCCCTCCGTGAGGCGTCGCTGGAGCCGAAGGGGAAGGGCATGCAACGACTAAATAGGATAATGGGCGAAAACTGCTCACCCCACCTACATCGAAAAGCATCGCAAACAGTGGAAGAGAACCGGAGGTGGTTTTCCTCTGCGCTGTTGTACGCGATCAAAGTGAAACTGGAAAAGTGGAGTTAACCATGAAAAAATATGTCAAGCCGCGCCTGAGGTGTTTGGGGCTCCTGAGGCTGGTTACCAAGTTCAGTTTTTGAACAGACTGGTGAGGACAAGCGAGAGCGAGGAGCGCTGATTTAGGTTCCGAACCGACTCTTTGCCGTCGGAAACACCAGCTGCAAGTTTCGCGCACAGCTACGTAAAACGCGTATGGGAGAGCTGTGCATATGGTTGCATATCTGCGAACCGTCAAAGTGCGACGGCCTGACCCGAGAAGGGCCTAGCCAAGGGTAGGCAAGAAAAACAATGAGTGGCATGACGAACTTTGATAGCTGCCCCAGACGCCGGGAGCAAGTCATCGTCCAGAAGGGATCGCAGGATGTGCTGCTCTTCAACATGGATGACGGGAGCTACTACGCGCTGAACGACGTAGGCAGCAGAATTTGGGAGCTCTGCGACGGAACGCATAGGATGGCGGAAATGGTTGGCATGCTGGCAAAAGAATATGACGCCCCCGCCGAACTCATAAATACGGACATCCTGGAAGTGCTCGACGATCTGCGAAGCAAGAATCTAATTGTCGAGTGCAGCGGAGAGCATGTGGGGTTCGACGCCAGTGGCGCGCTCCACGGATCCCCATAGACGATGGCACGGAATTCGAATTGTTCCTCGCATCCGGGGGCCGCTGCGCCCTCCACCAACAAGTTTTCGTGGCTAAAGAGGATGCGATTGCGCTTCCACCAGTGTCCTCACGGCTTCTGCAGACCTTCAGGGGCCCCACGGCTATTGCCGCTGATCTCCGCCGACAAACAAAGCGCGTAGGACAAGTATGGGGAAACGATCCATTGCCGACATATTTCTCTTCTTTCAAGTATTGTTTTTTGCCGCCGCTGTTCCGTTCCTTCTTCGGCTAAAAATATCGCGAGTAGAAGCTCTGCTGGAGCCGAGAGTCCCTTCCTCGGCGGCCCGCGATCGAGTTGAACGGATTACGGAGTACGTGGAAATGGCGATCCGCGAGGGCCGCCCTCTAGTGCGCCCGGGATGTCTCACACGAGGCCTAACGAGATACTACTTCTTCCGCCGGGACGGTATGGACGTGTCCTTGTGTTTCGGCATGGGCCAAGTCAAGGAAGAGTTTGCCGGGCATTGTTGGTTGGTCAAAGATGGAGTGCCCTTTATGGAAACGCGGGATCCGCGACCTCTGTATGCCGAGATGTACCGCATTTCAGCCACCGCCCGCCGTGGCGTGATTCCGTCCGGAAAAACTGAGCTGGAGCAATCGAGGTCGTGAGCAATAGCCAGCGCACGCAAACCTACGGTTTCCACGGCCTGAATCTCAGGGTGTCGTCCTCGGCCGCAATTGCAACATGCCTCGATGCCAGATTCCAAATGCTTCCCTCGGATGGAGAGTGCACCGAGACTATTTTTTTCGACTTCGAGTCCGTTTCGAGCACGAGAGGGCACCGCTTCGGAAAACCGAACGGGCGGGCAAGACCTTTTTATCAACTGGAGGACGGCGATGCCAGCTACTTCGAAGCCGAAGACCAACTCTACCTTTGTTACGATGATCGCGTCCGGGTACTGTGCAACCCCGGCTCGGGCTCCGCGTGCTTCTCCGTGCTCGAGCCGGAGACTGACAACCTGTGGCTTGCCTCTCATCTCCTGTTCACGATATGCCTGGTTGAAATATTGAAGCGGCGCGGGCTGTATAGCCTGCACGCTGGCGGCCTCAGCGCAAATGGCAAGTGTCTGCTGATTCCAGGCACAAGCGGGGCAGGCAAGTCCACGCTAACGGTCGCCTCCCTCAGAGCAAATTTTGACTACATGAGCGATGACATGGTCTTTCTAATTGGCCGGCCGGATGGGTTCCGGGTCCTGGCATTTCCGGAGGAAGTGGATGTCAGTGACTCAACCGCGGGCTTCTTCCCGGAACTGAGTTTTCTGTTGCGCTCTCCGAAGCGTTGCGGTTGGCGGAAGCGGCAACTCCACCCGATCCAGGTCTACGGCGCGAAAGTAGCCCCAGAGGCACGGCCTGCAGCTGTACTAATTCCCCGCATCGCAGAGGCGGAAACCAGCGTTGTCACCAGGATGGATCCTGACGAAGCGCTGCTGGAGATGGTTCCCAACGTGTTGCTCACCCAGCCGAGCTCGTGCCGTGCTCACTTGGATGCTCTGAGAGCACTGGCGACGTCTACGCCGTGCTACCGCCTCGAGACGGGACGTGACTTTGATCAGCTCTCCGTTCGATTTCGGGAGCTGCTGGAGTCATGATCCGAAACGAAATCATGCCGGAACAAACGCGGCAGCTGCGAACCGCGGCGACTTGCGCAGAAGCGGAACTCCTTCTCTGTTGTGCCCGCACGCGGACCAGCCCGGGAATGTCGCAGCGGATCAGAGAGGCCGCTCAGAAGGAAATAGACTGGGTCCAATTCATTCGACTGGCGCTCCGTCACGACACACTACCGCTCACCTATTGGAACCTTCAGCGAAACTGTCCGAATATTGTGCCGAGCGGCGTCCTCGAGCCGCTACGAGCGCGCCACGAGGCGGAGGCTGCGGAGAGCCGGCTACTCGCCGAGGAATTGGTGGGCATACTCGGCCTGCTCGACTCGCAGAGTATTCCGGCAGTGCCCTATAAGGGCCCTGCACTGGCCGTGAGGCTTTATGGCGATTTGTCGCTCCGAGGGTTTGGCGACATAGATATCGTGATTCGTGAGCGAGACGCCCTGCGGGCCCGGCGTCTCATCATTGATCGGGGTTACGCGCCTGAGAGGGTGGAAACTGGCGACCTGAACCAATTCTTACGCGAGAACCACGAAATGCTGTTTTATCGCGCGGGTGGAAAGGTGCGTTTGGATCTGCACTGGCGATACACCAGTAGATCAGCGTGTCTTGCGGGAGATCCTGAGCGGTTCCAGCAGCACTTAGAGACCATCTCGATAGCGGGAGTGGAAGTGCGAAGTCTGCGGCTGGAAACCTACCTTCTGGTCCTCTCCATGCACGCGGCTAAGCACCAGTGGGTACAACTAAAATTGATCTGCGACATCGCCGAAATCCTGGAAGTTCCCGATTTAGACTGGCAGTACGTGCTGCAGGAAGCGGACGATCTGGGCCTTAAGCGCGCCCTGGGGACTGGTCTTCTCCTAGCGCAAGGATTGCTGGGGGCGGCCGTGCCGCCGAAACTCGCCAAGGATCTGAAGATCGATCGCACGGCGAAAGCCTTGGCTGCGCAGGCTTGTACCCGTCTTTTCGAGGAGCCCGGCGAGCGCTGGGGTTTGCAGGGCGGCATTACTTCTCAGATTGAGGTCCGTGAACGCCTCCGGGATCGGACGAAAATCTTCCTCCGGTATCTCTTGCATAAACTCAAGCCAAATGAACGTGACCGCTGGTTTCTGCCGATGCCGAGCTCCCTCTCCGTCGCCTATTACGTTGTACGTCCGGTTCGGTTGGCGCTAGAGAGAATGGGTAGGGCAGACCATCTTCACTAGAAGTTCTTGGTGCGTTCCACGCGTCGCTGCGTAAGGGCCTTGTTGTATTCCTCCGAGCCGCGGGGGTCTGCATGGCCACCGAGGATCAAGGGCAT
>JGI12635J15846_10001281_pt1 | contig 21939 bp, 23 predicted proteins | sample BlaSpr_A8_OM2_M2_FD_15846 | JGI IMG/M metagenome (IMG submission 15846) | reverse complement strand
GAGGTCGAGAATGCCCGTGCGCTGCCCGCGCTGTGAGGCTTTCAGCAGCGTTCCGGCACAAGTTTGTTCCACGTCATCGCGGTGCGCGGCGATGGCCAAGATGTCCAGTGGTGGGGCCGAAGGAAGAGAAGACATGTCAGTCGAGATTCCCCTGCTCCAGCACCACGTTCTCGCGCACGATCAACCGGTGCGCGGCCATCTCTTTCAGGGTGGGAAGCACACGGCTCACGTGCTCATCGGTATCGACGAAAATGATAATCACCGGCATCTTGCCACCCGCATCGGCCAGATGTGCGGTCTTCACGCGCTGGCGTCCCAGAAATCCTGCCACGGCGTGGATCGCGGTTGCGGCATAGACATTTTCCTGACGCAAGTAGTTGAGAATCTCCATATGCAGCGGCCGGTGATGCCACTGGTCGGCTTCGTTCAGATAGATGGTGACTTGAACCGCCATAGCTTCAGGCATTCTACTCGCGATCTTCCCATTCCCGCCTTAGAATGCCGTATAACTCCGAATCGACGAACTGATCCCATTTGCGCAAGTGTTCCCGCTGGCAGCCCTCGTAGCGCATGCCAAGCTTCACCAGGATCCGTCCGGAGGCGGGATTGTGCTTGAAATGAGAAGCAAAGATGCGGTGCAGACCAAGATTTTCGAATCCGTAGCGCAAAAGTTCTCGCGCCGCCTCCGTCGCATAGCCCTGTCCCCAATACGGCACGCCAAGCCAGTAGCCAAGCTCGGCTTGCTGATGTTCCAGGGCAAGTCTCAGGCCAATGCCTCCGCACAAACGTCCGTCCTTGCGCAGAGTAATGGCGAGGCGGACTTCGTCGTCGCCGTGACATCTGGCAAGGAAGTTTCGCGCTTCCTGCTCGGTGTAGGGATGCGGAATCCGCAACGTGGTCGCCGCGACTTCTCGCGTCCCGATCAGGGGCACCATCTCCGGGATGTCGGCCTCGCTGAAGGGACGCAGCTTCAGCCGTGTAGTTTCGAGAGTAGGATGCATGTCCATATTCAGAGCGCCCGCGCCAGCGCCATCCCGACGAGTGCGCCCCCCAGGCAGAGCAAGTTGTTGCTGAGAAAGTTGGTCAGCATCAGTCCCCATTGACCCTGCTCGAAATACGACATGGTCTCAAACGCGTAGCTGGAAAAAGTGGTGAACGAACCGCAGAAGCCCACTACCACCAGCAGCCGCCAGCGCGGGTCGAGCAGCACGCGTTCGCTGGTCCAGATGATGAAGAACCCCACGATGAAACTGCCCACGATGTTGATGATGAGCGTTCCGTAAGGGAAGACCGGGCCAAATTCTTTGGCAGCGAGCCGGCTCAAAAAGAAGCGCAGATTCGCGCCCACAACGGCAGCAACAGAGATGACGAGAAAGTTTTTCACCGTGAATCTCCTACAAAAGATAGATCGATTCTGTAGGAGTTATCAGCCTGAAGCCGTGCGCCGGGCAGGCGGTTATGGCGAACTCCATCGCCGTCTGTAATTTTTTACCACAGAGAACACGGAGGAGCACAGAGCCTTGGGGTCCGGCGCTCGCTCCTCTTACTTCTTCCGCTCCACCAAAAAGCGCGCCAGCTCCTTCAATGTCTCGGCTTTCTCGCCGAAGCTATCCAGTTCCGCGAAAGCATCGCTCACCAGCGCATTCGCTTTGCGTTCGGACGCTTCAACTCCGAAAAGCGCCGGGTACGTTACCTTCTCCGAAGCGGTATCTTTGCCAGCGGTTTTGCCCAGCTGTTCGGAGGTCTGCGTCACGTCCAGCACGTCGTCCACAATCTGAAAGGCCAAGCCGATCGCCAATCCGAAGGCACGCAACTTTGCCACCTGGTTTTCTTTCGCTCCCGCATAGATCCCGCCGCTTACCAGGCTTGCCGTGATTAAAGCAGCCGTCTTCGAGCGGTGAATATACTCCAACATCTCCTTTGTCGGTTGGGTGTGCTCCGCTTCAAGATCCACGACCTGCCCACCGATCATGCCGTCGATCGTGCCCGTGCCGCGAGCGATCTCCTCGATAATGCGTACGCGAGCTTCGGCCGGACACTTCAACCGAGCCAGCACTTCGTAGGCCCGCGTTTGCAGCGCATCTCCCGCCAGGATCGCGAGGGCCTCGCCAAATGCTTTGTGACAGGTCGGACGCCCCCGCCGCAGGTCGTCGTTGTCGAGTGCGGGAAGGTCGTCATGAATGAGCGAATAGGTATGTAGCATCTCAAGTGCTGCGCCCAGTTCTTCGATATACGCTGTGAACGATCCGGCCACCATGCGCCCTGCCTCCATGCAGAGCACGGGGCGCAGGCGCTTCCCGCCGGCAAACACGCTGTGACGCATCGCCTTGTGGATCGAGACCGGGTGCTCGGTCTCCAGTGGAATGAGCCGGTCGAGCGCGGCGTCGGTGAGCAGCCGTCCTTGTTCGAGAGTCTCGGTAAGCATGAAGCAGTGAGTATAACAAGCGCGCGGAGGTAGGATTGCGCGCCGTAGACGGGTGCGCCAAACAAAAATAAGGACGCCGTTAGGCGTCCTTACCGCAAAGAAATAATTTACGCTGCGGCGGTCCCCGCAAGCGCCAGGCTACGAAGAACCGAAGTCAGCACGTTCGCCACGTCATCGGTGGGACAAACATCACTGGCACCCGCTTCGAGCGCGGCCATCCACATCTCTTCGTCAGGAATCCGGTGCGTGCAGACGATGGGCAGGGCTGGAAAGTCGCGGTGCAAACTCTCGACCTCGGTCAGGTGCCAACCTTCGATGTTGAGAACCACGGCTTGCGGACGCTTCCGGGCCATGTCTTCCCGCAATTCCTCGCGAGACTGGGTTACGTGCACTGAGAAATGAGGTCGAAGTCCACCGGCCAGGGACCGCGCTACTCCAGGATCTTGCTCGAGGACAACTACGCTTTGAGTCATACAAACCCCGATCTTCAACCGTCGTCAACGGGGGAGACAGTCGACTTGACTAGGGCTGCGGGGTGGCCTGAGAAACCACGACTCCACAGACATCTAAAGCTCTCGAATCGCGGTCAGAAATCCGCACGCTTACCGGCGTGCAGGCGACTTTTCTGTCAGCGGTTCGAATGGTTCAGCTTGAAGCTTCCCGTTCTTCTTCAGCAGGATCTCGACTTTGCCTTCCGCCTGTTCCAATTCCTTGCGGCAGGATGAAGAAAGCTGCATACCCTCTTCGAAGAGTGTCAGGGATTTTTCCAGAGGGACTTCTCCCTTTTCCAGTTCCTGAACTATTTTCTCCAGTCGCTGGAGGCACTCTTCAAACTTGGGCAACGGGGTTTCGCTCCGTCTGTTTATTGTAATGCAACAATCTGGACGAAGTGTCCAGTCTTTTTAGTCGGAAGGACCGAAAAAAATGGAGATCCGCGTCCCGCTACGGGACAAACCCTGAACTGGGCCATTTGAACCTTAGGAGGAGGCTGCGGGCGCGCCAGTTCCCAGGGCCTCCAACACGTCCACCGCGGAGCTGTAACGTCCTTGCGGAGCGCTGATCTGCGCTCCCTGAACCATCTGCCGGGCGGCAATCAGCATTTCTCGCGCAATGGCAACACCCTCCGCCCGCGCAGCCTCCGGATTCTGAGCTCGCGCCATACGCTCCAAAATCGCGTCTGGCACCGATACCCGCAATTCATTCTTCATGAATTCCGCGTTGCGCACGCTGACCAGGGGCCAAATCCCCGCCACCACGGGAATGCGGCAATGCTCGATGCGCCGGATGAAGTTCTCCAGAAGCCTCAGATCGAAGACGGGTTGGGTCACTGCGTACTCCGCTCCAGCCTCTACTTTGTACTCGAACCGGCGAATCTCCTCGTCCATGTCTGTCAGCCCCGGATTTGCTCCCACGCCAATCACGAAGCCGGTTCCGGTGCCAATCGGATTGCCACCCAGATCGAGACCGCCGTTGAGGCTGTGCACGATGTTGACCAGACCGATGGCATCCACATCGAACACAGCGGTTGCGTCCGGATAATTGCCCATCTTCGGAGGATCGCCGGTAATGCAAATCAGGTTGCGGATCCCGACCGCGGAAGCTCCCAGCAGATCACTCTGGATACACAGCACATTGCGGTCACGACAGGTGTAATGCAGAATCGGATCAATCCCGACTTCTCGCTGAATGAGAAGCGAAAGAGCCTGGTTGCTCATACGCGCCGACGCTCGCGGGCTGTCGGGAATGTTGACCGCATCCACGCCCACCGACTTCAGAAACCGCGCCCCCTCGACTTCCTTCCGAATGTCGATGCCTTTCGGAGGGACGATCTCCACCATGGTCACGAACTCGCCCCGAGCCAGCTTGGAGCCTAGCAGCGACCGATCTTGCAGAGGCACGGCAGGAACTGCCAGCGGGACAGACTGGCTGCCAGTCGCCGGTCTGGCAGCTATTTTCCCGCGGGCCTCACCCACACGCAGCGCAGACTTCATCACCCGGATGTGCTCAGGCGTAGTCCCGCAGCACCCGCCTACCAGCCGGACCCCCGCAGCCACAAATTTGCGCGCATAGCTGGCCATATACTCCGGAGAGCACAGGTAGATATTCCGGCCGTCTACTGATCGCGGAATCCCGGCGTTGGGCTGGGCTGCCAACGGAAGGGAAGTGGCGGCGCGCACTCGCTCCATCGCGTCCAGCATGGCGACCGGACCCACGCTGCAGTTGCAACCAATCACGTCGGCGCCCCATTCCACCAGTTTCGGAACGAAGGTCTGTGGGTCGGAGCCGTCGAGGCAGTTGCCGTCTTCATCGATGGTGACTTGCGCCACCAGCGGCAGCGAGGCGCTCACGTCTCGAGCGGCCAGCATGGCCTGATGAATTTCTTCCAGGTATCCGAAGGTCTCAAGGATCAGCAGATCGACTCCCCCCTCGACCAGCACCTCAATCTGTTGGCGAAACGCGTCGCGAGCTTCCTGAAAAGATGTTTTTCCCAGCGGTTCGATTCTGGTTCCCAGCGGGCCAACCGATCCGGCGACCCACACATCGAAGCTTTTGGCGGCCTCACGCGCGATGCGCACGCCAGCCCGATTGATGTCGCGTACTTTGTCCGCCAAACTGTGTCGTGCCAAGCGAAACGAATTGCCTCCGAAAGTATTGGTTTCAATAATTTCGGCTCCGGCTTGCAGATATTCGTGGTGAATCCCGCGAATCAAGTCAGGCTGGGAGAGATTCAATTCATCGTAAGAACGGTTGATGAAGATGCCCTTGGCGTAGAGCAGCGTCCCCATGGCGCCATCGCACAACACAGGGGACTGCTTGAGCCGGGCCAGAAAGTCAGATGCCATATCTTGTCTGAGAATACAGGATGAGAAGCGATGCGTGCATCTCCATCATACCGGAGCGAAAGGATCGAAAAAAGAATGCGCGTCGCCACTTAATCCGTGAAGGCCAACATGGGACTGGGTTTCGGGTCTGTTATAATCCACCATTTCGCGATTAAATCTTCCTTTTTCATGTCGTTAGGAGCACGCCGTTTGAAGAGACGCATCCTCGTTCTCGTGGTCGGATTGTGGGCCACTCTGAGTTTCATTGCTTGCGGTAGTAGCGCTAAGAAGAATCCTCCCAGTGGCCTCAAGAATCGTGTTCTGGCTTCGCAGGGGGTCAGCTCAACTTCTGCTTTTGGTGGCTTGGTCATGATCGATGGCTCGACTGACACTCTGCCCCGCGTCGCTCCCATGGGAGCGGGAAGCTCCCCAGGTCTGATGGCGCTGTCCCCCACACGAAACATCGCCACGGCCTTCGACTCGAGTAGTAATACTGTCTTTGCGGTCGATACGACCAGGGAGGCGGCGATCGGAAACGTGCGCCTCAGTGGACCTACCTTTAGCATGGTCGTTCCCACCGCTTCGCCCTTGGGATATGCCGCGGTCCCCACCGCCACCGTCACCGGCTTTTCTTTCACCGGCGCCGTGCAAGTGATGAATTTTTCGGGCGGAGGACTCACCACGTCGATAGCTGTCGCCAATGCTCAAATCGTCATTGCGAACTCCGGCGGCACGCAACTTGTAGTCTTCAGCAACGGTTCCGATTCGGTGACTGTACTCTCGCCCAGCGCCGCGGTTCCTCCGGTGGATACCAGCTGTTTATCCAGTCCCCCCAGTAATTCTCCAGGCGCAGTCTGCAACGTCGTTCCGGGATTCGACCGGCCGGTGTACGGCATTATCAACGGGAACACGGCTTACATTTTGAACTGCGGTCGGCAGTGCGGCGGCACTCAAGCCAGTGTGATGGTCTTCGACCTGCCCAGCCTTACCATCACAAAAACGATTCCCGTCGACGCTGCCACGTGGGCCTTACTCGACGGTTCGACTCTATACGTTGCCGGGACTTCGCCAACCAACAATGCGTGTACCGGTGAGACGACTGCGGCCACTACCTGCGGGCGTCTCAGTATCGTCGATCTGACTTCCGGAACCGTCACCGGCACCGCCCTAATTACCGATGGCTACCATCAGCGCATGGATCTCACCACCAACGGGCAACTCTTCATCGGATCGCGCCTGTGCACCAATATCGGCAACGTCAACAATCCCAGCGGCGAAGTTCGCGGTTGTCTGTCTATCTATCACATCGCAGACCACTCGGTGTTCTTCCCGCCGGACAATGGCGATGTGAACGGCCTGCAGGGATTTACCAGTCGCGACGTTGAGTACGTGGCGGAGGGCGGCTCCCTGCGTGTCTATGACATCAGGACAGACATTCTGCTGATCAATGATTTTCTGCCCCAAGGCAACATCAACATCGTTGGCTATGTCGGCGACGTAAAGGCGATCGACTTCTTCTAACGTAGGGCAGCGAGGGTAGCGCCGGCATTAAATGTAGCGCCGGCATCCTGCCGGCTGTCGCGAGGGCGTCTCGCCCTCGCACCGCATTAATCGTGGTGGGTTATGCAGAACTCATTCCATCCATTCTCAACACTTGTGCTCAATCGCACCGGGTCGTGATAATAGCCGGCGGCGTACGTAATCGCTTTCACGGCTCTCAGGGAAAGGAAGCCCCCAATGGCGAAGAGGCCAATCTCACGGCGCAAGTTCCTATTGCATTCATCAGGAACTGCCGGCCTGATGCTGGCTGCGGGCCCGCTCGCGGCCATGCCGACCGCGGTTGCGGCTGACGCGCAGACTAAGTCAGGGGCGCGATCGCAAACCGCAACTGTGCCGGCTCAGGCTATTCCATCCTGTGCTTGGAAGCGCACCCTTGGTGATTTACCCAAGATCGCGCTGATGCCGGAAAGCAGCGTACCGCCGGCGGATCGGAGCGGATTGAATACGCTGACGCGGGTCAAGAAAGGAATTCCGCTGGGCGGAATCGGCGCGGGAAATTTTATGTACAACATCTGCGGAACATTCGGGCCATGGCAGATGAAAGTGGGAAGGTATGAGGAACGGTTCCTCCCACAAGGCGCGTTTCATTTCCGCGAACAGGTAAGCGGAAAACCTGCCACGGCGCGGACTCTCGCAACCGATGACGTGCTGCCTACCTGGGCACGACTCCAGCCGGGCGAAGGCGAATACTATGCTTTGTTCCCGCGCGGTTGGTGTACTTACAAGCCCTTCGAAACCAAGGTCACCTTGGAGTTTTTCTCGCCGGTCATCAAAGAGAACTACCGGGAAACGTCTTTGCCCGCCTCGCTGTTCCAGTTCAGGATTTATAACCCGTTGGCATCGCCGGTCGAAGTCTCAGTCATGTTCACTTTTCCGAATGCGCCCTACACCGGGCCTCAGAACACCCCGCTCGGGACGGCGAAGGAACCCGAAGGCGGCGGAACGGCGAGGGAGCGCAGGGGACTGACCAACGAATTGACCCACGATGCCGATCGCGGGATCACTGCGATCGTGATGAAGGCCCATCATCCAACCAATTCGCCGGAGACGGAAGATTCCGAATGGTGCATCGCCACGAATGCTGCGGCTTCCTATACCACGAATTGGGATGGCGAAGGCGACGGAGCCGAGATTTGGAAGGATTTCTCTGCTGACGGCGAACTGGCTGATCAGCCCCGAGGTTTGGATAGCAAACTCCCCTCGGCAGCGCTGTGCGTGAAGGTCAAGGTCGCTACGGGCTCTGAAGTGACTGTTCCCTTCGCACTCACGTGGTATTTCCCGCAGATTGAATTTGGGAAGGGCACGCGTTGGTGGCGCCGCTACACTGAGTACTATCCGGCCAAGTCCGGCCAAGCGTTCGAGATCGCCAAAGAAACCTTGCTCAAAGGCGAGGAGTGGCTGAAGGCCGTTGAGACGTGGCAAGCCGCTATCGTCCAGAACGCAGCTTACCCCGAGTGGCTCAAGCAGAGCGTCCTGAATGAGTTGTACTACGCTACGTTTGGTGGTTCGTTCTGGGAAAATGGCTGCGTCACCAAATCCAAGAAATTCGGCAACCGTCCCGGTCAGCACCTCGCGTCGGTGATGGAGTGCCAGGAGTACGCCTTTGCGGAAACCTTCGACGTTCGCCATCACGCTTCCCGCAGCAACCGCGATCTGTGGCCGCAAATCGAGCGCGATATCCTGTTGGTCTTCTCCGATTTCATCAGGGATTCCCCAGACGGAAGTTGTCCACACGATGCAGGCCTGATCGCCGGCGACCCATTTTTTGAATACGATGGCTACGGCCGCTGGTACAACGCTTCTCCCCTGGGGATTAAAGGCCGGATTACTACCCCCTGGTCCGAATTCTCGCCCAAGTTTATCCAGCAGTGCCATGCCTATTGGCACAAAACCAAGGACGACAAGTTCCTCGACGATGTCTGGCCGGCGCTCGTGCGGACGTACCGTTACCAAAAGACGACCGACACCGATGGCGACGGCTTGAGCGAAATGAAGAGCTCCGAATACAAGGACAACAAGCTGTTCAATGCCATTCTCTGGCTCGGCGCCCTGGAAGCGCTCGAAGCGATGGCCGAACACAGGATGGACAAAGCCGCGCTCGAGGAATTCACTGCTGAAAGGAAGAAGGCTCAAGCCAGCACCGAACAGCAGTTCTGGAACGAGGAGCTCGGCTACTATCAGTACAACGCGCATAATCAAGACATCATGGCCGATGCCACCGTGGGCGAGCGTTACGTGGATGTAACCGGTCTGCCGCCAGTGCTTAACCCCGACCGGCTCACGTCGCATTACCGGCAGCTGTTCCGGCGCGCCGTGTTGCCGCTCAAGGATTTCAACGGGGATGGGGTTGGCGACATGGGCGCAGCGAACGCGCTTCACCCCGACTCAACCCCCGGGGTCGGCGACAGCGAATATGCGCATCAATTTGAGGTCTGGACCGGAGTCAGCTATTGCGCAGCCGCGAACCTCTACCACTGGGGGAAGCGCATTCAAGACGGCTCGCTCCAAGCTGACGCTTTGTTGGTTGGATGGGGTTTGTACTATCAGACTTGGGCGAACGAGCAGACGGCCTATTGGTTCAGCACGCCAGAGGCTTGGAGGCTTGAGGATCCCAGGAAGTTTCGAGCCTTAATGTACCAGCGCGCACGGGGAATCTGGGAACTGGCGATGGAACTAAATGATCCCTATCACTGCTGAGTGGGCGATCCTTGGGGTGTTTATCGGGGATATCAAAGACCTTCACGTCCTTGACTTTATGCGTCCGCGACCTAACTCTTTGAAACCCCGATCTCAAGAACTTCCATAGCGAACACGTAAAGGTTGGTGAATCGCCGTCACGCTCATTGACAGGGTTTTGAGTTTCCATTCCGAGCACTATTTGCTCGGCTCCAGCACCAGCCTATGCGTCCTCGCCGCTTCCACCGCTTTCGCGCTAAAGGGCAGCGCGAACGTCGTTCCCTCGTACCACGCTTTCCATTGGTCCATGTAATAGGGGCTCAGGAAATTTCCACCTTGCCCGGTGACGAGATTCAGTGTCGACTGATCCAGATCTGCCAAGTTCGCAGTGAAACGCTCGGACGGCCCGTGGTGTCGTGTCACCGCTTTGACCGTGTAGCCGCTGCCCGATTGCTCCTGCACTCCCGGCTGCGACCAGCGTCGGATGACCGGAATCTTTCCCAGAATTGGGTGCTCGATTTCCACCGCATTGAACGCACCCCAGCGCCACGATCCCAAGTCCTTCGGTGTTTCCGGACCATTCACTGCCGCCTCCACCGCTGCGGTTAACAGTTCGTCATAGTTTGGAAATGCTTCCGGAAGCCAACGCTTGGGCCGGTGCAGCAAAATGTTCTCCATCCACACCGAACGCATCTGCCAAGAGTAGGTCTTCCAATTCAACACGGCATCCGCTTTCTTGGCGTCGGCCGGCGCGCTTCCCAGTTTTGGTTCCAGAAGAAGTCGCCGCAGTTCGAAAAGAGAATTTTCAGCGATCGTTGGCGCCGCCGACGAAGCCTGCATGCGCCCATCCCAGCTTCGCATCAGGTCCGCCGCTTGTTTGGCGCGGGCCGAAGGCTTCGAGGCGTGATCAACCGCATACACAAAGCGTTCGGCCGCAAACAAGTCGGCTTCGGAGTGAATATCCGTTTGCAGTGCGAGCATGTCCGCTTCAGAAAATTGCCGTCCCGATTCCAGTACGTGATAGATGCGGGCCGTGCGCCAGGGAGCTTCCCACTCCATGCTGATCGAATTCGGATAATTGTCCGGCGTAATTCTTCCATTCGCTGTGCCGATGATTCCCGACGGCGGGTTGTAGATGCTTGGCAATTTCTCAAACGGAATGTACGCAGTCCACTCGTGTGCGTTGTCGCCGCCGCTCACTGGAAGGCTGCCGTCGCCCGCCGCCCGGATCGGAATCTTTCCCGTGGTCTGATATCCAATGTTCCCATCTACGTCGGCATAAACGACGTTCTGCCCGGGAGCGTCCAACTGCGAAAATGCCTGCCGGAATTCCTGCCAGTTCTGCGCCGCATTCACGTCAAAGAATGGAATGTGCAGGCTATCGTAGAGCGTCCAACGCAACGCCAGCGGCCGCGTCTCGCCTGGAACGAGATCGGTGATCACCGGCCCGTGTCGCGTGATCTCTACATCCAGGCTCACATCGGTCTTGCCCTTGACGTGAATTACCTCGACACGATGTTCCGGCTGCACCCATCCAGTCGGAGTCTGATACGCGCCTTGCGCATTGAAATTCTCAATGTACACGTCGGTCACTGTGGGCCCAACGTTGGTAAATCCCCAGGCAATTCGCTGGTTGTGGCCCACAATCACATAAGGCATGCCCGGCAGGGTAACGCCCGCCACATCCAGGGTGCCGGAGTGCAAGTGCGCCTCGTACCAGAGGTTGGGCATCTGATGGCCGAGATGCATATCGTTCGAGAGCAGCGGCTTGCCCGTCACCGTGTGCGCGCCGGAGACGACCCAATCATTCGATCCATTTATTGGCAAGCCTTCAGCCGGCAAACTTTCTGGCGCAACCAATGGAGCCTGCCGCGTGACAGAATTGTCCGGCGAATCGTCTTCGTTGTCCTCGTCATCGGAATCGCCGGCGCTGTTGTCCGGCTGGTTCAAATCCTCGCGCATGACGGTGGGCGGACGGTCGTGCCACGAACGGTTCACGTATAAGTCTGCGGTTAGCTCCGGCCCGAGTTTTGCCAGGATTTTTTCGCGCGCCCGCGCGTCATAGAAATAGTGATAGTTCAAATCCTTAACCATCTCGTTGGCGATGACCAGGGAATCCTCGACCAGCCACGGTTTCGGCGTATAACCCAGGATGCGAAACTCAATCGGCAGTTTGCCCGCTCGCGTCGCGATGTAGGCATTCACCCCGCGCGCATACGCTTCGAAGAAACTGCGATCCCGAGGGCTGGCCGTCTGCAGCGACTTCCGCGCCGCCGCTCGTAGTCCCAGGATCCTCTGTTCCCGGTCGACCTTAAGCAGGGCGTCGCCCAGAATTTCCGAGAGCTCTCCACTCCCGAACCGGCGCATGATGTCCATCTGCCAAAGACGATCCTGTGCCGTGACGTAGCCTTGCGCGAAAAAAAGATCCCCGAGCGTGGCCGCCTCGATCGTAGGCACGCCGTGATTGTCGCGAGTTACCGTCACCGGCGCTTCAAGCCCCCTGGCTTGCAAACGCCCGTCCAGTTGGGGAAGGGCAGAGTGCGCAACATAATAGGCGTAGCCTACCGCGCTGGCCAGCAGAATGAGGATAGCCAGCAACAACCACAGCAGGATGCGGGAAATAGGCGTACGGCGGGACTTGGGTAAGCTGATCTCTGCCAGTGTGCTCATGCGGAATCTTGATTGTATTCCACGCTGCTGCAGCCGCGCCGGGCGCTGAAAATGAATTTCATTTTCAAGATGCCCGATGGTATCCTGACCTCAGTTCCACAACCCATGCTGCAGAAGCGTATCGATGATCAGCCCACCATCTCCCGCCAGATGGTCCGCGAAGCCCAGGAGATCCTTCACCGCCACCTGAAGACCGTTGGCCTGAAACAGACGGCGCAGCGTGATGCCATTCTGCACACTTTCCTTGAAACCCGCGACCACCTCTCCACCGACGAACTCCACCGCCTGGTGCAGAAGAAGGATGCTCGCATCGGTTACACCACCGTCTACCGCACGCTCAAACTGCTGGCGGAGTGCGGCCTGGCCAGTGAGGTCGCTTTCCATGACGGCATCGCCCGGTACGAACACCAGTACAACCGGCGCAGCCATCACCACATGGTCTGCACCGATTGTGGCAGTTCAGTCGAGTTCTTTTCCCAGGAAGTCGGCCAACTCGAACAAGAGATCGGCCGCAAGTACCACTACCTGACGACTCGACACACTTTCCAGATCTACGGAGTCTGCGAAGACTGTCGCAAGAAAAACCACACCCCGCGCCCCTTGTGATAAATGCATCAAGTGGGGCCTCATGCTGAGAGTAGCCGTTTTCAGCCGGAGCAAAGGATCTTGCACGGAGAAAGGGCGTCACTTCAAAGGGGCAATACCGTCCCCGGTGCCAGCAGATCAAACGGATGTAGCGGAAGATTCCGTGCAATCCCAAACAAGATGATTGCCGCGCACAGCGCCCGAATCCACGCCCCTCGCAGGAATGGTTGCGGCAGTCCTTCGCCGCGAATCTCGAAGAGAGCAAACGAAGACAGCCCGTACATCAGAAACGGCAGCAGTATCACGGTCAGTGGATTCATGGCCCACGCCGCACGCAGGTTCCCGTGCAACAGTTGGTGGATCGCCCGCAACGATCCACACCCCGGGCAATACCATCCCGTAAGATAGCGCAACGGGCAGGGTGGAAAGATGCCGGATGTAGCTGGATCGAAAACCCGAAGCATCACTAGCGCTACAGCAAAAGCCGCGAGCATCCGATTCCTGTTCATTTGCAGCATCTCACGATCTCGATCAGTGCTGATGAAGACCGGTCAGCATTCCCATTGCGATCAGCATCGCGTACAACCCCACGACCCCAAGTCCAAGGCCCAGTGAGATCAAGCACCACAGCTTCGCATTCTTGGAAGCGAGTTGCGCTCCCGCCAAATCGCCAACCTGTAATTTGCTATTCACCTGTGCGGCATACACGATGGCCGGAATCCCAGCCGGAAGACAGCAGAAAACCGTGGCCAGAATCGCGAACACCAGGTAGTTCGGTACAGTCGTGCCCGGCGGCAGAACCACTCCGGTCGCCTGCAATGGAACGACCGGAGAGCCCGCTTGCAAGTTCCTGCCGCACTGCGCGCATACCGCCGCGGTGTCCGGGTTATTCGCCCCGCATTGGGTACAAAACATTCGTTTCCTCCTGACCAGCGATTCGAAAGTTCACTGCATGGCGCTGCCGTTCTCCAAGCAGCCTCGCGCCGAGGCGCTGTAATCAATCTTGAAAACACCCGATTCGTCCGCGCAGAAGGCGCGCGTTCCGGTTTGGTTAACCCTCACTGGATACGCCACCACCTGATACTTCGCGTTGGCTCCGCCCTCTGTCGCCGGCGTACAGCCCGTCAGTTCGAACGCGTATCCGCTCTTCTGTCCCGTCGCCAACGCATCGACATTCGATTGATCCGCAGCCAGATCTGAAAGAGAACACGTATAGCCCCGGTCGGGATGCGCTGTTGCATAGGATGTTTCCGCAATCACCAACATCCGCACCGACGCTACTGCCGACGCCTCATTCGCTGCGGTCCGTGCCCGCAGCACGTTTGGGATCGCGATCGCTGCGATGATCAGAACAATGGGAACTGCCGCAATCCACATGTAACCGAACACTAGCCCCGCGATGGCGAGCCCCTCGCCTTTCAGACGTCCCCCACTCTTGCGGATCTCCGACAAAGCCAGGTGACCAAACACAACCGCTGCCACAAAGAGGAACGGGATGAAAAACAATAGCCCGCAAACCAGGCTGGCAATAGCCTTTCCGCTAGTCTGCGCAATTCCCTGCGACGCCGGCGCGCCGCTGGCAGCCGGTACGGCAGAATCCGCGGACGCCATCCGCCCGCACACCTGGCAGAATTTGTCATCCGCCGTCATGCTGTTCCCGCACGCTGAGCAGAACAATGCCATGCACCCTCCCGGGAGCGCGTGAAATGTTGCCTCACCTTCGCGCTGAAATTTGCACGAAACATACTCCCCCCATGCCTCGGCGTCAATTTGCTAGATGGATTCGCCATTTGCCGCCCACTCCCCGTTTTGATATGGTCCGGACAATGGACTTAACGAACGTCCCCCTTACCTCATGCCCGAATTGCGCTGCCCAAATGCCCGAGACTGCGGCTTTCTGCCCCGGTTGCGGGCGGTCCATGCAAACCGACGCGCGCGCAGAGGGCAAGGTCGGCGCACTTCCCGAGTCCATCGCAGGGGCACTCGCCTACTTCACGTTCATTCCCGCAATCGTTTTCCTCGTCCTCGAGCCATACAAGACGAATCGCTTTGTGCGCTTTCATTCGATTCAGTGTCTCTTATTGTGGGGCGCGGGAATCGTGCTCGCGATCGCACTCAAACTGGCAGGACTTCTGCTCTTCATTATTCCAGTGCTAGGACCACTCTTGGTCGTACTGGTCTCGATGGTTGCTGGGCTCGCAGCCGTGGTGATCTGGCTGGTTCTAGTGGTCAAGGCTTTTCAGGGACACAGCTTCAAACTCCCGCTGCTGGGCGATTTTGCCGCGCAGCGGGCAGCGGCGCTCTAGCCAGCTCTTCTGCGGCACAAAATTATTCAGGCTGTTAGCAAGTTGGGATATCTCGGTTGTCGGCTGAAACCAGCAAATAGCAAAAGCGGAGACTCGTGGGTCTCCGCTTTTGTCTGACTGTACAGATGTTGAACTGCACACCGTTCACATTTCACGCATCGCATTCTCCGCTTATGGAGTGAGTTTGCTGACATGTGTGGACCAGTTGCCTAGAGCGCCGCGCGTACCACCGCATTGCCCGAACGGCGCCGTCAGATACTGCGCATAAGTGCAGCTCTGGGCGACGTACTCGGATGCGATCCAAATGTTGCTTCCGTCAACCGCCGTCGCGCCGTAATCACCCCAGCGTGGGCGGCCGCTACCGAAGACCACGTACGATGTGAAGCTGTCCCACGGCCCAATGCCGGCGGCGACGACGTGCACGCTGCCCATGCCAATCTTCGCATCGAGTGAAGCAAAGGCGGCACTTGGGTAGTCGTTGTCTCCCGTAAGCGTAAAGGCCAAGACGCCACGGCCATTCTCCAATACCCCAACCTCTGGGTAGGTCATGTCCGTGTCGGAGAAACCGGCCTCGCCTTGCACAATGACCTTGAGCGAATTGGGATTGACCACGAAGTACGCGATGCCTGCCCGGTTTTGGCCTCCGACGCCTATTGCCGTCCCTAGCGCGCCCCAAAGCCTGCCGTTAGCGTAAAACACCTGTCCCATACGCGAGTCGTTGGAATTCAGACCTCCGAAAGTCGCATTGTTTTGGCTTGGACTTCCGATGGCCCGGTAGCAAGTCGGAAAGATGACCGTGTCCGCGATACATTCCGACAACGGCAACTCGCCGGCCTTTTGCTTTGCCATTGGGGGTATAGCGTAGGTTTCGACGCTGATCGCCGCGACATTGAGGCTGGGCGACGGAGTCGAGTTCAGTGACGCCGTGTTGGTCATCTTCCATACCAGAATAGTGTTGCTAGCCCCATAAAAGACCGCGTTGGAGCTAAGGAAAAACTCTGTTCCACCATTGTCGGTATCGAATTGATTGCCCGGCGTCTGAGCGGGCCAAACAGTGAAGCCAGCGCCATCCGGACCATAGCCTAGCGTGTTGAACAGCACCGCCCCGCCACTGCCGCTTCCGGTTATGACGTTGTTGCCGATGGCGTAAACCTGGGAGCCGTAAAAGCCCGGCCCGAACAGGGAGAATTCATTGGTGGTGAGATAGATCCCATTCGCGTCCGCACCGAGGTGCGGGTAATCGCCCAGGCAGTAACCTAAAGCGCATTGGTGATCGGGCGTTCCTTGCGTGCCGTTATTCTGGACTGGCAACCGGTAGATGGTCCAGCTACCCAGCGGATTCCCCGTATCGCTCACCGCAATGTCGAGATGGTTGGTGCCTGCAAGGGCGGCGGTGGTCCCCACATGGTCCAAGGTCAGCGCAAGATGCACAAATCGACCGATTGCCTGATCGTACAGGCAACTCGGGTCGGTAACGGATGGTCCGCGTTGGCCCGCGTTGGGGCCCGTGCGTATGATCGCCGGGGCGTATCCATAGAAGGTGTTGAGATCCACGGCATGTCCGCCGTTCAGCAGCGGATTGCCGGCAGTGTCATAGACCTGAATTACATCGTTCACCGACTCGATCACATAACCGTTGCCCGCGCACAGACCTTGATCTGGCGGTTCCACGGAGAACTGATTGCCGCCGTTCGCGAAACGCTGATCGTGGAAATTGAGCCCTTGAAAATTTACGCCCAGTTGCGGGTTGGACTTCGTCCGCGCGCTTGAATTGATCGCGCGACCCTTTCCCGTGGTTGCGCCAACCAGCGTGCGGTTCACACCGGCGAACCCATCCGTACCGCCGCTTCCATCGGCATCGCCCATGAGCGCCAAATCGAACTGGTCAGTTTGGTTATTGGAGTCCGCAGCGTAGGCCGCTGAGCTGAATGAAGTGGTCCCTGCTTTTGAGATTGCTACTGTAACCGGACTCTGCGCACGGGCTACCTGCCCTCCGCCTAAGACCAACAGTATCGCCACCGTGAGTACGCGGCGCGTTGAATAGTTCGGCATCACTCTATCTTCCATTTGTTCTCCTTTGAGAGTACGACCTCGATTTGCATTTCAGTTTCGGAATCAGAGTCTCCACGCGGCCCCACGCAGAACCCCAGCGGAACTGCGCCGCAACAGTACTGAAGCGGCTGAACCACTGTCAAGACTGCAGAGTTTTGCACACTCAAGTCGAGTTGGGTGCGTCAATTGGGCAATTGGCGAGACTTCTGAGAATTTACCGAATTTGTTAAACGCTCCAGGGCAAATGTTCCACATAGCAAACGCCACCAGCAGTTTGAGGCGGCGGAGCAGGGAAGTTACCTGGAGGTAAGAATATGCAGCGTTTATGGAAGTAATGAATGGCGGAGAGGGTGGGATTTGAACCCACGATACCCGTTAAGGTATGTCCGCTTTCGAGGCGGATCGTTTCAACCACTCACGCACCTCTCCGAAAAGCAGCTATCAGCCGTTGGCCTTCAGCTATCAGCCAAAGCAGATTCCTCGCTACGCCCGGAATGACACGGCCTTGCACGGATTTGGCTGCGAATGACTAACGACGGTTTCTAAAGAACGTTTGCAGTACTTCCGCGCTGCGGCCGGCCAGCACTCCGCTGCGAACCTCGATCTTATGGTTCAGTTGCGGATGGTTCAGGACTGCCATCACCGAATGCACTGCGCCGGCTTTGGGATCGTCCGCGCCGTACACCAGGCGCCGGATGCGAGCATGCACCATGGCGCCGGCGCACATGGCGCACGGCTCAATTGTAACAAACAGTTCGCAGTCTTCCAGACGGTGGTTACCCACCGCAGCACCGGCTTCGCGCAGAGCGATGATTTCGGAGTGGGCGGTAGGGTCAGAGCCAGTAATGTTGCGGTTCCATCCGCGGCCAACGATCTGTCCGCCGCATACCACAACTGCTCCCACCGGAACTTCTGCCGCTTGAAGAGCGCGCTGAGCGCAGCGCAGGGCTTCTTCCATCCACAGTTCGTCGGAATGAAGTTCGTCTGCGGCGGTCTTAGGATCTAGGTCTTGAGTCTTGGGATGGTCGCCTGCGGATGTTTTTTGTGCGGACACTCGGGATGACGCTCCGCCTCGCATTCTAACGGGTTTGGTACGGGAATGCTGGAATCGACGCCGGACAGAAAAGGTTAGGGGGTAGGCGGCTCGATCGTCGGATCGGAAGTTAGATGACGCTCAGCACCGTGCGCACAGCCTCTGGCACCACGGCGTGCACTATCGCCGGTACCACGATTCGAACCACCGGATAAGCGATCACCACCGCAGGCACGATCAGCAGCAGCCAGATTCTCGTCGGCAAACTTGTGAAATAGGCCTTCATACATCCTCTTAGCTAAGGGTACGGAGGGGCCAAGGGAAAAGTTCCCGGATATCTCCGCTGAACCTTCGACCCACCTTAGGCCCGCCTTCGTCTCTGCCACCACAACAAGGGACCGCTGACTGCGAGCAGAGGCAGGGCAAGACTGAAGACTGCGGCGATGATTCGAGTAGGCCAACCGCCGATATCTCCGGTATGAATCTCGCGGTTAAGGCGAGTCACGTAGGAGACGGCGGCGGGTGCCGCGCGGGAACTGATCACCGCGAGTACCTTCCCGGAATACGCGTCGAGAAAAACGCGAGTTCGTCCTGCCGGTGTGTGGTCCTCTGGAAACTTCATGATCACCAGTACCGGCCTGGCTGTACTGTCGGGCAAATCCATCGCAGTGGCGCGTGCGCCGGGAACCGCAGCCTCCGCGAGCGCCACTAACCGCGAGGGATCCAGCGGTAGCGCTCCGGGCGCAGCAGCATCGGGTTGTGGTACAGCAGGCCGGACGGGTAAATGGCTCAGTTGGCTGGCCCACTTCTGGGCAGGGCGCTCCCAGTGAACCACAATTCCCGTTAAAGCAAATGCGATCATCACAAGAAACGACAAAACTCCAACCGTGCTGTGCAGGTCGTACTGAAATTTTGGGCCCGAAGTCTGGAAATTGATGCCGAAGATTTTGCTGCGCCACCAAAGAAACAATCCCGAGATGCACAAGAATAGAAGAATCACCGCGCTCCACCCTACGATCGCCGAGCCGATTTCTCCAGCGAGCAGGTGGGTATGAAATCGCCGCAGTTGGCGGGTGAAGCGACGGTCGTCCCAAGCGCCGAGAGCCTTCCCCGTGTGCTGGTCGACAGCCAAGTTCATGCCGCTCCCGGACGGGGGCAGCAGATACGCGCCGTAGGAAGTATCGTCACTGTCGGAAATATCAAACGCCAACACGCGAGAGCCGGGATACTGGCGCTCGAGAGCAGCCTTTAATTCGGTCAGTGAGAGAGTTGTTCCGGTGGGAGTGACGCGCGCAAGTTTGGGATTCAGCGCGCGGTCGATTTGAGCCTCGAAGACCAGCAGAGCGCCAGAAGCACCGGCGAGTAGAAGCAGAATTGCCGACGCAATTCCGATCCAGAGGTGCAGATTGAGAATCAGTTTGCGAAACGCATTTTTGCTTGCCACAATCGTTCCTGTGTTGCTTTCTTAATTCTTAAGACCGCATTGTAGCCTTGGACGTTTGGAATAAGAACGCGAAAGGCTGATTTTGAAGTACGCGAGGGACCTGCCCGGGGCTATGGCGATTCGCCGGATAATGGTAAGCTAGCTGCATCATGGGCTTGCCGAGCTTGCTCCGCAAAGTGTTCCTCGTCGACCTGCTGCAGGGTTTGAAGATCACCTTCCGCTACCAGGATCCCAAGGAAATCTACACCGAGCAGTATCCGCTGGAGCGGCCCCAGGTGGCGGAGCGCTATCGCGGGGCGCCGCGGCTGAACGTGAACCCGGATACCGATGAGACCATGTGCATTGCCTGCGACCTGTGCGCGCTGGCGTGTCCCGAGAATTTGATCGTGGTATCGAGCGAACGAAACGAAAAAACCCGCCGCAAAGAGCTAACCAAGTTCACCTACGACTTGAGCCGCTGCATGTTCTGCGGGCTCTGTGAAGATGCGTGCCCCACTGATGCGCTGGAGCTGACGCAGGATTTCGAATTGGCCAGTTACACGCGGGACGGAATGATCTGGGACCGCGAGACCCTGGAAAAGGGTCCTCAACCAACGCAATATCAGCGCTAAGCAATTTTCCCGCGTCGTCAATTTCTCGCCGCCTACGGGATTCACCGGATAGTAGGTCTCCCTACGCAGTTTGAGACTGAAGAAGTACCTTCGATTGCAGCTTCGCCTACTTCATTGCAATCCTCATTTTGGAACGGAGGATACTTATGACAATACGACTGGCGATTCTCTTCGTCCTAATAAGCTGTGCGAGTTGGGGAGTGGCTCAGACTAGTCATGCGGGAGCGGTTCCGCCTGCGGCACCTCCTCGGCAGACTTCGACTCCTACCGCTGCGGCGCCCACGGCTGCACCTGCACAAGCAGCGCCCACCACTTCAACGCCGCCTGCAACTACAATTGGCCCGCCGACATCGATCACGACCAAGGCTGCTGGGGAAAATACGCAGAGCGTGCCTCAGTCGACCAGTACTCCCTCACCATCACCGCTGCCCGGAACTTCCGGAAATCCTCAGCCGGCCAATCCCTCGGTACCGATGGTGCCGTGCCCGACCACGGGGACAATGGCAACCCAAAACGGGTCCGCAGGAAATACGACGCAAGGTTCGATGAATCAAAATTCAACGAATCAGAGTTCAACCAATCAAGGATCCCCGGCGACGGCCAACACCAACGCGGGCAGCACACCGGCTTCCGGAACGGGACAGACGAGTCCCTCCACGACCGCGTCCGGCACTCCATGCCAGCCTGCGCCTGTGCCGTCGAATACTGCGCCGCCTTCTATGTGAAAAGTATGCGTAGTAAGTAACGATCTGATAAGACACGAGCCCATCACTCTGGCTCGCGTCTTTTTCCTGGGTCCAGAATGTTGGTATCTCCCGCTGTGGCGAGCCTTCTCTCTGGAAGGAAATACATCGCGGGTATCAGCGCGAAGATAAAGAACGACGCGTAGATCGAGACGTAAGCCAAAGGCACGGACAGTAAATAGAGCGCTCCCGAGAACGCATTCTTACGCTGAATCGAAGTGTGATATTCCACGAGTCCGGAGTTGTAGTGATCCTGCTGGATCAAGATCTTGCGCAAAAGGTAGAACGCCGAAGCACACAGGGCAAGGTCCAGTCCGTAAAGCGCCACCGCCAGCGGTTCGCGGTAGTTTTTCCCCAGATAGTCGGTGACGAAGGGGACCAGCGACATCCAGAACAGCAGATACAAATTGCTCCAGAGAAGGCGCGCCGTGACTTGGTATACCGCATGGATCAGGTGATGGTGGTTGACCCACATGATGGCCACGACCAGGAAGCTAAGCCCGTAGCTGAGGAATACGGGCGCGACCTTCCATAAAGCCGCGAGCGTGGGCTGCGAAGGCGCACGCAGCTCCAGCACCATGATGGTCACGATGATGGCGATCACGCCGTCACTGAACGCTTCCAGTCGACCTGTGGTCATTTCTGCCATGGAGCTGTCAGCTATCAGCCATCAGCTTTCAGAAACCATCGCTCAATTGCCCGGCCGTTGGGGACGATTCTCATCGACCATGTTAGCGCTTGGCTGAGAGCTGACAGCTGACGGCTGTTTTTCCGACGGCTGCTGTTGCGTCATACAGTGCATTGCGCCCAGCCCCCAGATGAAATCTCCCGAATAGATGGGCACGATCTCGCGTGTGCGAAACAGCTGGGCGAGCGTATTAAGTGCGATGCGATCGTTGGGGCGATTGAAGACGGGCGCGAGCACGACTCCATTCGCGATGTAGAAGTTGGCGTAGCTGGCGGGAAGGCGGCGGCCTTCAAAGACGACCGGCTGCGGCATGGGCAATTCGAC